>ERZ501016.212-NODE-212-length-22560-cov-8.750766_pt1 | contig 22560 bp, 13 predicted proteins | sample MGYA00248889_ERZ501016 | MGnify/ENA primary metagenome ERZ501016 (study PRJEB25958, sample SAMN03398594) | human skin metagenome | study: EMG produced TPA metagenomics assembly of the Human Skin Microbiome Metagenome (human skin metagenome) data set. | reverse complement strand
CAGCCCGCGCTCGGCGGACCGGCGGCGCGCCGGGGGGCCGCGCCGACGAGCGGGTCGGTGGAGTCAGCGGACGCGGGGACAGACGTGTACGCGGCAGTCGACCCGGCCCGCGACCCCTGGGCGGGACCGCCGGACGGAGGGCCCACGAGGGGCTCGTGCGCAGGCGCCGGGGCAGGACGCAGCACCGTACGGTTCTCGTCCTCAGCGGGCGTGCTCATCCCTGCTCCTCTCGACCGCGCCCAAGGCTACCGGGGCCGCTGGTCGACTCTGACGGCAGGAGCGAGGGCTACGGCGAACAGGCGGTCCGCTCGATGGGCGGATATGGCGGGGATGGGCGGGTCTCCAGGTCGAGCGGAACGTTCTGCGCACTACTCGGCGTCGCGGCCGCCGGACGCCCGCGGCCGCTGGTTCGAAGCCCTGGCGCTTGACGCCTGTGGTCTGCGCAGGAGGGTCCACTCAATGGGCGAATGTGGCGGAGATGGGCGGGTTTCCAGGTCGAGGGGAAGGTTCTGCGCGCTACTCGGCGTTGCGGCCGCCGGACGCCCGTGGCCGGGGGACGCCGGGTTCGCAGCTCTGGCCGTCCTGACGGCGGAGGTCTGCGCAGGAGGGTCCACTCCATGGGCGAATCGTGGCGGGGATGGGCGGCTTTCCCGGTTGAGGGGAACGTTCTGCGCACTTGGGGACGCGGTGGTCCGAGGTGGCCGGGAACGCCTGGTTCGAAGCTCTGGCCGTACTGACGGCTGAGGCCTGGCTGATGGCCGGGGTCTGCGCAGGGTGGTGCGCTCGATGGGTGGATGTGCCGCGTGGAGGCCGGAGTCTCCGGTCGAGGGGAACCTTCTGAGCGGGCTTTGGGTTGCCAGTGCCCTGGCCTCGCTTCGCTCGGTCAGGTCCGGTTTCGACGCGCAGGACCCTCGCAAGTTCGGCTCCTGCTTGCTCAACCAGCGTGAGGGTGCTGAACCAACGTGTGGTTGCTCCTGCTTGCTCAACCAGTGGTTGGGGTGGTGATGGTGCTCAGTGAGGGGTCGGGCTCGTGCTTCCTGCTCGCCAGGGGTCAGCCGAGGCCCAGCTGCGCCCGGCCTGCGGGGGTCACCAGGCCCTCGCCTCCAGTCGCTCGGCCAGGCGGCGGTTGCGGTCCGAGGTCGTCCCCTTCGTGCGTCTGGGCGTGAACCGCTGCAGGTACGTCGTCTCGTCTCCCGGGCGGCGCATGCTCTCGCTCAACCCGAAGCAGAGGCCCTCCTCCAGCACCTCCTGGAAGGTCACCGACGCGACCCCTGAGCGGGCCTTCGCCAGCCGTACCCAGATCCCCGGGTGCCCCGCGTGATTCTGGGTCAGCCAGGCCCGCAGCGCCGCCCGGTCGGTGAACGCCAGCACCTCCAGACCCTCGACCGTCACGCCCTGGCCTTGGAGCAGGTCACCGTGTACGCACGGTCGCGGGTCACGATCCTGGTCGATCCGACGTGCTCGCGCAGCGCCGGCAGGTACGGCAGGTGGCTGTTGAACACCACCCACAGCTCGCCACCTGGCCGCAGCGCGGCCCCCGCGGCCTCGATCAGCTCGAACGCCACCGACGAGTCCTTCGTCGCGCCCTTGTGGAAGGGCGGGTTGCACGCGATCAGGTCGTACGCATCGCGCACGCCGGGGCCTGCTCTCCCGATGGCCATGTCGGTGGGGTGCACCGGGGGCTCGGGGGTGCGGCCGTCGTGCGGTGCAGGCACACCGTCGGCCCGCCGTACATCCACCGCCAGCCCGTTCGCCTCCGCCGTCGCCGCGGCCGACCATGTCGCTACGGCAGACACGTCCGACGCGGTCACCGTCCATCCCCGCCGTGCCATGGTGCACGCGATCAGCCCGGAGCCGCAGGCCAGGTCGAGCGCGGCGCCTGACCCGTCCGGCAGCTCCGAGAGCAGCAGCCGCGTGCCCTGGTCGAGCCGTACACCCCCGAACACGCCCCCGTGCACCACCAGGTCCAGGTCGAGCTCGCCGATCCGCGCCCGCTCCGGGTAGGTCACGCCCGACGGCGCCGGCGCGCTCGCCCGCAGCACCCGGCACTTCTGCCGACCCAGCGACGCGCTCACCTCGCCGAACGACCTCGCCAGCACCTCGTTCATGCCGCGCGTCAGGTGCTTGTCGCGGCCACCGCCGAACACCCGTACGCCCGGCACCAGCGCCACCCGCTGCGCGATCTCCTCGACCGCGGCCACGGCCCGGGGCAACCGCCACAGCACCGTACGCGGTGTGCCCTCCCCGAGCCCCTCCAGCGACTCCAGCACCGTGCCACCGGCCACCCCGCGGGCAGTGTCCTCGTCGCGTACGTCATCGAAGAAGCCCGACATCGGCACCCCCTCGCCGGCGAGGTGCGCGAACAGCGCCGGGTCGTCGATGACCAGCGCGGCGTCGAACGCGCCCGCCTCGTCGAGCACCAGGGAGGAGACCGGCTCCAGCACCATCACCGCTCCTCGGGGTACACGACGCCGACCTGCTGCCGCACGGCGTCCAGGGTCTCCATGACCGCGATCGTCTCCGAGACCGGCAGCAGTGGCGACTCGATCGCGCCGTCGGCAACCAGCTGAGCGACGTGCGCGGCCTCGTACGCGAGCCCGGTGTCGCTCTCCTCAAGAGGCGGCGACTCCAGGACGGAGCCGTCGGTGCGCACGAGACGTACGGGCCCGGGCGTGTAGAAGCTGGTCTGGTCGAGCTCGATCCGCCCCTCGGTGCCGAGCACGGTCGCCGAGACCGCACCCGCGGCGGCCAGGGTGGTGGTGAGCGCCGCGTACGCATCGCCGAACCCCAGGTGGATCGCTACGGTCTCGTCGACACCGGTGTCGGTGCGCGTGCCGTACGCGTGCACCTCGCGCGGTGTCCCCGCCACGAGATGCGCGAACGACACCGGGTAGACGCCGAGGTCGAGCATCGCCCCGCCTGCCAGCTCGGGCCTCATGAGCCGCTCCACGTGCCGCAGCGACTGCGAGTGGTCGGCGGTCACGAACCGTACGTCGCCGACCGCCCCGTCGGCGAGCAGCTGCCGCACGATGTCGTACCGCGGCCCGAACCGGGGCCACATCGCCTCGACGACCGCGACACCCGCCTCACTGGCCGCAGCGGCCAGCTCGCGTGCCTGCCCTGCGTTCAGGGTGAACGACTTCTCCACCAGCACAGGCTTCCCGGCCCGCAGCGCGGCCAGCGCGTGCTCGCGATGAGCGTTGTGGGTGGAGGCGACGTACACGACGTCGACGTCCGGGTTCTCGACCACACCGGCCACGTCGTCGTACGCACCCTCGGCCCCGACCTCGTCGGCGAACTCCTGCGCGCGCTCCTGCGCGCGGGAGGCGACGGCGACGATGCGCTGCCGGGTGTGCGTACGCATCGCCTTCGCCATGCTGCGGGCGATCCCGCCCGGGCCGAGGACCCCCCAGCGGAGACCAGGGGCCTCCATCGGGTCGGGCACGCGCGAGGTGGGCAATGACGTCATGCCCAGACCCTACGAGGTCAGTGTGCCGGGGGCTCAGGCCAGGAAGTCGCGCAGCGCGGCGTTGAGCTCCTCGGCATGGCTGACCCCCAGACCGTGGGGTGCGCCCTCGATCAGCACCAGCTCGCTGTGCGGCAGCGCCTCGTGCGTCCGCTTCCCGGACCCCTCGAACGGCACCGGCTGGTCACCGTCGCCGTGCACGACCAGCACCGGCACGGTGATCTGGGCGAGGTCGGCGCGGAAGTCGGTGCCTGCCCAGGCGTCCATGCACGCCAGCGCGGCGGTGGGGTCGCTCTGCCGGCACACGGCGACGGCCTCACCCTTCTGCTCCTCGCTCACCTTGAGGCTGCTGGTCAGCCCGAGGAGCTTCGGCACCGAGTAGAACTTCTCCACGAAGTCGTCGAAGAACGCGTCCCGGTCGTCGACGAGCTGGCCCCGCATCTGACCGAAGGAGGCGTCGTCGAGCGGGCCGTCGGGGTTGTCGCCGGTCTTGCGCAGGTACGGCGTCACGGCGCCGACGAAGACCACGGAGCGCAGCCGGTCCTGACCGTGGCGCGAGACGTAGCGCGCCACCTCGCCGCCGCCCATGGAGAACCCGACCAGGGTGACGTCGCGCAGGTCGAGCTCCTCCAGCACCCCGGCGAGGTCGTCGGCGAGGGTGTCGTAGTCGTACCCGGAGGCCGGCCTGTCGGAGGCGCCGAAGCCGCGCCGGTCGTACGTGACGACCTGGTAGTCGCCCTGCAGCGCCTCGACCTGCGGCCGCCAGGACGCCGAGGTCAGCGGCCAGCCGTGGATGAGGACGACCGGGCGCCCCTGGCCGTGAACCTCGATGTCGAGGTCGATGGACTGCTCACCGCTGCGGATCTCGTGACGTGACACGGGGGTCTCCTCTCGTCACGCCTCACTCTAGGCAGCGCTGGCCGGTGGTGTGCGGCAGCGACGAATCACTCACGGGTGACCGGCCAGCTCGGCACCAGCAGGAGGGAGACCCCGTGGACCGCGGCCCCGGCCGCGAGCACCGCCACGAACGTGGCCCCCAAGGCCATCGGCATCGCCCAGGGCATCCCCCCGCACTGAGCGGCCGGGTAGGACAGCACCGCCCCGGCGCCAGCCAGCGCGAGGCTGAGAGCCGTGAACCCGGCCCCGCCCGCAACCAGCAACCCGGCGACCACGCCCTCGGCGTCACGCAGCGCGCGTTGCCGGGGCTGTCGTGAGACGCGGTGCCAGGTGACGCCGGCGGCGACGACCGCCACCACGAGCACCACGGCGAGCGGAAGGGTGACGAAGAGACCCGGGTACGGCCCGTACAGGCTCATATTCGTGCCGCACCGCACCGCGAACCTCCGCCCCGGCACCCCCGCCGCGTCCGGCGACGCCGTGAGGGTGGTCACCGCGGCCGTTGCGAGGAGCAGCAGCCAGACCGCCGCTGTGAGTGCGGTGAGCCGGCGGGGGACCAGCGGGGTAGTGCCGGGGCCGGTCGTCTTGTGGTGGCCGCTCACGCTGCCGTCGTCAGCCAGGCGCCCGGGGTCTCCGCTCTCCTGCCCGGGGCCCAGCTCACTCGGCCGGCGTGGGTCCGCCTGCTCCTGCCTGCTCGACCAGGCGACGCCGAGGATCGCGCCGAGGCCGAGCAGCACCGGGGCCGCGAGGGTAGCGCGGGTCGGGAGGAGCAGCAGCAGGGCGACGAACGCCACCAGGCCCGAGGCCAGGCCGACAAGCCGCCGGCGCCGCTGGCGGTCGTGGACCCGGCGCAGGTCGGGATCGCTCGGGACAGCGCCGGCCTGCACGCGGCGGCGGAGGCTGAGGCGCGACGCGTGCACCACGGCGACGACGACCCCAGACAGCAGGAACAGGACGACGAGGGTCACTGGCGGCCACCGGGTCTGGTCACGCGCGGGCGACTGCCGGGGCGGGTCGCAGGAAGCTGGTCACGACGTCAGCCACGGCGCGGGCGGGCTCGACGCGCGGGAGCGTGGGGGCGGGCGTGCGCTCGGCACCCCAGGGACGCATGCCGTACCGGCCCCACAGGTCCTGGAGCCAGGAGGGGGCGCGGGGGTACCAGACGTACGAGGGCACGCCCCGGGCCGCGGCCTCCAGGATCCCCGTGGAGAACGCCGACGCCACCGGCCGGTTGACCCGGTCCAGCGGGGTGCCGCTGCGGTCGATCTCGATGCCCAGACCCTCCAGCGCGGCGTGGCCCATGCGCGCCAGGTGGCCGGTCTCGGCGGGGTGCGGTCTGTACACCCCGTGCGTGGTCTGGCAGAACGTCACCGCGGCGCGCAGCATGCCCGCAGACGGCAGCTCCGAGGCCTGGAGCTGCCCCAGGTAGAGCGGACGCCGCGCGTCGCTGACCCCGGCCGGCCGGGAGGCCGCGCGCCACAGCAGCTGCGACCCGACCGGTGTGGCGGTCACGTCGTCGCGGCCGCTGGCCCAGAACTCGCCCTCGGGGGCCGTCCAGGTCAGCACCCGGGCACCGTCGGGCAGGGGCGCCGAGAACGGGGTCAGCAGCCCCGTCTGCACCACCACGTAGCCGGTGCCGCGCCCCTGCGCCTGCGTGTGCACCGCACGCGCGAGCGGGCTGGGTCCGCCGGAGGCGAGCACCACCTTGCCGGCGGGCAGGTCGCGGCCCAGGTGGACACCGTCTCGCTGCTCGACCGTCCACTCCGCAGGCACCAGGCCGGTGAGGTCGAACGGTGCCAGCACCAGGGCGGGCACGTCCGGGAGGTGACGCAGCGGCTCCAGCAGAGCGGCCTGGCTGGCGGCGCGGTCGTCGTCGAGCACCACGGCGACGACGGGATCCGGCCCGCTGCTCGCGGCCCAGACCCCCGTGCTCCCCGAGCGGCGGGTACGGGCCGCCACCTCGCGTACGGGATGGCGCCCACGGTCCCAGGCCTGCCAGGCATCCAGGTCCCGCGGGAACTTCAACGACATCAGGCCCTCCAGGTCGTGCTCGTGCTCGCGCTCACCGTACGTGGGGTGCCCGCCCGCCGCACCTCGCCACGCCCCGAGCCGGCCAGCTCGGGAGGGTCCGGCGCTGGTGCCGGCACCTGGAGCGCCATCACTGCCTGCGGACGCGCCCTGATTCGGTGAGTGCGCCGCGGCTCGGTGGATGCGCTCACCATGGCGGGCGCGTTCACCGGATCTGGGCGCGCTTGTCGGAGCTCGGCCAGGGGCCTGCGGGGGGGTCCGACTGGCGTCGTTCCTCACCCAGCCGGGGTTTCGACTCGGACGCCCGTCGGTCCTCGGGACCTCCTCGCTCAACCAGCGGCTCGTAGCCGGGCGCGGTCTTGACTCGTCCACCCTTCGTTCATCGGTCCTCCTCGCTCTGCGCGCGGCGGGGTGCGTACGGCTCATTGGCCGCCGCCCATCGGGACCGGCTCGCTCAGGCCCTCGACGTCGCGGACGATCGGAGGCTCCTTGATCCACAGCATCGCGGCAGCGGCGACGGCGAGGAGCACACCGGCGAACCGGATCGCATTGGTGGGGTTCTCGCCGAGCAGGTTCTTGTACACGGCACCGAACGTCAGCGTCTGGATCAGCATCGGCACCACGATCATCATGTTGATGATCCCCATGTAGACGCCATAACGAGTCGACGGGATCATTCGCACGGCCATGATGTACGGCACTCCCATGATCGATGCCCACGCGATTCCGAGCCCGATGATCGGCACGAACAGCAACCATTTGTCGGTGATCCCGGCGAACACGTACAGGCCCACCGCCGCCAGCAGCAGGCAGCTCACGTGCACCAGCTTCGACCCGTACCTGCGTGCCAACGACACCAGCCCGAAGGCGACCAGGAACGTCACCACGTTGTACGCACCGTTGATGAGGCCGGTGTGGGCGACGGCGTCCTGGTACGCGGCGCTGCTGGTGTCCTCGGTGCCGAAGGCCGACTTCGCGACCGACAGCGAGACGTACTGCCAGTAGCAGTTCATCGCGTACCACTGGAACAGGTAGACCAGCGCGAGCTTGCGCAGCTCGACCGGCATCTCGACGATCGCCTCCCAGATCTCGCGCAGCGCGGCGCCGGCGCCGCCCTTGCTCGCCTTCATGGCGGCGAGCTCCTCGGGGGTGGGCGGGATCTCGGGCGTGGTGAGCACCGACACCAGCACGGTGCCGATCGAGCAGACCGCTCCCAGCATGAACGCGGCGAACACCCAGGTCGGGATGGTCGAGGCGGAGTCGGGCCAGACCTGCTTGAACGCCCAGAGGCTGATGTTGGCCAGCGTGATGCCGAAGCCGGTGAAGAACGACTGGGCCAGGAACCCCTTGGCCAGCTGCGAGGGCGGCAGCTTGTCGGCGATGAAGGCGCGGTACGGCTCCATGGCGGTGTTGTTGCTGGCGTCGAGCAGCCACAGCAGCACCACGGCCATCCAGATCGCGGAGGCGAACGGGAACAGGAACAGGCAGATGCTGCAGCCGATGGCCCCGATCAGGAAGAACGGGCGGCGGCGGCCGCCGAGGCGCGGGCTCCAGGTGCGGTCGGACATCGCCCCGATGACCGGCTGCAGCAGCAGCCCCGTCACGGGCCCGGCGAGGTTCAGCAGCGGCAGCGAGTCGTGCGAGGCGCCCAGGAAGGTGTAGATCGGGTTGATCGCGGTCTGCTGCATGCCGAACGAGTACTGGATGCCGAAGAACCCCAGGTTCATCAGCAGGATCTGCCGCATCGACATCAGCGGCTTCTGGCGTACGACGCTGACGTGACCGTCGTTCGGCTCCACGGCGGTCACCGGGTCACCTCTGTCGGGCCGGTGTGAACACCGGGGCCGCTCGGTCCGTCGAGCAGCGCGGCCAGGCGCCCGAGCTCCCGGCGCCACCCCTCGCCGTGCCAGTCGGCGACGTCCGGCTCGTACGGGCCCTGGATGATGCGCACCAGGGTGCCCCGCCCCTCGCGGCCGTACCGGGTGAGCTCGACGCGCAGCTCGAGGACCGCGTTCGGGTCGATGCCCTCGTCGCCGGTGATCTTCTCGGCGGAGACGAAGACGTCGGGGTCGAAGAACTCCGTGTACACGCCGGTCGTGGTCACCCGCACCGTGGGGTCGTCGTCGCGCACCTTGACGTGGGTGTGGTGGCCGCCGAGACGCGGGTCACCGGTGCAGCTCTCGGCCTCCACGTGCCAGCCGGGCGACCCTCGCCAGCGGGCCAGGGTGGCCGGGTCGGTCCAGGCCCGGAACACGGCGTCACGGGGATGGTCGAGCCGTCGCTCGACCGTGACGATGACGTTGGCCACCATGGTGTCCTCCTCTGTGGAGGGGCCGGCGGCGCAGGGTGCGTCTGCAGGCCCCCCAGCAGGAGCAACGCTAGGCACCAGGCGCCCCCGATGTGGCCGGTGGGTGAAAAGTTCCTCCGCTCAGGCGGCCTGGCGCGGGCGCAAAGAAATCGTCTTCTCCTCGGTAGGCGCCGCTGTGGCGCTGCCGGACAAGGGCAAGAACCGCTGCGCGACGCTCGTTGGTCACCGGTTGGCCACCTGTGATGAGCCATGGGCCGGGCCATGCACAAGCGGAGGTCTGGGCACCGTTTCCAGGCGTTAGGCTGACCGCAGTCGCGATTCCGGGAAGGGTGGGCCTGGGGTCGGATCGAGCGCACGGAAACGTCTCGCGTGCGCACTGGCAATGAGGCCGGAGCTGACAAAGGGAGAAGTCAGAGCATGACGGAGAAATGGGTCTACGACCTGTCTGAGGGAGATATGTCCATGAAGCCGCTGCTGGGCGGCAAGGGGGCGGGGATCGCCGACATGGCGAGGATCGGGGTCCCGGTCCCAGACGCCTTCACGGTCACCACCGCGGCCTGCGTGGCGGCGATGAACGCCGACGGTCGCTGGCCCGCCGGGCTGGACGAGCAGGTGGCCGACGGCCTGGCACGGCTCGAGGAGCGTACGGGCCGCAAGCTGGGCTCGGCCGAGCGCCCGCTGCTGGTGTCGGTGCGCTCGGGCGCGGTGCAGTCGATGCCGGGAATGATGGACACCATCCTCAACCTCGGCATCTCCGACGAGTCGCTGCCTGGGGTGGTCGCCGAGTCGGGCAACGAGCGCTTCGCCTACGACTGCTACCGACGGTTCGTGCAGATGTACGGAGAAGTGGTCGAGGGCATCGAGCCGCACGTGTTCGAGGACGCGCTGACCGCGATGAAGCGTGACCGTGGCGTCTCCCTGGACACCGAGCTGGATGCGGCCGACCTGAAGGAGCTCACCGAGACCTTCACGCGGCTCGCCGACGAGGCGCTCGGTGGCGGCTGGACGTCTGACCCGCGCGAGCAGCTGCGGCGCGCCATCGACGCCGTGTTCCGGTCGTGGCTGAACCCGCGTGCTTATGTGTACAGACGGGCCGAGGGCATCTCGCGCGACCTCGGGACCGCCGTCAACGTGCAGCAGATGGTGTTCGGCAACCGCGGCGAGACGTCGGCCACGGGCGTCTGCTTCACCCGCAACCCGTCGACGGGCGCGAAGGAGCTGTACGGCGAGTTCCTCACCAATGCCCAGGGGGAAGACGTGGTCGCCGGCATCCGGACGCCCCGCCCGCTGGCCGAGATGGCCGACGTGCTGCCGGAGGCGTACGCGGCGCTGCTCGACACCATGGCGAAGCTCGAGCAGCACCACAAGGACATGCAGGACATGGAGTTCACGATCGAGGACCGCGCGCTCTACATGCTGCAGACGCGCAACGGCAAGCGCACCGCGGCCGCCTCGGTGAAGACGGCCGTGGACATGGTCGCCGAGGGGCTCATCACCCGTGACGAGGCGCTGCTGCGCATCGAGCCCTCGCAGCTGGACGCGCTGCTGCACCCGCGCCTGGACCCCGACCACACGGCGACGGCCATCGCACGCGGCCTGCCCGCGTCACCTGGCGCCGCGGTCGGCGCGCTCTCGTTCTCGGCCGACGACGCCGCGGAGCGGGGGGCGCGCGGGGAGAAGGTCGTGCTGGTCCGGTACGAGACCACCCCCGACGACATCCACGGCGTCATGGCGTGCGACGGGCTGCTCACCGCGCACGGCGGCATGACCTCCCACGCGGCCGTCGTGGCCCGCGGCATGGGCATCACCTGCGTCGCGGGCGCCCACACCATCGACATCGACCCGGTGGGGCAGACCGTCCGGATCGGCGGGGAGGTGTACGGACCGGGGGACACCCTCACGCTCGACGGCAGCACCGGGGAGGTGTTCGCCGGCGCCCTGGAGCTGGTGCCCGCCTCCATCAACGAGGACTTCCAGCAGGTCGTCGCCTGGGCCGACGAGGTACGCACGCTCGGGGTCCGCGCGAACGCCGAGAACTTCGAGGACGCCTCGAAAGCCCGCGAGCTGGGCGCCGAGGGCGTCGGCCTGGCACGCACCGAGCACATGTTCATGGTGGCCGAGCGGCTGCCCGCGGTGCGGGAGATGATCCTGGCCGACTCGGAGGAGGCGCGGGCCGCGGCGCTGGAGAAGATCCTGCCGATGCAGCAGGCCGACTTCGAGGCGCTGTTCACGGCGATGAAGGGGCTGCCGGTGACCGTACGGCTGCTCGACCCGCCGCTGCACGAGTTCCTGCCCGACCTGCCCGAGCAGGTGATGCTCGTGCAGCGGCTGGAGATGACCGGGGCACCGGCCGAGCAGCTGACGACGGAGCGCACCCTGCTGGCGCAGGTGAAGGGCCTCCACGAGCGCAACCCGATGCTCGGCACCCGTGGCTGCCGGCTGGCGATGCTCTACCCGTCGATCCCCGAGATGCAGGTGCGAGCGATCGTCAGGGCCGCGCTGGCGGTGCTGGAGCGGGAGGGCGAGACGGTCGGCGTCGAGATCATGGTGCCTCTGGTCGCCTACGAGACCGAGCTGAAGACCCAGCGCGAGATCGTGGAGCGGGTGGTGGCCGAGGAGCTGCGCGACGCCGGCGCGACGCTGGAGGTCACGGTCGGCACGATGATCGAGGTGCCACGGGCGGCGCTGACCGCCGACGAGATCGCGCGGCAGGCCGATTTCTTCAGCTTCGGCACCAACGACCTCACCCAGACCGGCATCGGCATCAGTCGCGACGACGCCGAGCGCGGGTTCCTGGGGGCGTACGTGGAGAATGAGGTGATCCCGCGCAACCCGTTCCAGTCGTTCGACCAGGCAGGTGTCGGGCAGCTGGTGCGGATGGGCGTGGAGAAGGGCCGGCAGACGAAGCCAGAGCTCAAGACCGGGGTCTGCGGCGAGCACGGCGGTGACCCGGACTCGATCGACTTCTTCCACCGGGCCGGGCTCTCGTACGTCTCGTGCTCGCCGTTCCGCGTGCCGATCGCGCGCCTCGCCGCCGCTCGCGCCGCGCTGAAGAACCCGGCCTGACCTGCGGCAGGAGGGGCGGCTGGTTCGATGTGCGCATGCTCGGCCTGCCGCTCCACCCCGTCGTCGTCCACTTCGCCGTCGTCTTGCTGACGCTGGTGCCGCTGGCCGCTCTGGTCTCGCTGGTCTGGCCGGCGCTGCGCGTACGGCTCGGCTGGCTGCTGCCCGTGGGTGCCGTGGCGGCGGGCGTCGCGGGCCTGGTGGCGGGCTCGTCCGGTGAGGACCTGTTCGAGTCCGTGCAGGTCGCGCCGCAGGTGGTCAGGCATGCCGACCTCGGCCACCTCACCGAGAAGGTCGGGGTGATGCTCGCTCTGCTCGTGGTCTGGTGGTGGGTCGCCACCAGTCCAGAGGTGGCCGGGTGGGCCGACCGGCGTGCTGCGTGGTTGCGATCGACAGGCATGAAGGTCGGGTCGACGGTGCTGATGGCCCTGGGAGCCATCGGAGCGCTGGTGCTGGTGACCCTCACCGGTCACGCGGGTGGCGTGGCCGTGTGGGGCGGCCGCTGACACCTGCCTCGGCCGATCTGCTGGAGACGGCGCCGTCGAGCCCTGGGCACGCAAGAATGACCGGACGCAGCGACGGAGGGGACGCGAGGCATGGAGAGCATCGGGATGTGGCGCGCGACGTACGCGCCGGGCCAGTGGGTGGTGCTCGCCGGACCCACGTCGTTGGTGATCATGCTGCCGGCGCCTCCGCACATGACCTCGCTGCTGACCGATCTGTGGCAGGACATCGTCACGTCGCGCTCGCCCGGGGAGTTCGCGGAGCGGCTGGCGGCCTTCCGGGTCGACCTGATGCCGAGCCTCGGGGCGTTCTTCTGGTCGGGCGACCAGATGCACTCCCTGCTCCGCGGGCGCCTGAGCGCCGTCGACGCGACCACGGGTGAGGTGATCGCCTCCGGTGAGGGTTTCCAGACCTGGCACGAGGTCGGCCTGGGCGCGGTCAGGCGGGTACGGGTCGAGATGGAGCCCGTCGCCCAGGGCTCGACGCTGCAGCTGCCGCTCGTGGTCGGGGCGGTGCTGGCCTCGGCGGTCGTGATCGACGCGACCGACGAGGCTCGGGTCTCGCTGCCCGTCGCCGTCGAGGCCGACGGCACCATCGTGGCTGCGGGCGAGGCCGAGGGCGGCGAGGACACGGATCCCCAGGAAGACACGGCGCCCGAGGAGGACACGACAGCGGGGGAGGACGCGACAGCCGGGGACGTCCGCACCACGGCCGGCACGGAGCAGGACCGCGACGAGGCCGCCAGTGCTGCCGGTGCCGCGGAGGCGAACCCCGCGGGCGTCACTGCCCTCGGCGCTGCCGTGCCCGGTTCTTCCGGGGGCACTGGGCTCGGGGGCGCGGTGGCCGCTGGCGCTGTGGGTGGTGCGACGGCTGGGGCAACGCTGGCAGGCGCGCTGCCCGCCGCATCTGCCGGGGAGTCATCCGCCTCCGGTCAGGGACCTGTCAGCGGCGATCGGGAGGGTGCCGCCGTCGGTTCCGGGGAAGAGCCCGCTCCCGCCGCGGACGGTCAGGCCGCTGACACCGACGCGGTCGCAGGGCGGGAGCTCGCCGTCGCCGAGGGCGACGGCCGGCCGGCTGAGGACAGCGACGCCGGTGCGGTCGCGGATCGGGAGTCTGGAGTCGCCGAGGACGACGGCTGGGCCAGTGATCCCACCGACGGCGACACAGAGACCGATCGCGAGCCCACAACGGCCGACGACCAGGATGTCGCCGAGACCAGGGAGAGCCGCACCGGCGCGGCCGGGGATGAGCCCACGACTGAGGCCGCGCCCGTGACCTCTGCGCCGACGACGGACGCTGCCGCGTCAGCAGCGCCGGCGACCGCTACCTCCGGTCACCCGGCTCACGTCTGGGGGGTGCGTGACCGGGAGGAGGTGGCGCCGGTCGGCCTCGACATGGACGACGACGAGACCGAGCGCTCCGCGGCGGCTGAGCAGGGGGACGTCCTCGCTCTCGACGACGACGACGAGGCCCCGCTGACCCAGGACGCCATCGCTCTCGAGCTCGCTGGCCCGGCCGACGACGAGCGGCCCGCCCCCCAGCATGCCGAGCCGCAGCCGGGACCGCGGTCCGGTGTGCAGGGCGGACCGGCACCGGTCGGCTTCCCCGGCTTCGGCGTCGCTCCCACCGTGACCACGGGCGGATTCCTGCCCGGGCCGATGCCCGGGCCCGGGATGCCGCAGGCGCCCTTCGGTGGCCAGGCCGGGCCCGCCGCCCCGTACGTGCCCCAGTCGCCGGCCCCGATGAGCGCCCAGTCGCCGAGCCGGCCCCCGTTCCCCGTGGACGACCGCGCCGGTCAGCCCGGGCCGGGAGAGGCCGCGTACGGGGCCCGGCCCGGCCAGCAGGGGCCGCATCCTGGTCCAACCCCGTACGGGGCCCAGCCCAGCCAGTCTCCGTTCGCCCCGCCAGGTCAGCCGTACGGCCAGCAGGGTCAGCCGTACGCCCCTCAGGGCCAGCCGTTCGGGCCTGCGCCTGCGTACGGAGCCCAGAACGGCTTCGGCCAGAACGTCCAGGGACAGCCCGGTCCTGCCCGCCCCGGCCATCCGCAGCAGCCGGGCCAGCCGGGGCTGCCGCAGCAGGGCACGCAGAACCCCGCCCAGCCGGGGCCGTGGTCGAACGGCGAGGGCGGCTGGTCGCCGCAGGACGCCGGCCGTGGGTTCCCGCACCAGGCGCCGCCGCAGCCGGGCGGTCCGCACCCGGGCGGTCCGCACCCCGATCCGCGGTTCCAGCCAGCCGGGCAGCAGAACGACCCTCGCTTCCAGACGGGCCTCCAGGGGGGGCCGGCGGGGCCGTTCCCAGGGTCGGCCCCAGGCCAGCCCGTGATGCCGTCCCTCCAGTCACCCTCCGCCCTGCCGTCGCCCCCCTCCGTGCCGGCCGGACGAGCCGATGACCCCACGTCACGGCCAGACCTGGCCGCCTCCTCCAGCAGCGCCAGCGACGGGACCGTCTTCTCGACCGGCCTCGCCGCCACGCACAAGCCGAGCGCCGCCCAGGCCAGCCAGGGCCCTGGTCTGGTGCTGGCTGCGACGTGCAACGCGGGGCACGCCAACCCGCCCCGGCAGGCCACGTGCCTGCGGTGCGGCGCGCGCGTCGACACCGCCAACCCACGGCTTGTGGCGCGACCGGTGCTGGCGACGCTCCAGACGGCGGGCGGGGCGACGGCCCAGCTGACCGACGTGGTGCTGGTCGGGCGCTCTCCGGCCGCCCAGCAGGGGGACAACAACCCCATCCTGCTGCCGGTGCCCAGCCCCAACAGCGACATCAGCCGCACGCACGTGCGGTTCGCGGCGAAGGACTGGGCGATCACGGTGACCGACCTCCACTCGACGAACGGCACCATGCTGGTGCTGCCAGGCCGCCCTCCGAGCCGGATGGTGCCTGGCACCCCCGTAGAGGTCGGGATCGGTGCCGTCGTCGACCTCGGCGACGGGGCCACGATCACCGTCCGCCCCCCGCAGTAGCACGAAAGGTCCAAGTTCGACGCGACCCCTCCCGTGAGTCACACTTGACGGGCGGCCGTCGTGGGGTTACGGCTGCGCTCAGGGGTGGAGGAGGTCGCGGTGGCGCGTCGGGCACTGGTGCGGGCCCCCAGGATCGTGCGCCGCACCTGGGCGGGTGCCCTCGTCGGCCTGCTCGCCCTGGCCCTGGTCGTGTCGGCCGTGCTGGTCCCGGGTCTCTCGGTGGCCGACGTGCGGCTCCACGACGGCACCGTCTACGCCGTGAAGCAGGACGGCGCCCTGCTGGGCACCGTCAACACGTCGATCAAGGACCTCTCCTCGGCGACCCGCCTCGCCGACCGCAACGTCGACGTGCTGCAGGAGGGCCGCACCGTCATCGTGCGAGGCACCACCTCGAACCAGGTGCAGTCCTTCGACCCGGCGACCGGCCTGGTCAGTGGCGTCGTCGCCCTGCCCTCGGCCGGTGACCTGGCGCTCAACGCCGGCAAGCTGGCGGTCATCAGCCGCACCAACGGCTCCGTGTGGTTCGGCGAGGCCGGCGAGATGCTCGGCCGCGACTTCACCAAGGAGAAGGCGCAGCTCGACCTGGGCGAGAACGCCCTGGCCACGGTCACCACGTCGGGCCGCCTGATCGGCCTGTCGCTCACGCGCTCCGAGCTGGTGCGTCTCGACGGCACCGTCGTCCCCGTACCCCTGCAGCTCGACCCCACCGTCGCCGACGTGGAGCTCAGCGCGGTCGGTGAGAAGGCCGTGGTGCTCGACCGCACCAAGCAGCTGATCTGGTTCGAGGGCCTCGACAAGCCGCGGGAACACCTGATCCTCGCCAAGTCGCACCTCGCCGCGCCGATCCCGGCCAGCCGGCTCCTCGACGGCAAGCTCGGGGCGCTCGTCGGCACGCCGCAGGGCATGATCGGCGTCGCGCCCAAGGAGACCCGGTCGCTCGCCAAGACCCAGCAGGGGACCGCGCAGCGTCCGGTGGTCGTCGGTGACTGTGCGTACGGGGTCACCGGCGCCCAGCTCGCCACGGTCTGCCCCGGCAAGGACGCCAGCGTGCAGACGATCCCCGACCTGCCCCCGTCGGCCGAGGCCACCCTGCGCGTCAATCGCGACACCGTGATCCTCAACGACTCGGTCACCGGGACCATCTGGCTCGTCGCCGACGGCATGCGCAAGATCACCGAGTGGGACCGGGCGGCGCCGAAGGAGACCACCACCAAGGAGCAGAACCCCGACCGCGACCCCATCAAGGTCAACGCCGACCGCAGCACCCCCAACCGGCCGCCGACGGCCACGGACGACCAGCTGATGGCGCGCGACGGCGCATCGACCTACCTCCCGGTGCTGGACAACGACTCCGACCCTGACGGCGACGTCCTGACGATCGCGGCGCCTGCCGAGGCCGGGGCGGGCGTCACCCTCTCCGTGGTCCGAGGCGGAACGGGGCTGCAGGTCACGGTGGCCCCGGGCCAGACGGGTTCGAGGTCGTTCCAGTACACGATCTCCGACGGACGGGGAGGCTCTGACACGGCACGGGTGTCGCTCACGCTGAAGCCGCACGACCAGCAGGCCGACAACACCCCGCCACGTCAGCTCCGGCAGGACCCTGTGCTCGTCGCGGCCGGCCAGCAGACCCAGATCCGTACGCTCCTGGACTGGCGCGACAACGAAGGGGACGACCTCTTCCTGAAGAGCGCCACCATGCTGACCAAGGGTGACGATGAGGTGACCTTCACCCCCGACGGCACCGTCACCTTCACCGACGTCAACAAGTCGCTGGGGGTCAAGACGATCCAGGTGGAGGTCAGTGACGGGGTCCTGAGCGAGGTCGGCGTGCTGACCGTCGACGTGCGCAAGCCGCAGGAGGTGCCCCCGGTCGCCAACGGCGACTTCTACACCGCCGCGGTCGACAAGGAGATCGAGGTGAAGCCCCTGCTCAACGACGTGGGCGCGAACCTCTCCCTCGCCACGGTCGACGAGCCCATGGGGCCGAAGAACGCCACCCGGACCGTCGACTACCAGGCCCGCAGCTTCCGGTTCAAGGCTCAGCTCCCCGGCACGTACTACGTCGGCTACAAGGTGACGAACGGCCCGACCTCGTACGGGTTGGTGCGCATCGACGTGATCGACCGCTCCCGGCAGAACCAGCCGCCGGTGGCCGCTCGCGACATCGCCCTGCTCACGCACGGCGGCAGCGTCACCATCGACCCGCTGCTGAACGACGAGGACCCTGACGGCGACGTGCTGGTGCTGCAGTCCTTCACCACCGAGGGGCTGTCGGTCGAGATGCGGGACCGCCACCTGCTGGTGATCAAGGAGCTCACGGCCGGCAGCACCCCGGTCACGCTCCGCTACGTGGTCAGCGACGGCTACCACCCGGGCGTCACCGGCAGCATCACCGTGATCCCGACGAACCCGGTCGGCGAGGTGCGGCCGGTCGCGGCGCGCGACGAGGTGAACGTACGGGTCGGGGACGCCGTCACGGTGCGGCCGCTGGCCAACGACTACTCCCCGGTGGGTCTGGACCTGACGCTCGACCCGAAGCTGGTCGACGCGCCGAGCACGGCCTGGGTCGACCGGGAGACGATCCGGTTCGTGGCGCCCTCGGTGCCCGGCGTCGCCACGGCGACCTACCAGGTGCGCGACAGCCTGGGCCGCACGGCATCGGCGCAGGTGCGCTTCACCGTCGTCTCGCCCGACATCGGCAACCAGCCTCCCCGCCCGCAGCTGGTCGTCGGCCGCGCCATCGCCGGCACCCGCACCCGGGTGACGATCCCGCTGCAGAACGTCGACCCCGACGGCGACACCGTCCGGCTGCTGGGGCTGAGCACGGGCCCGCGGCTGGGCCGCGTGGTGTCGGTGGGATCGTCGTGGATCGACTACGAGGCGCTCCCCGGCATGCAGGGCACCGACGCGTTCTCGTACGCCGTCACCGACGGCCTGGGCGCCCGCGCGGTCGCCGAGATCCGGGTCGGGGTGGTCCCCGCCGCCGAGAAGAACGCCGACCCCACCGCCGTCGACGACCGGGTGGTCACCCGGCCGGGACGCACCGCCTACCTGCGGCCGATGGCCAACGACTACGACATCGACGGCGACCGGGTCACCTGGGGCCCCAGCCCGAACCTCTCGATGCCGATGCCCGCGAAGGTCGTCGACGACGTGGCGGTCGAGATCGCGGTCCCGAACGAGAAGAAGACCGAGTTCGGCACCTATGTGATCCAGGACAGCCGGGGCGCCCGCGCCACCGGCAACATCACGGTCGTGAGCGACCCGGAGGCTCCGCTCCAGGCCCCGGTCACCACCGACGACATGGTCGACCCCCGGGTGGTCTTCAACCGCGACGTGGTCGACGTGCCGGTGCTCGCGAACGACTACGACCCCGACGGCCCCCGCTCCGACCTGCGGCTGTCGATCCCGACGTACGACACGGGCGGGCTGCCTGCGGCGACCGTCGAGCAGACGCCGAGCGGGCCACAGCTGCGGGTGCCGATCGGAGACCGCCTGCGGGTGCTGCGCTACCAGGTGACCGACGGCGACGGGCTGGTCTCGTACGGGTTCGTGATGGTGCCGGGGCGCTCCGACGTGGTGCCGACGCTCAAGGACCCCTCGGTGGTGCTCCAGGTCACCGCCGGCGACGAGCTGCGGATCAACGTCGGCGAGTACGTGCAGGGCACCCAGGCCCGGAAGGTCCAGGTCAGCTCGGCCGACCGCGTGATCGGTGCCCCCGGCCAGGGCGTCCGCCTCTCCCCGTACGAGGTCGTGTACAAGCCGTCGCTGACCGACGTGGGCCCGGCGGCGATCACCTTCGAGGTGGTCGAAGAGGTGGACATCGCCGAGGCCAGGTCGGCGACGGTCACCATCCCGATCAACGTGCTGCCGCGCCCGGTGAAGCCAGGGGACGAGAAGAACAACGGCAAGGGTGTGGAGGTCAACACGCCTCCCTCCTCGCCGCCGATCGAGATCAGGGTGGGTGCCGGTGACCCGGCCGCGCAGCAGAACCTCGAGGCGTACGTGGTCGACCGGCAGGGTGACGCGTTCACGTTCGGCGCCTTCACGCCGACCACCCCCATGCCGGCCGGCGTCCGCGTCAGCACCCAGGGCCCGATCGTCACGGCCTCGGCCGACATCGCCGTGCCGAAGGGCACCCGGGTGACCCTGCAGGGCACCGTGACCGACGTCCGCGGGTCGCACAGCACGGTGACCGTGACCGTCGTCGTGCTCGCCACCACCAAGCCCCGGACGGTCACGGGCGACGACCTGGTCGGCGACGCGAACCAGGGTCAGGCGACGAGCAAGGACGTGCTGGCCAACGACTCCACCGCGCTCGGCGGCCCGCTCACCATCGTGGGCACCGCGGTCGAGGCGGGGAGCGTGAGCGACGTCAAGGTGAACGGCAGCGTCATCACGGTGACGCCGGCGAAGGACTTCGTGGGCACCGTCCGCATCCGCTACACGGTCATGGACGCGACGAAGGACCCCGAGCGCAACGTCGACGGGCGGCTGGTGCTCACCGTCCGCGGGCGTCCGTCCCCGCCGGGTGCTCCTCGGCAGACGGCGGTCGGCGACCAGACGCTGTCGGCGACCTGGACCTCCTCGCTCGACAACGGGCTGGCGATCCAGAAGTACGTGATGACGGCCCGCGGCTCCGACGGCAGCGGTGGGTCGGTCGACTGCCCCACCACCACCTGCACCCTGACGGGGTTGCGCAACGGCGTGAAGTACACGGTGACGGCGGTCGCCATCAACCAGCTGGGCGCGAGCGACCCCTCGCCGGCCTCGGCGGAGATGATGCCGAACGTGCGCCCCGACAAGCCCGCCGCGCCACGCGTCGAGCGGGTGCCCGGCCGTGAGGGCGGCAAGCTGCGGATCACCTGGGAGCCGCCGACGAACCGCGGCACCGAGATCACCGACTTCACCCTCTCCCTGGTCGGTGGCGACACGAAGACCCTGCCGCGCACCACGACGACGATCGACTGGCCCGGGCTGACCAACGGGCAGTCGTACGCCTTCCGGGTCGCGGCCAGCAACGCGGCCGGCACCTCGGACGTCTCGGACGCGGCCTCGGGCACCCCGTCGGAGCCGCCGAAGTCGCCGCCCGCCGTGAGGGCGCTGGACGCCGGCGACGCGAACGGCGGCAAGCTGGTGGTCGACTTCGACCCCACCCCGCCGTCGCAGAACGGTGGTGCCGAGGTCACCGAGTACTGGATCTACGTCACCCCGGACACGGGCGTCGGGCTCAACGCGACACCGTCGGGCGTGATGAAGGCCGGCAGCCTCGGCCGCCAGGAGTTCCCCGCCACCAACGGCACCGACTACTACGCGTTCGTACGGGCCGTGAACGTGGCCGGGGCGTCGGAGCCGCCGACCCGGGTCGGCCCGGTCCGTACCTTCGGTGCCCCCCAGGTGAAGGACAGGCCGAGGATCGAGGAGCGCGACGCGGCGGTCCAGGTCGACGTGGACGCGGTGAGCGCCGGAGCACCGGTGACCTCGTGGGAGGTGCGGGTCTTCCGTGCCGGCCGCGAGCAGCCCGTGAACACGGTGACGCTGGCGCCGAACAAGGCGGACGGGGGACTGTCCGCCACGGTGGCCACCAACGAGGCGAACGACATGAACGCCCGGTACTACGTCTGGGCGCGGCCGTCGGCCCTGAACAACGGAGTCCGCAAGGACGGGGCGTTCGTCGACTCGGACCAGGTCACCCCCTACGGCAGGCCGGGCCCGCCCACGGTGACGCTGGTGACGCGCGGCACCGTGTACCCCGACGGCAGCTTCGACATGGAGGTCAAGGTGGGGGGGCCGCAGAACGGCAACGGCGGCTCCGACAGGGACTTCTACTACTACTACTACGACGCCGAGGGGAAGAAGCACCCGATCTCCCTCGACCAGACCGCCTGGGTGAAGTTCCCCAAGGGCGGTGGCGTCGTCCGCGCGGTCGCCGAGCGTGACGCGAGGCCGAACCGCTTCGTGAGCGACGAGGCGAAGGTCCCGGTGCAGCCGGTGATCACGGCGACCGGTGCCGGGTCGGCGACCACGGTCGTGCTGAACTACGCCGGGTCCGACGAGGCGAAGTTCGAGGTCAAGGGCACCGTGGCAGGCTCCACCGCGATGGAGTCCCTGGGGTCCGCGAACGCCAAGACCGACAAGCAGACCCCGCCCGGCTACCGGTTCGAGACCACGATCCCGCTCACCAAGCAGCCCGCGCCGGGAAGCGCCGTGACCGTGGAGGTCCACACCAAGGCCGGCGGCAGCTTCACGACCACCTACACCCATCCCTGACGAGAGGAACTCCCGCACCCATGGCCATGACGCCTGACCAGGCCCGCTGGTTCTCCGACACGTTCGCGTCGGTCGTCCGCAACGTCGAGCGGTCGATCCTCGGCAAGACCGAGGCGATCCGGCTGGCCGTCACCTGCATGCTGGCAGAGGGGCACCTGCTGCTGGAGGACTACCCGGGCACGGGCAAGACCACGCTCGCCCGGTCCCTCGCGCAGACGGTGCAGGGCACCCACACCCGCATCCAGTTCACGCCCGACCTGCTGCCGAGCGACGTGACCGGCGTCACCATCTACGACCAGAAGACGAGCTCCTTCGAGTTCCACCGCGGGCCCATCTTCGCCTCGATCGTGCTGGCCGACGAGATCAACCGCGCCTCGCCCAAGACGCAGTCGGCGCTGCTGGAGGTGATGGAGGAGCAGCGGGTCACCGTCGACGGCGTCTCGCACGACGTGGGCAGCCCGTTCATGGTGATCGCCACCCAGAACCCCATCGAGCAGGCCGGTACGTACCGGCTGCCCGAGGCCCAGCTGGACCGGTTCCTCATGAAGACCTCGCTCGGCTACCCCGACCGTGCGGCCACGCTTCGCATCCTCACCACGGGCGGGTCGCGCCCGCAGTCGGCCGAGCTCCCGCCGGTGATCACCACCCAGGCCTTGGCCGAGATGGCCCAGCTGGGCCAGTCGGTGCATGTCGAGCCGTCGGTGCTGGACTACGTGGCCCGTCTGGCCGAGGCGACCCGCACGGCCGACGACGTGCGGCTGGGCGTGTCCGTACGCGGTGCGCTGGCCCTGGTCCGTACGAGCCGGGTCTGGGCCGCGTCGCTGGGCCGTCACTACGTGGTGCCCGACGACGTCAAGATCCTCGCCATCCCGTGCCTGTCGCACCGCCTGATCCTCGACCCCGAGTCGGAGTTCAACGGCGTCTCCGCGGTCGACGTGATGGCCCAGGTGATCGGCTCCGTGCAGCCGCCGACGGAGCGTGCGACTGCATGACCCTGACCGAGCCCGCGCCGGCGGCCGCCCCGCCGGCACTGCCGGCCGCCCCGCCGGCGCCCCAGAGATCGG
>ERZ501016.208-NODE-208-length-22749-cov-8.887724_pt1 | contig 22749 bp, 18 predicted proteins | sample MGYA00248889_ERZ501016 | MGnify/ENA primary metagenome ERZ501016 (study PRJEB25958, sample SAMN03398594) | human skin metagenome | study: EMG produced TPA metagenomics assembly of the Human Skin Microbiome Metagenome (human skin metagenome) data set. | reverse complement strand
AGCCGCCCGCGGCCGCCCGCACCGCCCGGCCGCTGCCGGCGGACCGGTCCGCGACTGACCGACGCGTCGCCTTCGCGAGCTGGACGCAGTACCTCGACCAGGATGAGCGGACCAAGCGCTTCCCGACCCTCGACGCCTTCGTCAGGGCCACGGGGATCCAGGCGAGCTACAGCGAGGAGATCGACGACAACGACCTCTACGTCAACAAGATTGCCCCACAGCTGCGCGCCGGCCAGGACATCGGCCGTGACCTGGTCGTCCTGTCGGACTGGATGGTCAACCGGGTCATCGACCAGGAGCTCGTGCAGCCGCTCGAGCTGATCCGCATGCCCCACGCCGGCAACGTACTGCCCGAGCTGATGGACGCGCCCTTCGACCCGGGACGCCTGCACTCGCTCCCCTGGCAGTCCGGTCTCACCGGCATCGGCTACGACGCGAGCAGGGTCACGGAGATCCGGTCCGTCGAGGACCTGTGGCGCGCCGACCTCAAGGGCCGGGTGGTCGGGCTCAGCGAGTGGCGCGACACGCTCGGGGTGATCCTGCGCAGCCAGGGCGTCGACCCGGCGCGACCCTTCACCCGGGACCAGCTGGCCGGCGCCGTCGAGGTCGTCGACCGGCACCTGCGGGACGGGCACATCCGCAGGATCCGCGGCAACTCCTACGTCCAGGACCTGCAGAGCGGCAACGCCCTCGCCGGCCTGGTCTGGAGCGGCGACATCGCGACCCTGCGCGCCGAGACCGGCAACGATCGGTGGACCTTCGTGGTGCCGGAGTCCGGCGGGATGCTCTGGAGCGACAACGCGGTCGTGCCGATCACCTCGCCGCGGCGCCGCAACGCCCAGCGCCTGCTCGACTGGTACTACCAGCCCGAGATCGCGGCCCGGGTCGCCGCGTGGGTGGGCTACATCTGCCCGGTCGCCGGGGCGCAGAAGGCGATGGAGAAGGTCGACCCCGAGCTGGTGGAGGACCCGCTGATCTTTCCGACGGCGGACTTCCTCGCGCGTCGCACGAGCGTCTTCCGGGCGTTGGACGCGCGCGAGGAGCAGGAGTACGCCGCGATGTGGACGACGGTGGTGGGGCAGTGAGCGCCGGTGACCTGAGGCTCGAGGGCCTCACCAAGAGCTTCGGGCGGGACGTCGTGGTCGACGGCCTGTCCCTGCACGTGCCCCGGGGCAGCTTCTTTGCCCTGGTGGGGCCCTCGGGGTGCGGCAAGACCACGACCCTGCGCATGGTCGCCGGTCTGGAGCGCCCCGACGCCGGGCGGGTCCTGCTGGGGGAGCGGGACGTCACGGCGCTACGGCCGCACGAGCGACCGGTCAACACCGTCTTCCAGACCTACGCATTGTTCCCGCACCTCAGCGTGGGGGACAACGTGGCCTTCGGGCCGCGCCGGCGCGGGGTCTCCCGCGCCGAGTCCGCCGAGCTGGCGCGGGAGGCGCTCGCCCTGGTCGAGCTCGACGGTATGGCGCGCCGGCGCCCCGCGAGGCTCAGCGGTGGCCAGCAGCAGCGTGTGGCGCTCGCGCGCGCCCTGGTCAACCGCCCCGAGGTGCTGCTGCTGGACGAGCCGCTCGGCGCGCTCGACCTGCGGCTGCGCCGGCAGATGCAGCTCGAGCTCAAGCGGATCCAGGCCGAGACGGGCCTGACCTTCGTGCACGTCACGCACGACCAGGAAGAGGCCATGAGCATGGCCGACACCGTCGCGGTCATGCGGGACGGGCGGATCGAGCAGCTGGGCCCACCGGCCACGCTCTACGACCTGCCGAGGACCCGCTTCGTGGCGACCTTCCTCGGCCAGTCCAACCTCGCGCCGGCATCCGTGGTCGGCGCCGAGGGCGACCTGCTCGTGCTCGAGCTCGGGGGCCAGCGGGTGCGGGCGCTGCGGTCGCGGGCCGCCGAGCAGGACGCGCGCCGCTCGCTGCTCGGGGTGCGCCCCGAGAAGGTCCGGCTCGTCGCGGACGGCGGCAAGGTCCGCCGGCGATCGGTCGCCAACGTCCTGACGGGCGCCCGGGTCCTGGACGTCGCGTTCACGGGGGTCGCCACGCAGTACGTCCTGCAGGTGCCCGGTGCCGGCACGTGGACGGTGCACGAGCAGAACGTCGACGTCGAGACCACGGCGCGCCCCGGCGACCTCGTGAGCGTCGCGTGGGACCTGCGGCACACCTTCACCCTCCCGGCCGGGGACGGCGCGGCCGGGCCCGCCGCGGGGTCCGTCGCCGCTGCCACCGCCGCGGACGCCTCCCCGGACGCCTCCCCGGACGCCGCGCCCGTGCGGGTGACCGCTCCGTGAGCCGGCGGACGGCATACCTGCTGCTCCTCCCCGGCGTCCTGTGGCTGGGGGTGCTGTTCGTCGCCCCGCTGGTGCAGCTCGCCAGCGTGAGCCTGCAGTCGGGATACCCGGGCCACCCCGGCTACTACTACCGCGACGTCAACATCGGCAACTACGCCACCGCGCTGACCGGCTTCGGCGGCCAGCTCGGGCGATCCTTCCTGTATGCCGGGACCGCGACCCTGCTGTGCCTCGTGCTGGCCTTCCCGCTGGCCTGGACCATGGCCTTCCGCGCCGGTCGGTGGCGCGGGCTGCTGATGGTGCTCGTGGTGGCGCCGTTCTTCACGCCCTATATCCTCCGCACCGTCGCGTGGCGGCAGATCCTCGCGGACGACGCCCCGGTCGCCTCGACGCTGCGCGCGGCGCACCTGCTGCCCGGCGGGCACCTCACGGAGACGCCGTTCGCCGTGGTCATGGGGCTGACCTACACCTTCGTGCCGTTCATGCTGCTGCCGATCCTCGCCTCGCTGGAGCGGGTCGACCGGTCGGTCCTGTCCGCCGGCGCCGACCTCTACGCCTCGCCCTGGCAGACCTTCCGCCTGGTCACCGTCCCCCTCGCCATGCCGGGCGTCCTCGCCGGCACGCTGCTGACCTTCATCCCCGCGGCCGGGGACTACGTCAACGCGGACCTGCTCGGCTCCGACCGGGGCACCTCGATGGTCGGCAACGCCATCGACGCGCAGTTCTTTCGCGTGATCGGCGGCTACCCGGTCGCGGCGGCCCTGTCGTTCACCCTGATGCTGGCCATCCTCGTGCTCGTCCTGATCTACCTGCGCCGCTACGGCACGAGGGAGCTCCTGTGAGCGCGCGGCGGGGCCGGGCAGCCAGCACCGGGGGAGTGCGGCGCCGGCTGGGTGACCAGGTCGTGGTGCTGGTGTCCGTGCTGGTGCTGGTCTACCTGCTGCTGCCGGTCGCCTATGTCGTGGTGTTCTCGGTCAACGGCTACACCAAGTCCAACATCGCCTGGAGCGGGCGACCCACCCTCGACCACTGGCGCGACCCGTGCGGGGCCCCGGGTGTGTGCGCGGCGCTCGGGACGTCCCTGCAGGTCGGCCTCGTCTCCACGGCGATCGCCACGGTGCTCGGCACCATGATGGCGCTCGCGCTGGCGCGGGGGACCGTCCGGGGGCGCCGCGTGGTCGAGGCGCTGGTGCTGCTGCCCATGGCGACCCCCGAGGTCGTGCTCGGCGCCTCGCTGCTCACGATCTTCGTGCAGGGCTTCACCCGCGTGGGGCTCGAGCTGGGGTGGTGGACCGTGGTGCTGTCCCACGTGATGTTCTGCCTGTCCTTCGTCGTCGTGACGGTGCGGGCGCGGGTGCAGTCCCTCGACCCTCGCCTCGAGGAGGCGGCCGCGGACCTGTATGCCGGGCCCGCCGCGACCTTCTGGCAGGTCACGCTGCCGGGGGTGCTGCCCGGGGTGGTCGCGGCGGCGCTGCTGTCCTTCGCGCTCAGCATCGACGACGTCATCATCACGACCTTCGTCTCGGGGGAGGTCGCCACCTTCCCGACCTACGTCTACACGGCGTACCTGCGAGGCATCCCCGCCGAGGCCAACGTGATCGGCGTGATCATGCTGGCCGTCGCGGTCAGCTGCGCGGTCGCGGCCCGTCTGCTCGCCGGGCGCACCTCGCCCACCGGGCGCTGAGGTGACCTGTCGTGTCCGGCGTCGCCGCCGGAGTGATCATGTCCATGGTCGCGTGGCGTCCGCCCACCTGCTGATGCGGCCGACCAGCCGCAGGCCTGAGGCGCCCGCGAGACCGCTCGCTCACGCCCGCGGGGCGGTCCCTGCAGCGGCGTGCGCGGCCGCGACCTTGCGCTGCCGCTCGCGGAGGAGGTTGTCCTTGGGGTCGTCGTCGGGGTCGAGCTGCGCCGGCCCGAAGACGCTGACCCCGATGTAGCGGACTCGCCACATGATCCGGTAGCCGAGGCTGAGCCCGGTGCGGTCCTTGGCCATGCTGGTCCTCCCCTGGATGTCGTCCGGCGGTCGCCGACCCCGTCAGCCTAGTCCCGCGGGTCGGCGGGGGGCTGCCGAGGGGTCGCTGGTTGTCGAGGGGAGGCAGATTCGCTCGGCGCGGCATGTCGCGGGCATTCGCGACCCCTCGACGCTCGGCACCCGCGGTGGCCGCCGCTCGCGTCGCAGGCCATCCCGCGACAGCATGGAGGGTGACCACGCGGCACCAGGAGGCCCCGATGAACCACCGGACCAGCTCCATCGCTCCAGTGCGGGGACTCGCCGCAGCCATCGCCGCGGCGCTGACCCTGTCAGGCTGCTCCTCGGACATCGAGGGGACCCAGGTCGTGCGAGTCACGCAGACGGTGACGTCGACGCCGCCGGGGACGACGACCGACGCCGCCCCGGCGGCCGAGCCGTCACCGGTGACCGGGGCGGAGCCGCAGGCGCAGGGTGCGAGCTCGGCGGGTGCCCGGCCCGAGGGCAGTGGCGCCGCCCGCACCAGCGAGGCTCCCGTGGCTCGCGCGTGCTCCCCAACCCTGCGGCGCTACCCCGACCTGGACCCGGGGGCCAGGGGACCGGCGGTCGAGGCCTTCCAGTGCCTGCTGCGTCAGCAGGGCGCAAGCGTGGCGGTCGACGGGGCCTACGGACCGGCCACCCGTCAGGCCTATGACCAGGTGGCGCGGCGCCTCGGCTGGCAGGCGTGGGTGCCGCACGTGGAGACCCACGTGTGGACCCTCCTCCTCTCGCGGGGCTCCACGCCTCGGCTGCGCCGGGGGAGCACGGGCGAGGCCGTCGCCCGGGTCCAGCGCGCCCTCGTCGCCCAGGACGTGCCCGTCTCGGTCGATGGGCGGTTCGGGGCTGACACCGAGCGTGCCGTGCGCACGCTGCAGACCCAGCTGGGCATGACCGCGGACGGGATCGTCGGTCCCGGCACCTGGCGGCTCCTGCAGTCCGGCGGCGGACCCACCGACTGAGCCCACGCGGAGCAGCAGACCGGCCGACGGGTGCGAGGATGGTCGGGTGAGCCAGAGCCCGTATGCCGACAGCCCGCTGCCTCCCGCGCACACCCCTCGCGCCGGTCACCGCACGGTCGCGCTGCTGGGCTCGACCGGCTCCATCGGGACCCAGGCGGTCGACGTCGTCCTGCGCAACCCGGACCGGTTCACCGTGACCGCGCTGTCCGCCGGCGGCGGCAGGCTCGACCAGCTCGCCGAGCAGGCCGTGCTGCTGCGCCCCGAGCTGGTCGGTGTGGCCACGGGCTCCGCCGAGGCCCTGCAGCGCGCGATCAGGGTAGCGAGCGAGCGGCTGGGCGCGGCGGCATACGAGCCGCGGGTGGTCGTCGGCGAGCGGGCGAGCGAGGAGGTCGCCGCGCACGGCGCCGACGTCGTGCTCAACGGCATCACCGGCTCGATCGGGCTGCGGCCCACGCTGGCCGCACTCGAGGCCGGGAGCACGCTGGCGCTGGCCAACAAGGAGAGCCTGATCGTCGGGGGGCCGATCGTCACGCGCGCCGCGCGGCCCGGGCAGATCGTCCCGGTCGACTCCGAGCACAGCGCCGTGGCGCAGTGCCTGCGTGGGGGTCGCTCCGAGGAGGTGCGCCGGCTGGTGATCACGGCGAGCGGCGGGCCGTTCCGGGGCCGCAGCCGCGCCGAGCTGACGGATGTCACGCCCGAGCAGGCGCTGGCCCACCCCACCTGGGACATGGGCCGTGTCGTGACCACCAACTCGGCGACCCTGGTCAACAAGGGGCTAGAGGTCATCGAGGCGCACCTGCTCTTCGGGATCGGCTTCGACCGGATCGAGGTGGTCGTGCACCCGACGTCCGACGTGCACTCGATGGTGGAGTTCACCGACGGCTCCACCCTGCTGCAGGCGAGCCCACCCACGATGCTCATCCCGATCGCGCTGGGGCTCGCGTGGCCCGACCGCGTGCCCGACGCGGCACCGGCCTACGACTGGAGCCGGCCCCGCACCTTCGAGTTCTGGCCCCTGGACCGTAAGGCCTTCCGAGCCGTGCCGCTGGCCTACCGCGTCGGGGAGGCGGGGGGCACCTACCCGGCCGTCTACAACGCCGCCAACGAGGAGTGCGTCGAGGCCTTCCACGAGCGGCGGATCGGCTTCCTCGACATCGTCGACACGGTGGAACGCGTCGTCGACGAGCATCACGCCGGCGGGGATCGGGCCGCCAACGCCGGGAACACCCCCGGCGACCTGGACGTTGCCGCTGTGCTGCGTGCCGAGTCCTGGGCACGCGCCCGGGCCCGTGAGGTGCTCGGCCTCCGCCCCGCCCTGACCGAGGAGCCCGCATGACCGTGGTCCTGACGATCCTGGGCATCCTGTTCGTCGTCATCGGCGTGGGGGTCTCGATCGCGCTGCACGAGATCGGTCACCTGGTCCCGGCCAAGCTCTTCGGGGTCAAGGCCCCGCAGTACATGATCGGCTTCGGGCCGACGTTGTGGTCGCGCCGGTTCGGGGAGACGGAGTACGGCCTCAAGGCCATCCCCCTCGGCGGCTACGTCCGGATGATCGGGATGTTCCCGCCCAAGGGCAAGGGCGAGGACGAGCACCACCTGCGCCCGTCCAGCACCGGCCGCTGGGCCGCCATGGTCGACGACGCGCGGACGCAGTCGATGGAGGAGGTCCGTCCCGGCGACGAGGACCGGGTCTTCTACAAGCTGAAGAGCTGGCAGAAGGTCATCGTCATGCTCGGCGGCCCCGTCATGAACCTCGTCATCGCCACCGTGCTCATCGGCGGCGTCCTCATGGGGCATGGGGTCTTCGTCGAGCGCGGCGCCAAGGTCGCGTCCGTCGTCGAGTGCGTGCGACCCGCCGGGGCCGACGCCACGCGCCCCTGCACCGAGCAGGACCGCCGCACGCCCGCCGCGCAGGCCGGTCTGCTGCCCGGCGACCGGATCGTCTCGATCGGGGGGACTGCCGTGGACGGCACCGCCGCCGTCGGCCGTGTCGTGCGGCCGAGCGCCGGCAAGGCCCTGCCCGTCGTCGTCGAGCGGGAGGGGCGTCAGCAGACCCTGACCATCACCCCCATCACCAACGCCCTCCCGCGGCTCGACCGCAACGGCGCGCCCGTGACCGGGTCGGACGGCACGCCGCAGACCGTGCAGACCGGCTACATCGGCATGCAGTCGGCGCCCGTCGGTCAGGTCGAGCGCCAGCCGATCGCCGCGGTGCCGGGGGCGGTCGGCAACGCCGTGGCCCAGACGGCCGGGGTGATCGTCGAGATCCCGGAGAAGATGGTGGGCATCACCAAGGCGGCCTTCGGGTCGGGGGAGCGGGACCCCAACGGCCCCATCTCGGTCGTCGGCGTCGGGCGCATCGGCGGCGAGATCGCCTCCGGGCAGGTGCAGGGCCTCGAGGGCACGACCTCGAGGTTGATCACCGAGATCATGCTGATCGCCTCGCTCAACGTCGCCCTCTTCGTCTTCAACCTCATCCCGCTGCTGCCGCTCGACGGCGGACACGTCGTCGGGGCCGTGTGGGAGGCGATGCGTCGCGGCTTCGCGCGCATCACCCGTCGCCCCGACCCCGGCTACGTCGACGTGGCCAAGGGGCTGCCCGTCGCCTACGCCATGTCGATCGTCCTGGTCGTCATGGGGGGCCTGCTGATCTATGCCGACATCGTGCGGCCCGTCAAGCTCGGATGAGTGAGGGATACTGACACCATGACCGTCTCGCTAGGCATGCCTGCTGCCCCTGCGCCGGTGCTCGCACCGCGTCGCAAGACCCGCAAGATCAAGGTCGGCAAGGTCGAGGTGGGCGGTGATGCGCCCGTCTCGGTGCAGTCCATGACGACCACCCTGACCTCCGACGTCAACACGACGCTGCAGCAGATCGCCCAGCTCACCGCCGCCGGCTGCGACATCGTGCGCGTGGCCTGCCCGAGCCAGGACGACGCGGACGCCCTGCCCCAGATCGCCCAGCACAGCCAGATCCCCGTCATCGCGGACATCCACTTCCAGCCCAAGTACGTCTTCGCCGCGATCGAGGCGGGCTGCGCCGCGGTCCGCGTCAACCCCGGCAACATCCGCAAGTTCGACGACCAGGTCAAGGAGATCGCCGCGGCCGCCAAGGACCACGGCACCTCCATCCGCATCGGTGTCAACGCCGGCTCCCTCGACAAGCGCCTCCTGGAGAAGTACGGCAAGGCGACGCCGGAGGCGCTCGTCGAGTCCGCCGTCTGGGAGGCCAGCCTGTTCGAGGAGCACGGCTTCCACGACTTCAAGATCTCGGTCAAGCACAACGACCCCGTCGTGATGGTGCGGGCCTACGAGCTGCTGTCCGAGCGCGGCGACTGGCCGCTGCACCTCGGCGTCACCGAGGCGGGCCCGGCCTTCCAGGGCACCATCAAGTCCGCTACGGCGTTCGGCGCGCTGCTGTCCAAGGGCATCGGCGACACCATCCGGGTCTCGCTGTCGGCCCCGCCGGTCGAGGAGGTCAAGGTCGGGATCCATATCCTGCAGTCCCTCAACCTGCGCCCCCGCAAGCTCGAGATCGTCTCCTGCCCCTCGTGCGGGCGTGCGCAGGTCGATGTCTACAAGCTCGCCGACGCGGTGACGGCGGGGCTCGAGGGCATGACGGTGCCGCTGCGCGTCGCCGTGATGGGCTGCGTCGTCAACGGGCCAGGCGAGGCCCGCGAGGCGGACCTGGGTGTCGCGTCCGGCAACGGCAAGGGCCAGATCTTCGTCAAGGGAGAGGTCATCAAGACCGTCCCCGAGGCCGCCATCGTCGAGACCCTCATCGAGGAGGCCATGCGGCTCGCCGACGAGATGGGCGAGTCCGTGGACGAGGAGTCCGCAGGCAGCCCCACGGTCACCGTGGGCTGAGTCCCGCGGGGCTCGTATGCCGAGTCGCCGGTCGCCCCCGGGGGAGGGACGACCGGCGCCTCGGCATAGGACCGCGACGACGGGGCGTCAGAGCCGGCTGATCTCCACGGCCGCGAGGCTCGGCACGTCCTTGACGGCGTGGAAGCCCAGGTCGAGCCGACCGTCGGTGACCGTCACGGTGAAGGTCGGTTCGTAGGCCCGGAAGGCCCCACCGGCCCGGGCGAACACATCGACGTCCTTGAGCACCGTGGCACCCTCCGCCGAGACCGAGTAGACGCGTCGCCCGGGAGCCGTGAAGTAGTCCTCCGCGGTGTAGAGCTTGACCCGGTAGGTGCCGTCGGCGACCTTGGCCCGGTAGGACGACATGGCGTAGACCGTCGAGCGGTAGAGCAGGTCGGAGTCCGTCCCTGCGATGTCACGGTCTGCCATCGCGGTGCCCGTCTTGTAGGAGTCGAAGGCGTTACCGCGGCCGGTCCACAGACGACCCAGGGAGTCCGTCTGGTCGACCCACGCCGCGGTCTGGCGCACCGTGGACACACCCGTGGCCGGCGGGGTCGGGGTGGGCGTGGGGGTGGTGCCGCCGGTGCCGGTGTACAGCAGGCGGTTGGGGCTGCCGGTGCCCGCACCCGTGACCTTGCCGGTGGTGGCGTTGTTGATGACGGCGCTGGTGACCTGCGCGGTGGTGTAGCTGGGGTTCGCGCCCAGGATCAGGGCCACCGCCCCGGCCACGTGCGGGGAGGCCATGCTGGTGCCGCTGATGGTGTTGGTGGCGGTGGTGCTGCCGATCCAGGTGCTGGTGATGCTGCTGCCCGGCGCGAAGATGTCCAGCGCGGTGCCGTAGTTGCTGAAGCTGCTGCGGGCGTCGGTGCTGGTGGTCGCGCCCACGGTGATGGCCTGGGGGGCGCGGGCGGGACTGTAGTAGTTGGCGTCGTCGTTGCTGTTTCCGGCGGCGACCACCACGTTCACGTTGTTGTTGTAGAGGCGGGCGACGGCGTCATCGAGGGCCTGGCTGGGGGGGCGCTGCTGCGGGCCGAGACTCATGTTGACGACCGAGGGGCCGGTCTTGTTGCTGACCACCCAGTCCATCCCGGCGATGATGCCGGAGTTGCTGCCGGTGCCGTCGCAGCCGAGCACCTTCACGGCGACCAGGCGGACGTCCTTGGCGACGCCGTAGGTGCTGCTGCCGACCGTTCCGGCGACGTGCGTGCCGTGGCCCTGGCAGTCGGTGTTGTTGCCGTCGCCGGTGGTGTTGGTGCCCCAGGTGGCACGGCCCCCGAAGTTGGTGTGGCTGGTGTTGATGCCGGTGTCCAGGATGTACGCCTTGACGTTGCTGGCGCTGCCGTAGGTGTAGCTGCTGTCCAGGGGCAGGTTGCGCTGGTCGGTGCGGTCGAGGCCCCAGGTGGGGTTACTCTGGGTGGCGATGGCGTACATGATCTGATCCTGTTCGATGTACTTGACGCGCTTGTCGGCCCGCAGGACGTTCAGGTTCTCGGCGCTGAGTTGACCGGCAAACCCCTTGACGCTGTGGCTGTACAGGTGCTTCATGGTCACGCCTGCGGGGTTGAGGCCCAGGCTCTGGATCAGGCCGCCGGCGCTCTGCACGCTGATGCCGCCGCTCTCGGCACCGTCGCTGAGGACGACGATGTACTGGCCGGGGATGGCGTCGGGGTTGTCCAGGCCAAGGAGGGGGGCCTGGGTCTGTTCGCGCTGGGTTGCTGCGGGCGTACTGCTGGTCGGGGTGCTGACCTGCTGGCCGCACGAGGCGAGGAGAAGCGTGAGGGAAAGAACTCCAAGGGCTGTACGTCCGTTCATGGGGAAACCTCCTGAAACTTCACCTGCTTGACCGTGAACGCCCGTGCAGGGTCTGGTTCAGGGCCCCGACGTAAGGGCACAGGACACCGTGAACACGTTGAACGACGTGCTGCAAGGGCATTCCGGCTTCAGGCTCGGCAGATCATAAACGCATTGCCGGGCATCGTTTGATGAAGAATTTCACAGCCCACCCCCGAACATTAAGGTCATGAGCCGGCCCACGTTAAAAAGCTGTCGTGTACAGGGTAAGAAAAATTGAACCGCCCCACCGGAATCCATGATTCTCATGTCTTGCCCGGCCGTGTGTCCGAACGTGCCATCAAGCGACCTTGATTCCGCTCCGTCCTTCACGGCAGCATAACGGGCATGAAGTGGACTTTACCCCTCATGGTCACCCTGGCCAGCCTCGGCACCGCCACCGCCCAGACGAAAATCGGCAACGTCACCCTGACCAAACCCAGCACCCCCGCCCCTACCCGCGCTGTCCCGGCAGCCACCAGCGCGACCAGCACCAACGTACCTGCCGGATGGTACGAGGTGAAAGGCCGCATCAGCGCCGCCGCGCCCGTCACGCTCCCGGCAGGCAGCACCGTTGCCGTGATCATGGAAGACCAGACCGCCCGCGGGCAATTCGTGCGCATTCAATTCAAGGCCAGTCGCCTCAGCACGCCGTACCAGATCATCTTCAGCCCAGGACGCCTGAACAGCAACCACCAGTACACGCTGCGGGCCACCGTCACCGACGCCAGCGGCAAGACCCTTTACCAGAGCAGCGCCGTGCGTGTCCCGACTGCCAGCCGCTCCGTTATCGATTTGACCGTGCGCTGAGGCTTCCGCGAATAACACGCCGAAGGCAGTCTGACCGCTTAAGCCCTAAAAGCATCGGCTGTGAGCCTCTTTTAGCGTTTCGCATTCAGACGTTCAGACTCCGCCGCTGGCCGGCTCACGTTTCGTTGACGTGCGTCACGGCGTCGTGAATGCGTCCGGCGTGACCGTTCAGGAACCCGCCGTCGTACCCGCGCCGCCAGGCCATCAGTTCAGCGAGGATGCTCAGGGCCACTTCCTCGGGCGCTTCCGCACCGATGCGCAGGCCGATGGGGGAACGCAGGCGGGAAAGTTCAGCGGGGGTGAAGGTCACCCCTTCGTCCTGCAAGGCTTGCAGCAGGTCTTCGGCGCGGCTGCGCGGCCCCAGCACGCCCACGTACTGGGCACCGGACTTCAGGGCGTGGTGCAGGCACACCCGGTCGCGATCCAGATGGTGGTTCATGATGATGACCTGCGCCCGCGCTGGCATACGGAATTCGTGCAGTTCCTCGGGGGCCAGCGGGTGCAGGGCCGCGCCAGGAAAACGGGTGGGCGTCAGGTACGCTTCACGCGGATCGATAACGTGAAGGTCGTACCCCAGCGCGTGGGCCTGACCGGCCAGGGGCACCGCGTCATGCCCAGCACCGTAAATGACCAGCGGGGGCGGGGGCGTGTTCACATCGAGGAAAACCGCCTGCCCGTCCGGCGCGTGAACGGTCACGGCGCGAGGCTCCCGCAAGTTCAGGCGTTCCAGCGCGGCCTCGACCGCAAAAGTGTGCAGCGGGCCATCCAGTTCGCCGGCAACCGAACCGTCCGGGCGAACCAGGATTTTCCCCTCGCCTTGCAGCGGAACCGCCAGCACGGCGGCTTCTCCCCTGCCCAGCACCTCCAGCCACGCGCCTGTCACGGGATCGCGCATGTCCACGCGCTCCACCCGCACGTCCACGCTGCCGCCGCACCCGATGCCCAGGCCCCAGGTGGCGTCCTCCGACAGGTCGTAATGCGTGAGTTGCGGCACCCCGGTGCGAATGACCTCCAGCGCCACCTCGACCACCTCGGCCTCCAGGCAACCGCCCGACAGCATGCACACCTGCGAGGCGTCGTCCAGCACCAGCATGCGCGTGCCCTCGCGGCGGTAGGCGCTGCCCCGTACGCCCACCACCGAGGCGATGGCCGCCCCCTGACCACGTGACAGGGCAGCCGTCAGGGCCGCCAGGAACAGGCGAGTTTCAGCGGCGTTCATGGAGGAAGTCTAGCGTTGTTACCAGGTGTAAACACAGTAGACCGGGTAAAACGCTCGTGAAGCGCCTGAAGGCCTACTCTACTATCCAGTCAGCCCTATCCAGTCAGCCCAGTTCAGCGCCAGGCCGACACGACCAGCAGACGAATTGAAACACCGCCTGGCACAAGGAGATCGTCATGCGGCCAGTCAACGACCAGAACTTCAGCCAACTGCTCGGCACGATTTACGAAGCGGCCACGCAGCCCGCAGGCTGGCAGACCGTGCTGGATCAACTGCCCAGCTTCATGCGGACAAACGTGCTGAATTTCGTCGAGTTGCAATACAGCGACCAACCTGTACACGACAAGCTGAGCTGGGTTCCACTGCACTTCTCGGTGCATGGGTTGTCCCGCGAGGCTGAAGCTTCACTGATGACGGACTGGTCTTACCGCATTCCTCTGACTTACGACCTGATCAATCTCACGTTGAGAGACCAGCGGACGGTAGCCACGCCCGAGCAGACCTCACCACAATTCGATTTCGGAAACTCGGCCTTCTGTCACGAGTGCGCCTTGCCGAACGACTTTTACCACATGCTCGGCGTGAGCGGCCTGTCCAGCGATCGGCAGTCTCTTTTCATCCTTTCCGTGAACCGCCCCAAACGCTACGGTCATTTCAGTGATGCTGACGCGAAACTACTACTTGCCCTGCTACCTCACCTGTCTCGCGCTCAGCAGATCGGGCAGCAACTGCGTTCCATGCAGATGGTGCAGGAGCTTCAGGGCGCGGCGCTGGATCAGTGCACGGTTCCCGTGCTGGGCCTGAACGTCCGGGGGCAGGTGCTGTACGCCAATGCCGCCGCTGAAGCCCTGCTGCACGCGGGCACGGTGCTGCGCCTGCATTACGGCACCCTCCAGGCCAGCCAGCCGGGCGAGCACCAGACCCTCATGCAGGCCCTGCACCGCGCCTCCCTGCTGGGGCAGGACGTGCAGGGCAGGCCGGAGGAGCACCTGACCTTCTCGCGTGACGGGTTGCCGCCCCTGAGCGGCCTGCTGCTCCCGGTGACGAAACGCTGGCCCGAGCGGGGGTTCACGCTGCTGCTGAAAGACCCGGCGGCGCGGCGCACCCCGCCCCCGGTGCTGTTGCAACACCTGTACGGCCTGACGCCCGCCGAGGCCCGCGTGGCCGCCCTGCTGACCGACGGCCTGACCCTCGACGAGATCGCCGCGCAGTTCGGCACCGCCACGGGCACCGTGCGCAACCAGTTAAAGCAGGTGTTCGCCAAGACGGGCGCACGCAGGCAAGGTGACCTGATTCGCCTGACCATGAACCTCTCCTGAAGCCCGTCTCTTTAACCCGTACGTCAGCGCCTGCTGAACCGGGCGCCGGGATGGTACGGCTGAATTCAGGCTCCGCCACGCAGTGTCATAGCCCAAATGGGACATGACACCTGGGCACACTCTTTGCACCATGAAAGTGTCCCTTTCCCTGTGGCCATTGCGTCCCCCGTTCCCTTTTTTAACAGCCATTCGACGCCCCGGAAGACCAGCTGACCTCCACGCCTGAAGACACCACGCGCCAAGACACCAAACGCCCGTCACGAGACAACCCCTCACAGGAGGAAAAATGAAGCGAAACTGGACGTCAATTCCTGTGCCCGTTGCTCTGCTGATCTCTACCTCAAGCCAGGCCGCGCCCATCACCACCATCGGCGGCCCGGTCAGGGACTGGACATCCGGTGAGACGGGCGAGGTGCAACTGTACGTGGGCAATCTGGCACCAAACAATCTCGATTACTCTAAATCGCTAGGCGCGGCGAAAGTGGACGCAAAAGGGCAATTCACCCTGACGCTGCCGGACGCGGCCGCGGTCGCCCCGGCGCTGCTACCTGCCGCCAGTGAATTCAAACTGAATGTTCCGTGCGAGGGTAACCTGAAGGTCGAACCGGCCGCCGCGCTGAATTTCTTCGACCTGGCGGGGTACGATTCCTTCGGACTCAGGATCACGACCCTGCGCCTGGGCAACACGCGCCTGGAGTGGCTGAAACCGGGCGACATGTTGAACCTGCTGGTGTACGCCGCCCGGGCCACGAGACTGACGGGCAACACCCTGTGTCAGGAGAACGCGACCGGGAAACGCGCCACCGACGCCCCCCGCTGGAACTGGGACGCCGCTTTACAACCGGGCTGGAATGTCCTGAACGTGAAGATCGGTGACCGAAAGGAAGGCTCGCTGACGGCCGTGGTGAACACCGGTGACCTTCCGGCGACTTCCGGGTGGTTTCAGTTCATCGGGCGGGGCGGGCTGACCATGTCGGTCGAGAACACTGAGCACGGTCAGGTCAGGGTGGTAGGCATGGCCGCTGATGGTGCTGCCGCCAGGGCCGGTCTGCAAAACGGCGACATCGTGCTGGAAATAGACGGGGTCTCCATGAAAGGCCTGACTTCCACGCAGGTGGCCGAACGGGTGCGCGGCGAACCCGACACGACCATCACGCTGAAAGTGCTGCGAGACGGCAAGGAGCTCACCCTGACTGGCACGCGCGAATTCCGGCGAACCAACTGAGCAGTCCTTCCAACAAAGCGAGAAAGACCATGAAGAGAAGACTGAAATTAATTCTCGTTTTTACGCTGCTGGCCCTGCCTGCCATGTCATCCGCTGTTCCCATCAGCGCAAACCTCAGCGGCAAGATCGTGGACTGGCCTGCCGATCTGAAAGGCGGTGAGGTGCGTTTGATGGACTGGGAAACCGACGCCGTGTACGCCACCGGTACGGTGGACGCGCAGGGGAATTTCACTCTGCAGCTGCCAGAACTCAAGGACAAGCACGATAACCTCTCCGCAATCTCGGAATTGCTTACCGAGAAGTCCAATTACGGCGTGGGTTGCGTCGGTACGGGCAAGGCTGAACCAGCGAACGGAAAGTACCGTGAATTTCAGTTGATCCTTAACGTGGATGGCAAGGATTACGGCGACATCACGCTGAACAGGAGCGCCAACCAGTTTCCGAAGAAAGGAGACGCCTGGTCGGCCCTGCTGTTTTTCACCCAGCCCGTCAAGTTGGAAGGCAAAATCACCTGCCCGACGCCGTACTCCAATGCCGAATTTCAGGGTACGTACCCTGCCGGATGGAGTCAGGTGCGTCAGGAAGTGGTGCAAGATCCGAAAACCACCCGAATTCGCGCCAGTTACAACGCTGCTGCGCCACTCACGGGCATGCAGTGGCGGCTTTTCAGTGAGTTCGGCGGCGTGGGCATGAATCTAAGAAAAGACACCTTGATGGTGGACTTTGTTCGTGAAGGTGGCCCTGCTGCTCTGGCCGGCGTGCAAGCCGGGGATGAACTGCTGAGCGTGGACGGACAGAAAGTCACGGTCATGGAAGAAGCCCTGCAAGCCGTTCGTGGTGAACCGAACACGAAAGTCGTGCTGGTGGTCAAGCGTGACGGCCAGGAAATGACGTTTGAAATCACGCGGGCGCTGGTACGGGTGCCCTGAAGGAGAACTGCTATGAAAAAACTGCTGACTTTATGCCTGCTGTGCGCCGCTTCGGCCTCTCTGGCCGTTCCCGTCACTTCGCCCCTGAAAGGTCAGATCAAAGACTGGCCGGTCGGGAAAACCGGGGAGCTGCGGCTGACGGTCAGGCCCGGTCAGTTCGGCTGGGATAACGCGCCGGTGGTGGGTAAGGCCACCGTGGACGAGAAAGGGCAGTTCACGCTCAACCTACCGGACGCGGCGGCCCTGGCGAAGGTCTTGCCGGAAGCGTCCGAAACCGTGAGTCTGAGGGAGCCCTGCACAGATAGCCATCTGGGCTGCGCCAGGGCGCTCGTGGCTGCTCCGGCCACACGCTGGAATGTCTTTGAGCTGATGGCTTTCGAAGGTGAAACAGCCCTGGGGAAAGTCTTTTACCGCAATACGGTTCAGCGCTTTTTCGCCAAGGACTGGACGGAAGGAATCCTGGTGTACTCCAGCGCGGACAGCAAGATCACGGGCGAGTACTTCACGGGTGGGGACAACGGGGGGCAGTTCACCTGGCAGGCTCCGCTTTCGGCTGGATGGAACTGGGTTTCGGCGCGGTCTGACGTGCTGAACAAGGATACGGGGCTGTGGCCCGTTACCGTTACTGCCGACAAACTGCCGGAGACCGCTTTCATGTACCTGACCGAAGGGTACGGCGGGGTGGGAATGTCCCTGGAAGACGGCGCCCAGGGCATGACTGTGCGTTCGGTGATGGCAGGTGGCGCGGCCGAGCAGGCAGGTGTGCAAGTGGGCGACATCATCGTGGCGATCGATGGCCGGAATGTCCAGAACATTGCGGCTCAGGGAACGGGCACCATGGTGCGCGGCGAACCGGGCACGACCGTCACCCTGACCATCAAGCGCGCGGGTACAACGCTGGAGATCAAGGTGGTTCGGCGCTTCATTCCTATCCGGCAGTAACACTCTTTTCAGAAGGAGACGCGTGATGAAACCCGTGAACTTCAGTTCTATGCTGTCCGCCCTGCTGTTCGCTTCAGCCCTGGCCGCGCCCATCAAGGACAACACCATTCAGGGCAAGATCACCGACTGGCCCGCCGGGAAGCCTGGAGAGGTCAGGCTGGTGGTGCGTCAGCAGATGCCGGGCGCGGATGTGGGGAAAGTGCTGGTCACCGCTCCGGTGGATGAGCAGGGAGCTTTCTCCTTGAAACTGCCGGACGTTACGGCCATGACAGGATTCATGCCAGCCGCGGGGAACACCTGGAAGTTCAGCATGGCCTGCCCGCGCTGGGATGGCCTGGCCTGGTGCCCCGCCGACTTCACCCTGAAACCGGGCGGCACCCTGAACCTGTTCGACCTGGTGGCTTTTCAGGGTAAGGAGCGCCTGGGAACAGTGAAGTTCGCCTCGGCTCCTTACGCCGAAGCTGCTGCCGGGCTGGTGCGGTCTTACCTGGCCTTCGCGCCGAAACCCGTGGAGGTGACGGGCGAAGTGAGTGCCGGGGCGGTGAAGGCCACCTGGAACGCCAGTCTGGGGGGCGGCTGGGAGTGGCTCAGCGAAACCTTCAGTGCCAAGGATACGCTCAGCGGGCAGTGGCCTGCGCAGGTCGCGGCGGCTGAACCCGCGGCGCAGGGCGTGTTCTTCATCACGGCCCAGCGCGGCGTGACAGGCCTGGAATTCCGCCGCCTCCAGGCGGGCCAACGGGCGGGCCTGCTGATCACCGCTGTCAAGCCGGGCAGCGCCGCAGAAACGGCGGGCCTGAAGGTGGATGACCTGATCGTGGGCCTGAACGGCGACAGTACCACCACCTGGAATTCCAGTCTGCTGCAACAATCCCTGGGCGGCGCACCCGGCGCAGTTCATCAGGTCACGGTGCAGCGTGGAGAGCAGACCCCCACGCTCCCGCTGACGCTGAGCGCGGAAACAGTGAATTTTGAGCATTAAAAGCAGAACTTGACTTCATTCCAGGGGGAAAAGATGAAAAGAATAGTAATGTCTGCCGTGTTAAACAGTGTCCTGCTGCTGTTGTCCTGCACCCCTATGGGCAAGAGTTATGCCGCCAATTCCCTGAACGGCACCCTCAGCGGCAAGATTGTGGACTGGCCTGCCGACCTGAAAGGCGAGGTACGGCTGATGTCGTGGTTCAACGATCTCACCGCCGCGACCGCCCCGGTGGATGAGCAGGGTAACTTCACGCTCAAACTGGGTGACCTGGGGGCCACCCCGGACAACCTCATTAAAACTTCTGAACTGCTCAGCAAGAAAACCATCATTGGCGACGTTTGCCAGGGCCAGGGAACTGCCACCCCGGACACCAGTTCCTTTCAGGTGTTCTCGGTGGGCGTGTGGGCCGACGGCAAACCCTACGGTGACGTGACGCTCGATAAAGGCCCTTCCTTTCTGGTGCATCAAGGCGATGCCGAGGCCAACTTGATGTATTTCACCGAACCGACCAGCCTGAGCGGCAGCGTGACCTGCCCCCCGCCCTACGACAACTCACGGTTTGCAGGCAAGTACCCGGCGGGCTGGAGCCTGGTGCGGGCAGACCTGTCCCTGACCCCGGCAGGCGCATGGATCTACAGTTACGACCCCGCCGCGCCGCTCACGGGCCTCTCCTGGCGAATCTTCAAGGAGTACGGCAGTGTGGGCGTGCGAGTGGACTACTCCACCATGAAGATCAAAGAAGTGATTGCCGGGCAGGCCGCCGAGAAGACGGGACTGAAAGCAGGTGACGAGATCGTCAGTGTGGACGGCAAACCGTACCTGGAGTCGGGCGGCCTGCGCGGTGAACCCGGCAGTAAGGTCATTTTGGTGGTCAAGCGTGACGGCCAGGAAATGACGTTTGAAATCACGCGGGCGCTGGTACGGGTGCCCTGACCGGGAGGAATCCTATGCGAAGGAATTTACTGGTTGTTAGCAATTTCGCCCTGCTGCTTTCGTCATGCACCATGCTCGGGCCGCGTAACGCGCAGGCTTTCGTGTGGCCTGCCGCGTGGAGCACCGCCCAGCCCGGCGAGGCGAAGTACGGCGGAATGCTGAACGCTTACGGCTTTACCAGCTTCAGTTCGTACAATCCGTTTACCAACACGGATAACCCCGGCCCCTTCATGTACCTGGAAACTGGGGCCAACCTGTTCATGCCCGACCCGCGTGACAACCAGCCGGTGCCTCACATGGCGGCGGCCCAGCCGATCATTTCGGAAGACGGCAAAGTGTACACCATCAAACTGCGGGAAGGCCTGAAGTTCAGTGACGGGACGGAGATCACGGCCAGGGATTTCGTGACCACCTGGAAACTCCATGCCGATAAAGAACTCAAGTCGCCGCTGCGCAGCCGCTTTTTCATGGGGGAACAGCCGGTGACGTTCGAGGCACTTGACCCTTATACGCTGCGAGTGACTTTCCCGTCCCCACCGGCCACGGCGCTGAACACTCTGGCCTTCGCCCCATGGCCCGATCATATTTTCGGTGCCGCTTACCAGAAGGGCGGTGCAAAGGCAGTGGCGGAACTGTGGGGGCCGCAGGCCAAAGCGGGCGAGGTGGTAAGCGCCGGAATGCTCACGCTGGGGCAGGCCGACAACCGGCCCGAGGGCACCGTGACCTTCGTGAAGAACCGCTACTGGGGAGAATGGAACAAAGATTCTCAGGGCCGCTCCCTTCCTTACCTGGATGGCCTGAGCGTGTACATGCTCAAAGCCGGCCAACCCACCTTGCCGCGCTTCCTGGCGGGTCAGGCTGACCTGGCGGGCTTCACCTCCGCCGCAGACGCCAGGACGATCAATGACGCCGTGAAAGCCGGAACACTGAAGGCAAACGTGCTGAACAACGTGGGGAAACTGAATGTCGGCACCTACCTGGTGTTCAACTGGAACAAGGCCGACGATCCTTTCAAGCAGGCCCTGTACCGGGACGTGCGCTTCAGGCGGGCGGTCAGTCACCTGATCAACCGGCAGAAGATGGTGGACGAGATCCTGGGCGGCATGGGCGAGCCCACCGGTAGTATCATTCCCGCCCAGCACACCGCCTATATTCCCGCTGACCTGCCTACCTACGGATACGATCCCGCAGCCGCCGCGAAGCTGCTGGCCGACCTGGGGTTCACGCAGAAGGATGCCGAAGGGTACCTGGTCAAGGACGGCAAACGCGCCGAGTTTGAGATTCTCAGTTATGCCTCGGACTACACCAAGAAGCACATGGACATCATCATCGAGGATGCCCGGGCAGCCGGGGTCAAGGTCACGTACCGCCCCATCGATGGCCGCGAACTGTTCAAGGTGCTGGACGCCACCCCGGACACGCTGGAGAAGCGCCCCTTCGATGCGGCTTTCTATAATGCGTCCGGCCCCCCCGGCCTCTGGCCGTTCACGGCCAGCTCAGCGCGGTGCGACGGCGTTGATCACCAGTTCAACCGCACCGGCAAGTGTCTGACCGACGAGGAAACGAAAATCGCGGCCCTGGCCATGGAGGGCGAACGGGAACCAGACCTGCAGAAACGCACTGTAATCGGGCAGCAGTTGCACCGCCTGCTGGCCGAACAGCAGTACTTCATTCCCATCGTGGCTTACACCTTCGGCGTGGCGTACAACGAGCGGATCGGCGGGGTGCTGCCGCCACAGTACCTCACCGCGCCCACTCGCAGCACGCTGTACCCGCTGACCTTCATTCGTTAGCACATCCACGGTAGCCCCATCTTCCGGGGGGAAAGTTCGGGGCCACTTCACCAAATCCTGTTCTTTTCTGGCGACAGGGAAGAAACGATAATGCAGCACAGTGAAAAGCCCCTCTCCATTTGAAGAGGGGTTTTGTGCTGGAAAGAATTCTCGAACCTCAGTCCACGATCATGGGGATCAGGATAGGATTCCTGCCCGTGGCCTTGCGCACGAACCTTCTGACGGCGCCGTACATGTCGTCCCGGACGTCTTCCAGGCGTTTTTTCTCGCGTACGCCCTGCTCAACGACTTCCAGCGCGACGCGTTTGATCTGAAAGTCCAGTTCGCGGTTGGGCCTGACGAAACCGCGTGTCACGATCTCGACGTGCGGGGTGGGGTGCAGCACGGCGTTCATGATGATCAGTCCTTCCTGGCTGAGGTTCACCCGGTCGAGCAGCACCTCGTCGCCGACATCGCCCACGCCCAGGCCGTCCACGTACACGCCGCCCGCCGGCACCGTGCCGCTGACGCGGAATTCGTCTCCTCCCAGGGTCACCACGTCGCCGTTCTTGGCGATCAGGGTGCGTTTGGGCGGGCGCGGAAGGGTCTGCGCGAGCCGCGCATGGTTGATCTGGTGGCGGGGTTCGCCGTGCCAGGGCAGGAAGAACTTGGGCCGCGCGAGGTTCAGCACCGTCGCCAGTTCCTCCTGCGAGCCGTGCCCGGAAGCGTGAATCCTGTACGCGGGCGGGTAGTACACGTCCACACCGATCTCGTACAGGCGGTTGATGACCAGGTTCACGGCTTCCTCGTTGCCGGGAATCGGGTTGCTGCTCAGAATCACGCTGTCGCCGCGCCGCAGCGCGATCTTGGCGTGGTTGCCGAAGGCCAGGCGCGAGAGCACGCTCATGGGCTGGCCCTGCGACCCCGTGCAGACATACAGCACCTGCTGGTCCTGCAACCCGCCGACCTCGTCGTTGGTCAGGAAGGGGTCGGGCAGTTCCAGATACCCGACCTGCTGCGCCACCTGCGCGTACTTGAGCATGCTGCGGCCTTCCATGACCACGCGGCGGCTCTGGCGGTGCGCGATGTCGATGACGTTCTGAATGCGGTTGACGTTGCTGGCGAAGGTCGTCATGAACACGCGGCCCTTGCACCCGGCAATGACCGTTTCCAGGTTGCGGGCCACCTCGGCCTCGCTGACGCTGTGGCCGGGGCGCTCGGCGTTCGTGCTGTCGGAAATCAGCAGCAGCACGCCTTCTTTTCCGGCCTGCTCGATCTTGCCCAGGTCGGACAGTTTCCCGTCGCGGGGTTCCTCGTCCAGCTTGAAGTCCCCGGTGTGAATGATCTTGCCGACCGGCGTGGTCAGGATGTATCCGGCGTTGTCGGGAATGGAGTGCGTCATGCGGATGAACTGAACGTCGAAGTGCGTCCCGATCTTCACGCGGCTTTCCACGTCCGCTTCCTGCAGGTCGATCTCGCCGTCTTTCACGCCGAATTCCAGCAGCTTCTCGCGCACCAGCCCCAGCGTGAGGGGCGCGCCGTACACGGGCACGCGCGGCATGCGGGTCAGGATGTACGGCAGCCCCCCGATGTGGTCCTCGTGGCCGTGCGTCAGTACCCAGCCTTTGATGAGGTGCTGGTGCTCCAGCAGGTAGTCAATGCGCGGCACA
>ERZ501016.207-NODE-207-length-22874-cov-4.700162_pt1 | contig 22874 bp, 16 predicted proteins | sample MGYA00248889_ERZ501016 | MGnify/ENA primary metagenome ERZ501016 (study PRJEB25958, sample SAMN03398594) | human skin metagenome | study: EMG produced TPA metagenomics assembly of the Human Skin Microbiome Metagenome (human skin metagenome) data set. | reverse complement strand
CGATCTCGTCGACCACGCGCTGGCTGGCAGCGTCGGTGACCTCGCCGAAGATCGTGTGCTTGCCCTGCAGCCAGGGGGTGGGGTCGGTGGTGATGAAGAACTGGGACCCGTTGGTGCCCTTGCCCATCCGGTTGCCGGCGTTGGCCATGGCCAGCAGATAGGGCTTGTTGAAGGTCAGCTCGGGGTGGATCTCGTCGTCGAAGGTGTAGCCCGGGCCGCCGATGCCCTGACCCAGCGGGCAGCCGCCCTGGATCATGAAACCGGGGATGATCCGGTGGAAGGTGAGCCCGTCGTAGAACTTCGTCGGATTGGAGCGACCCGCGTCGTCCTGGTACTCCTTCTCGCCGGTGGCCAGGCCGGTGAAGTTCTTGACGGTCTTGGGGGCCTGGGGGTCGAAGAGTTCGACCTCGATGTCGCCATGGTTGGTGTGCAGGGTTGCCTTCATAGCCCCGATTCTCCCACGCCGGTATGCCGGTGGCGCGGCTACGCAAGCGGTGGGCTGGCGCGGCTGCCCGACGCGGGGGGCGATGTGACAAAGACGGCAGTGACCGCTCTGGGCGCGGGCTCCGAGCCCGCTCCCGGTGGAAGTGAGGCAGGATGGGGAGTTGAACTCGTATTCAAGGAGGACTGCATGTGGTGTGACCCCCCGAAGTCGAAGGTCGCCAAGAAGAAGGCGTCCGACGCCAAGGACGCCGTGAGCTCGGCCGTCGCAGACGCTGGCTCGCGCGTCGCCGACCGGACCAGCGATGTCCGTGGTTCCGCGGCGTCGGTGGCGTCCAGCCTTGCCGACACGACCGCGGACGCGCGCTCGGCCGCGGCGTCCAAGGCCGCTGACCTCCTCGACAAGGCTGCCCCGGCCGTGGACGCCGCGCGGGACCGCGCAGCCGCGGCCAAGGACGCCGCGGTGCACGGCCTCGAGGCCGCCGCGCCCAAGGTCGAGAACGCGAAGTCGACCCTGGTCGACGATGTGCTGCCCAAGTTCGCTGGCGCGCTGGCCACCGTTGCCGCGGGCGCGCTGAGCGCCAAGGAGAATGCCGCCGAGGCCGCCCACCGGGCACCGGACGCCTTCGCCGTCCTGCGCGGCGAGGCGAATGCCAAGCCGAAGCGTTCCAAGCTGCCCGCCGTGCTGCTGATCGCAGCGGCCGCCGGTCTGGCCGCCTACGTCTACAAGAAGCAGCAGCAGCCGGCCAACGACCCGTGGGCCGTCCCGGCCGGTGACCCGTATGCCGCCCGGACCTCCGGCGACAACGCCGCGAAGTTCACCGGCGACTCGGGGGCCAGCCTGAAGGACAAGACCGCCGGTGCGGTTGACGCGGTCAAGGACAAGGCCGCCGAGCTCAAGGACGCCGCCGCTGACAAGGCCGGTGAGCTGAAGGACAAGGCGGCCGGTGCCGTCGATGCCGCCAACGACAAGGCCAGCGACCTGACCGACGCGGCGAAGGACACGGCTGCGGACGCCAAGGACGCGGTTACCGACAAGGCAGACGAGGCCAAGGACAAGGCCAACGACCTGGGTGACGCCGCCAAGGACAAGGCTGCGGAGGCCAAGGACAATAGCGACGAGCCTGGCGAGGGTGCCAAGCAGGTGGCTCTGGACACCTCCTTCGCTGGGTCTGTCCACGACGCCCACTCCGCTGGCCACACCGAGGGTGGCGTGGGGACCTTTGGCGAGCCGGTTGAGCCGGGCACCGAGCGCACCCCCGGCACCATCGACTCGACGAGCGACGCGGCGCGCCGCGAAGGCTTCGACAAGCCGGGTGACAACTTCAGCGGCCCCCCCCGCCGCTGAGTGGAATCAGCGCTGAGCTGAATCAGCGCTGAGTTGAATTACCGCTAGTCGGCCCCCGAGCACTGCGCTCGGGGGCCGATTTGTACTGCTCCGATTTGTGCTGCTCCCGATCTGGCGTGCCCCGATCTGTCGTGCGCCACGGCACGCCCCGGATGACGCCCCCGACGTCGGGGCCAGGGTGGCGCCGGAATCGCCGCTCAGGGTCTCTCGGGGGACCGCTCAGGGATGCACCCCGCAGACAGCGCGCGCGTGCGGGCCGAGAGTAGAGACATGACAACGACAGCCGCCGCCCCGTCCGCCCTCGACCGCTTCCTCGGCGCCCTACACAAGTCGCCGATGACCCGCAGCAACGACCGCCGGGTCGCCGGCGTCTGCGGCGCCCTCGCCGAGCGCCTCGGCGTCGCCCCCCGCGTCGTGCGCATCGCCGCCCTGGTCCTGATGGTCCTCGGCCCGGGACTGCCCCTCTACCTTGTTGCCTGGCTGCTCCTGCCGGATCGGCGCGGCCGCGTGCTCTTCGAGGATGCCGTCCGTCGGGGCAAGACCTCCGCGGTCCTGCTGCTCATCGCTGCCGCCTTCGTCAGCCTGGAGGCTCTGCGACCTGGCGACCACCACGGTTTCCCCTGGATCCTGCTGGCCATCGGCGCCGCCTGCTACGTCATCCGCGGCCGCGGTGGCCGCCGCGGACGTCCCGGCGGTGGGCACCTGAGCGGCGGGGCCACCGCATATCAGCCCGGGTCGCCGCTCACAGGACAGGTGACCCAGCCGACCTACCCCAGCCCGTATGGCGCGACCACCCCCTATGCAACCCCGCAGGACGCATCGCACGTCTGAGTGCTGGAAGTGTGTGCAACGCGCGGCGGGAGCAGGGGGCCCGACCGCGTGTTGCCGACACTCTGTATTGGCAAGACTCTGTTGTGTATGCGGCGCAGCTGTTAAACGTTGCGCCGGTACTGCCCGCCCACTTCGAAGAAGGCCTCGCTGATCTGCCCCAGCGAGGCCACTTTCACGGTCTCCATGAGTTCGGCGAAGATATTGCCCCCGGACGTGGCCACCTGCTTGAGCCGCTCCAGAGCCTGCGGTGCCTGCGTCTGGTGCTCGGCCTGGAAGTCGGCCAGCCGGGTCAGTTGCGACTGCTTCTCGGTTTCCGTGCCGCGAGCCAGCTCCACCTTCTGCGTCTCCTGGCCGCGGTCGTCCGCGAGGAAGGTGTTGACCCCGATGAGCGGTAGCGAGCCGTCGTGCTTGCGCTGCTCATAGACCATGGACTCGTCCTGGATCTTGCCGCGCTGGTAGCCGGTCTCCATGGCACCAAGCACCCCGCCGCGATCCGCGATCCGCTCGAACTCGCTCAGCACCGCCTCCTCGACCAGATCGGTGAGTTCCTCGATGATGAACGAGCCCTGCAGCGGGTTCTCGTTCATCGAGAGCCCCCATTCCTGATCGATGATCAGTTGAATGGCCAGCGCCCGGCGCACCGAATGCGCCGACGGGGTGGTGATTGCCTCGTCATAGGCGTTGGTATGCAGTGAGTTCGCGTTGTCGTAAAGCGCGCACAGGGCCTGCAAGGTGGTGCGGATGTCGTTGAAATCCATCTCCTGCGCATGCAGGGAGCGGCCCGAAGTCTGCACGTGGTATTTGAGTTTCTGCGCGCGCTCGCCGGCCCCATAGCGATCCCGCATGGCGACCGCCCAGATGCGGCGGGCAACCCGGCCGATCACCGAATACTCCGCGTCCATGCCATTGGAGAAGAAGAACGACAGATTCGGCGCGAAGTCGTCAATCGCCATACCGCGGGCCAGGTACGCCTCGACATAGGTGAAGCCGTTGGCCAGGGTGAAGGCGAGCTGGCTGATCGGGTTCGCCCCGGCCTCGGCGATGTGATAGCCGCTGATTGACACCGAATAGAAGTTGCGCACCGAGTTGGCGATGAACCATTCCTGGATGTCGGCCATCGCCCGCAAGGCGAATTCGGTGGAGAAGATGCAGGTGTTTTGCCCCTGATCCTCCTTGAGGATGTCGGCCTGGACCGTCCCACGCACCGTGGACAGCGCATGGGCGCGGACCTGCTCGGCCTCGGCCGCGTCGGGCTCCCGGCCCTGTTCCTCCCGGAATGCCTCGAGCTGCTGATCGATCGCGGTGTTGAGGAACATCGCCAGGATGGTCGGCGCCGGGCCGTTGATGGTCATCGACACACTGGTCGTCGGCGCGCAGAGGTCAAAACCGCCGTAGAGAACCTTCATGTCCGCCAGGGTCGCCACGCTCACCCCGGAGGTGCCGACCTTGCCGTAGACATCCGGCCGCGGCTGCGGATCGCGCCCATAGAGGGTCACCGAGTCGAATGCCGTCGACAACCGGGTCGCCGGACTGCCTTGGGAGAGTAGGCGGAAACGACGGTTGGTGCGGGCTGGGTCGCCCTCCCCCGCGAACATCCGCGCGGGCGCCTCCTCCTTGCGCTTGAACGGGAAGACCCCAGCGGTGAAGGGGAAGAAGCCGGGCAGGTTCTCCGCGCGCAGGAAGCGCAGCAACTCCCCATGGTCGGTGTAGCGTGGCAGGGCCACCCGCTTGACCCGAGATCCGGACAGCGTGGCCACGGTCAGCGGAGTGCGAACCTCCTTGTCCCGCACCACATACACCTGCTCATCGCCCTGGTATGCCGCGACCGTCGCCGGCCACTGCGCCAGCGCCTCGCGCGCCGGCGCGGGCAGCGCCTCCTGCGCCTGGGTGAGCAGGGCGGCCACATCGGCGGTGTCCTTCGCCGCCTCCTGGAGCAACTCCTGGGTGGCGGCCAGCTGCTGCACCCGGCGGGCGGCCTCGGTCAGTTCCCCGGTGCTGCGGTGGTAGCTGCGGACACTCTCGGCGATCTCGGCGAGATAGCGCTCTCGGCCCTTGGGCAGCACCGAGGTCAGGCCGGTGGAGACTTTGGTCTGCGGGCTGGGCAGGATGCCGTCGAAGGCCGGCAGCCCGTGTTCGCCGAGCGCCGCCTTGAGGTGCTGATAGAGCGCGGTGACCCCGTCGTCGTCGAAGCGCGCCGCGCTGGTGCCGAATACCGGCATGTCCTCCCACGACATACCGAAGGCGCCGCGGTTGCGGACCAACTGCCGGGCGACATCGCGCCGGGCATCCTCCGCGCCCCGGCGCTCGAATTTGTTGATCGCCACCACGTCGGCGAAGTCCAGCATGTCGATCTTTTCCAGTTGACTGGCCGCGCCGAAATCCGGGGTCATCACATAGAGCGACACGTCGACATGATCGGTGATCTCGGCATCCCCTTGGCCGATCCCGGGCGTCTCCACGATCACCAGGTCGTATGCCGCACAGCGCGCCGCCGCGATCATGTCCGGCAGTGCCGGGGGCACCACCGCGCCGGCCTGGCGCGTGGCCAGGGAGCGGAAGAAGACCACACCCGGTTCGATGGAGTTCATCCGGATCCGGTCGCCGAGCAGGGCGCCCCCACCGCGGCGGCGGGTGGGGTCGATCGCCAGCACCGCGATCCGCAGCTTGTCCTGGGCATCCCTGCGCAGGCGGCGGACGAGCTCGTCGGTGAGCGAGGACTTGCCCGAGCCACCGGTCCCGGTGATGCCGAGCACCGGAACCTTGCGGGTGGCCGCCGCAGTACGCACGGCCGCGGCAAAGGTCTCGTCCGAGCCCGCCTCCAGCACCGTGAGTGCTCGGGCGAGGGCCCGCTCCTCACCGGCCAGCAGCCCGTCCAGGTCGGCGCCCGTGGCCAGATCGCTGTCACACTCGGCGACGAGCTCGTTGATCATCGCGGGCAGGCCCAGCCGCTGGCCATCCTGCGGGCTGAAAATGTGAGCGCCGACCGCAGCGAGTTGTTCGATCTCGGCGGGCACGATGACGCCGCCGCCCCCGCCGTACACCTTGACGTGCCCGGCGCCGCAGGCCGCGAGCTCCTCGACCAAGTAGGTGAAGTACTCCACGTGTCCACCCTGGTAGGAGCTGATCGCCACCCCCTGCACGTCCTCCTGAATCGCCGCCGCGACAATTTCGGCGACGCTGCGGTCATGGCCGAGGTGGATCACCTCGGCGCCCTGGGCCTGCAGCAGCCGCCGCATGATGTTGATGGCGGCATCGTGGCCATCGAAAAGACTCGCAGCGGTCACGAAGCGCACCGGGTGCTCGGGAGTATGCAGGGTGGCGGGCGACGCGGTCACGGCGAACTCCTGGCGCTGGCGGATCGTGGTACATCCGATACTAGGACATCCATATAAATTGGAGCCAGGGTCCGCGCAGGTCCTGCTCTGCGGCCCTGGACGGGCGCGGCACGCGCGAGCAGCGCTCAGCCGCGGGTCGCCCGCTGCCATACGGCGGCGCTGCGCGGCAGGTCGGAGATCTCCCAGTCCCGATCGCCGAGGACATCGCTGCGGTTGGCATCGAAATAGGCCATCCAGACGTAGACCCCGCGGCCGCGCTTGATGGCCTGGGTGAGGAATGCCGCCCGGGCCTCATCGCTGCCGGTGTTCAGTCCGAACTCGCTGAGCCCCAGGGGTTTGCGGTAGTGCCGCGCCACATCGAGGTTCTCCACCAACAGCCAATCCAGGCTCTCCTGCTCCCACCGATAGGTGTCGACACCGAGCACATCCACATATTCCGCGCCGGGCCAGAGCTCTCCAAGCCGCACCCGGTATTGATAGCCGGTCAGGATCAGGGTCGACTTCAACTCGGGGTTGTCGGTATCCGCGATGAGTTTGGCCACACGGATGTATGCCGCCTTAGCGTCCTCCAGCAGGTATTCCCCACCGGCGACCTTGGCGTCCATCTCATGCTCGTAGGCGATCCATGTCGGCCGGTCCCTTGGCAGGCTCCGCAGCCAGTCGCTGATCTCGGCGTCATACCGCCCGAGGCGCACCTGTGCCGGTGGCCGCTTGAAGGACACGATCAACGGGGTGCGGCCGGTGACGCCGCCCTCCACCGGCCAGACCAGCGGTCGCTCGCCATAGAAATACCGAATGACCTCGGGGGTTCCCAGGGCTGCGCTCTGCCGTTTGAGTGCAGCGGCATAGTTCTCCCCGGGATGCGCCCAGACGGCAAACCCAAAGCTGGTGCGCCGCGCCGGCTTTACCGTGGTGCTGGGGGACGGACCCGGCTGCGGGGAAACCTGCGACTCGCAGGCGCCGAGTGCCAGCGCGACCGCAGCGGACAGGGCCAGGCTGGACACGGCGCGCCGCGAGATGCGACGGCCCGTCGTGCCCCTATGCACGCTCGAGCGCGGGGCCCCCGTCTCGCTCCGCACCATCCGCAGATTCAGCCGGGCCCGCCCCATCCGACTGCAGTCCGGGGACAACTTGGCCGCCGAGCGGCATACCCGAGAGGGCACCATCCAGGTCGAAGCCCGGAACCTGGCCATCCAGGGTCATCCCGGGGACCGCGCCATCCAGGTGCAAGGGCGAGGCCCCGTCCAGGGACAACCCCGGTGCCTCGTCCAGATGCAGGGCCGCGCCCTCCCCGTCCAAATGCAACGCCGTCGGGACCTCGTCGCGATGAGTCGAGCACTGCGACGCAGCGACCAGGTCCTCCGCGGTCAGGTTGTAGGGATCGCGGACCACGGCCAGTTCCTGATCCTTCAGCAGCGCGCCGAGGTCGATCTGGTGGTCGTCGACATGCTCATTGTGGCGAGAGGAGCGTGGCAGGACTACCGGGTAATGCCCGGCATCCAGGGCGCTAAGCACCGACCCCACGCCGGCATGGGTGATCACCACATCGGCCTCGGCGATCGCCTGCGTCATCTCGGCGTGCGGGATCAGCGACACCGAACGGCCCACCGGCGGTTCCGCCTGGGTGGTGCCCACCTGCCACAAGGTCTCAGTGTTGGGCGGGAGCACGGGGAAGATCGAGCGCACCGCCCGGGAGAAGTCGAAGCGCTCGGTGCCCAGGGTCACCAGGACCTTGCGGATCGGCTTCACCCGTTCGCGCGGACGGGCCTGGAAGGACTCGAAGAGCGATCCAGACTCCAGCCAGCGGTCGTCGTCGAAGTTGTGGGCGTGCATGATCACGCCGGGAGTGCGGTGCATTATTCGCCCGGTGAGCGAGGGCTGCAGCGTCCGGGTGGCGCTCTCGATGAAATGGCAGACCGCACCCTGGGCGATGGCCGCGTGGATATAAGGCACGGTCAGCGCGGCCCCCGTGGAGACCACCATGGTGGGGCGCACCCGGCGGGCGATTTGCATGGCCAAGGGGATCGACGGAACCACCCGGTGCAACTGCCGCGTGGAGACGGCCGGCACCCAGATCACTTCTTCGCCCGCCAGCAAGGACTCCGTCTGCGGGGTGCGTGCGGTGACCCACACCCGCTCCGCGGGCAGATCGGCGATCCTGCGGACCCACTCGTGCAATTCCTGGATATGCCCACCCGGTGTGGCGGTGAGCAGCACGCGCTCGCTCATACTCCCCTCCCACGTTTGTGCAATGCGTTCATGACCCACTCGCTCGAGGGGGGATAGAGCGCCACCGGGGCGGCGATCCACGCCCGCCACTGGGTGGGGCGGCGCCGAATGGCCCGGGAGGCCAACCGCCAGGCAGCGATCCGATTGCCCTGGGCCGCCTCACCGAAGGCGAGCTGACCCAACACCCGGGAGTGGCCGACGGTGTCGGCGCAGATCTCGGGATGACGCTGCATCATCCAGTCCAGGCTGGCATTGCGCCCGTCCCAGCGCCGGGCGAAGAAGCTGGACTTGCCCCAGCGCACGACCACCAGCGGCTCGTCCACATGGGCGATCGGGGACAGCTTGGCCGCCCGCAGCAGCAGATCCCAATCCTCATTCTGCGAACCGGGAGCCTCCTCGGGCACCTTCCCTGAGGCGAGCAGACGCTCGCGATGGAAGAGGAAACTCGAGGAATGCAGCATGGCCATCCGCGAGCGGGCCAGGTGGCCCACGGTGACCTCTTCGGTGCCGGCCAACCGCGGACTCTGCACGCCGTCGAAGTCGACGGTCATCGCCGTGGTCACCAAGAACGGCGCACCGGTTTGGCGGTAGCGCTCCACTTGCCGGCGCAGCTTCTGCGGCAGCCAGTGATCGTCATCGTCGAGGAAGGCGACCAGCTCGCCGGTGCCCGCCTCGATGCCGGAATTGCGCGCCCCGGCCAGTCCGCGGGTGTGCTGGTTGCGGATGACCTGCAGGCGCTCGGGGAACTCGGTGAGCAGGTCCAGATCGGGCTCGGCTCCGTCGAAGACCACGATGAGCTCGATATCCCCGGCATAGTCCTGCGCCAGCACCGAGGTGATGGCCTCGCGCAGAAGCTGGGGACGATCGTGCGTGGGAATCACCACGGTGACCCGCGGCAGCCCCTGATCCGTCACTGCAGCCGGTTGCCCCGCGTCGGCGCTCATGAGGCGCCCAGGTCGTAGCCGTAGCGCAGGCTCAGCGGAGCGGTGAGCGCGGAAACCAGCCGGGCGTCCCGAGCCGGCAGCGCGGTACGCCACTTCTCATCCGCCCGGATGACCAGCGGACCACCGCGCAGCCGCATCGGGTTGCCGCTGCAGCTGTGCTGGGTGCCGGTCACCTCGATCGACTCGGCCGTAACCGCTTCGGAGTCGGTATGCGGTTCGCCCGCGAACGCGCGCAACCGGGCGGTGGTGCCCACCGGGTCGGCGACGAAATCCTCATACCGGACGCGTTCGATGGGCAGATTGCGCGCACGCAGACCCTCGACGGCCAGGTTGTGGACCATCCAGTGCCGGGCGGTCTGGGCCGGGGTGTAGCGCGTCATATAGGCGCTCTCCTCGTCCCGCGCCTCCGGGCGGGCCACAACCTTGGTCCACGCATAGGCAACCGCGCGCGGATCACGCACGATGTGCAGAACCCGGACGTCGAGGCGGGGACTGGTCGCCAACGCGTGCACCAGCGAGGGCTGCTTGCTGGAGTCGATGACATAGTCCGCACCCGAGGTGGCCACGGCGGCCGCATAGATCTGCTCGTAGTGCCAGGAGTACTCCTTGAGCGCAAACCGGAAGGCACCTCGACCCAGCCGAGTGCCCATCCGGGGGATATGCACGACCCGGTCGATCTCGGCACGCTCGGCGGCGAGCCGGGGGGCGTCCACCCGGTCCCAGCCGCCAAAAGCCCGCTCCCCGACCTCGCCCCAGAACGGGCATTCGTGGAAGGGTCGGCCGCAGCCGCACAACTCGTTGCGCTGGATGGAGCGCTCCCAGATGTGCATGACCTCGCCGAGGACCACGCCCCGCTGGCCGGCGCCCAGGGCCGCCTCGATGACGGTGGAGCCGCTACGCCCGAGGCCGGCAATGGCCAGCACCGGAGTGCGCACCGGATACTCCACCTCGTTACGGAGAGAGATCATCTCGCTTTCGAGCGACATAACTCACTTGCGCAATTCGATGGACCAGCCGATGCCCGCGTTCAGTCCACTGGCCGAGGCCCGGTGCCCGCCGGCCCGGCCGGTGGTGGTGCTGCTGTCGACGACCAACGAACCGGCTCGGCTGCTTCCGGAGGTGACCGAGACCTCACCCCGGGGGTCGGTGCCCGCGGGCACGCTCCAGTCGATGGTCCGGGAGCTCACCCCACTGAAGGCCTCGACGACTCGGGAGGTGGCGCCCACCGAGTAGATAACGGGCGACATGGGGGAGGCGAAGGTGGCCGCCGAGGCGATCCGCTTCACGGGGCTCGTGGCCGCCACATTGCGGTAGGTGCTGACCACCAGCGTGGCGGACGCCGAGGAGTTGCTCTTGACGGTGATCGCAGAACCCAAGTCGCCGGCGGCGAGCCGGCGCGTCCACACGAAGGACCGCAGGCCGATGGTTGAACGAGAACCGGACAAGGTCCAGCCGGCCGGTGTCTTCGGCGACGCGACGCCTGAGGCGTAGGTGCCCACCATGACCTGGACGTCGGACGCCGCGGCCTGCGCCGGGGCAGCAACCGACAGGGAGCTGGCCGAGCCGCTCGCCGTGGTTGCATCCACGAACTCCACATCGCGACCGGGCGTGGTCCCACCCGCGGTCACCACCTGGGTGGTGGTGGCGCTCTGGCCGGCGGTGTCGGTGACGGTCAGGCGGACCGTGTACTGACCGGCCGCGGCATAGCTGTGGCTCACCGTGGCTCCCTTCACCACCGCGGTGTTGTCACCGAAGTCCCAGGAGTAGGTGGCGTCCGCGGGGTTGCCCGCACCATCCGCCGTGGCGGTGCAGTTCAGGCCGGTGCAGGTCACCGAGGCGGCCGCCGTCAGCGGGTTGGTCGGGGGCGTGGCGGACACCGGCGCCACGAAGAGGGCCGTGCCGCGCCAGTCCGCACCGGTGCTCACGGTTTCCGGCGCACCCAGCGTCAGGCCATTGATGGTGCGCCCGATGACGGATCCGGACGCGTTGACCTGCCACAGCTTGCCGGAGGCATAGGTGAGTCCTTGGGTGCCGGCGAAGCCCCCGGCCAGGGTGTTCTGGGTCGCCCCGACGATGCCGCTGTCTAGGTTGAACCAGCGCCAGAAGAGGCTGTCGTGGCCGGCCAGTGTGTAGTAGATGCGGTCGCCGGCGTAGGCGAGCCCGGTCACCGAGGGCAACTGGCCGTAGAAGTCCGGCCGGACACCCCGATAGGTCTGCCCGGAGCCGGTGTCCACCGAGGACCAGGCAGGGTCGTTGTAGGGGTCGATCTCGGTCGCCGGGCCCAGGGTGTTGCCGTCGTAGGAACGGACATACATGGTGGAGGTGTCGTAGCCGTAGAAGAGCCGGCCACCGGCGTAGAACGCCCCACGCACATGCGACCAGTCCAAGCCGAGCGCATTGATATCCCCGGTCGGTGAGGCCGAAGTGCCGGTGAAGTCACTGACGGACAGACCGGTGCTCGAGCCGGACCGGCCGGCGACATACATCTGGCCGGGCAGGCCGAGCTGGGTCTCGTCGGCCGGCTGGGCGCCGCCGTCCAGCGGCAGGAAGCCGAGCTTGAGCCGCTTGTACTTATAGTTGCCTAGGTAGTCGGTGTCGGAGCCGACGAAGAGGCCGGTGGGGGTGACGCCCATATAGGTCGCGCCATACCCGCGCGGGTTGCGGCCCGGGTTCCACGACAAGGGCAACCCACTGTCCGGGTCGAGGGCGGCTATCCCGGGCCGGGGAACCGCGCCCGCGGCGGCGAAGTCGCGACCACCGGGGTTGTTGAACCAGCGCATGTGGCCACCGACGTAGATCGCCGGGCCGGAGACCGCGGTCGACAAGACGGTGTCACCGCCGGTGTAGGCGCTCCAGGTCGGGTTGGTGACCGATCCGGTCTGCGCGGACTCCCAACGAGCCACCGTGTCACACAGCGTGCCGGGGTAGCCGGCGCCCGTGGTGCCGATGACGAAGTAGGTGCCGGTCGGGTCGTAGCTGACCTCACGCATATAGGTGTCGACCGAGCCATAGGCACACAGGGGCTCGTATGCCGGGGTCGACCAGTCGGTCAACTGCGCCGTGGCGCCCAGGGAAATCTTGGCGGCCTGAACGCGCGGCTGTCCGTCGATCTTGCGGAAGTTGCCGACGACCACCATTTCCGCCCCATCGGGACGCACATCCATGGACAGGGCGCCGATCGGCGCCTGGGCACCGACTCCGGTGTTGTTGTGGTGCTCGGACATCTGCAGGTTCACGTAGGGGTCGACGGCCCCGGTGGTGGCGTTCAGGCTGGCCAGGCCGGCGTGCGCGACCCCGCCCGCCGTGGCGAACTGGCCGGCGACGAACAGCCGGCCGCCCACGACCTCGAGGTCGCGGACGATGCCATCGAAGCCCGGAGATTTGAACCCAGGCACCGCCGCCCCGGTGCTCGCATTGAGCAGGGCGACCCGACGGGTGACGATGCCACCGGCATTGGTGAACTGCCCGCCGACATAGACGGTGCCGGCCTGCGGACCTGGAACCACGGAATAGACATCTCCGTCAATCCCGGGCACAAAGTTTGGTAAAAGTGCTCCAGTTGCCGTGTCATAAGCAAGCAACTTGTTGCGGGGAATAGCAGTGCCGCCGGGCGAGGCGGCGGCAGTGAAGGTGCCACCGACAATGGTGATGGACCCGACCTGGGCCACCGAATAGACCATCCCGTCAGAAATAGCGGGGGTATTTGACACCGGAACGGTGCTGACAAATCGCGGATGGGTCGGATCGGCGAAGGCAACCCCACCCCCCAGACCGACGACGAGCACAGCGAGACTGACAGCTGCCTTACGGGCGCCACGCGACATGCCGAAAACTCCTTGGTACAACCCCGACCAGACGGACTTCTCGACCCCCCGATTTGTCCGCCTGGATCCCTAATTTTCCGACCGCTCATGCGAATCGAATGAGAGCAGGATGCTACCGCAGCGCGGCAAGATCTCGGGCCAACCGTCCACAAATGGACAAGGCTTGCGAGCAGATGCCCACGAGTCCGTGGATGGTCCGGGCAGCCGTATGATCTGCGCGTTCCACATTGGCGCCCCGGGCCTGCCCCACTGAAAGAGACGAACCACATGAGTGAGACCCCTGTCGGGTCGCCGATCGACCGCGGTCTCTACGCCCGGGTGTTGCGCCGAGGACTGCACATCATCCTGCTGCCCGCCGTGCTGGGCGCCCTGCTCGGCCTGGGTCTGTCGCTGATCATCCCGCCCGCGTATGCCGCCCATACCCGCGTCCTGGTGACCGCCATCCCCGGTGCCACCACCGTGGTCGGCGGGCGTACGGAGAGCGGCGTCAACCTGGACACCGAGGCCCAACTGGTGACCAGCAATGAGGTCGCCGCGCCGGTCGCCGACAGTGTGCAGCGCGAGATTCCCGAGGTACGCAAGCGCACCGCGGTGACCGTCCCGCCCAATAGCGCGATCCTGCTGATCACCTACACCGACTCGACGCCGAAGCGTGCGGTGACCGGCGCCGACGAGCTCGCCGCCAGCTATCTCGAGCAGCGCGTCAAGGCGTCCGCCGCGCAGCGGCAGGAGAGCGCCGACAAGATCAGCGCGGAATTGGGTTCGGCCCGCCGACAGCTCGCCGAGGCCCAGGATGCGGCGGCCCAGACCAAAGAGAACTCGGTCAAGTCCACCCTGGCCCAGCTTGACGTCAAGGCCAAGCTGGACCGCATCGCCGCCCTGCAGGCCACCCTGGACGGCCTGACGGCCGTGCCGGCGTCGGTGGGCACCATCATCGAACCCGCCCGCACCCCCACCGGGGCCAGCCTGCCCAATCGCAAATTGCTGATCGCCAGCCTCGGGGCCCTCGGCCTGCTCATCGGCCTCTCACTGGCCCTACTGCGCGAACGCTCGAATAGTGCGATCAACTCGGCCGATGACGTGATGCGCGAACTGCACGTGCCCCTGCTGGGCCGCATCGACGCCAGTCGCCGGCTGCTGCGTGAAGAGCAGGTCGACCACATTCGCCGCCAGGTCGTCGACCTCATCCCGGCCGGGACCGGCTGCGAATGTGTGGGCCAGGACCTCGACTTGGTGCATGCGGCGATCGCGGAGATCGACCCACCGCCGGTCCCCCGCCCGATCCAGGGCGAGCGCTATGCCCTGCTGGTCCTGCACCCGAGCGCCGCCCGATCCGGCCCCACCCGGGCCGTTATGGACAATGTGACCAACCGTGGCTATCGCTTCGTGGGCGCAATGTTCATGCGCGAGCGGGAGGACGCCGACACCGAGCCGGTGAGCCTCGACGCCCAGGGAGCCGCGGACCCGTCATGAGTTCGATCGCGGTCCCGGTCCGTGCACCGGCGCCCGCCTCCCGCGCGGCTCGTCCGCTGAGTGTCTTCCTGCTGGCCCTGCCCGTGTGGTGGGTGCTGGGCTTGGCCAACCTGGGGTACTTCCTGGTCGCCGGGTTGATGCTGCTGGATCTGCTGCGCCGTCGCGACTGGCGGGTGCCCCGCGGGTTCGGCTTTTGGCTGGTGTTCATGCTGTGGGTGGTGCTCAGCATCGTCATGCTGGGTTTGGAGGCCTCCGGCACCCTGGTCCAAGGTGTGGGCGACCGGGTCATCCCGACGATCTTCCGGATCGGGGAGTATTCGGCCTGCACGATCATGCTGATCTGGGCGCTCACCCTCTCCGAGGAGGAACTGCCGACCCGGCGGCTGGGTCAATTGCTCGCGGTGGCCCTGGGCTGGAGCGTGGTGGGCGGCATCGCCGGCCTGCTCGCGCCGAATCTGCAGTTCCCCAGTCCGATGGAGCTCCTGCTGCCCGGCGGCCTGAGCCAGAACCCCTATGTCTCGGCGCTGGTCCATCCCGCGACCGCCCAGGTCCAGGATCTATTTTCTGGCGGCGAGGGAGTGGGGCGTCCCTCCGCGCCATACCCGTACACCAACACCTGGGGCAACGCCCTGGGCATCCTGCTGCCCTTCGGCGTGGCCCTCATCGCCGACCGGGCAACCCGGCCCCTGGTGCGCGCCGCGGCGGCCCTGGGCTTGGTGGTCTCGGCCGTGGCGACCTTCGTCTCCGCCAACCGTGGCCTGTGGCTCGCGATCGTCGCCATGGCTGGCTTCTTCGTCGTCCTGGCCATGGCCCGCGGCAATCGCGGGGTCATCGTGGCCACCTGCATCGGCGGTCCAATGGCCATCATTGCCCTGGTGGCCACCCCCCTGGGCACTGCCTTGACCGAGCGCAACACCAGCGCCCCGAGCAATGACATCCGGGCCTTCACCGTGGCCCGGGCAGTGGAGATCGCCACCGATTCCCCCGTCCTGGGGTATGGCAGCACCCGCGCCCAACTCGGCAGTAGCAAGTCGATTGCCGTGGGCACCTCACCGGGCTGTCCCAAGTGCGGGAACATGGCCCTGGGGACCAATGGGCAACTGTGGTTCGCCAGCGTCGGACAGGGCTTCGTCGGCGCCGGCCTCTTTGTCCTCTTCCACCTGGCGGTGCTCTGGCACTATCGCTTCGTGCGTTCGCCGCTGGGGGTGGCCGCGTTGACCTCCGGGGTCGCGGGGCTGGTGTTCATCTTTGTCTACGACCGCACGGTCGCTACCGGCTGCCTGTCCTTCCTCACGATCGCCTTGTTGGTCAAGGTGGCTCGGCAGGAGAACGTGGCATGACCGGGATCCCCTTCCGCGACCAACTGTGGCCCGAGGTGCCCGGGCCCACGCGCAGTTATCTCGCCTTGCCCAATCCCGCGCGCCCGCGGATGCTCATCGACGCGAGCAGCCCGCTGGCCACCCGCCGCGTGCTGCGCGTCGTGACGGTGTCCGGTGGCGCCCGCAACCGGGCCCTGGCGAGCATCGCCGGCCAGATGAGCCGGCTCTATCTGACGACCGGCCGGGTCCGCCTGCCCAGCGGCGAAGGCTCTCTGGAGACGCACATCAGCCACGAGCTGGGCCAGCGCGGCCTGGCCTTCGGGTGGACCTTCGGGCCGCCGCGGGCCAACCGCAAGCCGGTGGTCACCATCGTCGGCAAGTCCGGCAATGCGGCGGCATACGGCAAGATCGCGGTGAATCCGCTCACCCGCGCGCTCCTGGCCCACGAGGCCGAGACGATCACCCGGCTCTCCGGTGCGGTGTCCGGCCTGCAGGTGCCGGGCTGCGGCCCGATCACCGAATGGCAGGGTCTCGGCGTGCTGCTCATCGAACCCGTGGTCCCCATCCACCCGGGCGCGGCGTTGCCCGAGCACCTGCGGATGGCCGCCGAGGATGGGATCGCTGCGGCACTCGGCACCCGCCGGATGCCGCTGGCCGAATCCTCCTTCTGGCAGTTCACCAAGACGCAAATTGTCGTCGCTACCCACGCGAATCCGGCGTGGGAGAACGGCATCCGGGATACGATCCGAGAGATCGAGGCGCGCGCGGGCGAGGTCGAGGTGACCCTCGGCTCTTGGCATGGGGACTGGACCCGGCACAACGTCGGCTATACCGAACGCGGGGCCAGCGCCTGGGACTGGGAACGCTTCGAGACCGGTGTGCCGGTGGGCTTCGACGCGCTGCACTACTGGCTCACCGAGCGTCTGGCCGCGACCGCTGCCTCCACCGACGCCGCCGCCGAACTCGTCACCGTGGCTCCCGAGATCCTGAGCCGGTATGTCGCTTCCGGCGCCATCCGCGACCCCCGCCTGGTGGCGCTGCTCTATCTGATGACCATCGGCACGCGCTATATGACCGATCGCCAGGATCTCGCCGGATCGCTGGCCTCCGGCTTCGAGACCTGGCTGCTGGACAGCCTGCCCGTGCTGGCCCGAACTCTCGACCCGCGGGGCGATCATGCCTGAGTCCACCCGCGCCATTGGTCCGCCCGCGCTCTCCCGCGACCGGGCCGAGGACCTGGCCCGGCAGGCCCTGGTGCGCGGCGCCGACCTGGCCGGTTCGGCGACCCAGCGCTGGCGGGCCCTGCCCGAGCTGCTGATCTGCGGTGGGCAGCGCTGCGGCACCACGTCGATGTACAAGGCGCTGATCCAGCAGCCGACCATCCTGCGGCCCACCTGGCGCAAGGGCGTGCACTATTTCGATGTGGCCTACCCGGGGCACTCGCTGGACTGGTATCGCCGCCACTTCCCGCTGCGGGCCCAGCTGGACCTGGCCGCCCGGCGTGCGGGCGATCACGCCTTGACCTTCGAGTCCAGCCCGTACTACCTCTTCCATCCGCTGGCCCTGGATCGCATCGCCCGCGACCTGCCGCAGGTGCGGCTATTGGTCCTGGTGCGCGACCCCGTCGAGCGGGCCTACAGCGCCCACGCTCACGAACTCGCCCGCGGCTATGAGGAGTTGCCATTCGCCGAGTCCCTGGCCGCGGAGGAGAGCCGACTGGCCGGCGAGGTGGAGCGGCTGGTGGCGGATCCGGCATACGAGAGCCATGCGCACCGTCACCAGGCCTATCGCAGCCGCGGCGAATATGCGAGCCAGCTCGAGCGGGCCGCGCAGCTCATCGGCCGCGAGCGCATCCATGTCGTCGACAGCCACCGGTTCTTCGCCGAGCCCGAGGCCGTGCTCGATGGGGTGCTGGACTTCGTGGGCGTCAAGGGTCGACCGGTGACCCGCTTCGAGCGGCACAATGCACGTCCGCGGCTGCCCCTGGACCCGGGTCTGGCGCGGGAACTGCGCGCGCACTACCGGCCGCATGACGAGGCGTTGACCCGCTGGCTCGGCCGCGCTCCCTCGTGGGCGGAGGAATCGTCCTGAGCGAAACATCCGTCGCTCGCCTGCGTAGCGGCAGCAAGCTCAATCTCGTCGGTGCGGCGATCAATACCGTCTGCACCCTCGGGGTGGCCTTGGCCACCACCCGCGCCCTGGATCCCGGCGGCGCCGGGGTCGTCTTCGCGCTGACTTCGGCATTCCTTATGGCGGCGACCATCCTGCGCCTGGGGACGCCGACCGCCCTGGTGCTCTTCATCGCCCGGGAGAAGGACACCGGCGGGCTGCGCTCGCGCGCCTTCGTGCGCGTCGCGGTACGCAAGATCCTGCCGCTGGCCCTGGGCGGCACGGCAATCGGGCTGCTCGCCGCGGTCATCCTGCCCCGGATCGCCCCGGACTCGGTCTTCTCCCATTCCCCGCCGTTGCTGGCCGCGCTCGCGGTGATCCTGCCCTTCGCCGTACTGCTGGACACTCTGCTCGCGGTGAGCCGGGGCCAGCACGATATGACGGCCACCGTGCTCATCGAGCGCATCGGCCGCCCGGCCGCGCAGTTGGTGCTCAGCCTGGCGGCGTGGCTGTGGTGGCCGACGGTACTCGGCGTCGGACTGGCCTGGGCGCTGCCCTATATCCCCGCCCTGGCCGCGTCGACGCGCACCATTGCCGGGCTGCGAACGGGTCCCGCGGCGCCGGTCGCCCGCGGCGAGCGCCGGGAGTTTCGCTCCTTCCTGTGGTCGCGCTCGATGGTCTCGATCTCCCAGATCCTCTTCGCCCGGCTGGATGTGCTGCTGCTGGCGGTACTCACCTCTCCGCGCGAGGCGGCCATCTACACCGCGGCCACCCGCTTCGTGGTGGTAGCCCAACTCGTGCAGAGCTCGATCGGCACCGCGCTGGAGCCGGGGCTGGCCCGGACGGTGGCCGACGCGGACACCCGCGGGCTACGCAAGCTCTATACCACCGGTACCTCCTGGTCGGTGGCCCTGGCCTGGCCGATGCTGCTCCTCGCCGCGATCACCGCGCCGTGGTGGTTGCGGGTCTTCGGCAAGGAGTACACCGCGGGCGTCTCCACCGTCCTGGTGCTGACGGCCGCGATGATGCTCTCCACCGGCCTGGGCACCGTGGAATCGCTGCTCAATATGGCCGGCCGGGCCCGCAGCCTCGTCTTCTATAACCTCGGTGGCCTGGCCCTGATGATCGGCCTCGATGTGCTGCTCATCCCCCGGTATGGCGCCTTCGGTGCGGCCATCGGGTGGGCGGCCACCATCGCCTTCAAGAATGTGGTCCCCGCGGTGGAGACCTACCGGCAGTTGGGAGTGCATCCCTTCTCTACCTCGTGGCTCTCCTCCGCGCTGGTCGCCCTGGTCGGGGCGGCCGGGTTCCCCTTGCTCGGTGAATCGATCGGCCGTCTGCCCGGGCTGATCGCCGGCATCGCCATCGGCGCGGCGCTATGGCTGGTGGCCATCCGTTGGCTGCGCCGCGAGAATGCCCGCCCCCCGGGCCGGCACTCACGATCTATGGACGTCCATACACCGGCCTAGACTGGGGCGGTGAGCAAGCCGGACCCGGGCGACCCGATCGCCGAAGCGCGCCGGTTGTGGACCGAGCACGGTTGGGCCGAGGCCGCGGGCGGGATGGCGGCGGTCACCTCGCTGATGCGGGCTCAAGCCATCGTGCTACGCCGGGTCGAAAATGCCTTGCGGCCACTGGGCATCACCTTCGCCCGGTATGAGGTGCTGATGCTCCTGCTCTTTTCGCGCCGCGGCTCCCTGCCAATGTCGCTGATCGGTCAGCGGCTGCAGGTCCACCAGACCAGCGTCACCAATGCCGTGGACCGGCTCGAGGCGGCCGGACTGGTGCGCCGGGCACCACATCCCGCGGATCGCCGCGCCACCTTGGTGCACCTGACGCCGGCCGGGCGCGAACTGGCCGACAAGGCGACCGAGGTGCTCAACCGGGATGTCTTCGACGAGCCTGGGTTGGCCGCGTCCGATGTCGACGACGTGGTCGCCATCCTGGCTCGAATGCGCAGCGACGCCGGAGACTTCTGAGCCGGTCAGTGCCCCGCTCACTTTCGTGACGGCCCATGGGGTCGCCGCGCTGGGCGTCCGGCAGTGGTCGGTCGGGTCGAGTTCATCCGCTACTGCGGGGTGTCAGGCCGGCTGGTCGGTCTGCGCGATGACGCCGGCGGCCAGCAGGGCCGCGATGCGATCGGCGTCGATGCCCCGGGCGCGCAGCGTGGCGAGCGTATCCGCGCCTGCCGGCCGCGGTGGGGTGGGCGTCGGCGGCGTGCTCACCGAGAAGCGCGGGGCGACCCTGGGCTGCGCACGACCGGCCAGGTCTGCGAACGACCCGCGGGCGCGCAGGTGCGGATGCTCCGGCGCCTCCGCGAGGGAGAGCACCGGTGCGACGCAGGCGTCGCTGCCCTCGAAGATGGCGGCCCACTCGTCGCGGGTCCGGGTACGAAAGACCCGCTCGTATGCGGCGCGCTGCTCGGCATACCCCTGGGGGTCGTATTGCCCTCGGGCGAAGCGCACGCCGAGGATCTCGTTCAGCTGCGCCCAAAACTGCGGCTCGAGCGCGCCGACGGCGACCCACCGGCCGTCCGCGCATTCATAGGTGTCATAGCAGGGCAGGCCGCCGTCGAGCAGGTTGACCCCGCGCTGGTCACGCCATTCGCCGGCGGCGTGCATCTCATAGAACATGGTGGCCAGGTAGGCGGCCCCGTCGACCATCGCCGCGTCGACCACCTGGCCCTGCCCGGTGGTGTCGCGCACGCGCAGCGCGGCCAGCACGCCGATGACCAGCGGCATACTGCCGCCGGCGAAATCGGCGAGCAGATTGACCGGAGCCATAGGCTTGCCGGCGGGGCCGCACAGGTGCAGTGCCCCGGTGATCGCGGCATAGGTGATGTCATGGCCGGCCCGGGCGGCCCACGGCCCGTCTTGTCCCCAGCCGGTCATCCGTCCATAGACCAGGCCCGGGTGGGCGGCCAAGCACTCCCGCGGCCCGAGCCCGAGGCGCTCCATCACCCCCGGCCGGAAGCCTTCGAGCAGGATGTCGCTGTCCGCGATCAACTCTCGGACGACCGTGATGGCCTCGGGGTGCTTGAGATCGATGGTGATGCTCGGCCGTGAGCGAGTCATTGCCGCGACGAGGTCCATGGCCGGCGATCCGTGGGCGCGGTCGACCCGGACCACCTGCGCGCCCAGGTCCGCGAGCAGCATCGCCGCGAAGGGAACCGGGCCGAGGCCGGCGAACTCCAGGACTCGGACGCCCGCGAGCGGACCGCTCACGGAATGTCGCGGCGCACGGCGGATACGTCGGCGTCCTTGGGCGCCATACCGTGCTCAAGGCCCCAGAGCACCGCCTGGGTGCGGCTGTTGACCCCCATGGTGCGATAAGCGGCGCGGATATACGCCTTGACCGAGTTGGCGGTCAGATAGGTGCGGGCGGCGATGTCCTTATTGCTCAGTCCGCAAGTGATGAGCGAGATGATCTCGGCCTGCCGCGGGGTGAGCCCCTCGGCGCGGCCTGGCCAGTCCTTGGTGGGCGCGGGGTTCTTGACCTCGATGACGCCCAGCGGTGGCGCGCAACGATGCATCTGGAAGAGCGCCTCGGCGAGGGCCGGTGCGTCCATAGACTTGGGCAAGGCGGCGCTGATCCCCCGATCCCGGGCGGCATTCACCATCTCGTCGGTGAGGGTCCAGGTAAACAAGACCACTTGACCTACCTGGGGGTTCTCCACCAGATCGTCCAGATCCTTGCCGCTGAGATCGGTCTTTGTATAGGTGTCGTAGAGGGCGATATCGACCCTCTCCCGTACGGGTGAGCCGGACTCCAACTCCACGACATGCACCAAATGGTCGAAGGGTTTGAGCATGGCTTTGACCCCCCGCACGATGAGTTCGTGATCGTTGATGATGGCCACGCGCGGGACGCCCTGGGAGGAGGATCGCTCGGTCACAGCAGTCAAGATACTGTGCTCACCCTCCCCGAGCACGTACAATGCCGGCACTCTGGACTCTCTTAGCGTCTATGTCGCGGTCTCCATCGCGGCCGGCACCGACCCGCGCCTTACCGCCGCAGTCGACCTCCGCGCTCGTAAGCTCGAAACCATGGGGACACGCACGGAAACCGACAGCATGGGCGCCATCGAGGTGCCGGCCGAGCATTATTGGGGAGCCCAGACCCAGCGCAGCGTCGAGCATTTCCCGATCGGCCGCGACACCTTCGTCTGGGGCCGCTCAATGATCCGGGCGCTGGGGATCCTGAAGAAGTCGGCGGCGCTGGCCAATGCCGAGCTTGGGCAGCTCCCGCTGAGCGAGGACGAGGTGCGCGCCCTGGTCGCCGCCGCGGATGAGGTCATCGCCGGCGAGCGCGATGCGGACTTCCCGCTGGTGGTTTTCCAGACCGGCAGCGGCACCCAGTCCAATATGAACGCCAACGAGGTCATCGCCAACCGCGCCATCGAGCTGCTTGGCGGGAGGATGGGCAGCAAGTCGCCGGTCCACCCCAATGACCACGTCAACCGCGGTCAGAGCAGCAATGACACCTTCCCCACGGCCATGCACATTGCGATCCGTCTCGATCTGCACGAGCGGTTGTACGGTCCGGTCGAGGCGCTGCGAACGACGCTGGCGGACAAGGAAGATGAGTTCGCCGAGGTGGTCAAGGTCGGGCGCACCCACCTGCAGGACGCCACCCCGATCACCCTTGGTCAGGAGATCTCCTCCTGGGTGGCCCAGCTCGACTTCACCCTGGACCAGGTGCGTCATGCGGAGGAGGGCCTGGCCGAGCTGGCGATCGGCGGCACCGCGGTGGGCACCGGCCTGAATGCCCATCCGGACTTCGGCGCCGCGACCGCGCGGGAGATCTCCACCCTCACCGGTATGGAGTTTCGCCAAGCCCCCAATCTCTTCGCCGCATTGGCCGCCCATGACGCGCTGGTCGCGGTGAGCGGCGCATTGCGCGGGCTGGCGATGGCGCTGATGAAGATCGCCAACGACATACGGTGGCTGGCCTCGGGGCCGCGCAATGGCATCGGCGAGATCACCATCCCGGAGAACGAGCCGGGCAGCTCGATCATGCCG
>ERZ501016.206-NODE-206-length-22894-cov-15.194142_pt1 | contig 22894 bp, 25 predicted proteins | sample MGYA00248889_ERZ501016 | MGnify/ENA primary metagenome ERZ501016 (study PRJEB25958, sample SAMN03398594) | human skin metagenome | study: EMG produced TPA metagenomics assembly of the Human Skin Microbiome Metagenome (human skin metagenome) data set. | reverse complement strand
CGGGGTGGACCCGTCGGTGGCCGACGGGGTCGGCTGCGGGGCCCCGGCGGCCGCCTCGAGCACCGGGCGGAACTGCAGGGCGGAGGAGCGCCGGATGTTCTCTTCCTGCTGGCGGGTCGGGTCACCGGGCATGCTCACGACGATGTTGTCGGCACCCTGGGTGGTGACCTCCGAGCCGCTCACGCCCTGGCTGTCCACGCGCTCGGCGATGATGTCGCGGGCCTGGTTGACCTGTTCGGTGGTGGCCCGCTGGCTACCGACCAATCGGGGCTGCAACACCATCTGGGTGCCGCCCTCGAGGTCGAGACCAAGCTTGGGGGTCAACTGCGCGTCGCCGCGCCAGTTGGCCCCGGCGAGCAAGGCCGCGAGGGCCGCCACCAAGACGAAGAAGGCGACCAGGGTCCGCACCGCGTGATCGGGCCGACGGTTCGACTGGGCGCGCCCGGAGCGGCGCGGCGGCGTGCTCGCCATCACTGCTCTCCCGGCTGACGCGGCTCATCAACCGCACCAGCGGTGGCGCCCGGGCCCGTGCTCGGACCACCGGTCAGGCCATCGCCCGAACCGGTGACCGGGGCCGCCGGGGACACCCGCTGGCCGATCGCGCGCTTGTCGAAGCGCAGGTGCACCCCGGGGGCTACCTCCAAGACGACCTCCGCGGCACCGATGCCGACCACCCGGCCATACATGCCGGAAGAGGTGAGCACCTCGTCACCCTCGACGAGCGAGGACTGGAAGGTCTCCATGGTCCGCACCCGGCGGCGCTGGCTGGTCATCAGGAAGACCAACAGCAACAGCGGGAGCAGCAGGATCAAGAGGTTGCCGATGCCGAGGCCCGATTGGGCGTCCGCAGCGGCCAGACCCGTGTGCATGCGTGGAAGTGTCCTTAATTGGGCGTGCAAAAGTGTTGGCCCAGTCCGGGCCTTCTCGGGAGTCTACGGACCTCCCTGCGCCTTCCCAAACGGTCCGGGAACTCGGCGCGTTCCGCGGTCAGCCGCCGAACCGGCCGCTGGCGTCGTCGATCGGCAACGCCGGCTGGGCTGGCGTGAACTCGGCCGGCGGGGTGAGCCCGAGGTGCGTCCAGGCCAGCGGCGCCGCGATCCGGCCTCGTGGCGTGCGCAGCAAAAAACCCTGGCGCACCAGAAACGGCTCGGCCACCGTCTCCACGGTGTCGCTCTCCTCCCCCACCGCGACCGCGAGGGTGGCAATGCCGACCGGTCCCCCGCCATACCGGCGGCACAGGGCGTCGAGGACGGCGCGGTCGAGGCGGTCGAGACCCTGTTCATCGACATCGAACAGGCTCAACGCCGCCCGCGCGGCGGGCAGGTCGACCCGGCCGGAACCGTGCACTTGGGCCCAGTCGCGCACCCGGCGCAGCAACCGGTTGGCGATGCGGGGGGTGCCGCGGGAGCGGCCGGCGATCTCGGTGATCGCCTCGGCCTGCGCGTCCACGCCGAGCAGGTCGGCCGAGCGCTGCAGGATGGTGGCCAATTCGGTTGGCGAATAGAAGTCCAGGTGCCCGGTGAACCCGAACCGGTCACGCAGCGGCGCCGGCAGCAAGCCCGCCCGGGTGGTGGCCCCGACCACGGTGAACGGTGGCAGGCTCAGCGGTATGGCGGTCGCCCCCGCCCCCTTGCCGACGATCACGTCGACCCGGAAGTCCTCCATCGCCAGGTAGAGCATCTCCTCGGCGGCGCGCGCCATCCGGTGGATCTCATCGAGGAAGAGGACCTCCCCCTCGGCCAGCGAGGAGAGCACCGCAGCCAGGTCGCCGGCATGCTGGATCGCCGGGCCGGAGGTGACCCGGATCGGGCGCTCCAGTTCAGCCGCGACGATCATCGCCAGGGTCGTCTTGCCCAGCCCGGGCGGGCCTGACAGCAGGATGTGGTCCGGGGTGGCCCCGCGCCCGCGGGCGGCCTGCAGCACCAGGTCGAGTTGGTCGCGCACCCGGGTTTGCCCGGGGAACTCGGCTAGGCGGCGGGGACGCAGGGTCGCCTCGACCAGGCGTTCGTCGTCGCTGCCGCCGGCGTCCAGGACCCGGGAGGTCTCCACCTCACCGGCCGGGGCCGCCTCGTGGATCTCGTTGCGGAAGCCGCCGCTCACCGGCCCAACTCCCGCAACGCGGCGCGCAGCAGACCCGGCAGATCGGCCGGGGCATCGGGGGCGTCGGCGACCCGCTCCACCACGTCACCGGCCGCCTTGGCGCTCCAGCCCAGACCGACCAGCGCCTCGACGACCTGCCCGCGGTCGGTGCCCACCGTCGCCGGGGGCGTCGCGGCGGGCGCGCTGGCAGTGGTGGCCGGCAGCTTGTCGCGCAACTCCAGGATCAGCCGCTCGGCGCCCTTCTTGCCGACCCCGGGCACCTTGGTCAGCGCGGCGAGATCGGCATTCGCCACCGCGGCGGCGAGATCGGTCGGCGAGAGCACCGAGAGCAGCGCCAGCGCCAGCCGGGGACCGACACCGGTCACCGTCTGCGCGGTCTCGAACATCTCCTTCTCCCCCGCGGTGGCGAAGCCATACAGGGTGAGACTGTCCTCGCGCACGATGAGCGTGGTCTCCAGCGTGAGCTCTTGGCCGACTCGGATGCCCGCCGCCGTGGCCGGGGTGGTCAGCACGAGCATCCCCACCCCGCCTACGGTCAGCACCAGGCGGTCCAGGCCGACGAAGCGCGCGGTGCCGGTGAGCGAGGCGATCATCGGGTGACTCCCGCGGTGGGTGGCAGGGCCGCGGCATGCCGGGCCTGGGTACCCCCGCGCCAGGTATGACAGATCGCCAACGCCAAGGCGTCGGCGGCGTCCGCGGGGCGCGGGCGCTCATCCAGGGCGAGGATGCGGGTGACCATGCCGGTCACCTGGGCCTTGTCGGCCCGACCGCTGCCGGTGACCGCGGCCTTGACCTCGGTGGGGGTATGGAAGGCGACCGGAAGCGAGCGTCGGGCGGCCACCAGCAGGGTGACCGCGGTGGCGTGGGCGGTGGTCATCACCGAGGTGACATTCCGGTCGGCAAAAACCCGTTCCACCGCAATGACATCGGGGGTGAAGCGATCGACCCATTCGCCGAGCTGGTCTTCGAGATAGAGCAGCCGCCGGCCCGGGTCGGCGTCGCTGGGGGTGCGCACCACGCCGACGGCCACCATGCGGACCTGACCGGGGCGCCCCTCGACCACACCGAGCCCACAGCGGGTCAGTCCGGGGTCTACGCCGAGGACGCGCATCAGCCACCTCGCTTCCACGCCGTGCCGAACAGATGTACGGCAGTCAGCCTAACCGCGGCGCGTCACGGCGTCGGTCAGCAACACACCGCACCGGCGCCGATCTCGTGGCGCCGGCCGTCCGGTGTGCCTGTCACTCCTCTTCGAGCTGGGCGAGGACCTCGTCGGGGATGTCGCCATTGGCGTAAACGTTCTGCACATCGTCGGAGTCCTCGAGGGCCTCGACCACGCGGATCATCTTGCGGGCGCCGTCGAGATCCAGCGGGACCTGCAGGTTGGGCACGAAGGACGCCTCGGCGGAGTCGAAGTCGATCCCGGCCTCTTGCAGCGCGGTACGCACGGCGATGACATCGGTGGCCTCGGAGACGATCTCCCAGGTGTCGCCATTGTCGTTGACCTCTTCGGCGCCGGCGTCGAGCACCACCTCGAGGATGTCGTCCTCGCTGCGGGCCTCCTTGGGGACGATCACCACGCCCTTGCGGTTGAAGACATAGGCCACCGAACCCGGGTCCGCGAGGCTTCCGCCATTGCGCGAGAGCGCGGTGCGAACCTCGGCGGCCGCGCGGTTGCGGTTGTCGGTGAGGCACTCGATGAGCACGGCGACGCCGTTGGGGGCGTACCCCTCGTACATGATCGTCTGCCAGTCGGCGCCGCCGGACTCCGCACCGGAGCCGCGCTTGAGCGCGCGGTCGATGTTGTCGTTGGGGACGGAGTTCTTCTTGGCCTTCTGGACCGCGTCGTACAGCGTCGGGTTGCCGGCCGGGTCGGCGCCGCCGGACTTGCACGCGACCTCGATGTTCTTGATCAGCTTGGCGAACAGCTTGCCGCGCTTGGCGTCGATCGCCGCCTTCTTGTGCTTGGTGGTGGCCCATTTGGAGTGGCCGCTCATACGTAAGCTCCTCGTGTGTCCGGCGTGGCAACTGGCCCAGTCTACGCGCCGCGCACCAGGTCGACGAAGTACTCGTGCACCCGCAGGTCGCCCGTGACCTCGGGGTGAAAGCTCGTGACCAGCAGGGGGCCCTGCCGCGCCATCACGACCTTGCCCGCCGCGTCGCCCTGGACCGACGACGGCACGCTGGCCAGCACCTCGACCCCGCTCCCCACGTCCTCGACCCAGGGTGCCCGGATGAACACCGCCCGCAGCGGGTGGGCCACCCCGTCGCGGATCACCGGCACCGACAGGTCCGCCTCGAAGGAGTCCACCTGCCGCCCGAACGCGTTGCGCCGCACCGTGATGTCCATGCCGCCCAGCGTCTGCTGGTCGGCCGTCGCGTCGGTCACGCGGTCGGCGAGCATGATCATGCCCGCGCAGGACCCGTAGGCCGGCATACCGGCCGTGATCCGGTCCTGCAAGGGGCCCTGCAGGCCGAAGGCCCGGACCAGCTTGTCCATGACGGTGGACTCGCCACCGGGGATGACGATCCCGTCCAGCTCGTCGAGCTCCTCGGGCCGGCGGACGGTGATGGCCTGCACGCGCAGGCACTCCAAGGCGTGGACGTGCTCGCGCACGTCCCCCTGGACGGCGAGGACTCCGATGCGGGTGGGGGCGGTCACCCGCGCAACCCTAGTGTCCCTGCTCGTATGACGACGACCGCGCCCGCCACGAGTCGTCGCCCAGCGGGGTGCGGGCATACAGGACCTCACGGCCCCGCCGCCGCGGACTGACCAGACCGGCCCGGGTCACGACCTGCTCCGCCCTGACCGTCACCGCCGTGCACCGCGTCCGGGGCTCCTCACCCCGCCCCGAGGCGAGGTGAGGAGCTCGGCGCGCTCAGCTCACCAGCCGCGCTCGGCGAGGCGGTGCGGCACGGGGATGTCGTCGACGTTGATGCCGACCATGGCCTCCCCGAGGCCGCGGGAGACCTGGGCGACGGTGTCGGGGTCGTCGTAGAAGGTGGTGGCCTTGACGATGGCCGCCGCCCGCTCGGCCGGGTTGCCGGACTTGAAGATCCCAGACCCGACGAAGACGCCCTCGGCGCCGAGCTGCATCATCATCGCCGCGTCGGCGGGGGTGGCGATGCCGCCGGCGGTGAAGAGCACGACGGGCAGCTTGCCGGCCTGCGCGACCTCACGCACGAGCTCGTAGGGCGCCTGCAGCTCCTTGGCCGCGACGTACAGCTCGTCGGCGGCCATGGACTGCAGCCGGTTGATCTCGCTGCGGATCTTGCGCATGTGCATCGTGGCGTTGGAGACGTCACCGGTGCCGGCCTCGCCCTTGGAGCGGATCATGGCGGCGCCTTCGGTGATGCGGCGCAGGGCCTCGCCCAGGTTGGTCGCCCCGCAGACGAAGGGGACGGTGAAGGCCCACTTGTCGATGTGGTTGCTGTAGTCCGCCGGGGTGAGCACCTCGGACTCGTCGACGTAGTCGACGCCCAGGGACTGCAGCACCTGGGCCTCGACGAAGTGACCGATCCGGGCCTTGGCCATGACGGGGATGGAGACGGCGGAGATGATGCCGTCGATCATGTCGGGGTCGCTCATGCGCGACACGCCACCCTGGGCGCGGATGTCGGCGGGGACCCGCTCGAGCGCCATGACCGCGACGGCGCCGGCGTCCTCGGCGATCTTGGCCTGCTCCGGCGTGACGACGTCCATGATCACCCCGCCCTTGAGCATCTCGGCCATGCCGCGCTTGACGCGGGTGGTGCCGGTGCCGGCGCTGGGGACGGAGGGGGTGGTCGCAGGGGTGGACTCGGTGGTGCTCATCGCGATGGGGCTGCCTTAGCTCGAGGACTGCTGTGTCGACGTCGGTGTCGGCGTCATCGTAGGTCCAACCAGGCGCCACGCCCGCATCGGCCGGTCACTCGAGCGCGGACGGCAGCCGGTCGTCGAACTCGACGGTCCGCGGCAGCTCGGCGTGCCCGGCGAGCCGGAAGGCCCGCACGAGGCGCTTGCGACGCACCCGCTGCACGTCCACGACCGCGTCGTTGTGGAAGCGCCGCGCCAGCTGGACCCGCGTGCACGAGCTGCGGAGTCGCTGGAGGAGCACGCGCCCGCCGTGGTCACCGTCGCGGCGAAGCCCGTCGACCGTCTCGGGCGGCAGGGCGAGGTCCAGGGCCTGGGACAGGTCCGTCTCGGCCTCGACGCGGGCGTCGACCGGCTCGTCCTCGAGCTCGAGCGACTCGGCGGCCGCCGCGGCGAGGAACAGCGAGGTGGCAGGGTCCAGCAGGCCCGACCCGGCGAGCTCCTGCACCGCCTCGGCGCGTCTCACCAGCTGGGCGTCGACCGCGACCAGCGCGCCCTCCACGCGCGCGTGCAGCCGGTCCAGCCGCGCCGCGGTGTAGGTCAGCCGCCAGGCCAGCAGCACCAGCGCGAGCCCGAGGAGGACGAGCGGCCCGGGGATGCTGGGCACCTCGGGGATGCCGAGGAACCTCGCGATGACCGGGATGACCGGGATGACCGGGACGGGCATCAGGAGCGCCTCGCCCCGCGGCCGAGGCTGACACCGAGGCCCTGGGTGAGGCTGCGGCCGAGGCCCTCCAGCCGCCTCGACACGGCGCCACGGGGCTTCGCGGGGGCGCCGAGCAACACGGTCTCGTAGACCGCGAGCACCTGGTCGGCCACCACGGACCAGTCGAACTGCCGGGCCCGGTCCTGCCCCAGCCGGGACAGCTCCGCGCGCCGAGCGGGGTCCGCCAGCAGCGCCACGGCGGCCTCCGCCAGGGACCCGCTCGACTCGTTGGCGAAGGTCGCTCCGGCCCGGCCCCCGTCCAGCACGCGGACGAACGCCGGGATGTCCGACGCCAGCACTGGGGCCCCAGCGGCCATGGCCTCGACCAGGATGATCCCGAAGCTCTCGCCGCCGGTGTTGGGGGCGACGTAGAGGTCGGCGGAGCGAAAGAGCGCGGCCTTGTCGTCGTCGGAGACCGCCCCGAGCAGCTCGACGCTGCACCCGTCGGGCACCGCCGCGCGCACGGCCTCCTGGTCGCCCGGCCCCGCGACGAGCAGCCGCACGCCGGGCACCGCGCGGGTGATGGCGGGCAGAGCCTCGAGCAGCAGCGGCAGGCCCTTGCGCGGCTCCTGCAGCCGGCCGAGGAAGGCGATGGTCGGCCGCTCGGGCGAACCCTGCCACGCGGGCCGCACGGGCGCTGCCGCGAACCGGTCGACGTAGACGCCGTTGGGGATGACCACGGCGTCGCCGCCGTAGTGCGTGGTCACGGTGCGGCGCGCGTCCTCGGAGACCGCGATGCGGCCCAGGATCTTCTCCAGCGACGGGCGGAAGGCGGGATAGACGGTCTGCATCGCCCGCGAGCGCACCTGCGAGGAGTGGAAGGTCGCGACGATCGGGCACTCGGCCTGCCAGAGGGCGAGGGTGCCGATCGACGGGGTGATCGGCTCGTGGATGTGCACCACGTCGAAGGCGCCGTCCTCGAGCCAGCGACCGACGCGCGCGGCCGTCACCGGCCCGAAGTTCAGCCGCGCCACGGACCCGTTGTACTTGACGGGGACAGCGCGTCCGGCGCTCACGACGTACGGCGGCAGCACAGTGTCCTCGTCGGCCGGCGCCAGCACCGACACCGCGTGCCCCTCGCGCAGGAGCCACCCGGCCAGGTCGCGCACGTGGAACTGCACCCCCCCGGCCACATCGAAGGAGTACGGGCAGACGATCCCGACGCGCAGCGAGGTCACCGCACGTCCTCGGCAAAGACCCGCTGCATCATGTGCCAGTCGGCCGTATGCCGGACGACCGCCGCCTCGAGCGCCGCCGCACAGCTCTGGGTCATGGCCGCGGCCTTGTCCCTCGTGCGACCCGTCTCGGGCACGGGCACCTGCTCGTGGAAGGTCACGACGACGTCGTGGCCGCTGCCGGTCCCGCCCGGTCCCCGCCGGCGCTCGTAGTGCACCGAGACGGGGTGCAGGGGTGCCCCCGTCGCGACGGCGAGGGCGGCCGGGCCGGGCGCCATCCGGGCCTCGCGCCCGCAGAAGGTCACGGTGACGCCCTGGTCGGTCAGGTCTCGGTCGGCGAGCAGGGGCACGAAACCCCCTGCGCGCAGCGCGCGCACGAGCTCGGGCATGGCCGGCGGCCCACCGGTCAGCGGCAGGATCCGCATGCCGAGCCGCTCGCGGAAGGCGACGAAGGCCTCGTAGACCTCCTCGGGGCGCAGGCGCTCCGCCACGGTCGTGACGGGCGCGAGCTCGTGCGTGGACCAGGCCCCCGCGAGGTCCCAGTTGCCCAGGTGGCCGAGGAACATCACGGCACCGCGCCCCTCGCGCAGCGACGCCCGCACCCCCTCGTCGCCGACGACCCGCACGGTCTCGTGCAGCACCTGCGGCGTGAGGTCGGGCAGGCGGAAGGCGTCGCACCAGTACCGCAGGTAGGAGCGCATCCCCTCGCCGACGAGCGTCTCGAGCTGGGTCGCCGTCAGCTCGGGCCGCACCCGCGCGTAGTTGGCCCGCAGCCGCTGCACCGAGCGCCCGTCCCGGCGGTGCGTGACGTCGGCGACCCGGTCGAAGGCGGCGTAGGCGACCCGGGCGGGCAGCAGGCGCACGACGCGCCAGCCGGCACGGAACGCCCAGACGGTGGCCCGGTCGGCGAGGCGGTTCGGCATACGGCCTCAGCCCCGGGCGAGGGCCTGGGTGCGCACCACGAGGATCCGCTGCAGCACCGTGATCGCCGACAGGACGGCGAGGACCCACAACGCCACCGCGACCATGGGCTCCCACAGGCCGGTGCCGGTCACGAAGGTCGCGACCAGGATCAGCACGAGCCGGTCCGCGCGCTCGGCCACGCCGACGCTGGCCGTCATGCCGAGCCCCTCGGCCCGCGCCCGGACGTAGGACACGAGCATCCCGAGCACGAGCACGGCGAGGGCGACGCAGGTCAGCACGCGCTCACCCCGCCACGCGTAGTAGAGGACGAGCCCGCCGAAGATCGAGGCGTCACCGATCCGGTCCAGGCTCGAGTCGAGGAAGGCGCCGAAGCTGGAGGTACGGCCGCTGTGCCGGGCCATGACCCCGTCGATGGTGTCGGAGAACACGAAGACGGCGATCAGCAGGGTCCCGACGAGGAGCTCGCCGCGAGGAAAGAACCACAGCGCGCTCGCCGCCACCCCGAGCGTGCCGACGACCGTCACGGCGTCGGGCGAGACCCCGAGGCGCAGCAGGACCTTGGCGACGGGCGTGAAGATCCGGGTGGCCAGAGCACGAAATCGGTTCAGCATGGTGCCCCCACCCTAGCCATAGGGGGACCCCGGTTGTCGGCACCGCTCGCCGGGAGTTGAGTATGGAACCACCCACCCTGCACGCCGGGGTGACGATCCGCCAACGACGAAGTCAGGTGAGATGACATGGCCGCTAACAACAGCCAGGGTCAAGGAGCCGCGGGCTCCCCCGCCCCAGCCCGCCCCGAGGACATCAGGAATGTCGTCCTCGTGGGGCCGTCCGGGTCGGGCAAGAGCACGTTGTTCGAGCACCTCGTGGCCGCTCGCGTGCCCGGGCGCCGCGTCAAGGAGACCCCCAAGGGGGAGGACACCCGGTCGGTCGGGCTGGACGCGGCGTCCTTCGACGTCGACGGGACGACGGTCAACCTGCTCGACACGCCGGGGTACCCGGACTTCGTCGGTGACCTGCGGGCCGGGCTGCGCGCGGCCGACGCGGCGCTGTTCGTCGTCTCGGCGGTGGACGGGGTGGACGCGGCGACCGGCATGCTGTGGCACGAGTGCGAGGTCGTGGGTATGCCGCGCGCCATCGTCGTGACCAAGCTCGAGGCAGGGCGCGGGTCCTTCGAGGAGACGGTGGACTCGTGCCGGCGGGTGTTCGGCGACGCGCAGCCGTTGTACCTGCCGGTCCAGGCCGACGACGGCACGATCACCGGGACGCTGGCGCTGCTCAGCCGCCGCCACTACGACTCCTTCGGCGGGGACGTGCGGATCAGCGACGCCACGCCCGAGCAGCTGGAGGTCATCGACGAGGTCCGTGGCGACCTGGTCGAGGCGATCATCACCGAGTCGGAGGACGACACCCTGCTGGACCGCTACCTCGAGGGCGAGGACGTGTCCTTCGACACCATCCGGGCCGACCTCATGACCGCGGTGGCCGCCGGCACCTTCTTTCCCGCCATCCCGATCAGCGCACTGACGGGGGCGGGCGTCCCCGAGCTGCTGGAGATCTTCACCGACGCCTTCCCCGACCCCACGCGGCACCCCCTGCCGATGGTGACCTCGCTGGACGGCGAGCCGATCGAGGCCCTCGTCGGCGACCCGGACGGACCTCTGGTCGCCGAGGTCGTCCGGACCTCCACGGACCCCTACGTCGGGCGCGTCTCGCTCGTCCGCGTCTTCAACGGCACCCTGCGCGCCGAGGACGTGGTGCACGTCGCCGGCCACCTGTCGACCTTCGTCGGCAAGGAGGTCGATGGTCACCCCGACCACGACTCGGACGAGCGCGTGGGCCAGTTGTCCACGCCGCTCGGCGGCACCGAGCACGCCCCCAAGTCGTCCGGGTTCGCGGTGGCCGGCGACCTGGCGATCGTGGCCCGGCTCGCGCACGCCGAGACCGGGGACACGCTCTCGGACAAGGACTCCCCGTGCGTCGTGGAGCCCTGGCTGCTCCCCGACCCCCTGCTGCCGGTGGCGATCCACCCGGCCTCCAAGGCCGACGAGGACAAGCTCGCCAGCGCCCTGCAGCGGGTCGTCGCCGAGGACGTGACGATGCGGCTCGACCACGACGCCGAGACCCACCAGACGGTCCTGTGGACGATGGGCCAGGCCCACGTCGACGTGCTGCTGGGCCGGCTCCAGGAGCGCTACCAGGTCACCGTGGAGGCGGAGCCGCTGCGCGTGGCGCTGCGCGAGACCTTCGTGGCCCCGGCCAAGGCCCAGGGCCGCCACGTCAAGCAGTCCGGCGGGCACGGGCAGTTCGCCGTCTGCCACGTCGAGATCGAGCCGCTGGAGCGGGGCGCGGGCTTCGAGTTCGTCGACAAGGTGGTGGGCGGGGCCGTCCCGCGGCAGTTCATCCCGTCGGTGGAGAAGGGCGTCCGCGCCCAGATGGCCAAGGGCACCCTGGCGGGCTACCCCATGGTCGACATCCGCGTCACCCTGACCGACGGCAAGGCGCACTCCGTCGACTCCTCGGACATGGCCTTCCAGACCGCGGGGGCGCTGGCGCTCAAGGAGGCGACCAGCTCGGCCACCGTCACCCTGCTCGAGCCGGTGGACCGCGTGGACGTCGACGTGGCGGACGAGTACGTCGGTGCCGTCATGAGCGACCTGTCGACGCGCCGGGGGCGGGTCGTCGGGACCGAGGCCGGCAGTGTCGGGCGCACGGTCGTGCACGCCGAGGTCCCGGCGCTCGAGCTGACGCGCTACGCCATCGACCTGCGGTCGGTCTCCCACGGGACGGGCACCTTCGGCCGGGACCGGCTGCGCTACGACCCGCTGCCGCAACACCTCGCGGCCAAGCTCGTCACGGGCTGACCGCCGCGCCCGGCCAGTAGTCTGTAGGCATGAGCATCCAATTCCCGCATGGTGTGACGGTGCCCGAGATCGGCATCGGGACATGGTTCGTCGGCGATGAGCCGTCGCGTCGCGACGAGGAGATCGCCGCCATCCGTGCCGGGCTGGATGCGGGGCTGCGCGTGATCGACACGGCGGAGATGTACGGTGACGGGCGCTCGGAGCAGCTCGTCGGCGAGGCGATCCGCGGCCGGCGCGACGAGGTCTTCCTGGTGAGCAAGGTGCTGCCGTACAACGCGTCGGAGGCGGGTGTGCGCTCGGCGGTGCACGCGAGCCTGCAGCGGCTGGGCACCGACCGTCTCGACCTCTATCTGCTTCACTGGCGCGGCTCTGTGCCCTTCGACGAGACCGTCGCCGCGTTCCACCGGCTGCAGAAGGACGGCGACATCGTCGCGTGGGGTGTCAGCAACCTCGGTCCGGATGACATGGCCGACCTTCCGCACGGATGCGCGACCGATCAGGTGCTCTACAACCCGATTCGCCGCGGTCCGGAGCTGGATCTCTTCCCGATCCTGCGATCCCGGGGTATTCCGGTGATGGCGTACTCGCCGCTCGAGCAGGCTCGGCTGCTCGATGACCCTCGGCTGCAGGCTCTTGCGGTCGAAAGCGGCCTCTCCGCGGCGCAGCTCGTGCTGGCCTGGGTGATCCGCGACGGCGACGTGCTGGCGATCCCGAAGGCGGGTTCCGCAGGCCATGCCCGCCAGAACGCCGCCGTGCTGGGCATGACTCTGTCCGCCGACGTCCAGGCGGAGATCGACCGGCTGTTCCCGGCTCCGCAAAACCCGGTGCCCCTCGAGATGCTCTGAGGCCGTCGACGCCCCTGGGTCAGAGTCGCTGCGCCGGGGGCGCAGACGTCTCGCCGGCGCGGGGCTGGCACGTGAAGTGCACCGACTGACCCTCGTCGCCCCCGAGTATGCGGGCCACCCCGGGCTGGGCGCCGGCCGTGGCGGATGACAGACTCTGGGACATGGACCTCTTCGTCATCCGCCACGGTCAGTCCGAGAACAACAAGCTGTATGCCGAGACCGGCAGCCGCGCAGGCCGCACGCCCGACTCCGAGCTGTCCGAGCTCGGTCACGAACAGGCCCGGCGCCTCGCCGAGGCGGTGCGGGAGGACCGCAGCCACCTCGACGTGGAGGTCCTCCACACCGCCCTCACGCACCGGTGCCTGCAGACCGTCGCCCCGCTCGCCGACGCCCTAGGGCTCGAGCCCATCGGCCGGACGGACCTGGGCGAGGTCGGTGGCCTGTACGCCGCCCACCCTGCCACCGGCGTGCGCCGCCCCTACCCCGGCCTCAGCACGCAGGAGATGCACGACATCGCGCCGTCCCTCACGCTGCCGGCCGACGTCGAGCAGGGCTCGGAATGGGACGGCGGCTTCGAGGAGGAGCACGCCGAGGCCCAGCGCCGTGCCGCCGCGGTACTCGACGACCTGGCGTCCCGGCACGGGGACCGGGCCAAGATCGGCATCCTCACCCACCAGCACTTCGGTCAGCTGCTGATCGGGGCGGCCGCCGGGATCGGCGAGGCCGGCCGCAAGTTCGAGCTGTCCAACTCCTCGGTGACCGCCCTGCGGCACGAGGACGGCGAGTGGCGCGTGCTCTGGGTCAACCGGGTCCGCCACCTCGACAGCGACCAGATCAACGCCTGAGGCGCCAACCGCGCTATCCTGGGCGACGAAAGGGAGTAGTCCCCAACAGTCGAGTCGACACATTGGCCCTCGGGCCCGGCTCGACAGGCCACGACCTCGTGGCGGACGAGACTTTCGACCAGCACCCCGTCGACGGACGTGCCTGGCCGAGGTCCGTCCACGACGCGGGTCCGGCAGGCCTGAGAGGACCCCCTCGTGTACGCCTTCCTCCTGAGCACCGCGGTGATCTTCGTCGCCGAGCTCGGCGACAAGAGCCAGCTGATGGCCATGACCTTCGCCGCCCGCTACCGCGCCCGGGACGTGCTCCTCGGGATCACCGCGGCCACGGCCCTGGTCCACCTCGCGTCCGTCGGTATCGGCTACGCCATCGGTGACGTCTTCGCCGACGCCCAGGGCGTCATCCAGGTCGTGGCGGGCATCGCCTTCCTGGCCTTCGCCGCGTGGACCCTGCGCGGCGACGAGCTGACGGACGACGAGGCCGCCAAGGCCCGCAACAGCCGCGGCATGGCGCTGCTCGCGGTCGGCACGGCTTTCTTCCTGGCCGAGCTGGGCGACAAGACCATGCTCGCGACCATCACCCTGGCCACCCAGGAGGGGTGGTTCGGCACGTGGGTGGGCTCCACGCTCGGCATGGTGGCGGCCGACGCCCTCGCGATCGGTGCCGGGGCCCTGCTCGGCCGCAAGCTGCCAGAACGCACCATCAAGATCGGCGCCGCCCTGCTCTTCCTGGCCTTCGGCGTGATGCTGGTGGTCAGCGGCGTGCGCGCGCTCTGACGAGCCCCTCCACCGGGCGCACACCCGGCCGCAGGAAGCGGTGGCCGTGCCGCAGCAGCTCCGGCCAGACCCCGCGGCCGCGGGTCACCGTGCCGTCCCCGCCGACCCAGACCAGGTGTCCGCGGCAGTCCTCGGGGGCGAGACCCCACCGCTCGAGCGCCACCCGGCGCCAGGGCCGCAGCTCGAACCTGTCGCGCGACACCACGTGCCACAGCACCCGCGCCCGCGCCCGGCCGAGGGCGGTCGTGTCGTCATAGAGGAGGACGGGCTGGGGGTCCGTCGGCATGGCGGGCAGGTCCGGCATACGGCTCACTCCCCCGGCCAGGCCGCCACGATCTGTTGCCGGGTGTCCTCGAGAAGGACGGGCAGGGCCTTGGTCTGACCGACGATCGGCAGGAAGTTCATGTCGCCGCCCCACCGCGGCACCACGTGCTGGTGCAGGTGCGCGGCGACGCCCGCCCCGGCGACGGCGCCCTGGTTCATGCCGAGGTTGAAGCCCATCGGGCTGCTCGCCGCCTCCAGCGCGCGGATGGCCGCCTTGGTCAGCCGGGTGAACTCCTCGGTCTCGTCGTCGGTGAGGTCGACGTAGAGCGGGACGTGCCGGTAGGGGCAGACGAGCAGGTGCCCGGGGTTGTACGGGAAGAGGTTCATCACCACGAAGCACAGCTCGCCGCGGTGCACGATCAGCCCGTCGGCGTCGTCCTTGTCGGGGGCCGCGCAGAACGGGCATCCCTGTCCCGGACCGGTGCTCGGCCGGTCCGCCTGGATGTAGGCCATGCGGTGCGGCGTCCACAGACGCTCGAACCCGTCGTCCACGCCGGCGAGCTGGCCGGCGTCCTCGATGCTGCGCGGGCCCTGGAGGTCTGTCACCCCTCGATCCTAGACTCGACGGTATGGCGACGACGCCAGACCCCACGCCCGGCGCCCCGGAGCACCCGCAGTGGTTCCACAACCTGGTCGCCCACCCGCACCTGCGCCTGCAGGACGGCACGACCGTCACGCGTCAGGTGGCGCGCCTGGCCACCGATGACGAGCGCGCCGGTGGGTGGCCCCGCTGCGTCGAGGCGTTCCCGCCCTGCGCCGACTACCAGACCGAGACGGACCGTCAGATCCCGACCTTCCTGCTCGGGCAGCCGTGAAGGAGACCCGGCAGGAGCTCCACCGCCTCCAGGCGTTGCTCGACGCGTCGCGCTCCCGGTCCGCCCCACGGATCAGCGCGGTGGACGGGCACTTCCTGCACGGGTCGCCCAGGGCAGCCTGGCATGCTGGGCGCCATGACCAAGCACGCCGACACCCGTCGGGGCCGCATCCGCGCGACGCTCCAGGACGCCATCGATCAGACGACCTGCGTGCGCCTCACGACCCGGGACGGTGACGACGTCGTCGGCTACTGCGTCGGCGTGGGTCGCCGCTGGTGCCTGGTCGCGCTCGCCGCACCGTGGCCAGACGGCTACGCCGCTGTCCGGCTGGCCGCCCTCGAGCGCATCCACCGCGTCGAGCCCGCCACCGTCGAACGCCGTGCCTTCGAGCGGGACGACCGCTGGCCGCCAGCCGCTCCCGAGGACCTCGACCTGGACCGCACGGACGCGCTGCTCGCCGGGCTGGCCGACCGCTTCCCGCTGGTGGGGCTGGACCTGCGCGACAGCGAGGACGACGTCTTCGTCGGGGCTCCCGCCCTGGTCGCCGAGGGCACCCTCATGCTGCAGGAGCTGGGGTCGGACGCGCAGTGGGACGCCCTGTCCGCGTGGCGCCTGCGGGACATCACGCGCGTCACCGTCCACGACCGCTACTTGCAGCTGCTGGCGGACCTCGCGCCGCCGCAGCCGCAGCAGCCCTCCCCCTTCTCCGACTGACGGAGCAGGCCGGAGAGTGACAGGATCGCCGTGCCCGCCACCATGACCACCAACGACATCACGAGGCCCATATGCCGCCAGACGGACGGTGGTCCTGCGTTGCCGCGCGCGACGTCATACCCGGCAGTGAGCGTCAGGACATCGGCAGGGCGACGAACGGGTCCATGATGGCGAACAGGCCACCCAGGGCCTTGACGCGCACGGTCCGGTCCATGACCGGATGATCTCAGAAGAGCGTTGCGGGGACCCTCAGCACCGACTCGAAGATCCCCTCATGAGCGGGCCGTCCACCCAGACGACGCGCGATGCCCGGGGCTGCCGGGCCGAGCTCGGTGAGGTCACCGCGCAGGTGCGTCAGCCCCTCGGCCGAGGACCACGCGAACACCTCCCGCGCCATCTGCCCACCGATCCCGCACCGGCGGAAGGTCGGCGTCACGAACATCGTGTGCACCTGGCCCCACCGCGAGCGCCGGGGGCCGCCGAGAACGGGCAGCTGCTCGACGAGAGTGACGCCGGCGATGCCGAGGGGCCGCTTCTCGATCTCGGCGAGCCAGTAGGCGTGCGAACCGCTGCTGCGCAGCCAGGCGTCGGCGAACCGGTCGATGAACTCCGGGTCCGGCGAGGCGCCGCGCTCCCTGCCGAGCTGCAGCATCATCGCGGCAACGGCGAACGCGTCGTGCGGGCGGGCACGGCGGATGTGGGCAGGGGCGCTCATGGCCACAGTGAACCACCGGTCGAGGGTCTCGGCACCTCCTCGTGACCAAACCGTCACTCCATGGGAGCGTGGTCCGTATGCCGGGACGCCCCTCCCTCACCCTGCGAGACCCCTCCTAGAGTCGCCGCAGGTCATGAGCGTCAGGAAGGGTACGTGGTCATGAGCGACTGGGCATTCGAGACCAAGCAGATCCATGCGGGGCAGACCCCGGACTCCGAGACGGGCGCGCGGGCGCTACCGATCTACCAGACCACCTCGTTCGTCTTCGACGACGCGCAGGTCGCGGCGGACCGGTTCGCGCTGTCGGACCTCGGACCGATCTACACCCGCCTCGGCAACCCGACGAACAACGCCATCGAGGAGCGCATCGCGGCGCTGGAGGGTGGGGTCGGCGCGCTGCTGCTGGGGTCGGGCATGGCGGCGACGACCTTCGCGATCCTCAACGTCGCGCAGGCGGGCGACCACGTCGTGGCCTCCCCCGCGCTGTATGGCGGGACCTACAACCTGCTGCGCTACACGCTCCCGAAGCTGGGGATCACGACGACCTTCGTCGACGACCAGGCGGACCTTGAGCAGTGGCGCGCCGCGGTCCGCCCGGAGACCAAGCTCTTCTTCGGCGAGACGATCTCCAACCCCGACCAGAAGGTCCTCGACATCGCCGGGATCGCCGGGGTCGCCCACGAGGCGGGCGTGCCGTTGTTCGTCGACAACACCGTCGCGACGCCCTACCTCATCCGCCCGATCGAGCACGGCGCCGACGTCGTCATCCACTCGGCCACGAAGTTCCTCGGCGGCCACGGCACGTCGATCGTGGGGGCGCTCGTCGATGCCGGCACGTTCGACTACGCCCAGGACCCCGAGCGCTTCCCGCAGCTCAACACGCCGTCCGACAGCTACCACGGGCTCGTCTACGCCCGCGACCTCGGGGTCGGCTCGGCGCTCGGCGCCAACCTGGCGTTCATCCTCAAGGCGCGCGTCGAGCTGCTGCGCGACCTCGGCTCGGCGTGCTCGCCGTTCAACGCCTTCCTCGTGGGCCTCGGCATCGAGACCCTGTCGCTGCGCATCGAGCGGCACCTCGCCAACACCCGCCGCGTCGTCGAGCACCTGGCGGGCCACCCGCAGGTCGAGCGCGTCTACTACGCCTCGCTCGACGGCAGCCCGGAGAACGCGCGCGCAGAACGCTACTGCCCCAAGGGATCCGGTTCGGTGTTCTCCTTCGAACTCGCCGGTGGGGTCGACGCGGGGCGGGCCTTCGTGGACGCTCTTGAGCTGCACAGCCACGTCGCCAACATCGGCGACGTCCGCTCGCTCGTCATCCACCCGGCCTCGACGACGCACTCGCAGGGGTCGGACGAGGACCGCCTCGGGGCCGGCGTCACGCCCGGCCTGGTGCGCCTGTCGGTGGGCCTGGAGCACATCGACGACATCCTGGCAGACCTCGACCGCGGCCTTGCGGCGGCGGCGTCAGCGGCGGGCACCGACCAGGCCTGAGGACTCGACACGGCACCCACCCCCCGGGGGGTGGGTGCCGTGCGTCGTCCTGCCTCGGTAGGCCGCGAGCTCAGGTCCGGGGATCAACTCTGGCCGAGACCTGAACGCACCAAGCACCACGCATAGGTGTTTGCGTCATCAATCTTTGTCGCCCGGCGGACGCGCGAGAGGCGCCCACCCCGGATCGGGTCAGGCGCCTCTCGGCATACGAGATCGACCGTGGCTCAGGCGGTCTCAGCGGACCCGGCGGATGTCGTGGGCTCAGCGGACCCGGCCCTCTCGGGCGAGCCGATGGGCGCGGTCATGACCTGCTCACGGGACTCCACGGACCGCACGATCTCCTCGACAGCCTGTCCCACCGGGATCCCGTTGCGCTGCGACCCGTCGCGGTAGCGGAAGGACACCGCCCCCGCCTCGACGTCCTCGCCCCCCGCGATGAGCACGTAGGGCACCTTGGACTTCGAGGCGTTGCGGATCTTCTTGGGGAAGCGGTCGTCGCTGTGGTCCACCTCGACCCGCACGCCCCGGCGGCGCAGCTGACGCGCCACGTCCTCCAGGTAGTCCGCGAAGTCCTCGGCCACCGGGACGCCCGTCACCTGGACCGGGGACAGCCACACCGGGAAGGCCCCCGCGTAGTGCTCGACCAGCACCCCCATGAACCGCTCGATCGACCCGAACTTGGCCGAGTGGATCATGACCGGCTGCTTGCGGGTGCCGTCGGCGGCCTGGTACTCCAGCCCGAAGCGCTCCGGCTGGTTGAAGTCGTACTGGATGGTCGACATCTGCCAGGTGCGGCCGATGGCGTCGCGGGCCTGCACCGACACCTTGGGGCCGTAGTAGGCGGCGCCGCCCGGGTCCGGCACGAGCTCGAGACCCGACTCGAGGCACACCTGCTCCAGCACGCGGGTCGCGGCCTCCCACTGCTCGTCCGAGCCGATGAACTTGTCCTTCTTGGCGCCCTCGGCCTCCCGCGTGGACAGCTCGAGGTAGAAGTCGGACAGCCCGAAGTCGCGCAGCAGCCCGAGCACGAAGTCCAGCAGGTGCTTGATCTCCGCCGGCGCCTGCTCGGCCGTGACATAGGAGTGCGAGTCGTCCTGGGCGAAGCCGCGCACGCGCGTCAGCCCGTGGATGACCCCGGACTTCTCGTAGCGGTAGACCGAACCGAACTCGAAGAGCCGCAGGGGGAGCTCGCGGTAGGACCGGCCACGGGAACGGTAGATGAGGTTGTGCATCGGGCAGTTCATCGCCTTGAGGCGGTAGTCCTGACCCGGCTTGGTCACCTCGCCGGCGTCGTTGCGCTCCTCGTCCACGTGCAGCGGCGGGAACATCGTGTCCGCGTAGTACGGCAGGTGCCCGGAGGTGTGGAAGAGCCCGTCCTTGGCGATGTGCGGGGTGCCGACGTACTCGAAGCCCTCCTCGATGTGCCGGCGCCGGACGTAGTCCTCCATCTCCCGCTTGATGATCCCGCCCTTGGGGTGGAACACGGGCAGGCCGGAGCCGATCTCGTCGGGGAAGGAGAACAGATCGAGCTCGACGCCCAGCTTGCGGTGGTCGCGCTTCTCGGCCTCGGCGAGGCGGTCGAGATAGGCGCGCAGCTCGTCCTTGCTGGGCCAGGCCGTGCCGTAGAGGCGCTGCAGCTGCTCGTTGGCCTGGTTGCCGCGCCAGTAGGCGGCGGCGGAGCGCATGAGCTTGAAGCCGTTGGCGATGATCTTGGTGCTCGGCAGGTGCGGGCCGCGGCACAGGTCGCCCCACGCGACGGTGCCGTCGCGGCGGACGTTGTCGTAGATGGTGAGCTCGCCCGCGCCGACCTCGACGCCCGCTCCGGCGTCCTCGTCGTCGTGGGTCATCGAGCCCTTGAGCCCGACCAGCTCGCACTTGAAGGGCTCGCCCGCAAGCTCCTCCAGCGCCTCGGTCTCGCTCACCACGCGGCGGCGGAAGGTCTGCCCCTCGTTGATGATCTTCTGCATGACCTTCTCGAGGGCCTTGAGGTCCTCGGGCGTGAACGGCTCGTCCACCTGGAAGTCGTAGTAGAAGCCGTCGCGGACCGGCGGTCCGATACCGAGCCTGGCATCGGGGTTGACCTGCTGCACGGCCTGCGCCATCACGTGCGCGCAGGAGTGCCGCAGCACGTCGAGGCCGTCGTCGCTGGCGATGTCGACGCCCTCGACCTGATCGCCGTCGCGCAGCTCCGTGGCCAGGTCCTTGAGCTCGCCACCGATGCGGGCCACGACGATGCGGCGGTCGTCGGCGAACAGGTCGGCGGCAGTCGTGCCTGCCGTCACCGTTCGCTCGTCTCCAGCGATGTGCACGGTGATGTCGGCTGACACAGGTGTCTCCAGTTCGTTCTCGTATGACGTCCCGCTGCCTCGCGGGCGGCCGTCACCGCTGCGGTGACGTTCTTCCTAGGCTATCGGGCAGGGCAACCGGGTTCGGTCAAGATGACCTCCCGCCGAGTGGTCAGAAGGACGCGCAGCAGCGCACGACGCGCGCCTGGTCCCCCACCAGCAGATCGCCGCCCTTGACGGTCTCGGCATACAGGCCCTCGCAGGCGCTCGGCTTGCACCCCAGCCGCACCACCACGTCACCGATCCGCAGCTCCTGCCCCTCGAGGGCGGCCAGCTCGTCGTCGCTCATGTCGAGGACCAGGTTGGCGCGCAGGTCGCCGGCTGCCTGCGTGGCCGTGGCGACCAGGAGCGGGTGCCGCTTGGCGCGGTCGCCGACGAGGCCGGAGTCGGTGAGCACGGCCTGGCGCAGGGGACGGCCCGGCTCACCCTTGACGGGATAGACGGCGATGTCGGTGAGGGGCCACACGGGCGTGACGCTGGATGCCATGGGTCAAGCGTGCACCCCCAGCACCAACCAGGGCCAATCCGCGCCGCCAGCCGGATCGACCCGGTCGGCAACGCCAGAGGGACCGGCACGCCCACAGCGTCCGGCCCCTCTCGATGATGGTGGACGTGAAGGGACTCGAACCCCTGACCTCTCGCGTGTGAAGCGAACGCTCTAACCAACTGAGCTACACGTCCAGGTGCCGCCGCAGCGGACAACTACGGCATCGTATCCGGTGTCGGGGTCCAGCACGAAATCGGGTCTCAGGGCAGCAGATCGACCAGGACTCGCTCCACCGGGTCGGGCAGCCAGGCGGGCACGCCGGTGAACGCCATGGTGGTCAGGACGACCAGCCCTACGAACGCCGCGGTGGCCAGGCCGACGGCCGCGCGCACCCACACCGGTTGCCGCAGGAGCCAGTCGTTCCACCTCCGCAGGTGCCCCATCCCCCACCCGTGCAGCCGCTGGGCCCACGCGAACTCCGTCGCCCAGACGAGGACGCCGAGAAAGACGATCAGCCACCCCGGCCCGGGGAACGGCACCAGGATCAGACCGACCACCACGATCACCAGGCCGACCGCCCCGACGACCGCCCGATACACGGCGTGGCTGCGCGGGTCCGCCCTGAGTCGCCGCCTCCAGGCCCAGTCACGCTCCGTCATGTTCACGCCCCCTTTGCGCGTTGCTGCACGTCGATGACCCGATTCGTCTGGTCACAACCTGTGTTTCCACCAAAGCTGGGGTTGCGCCAGCATCCGTGGGTAGTATCGCTGACAAGGCTGGCACCGAGGGCGTCCCCTAGCGGGTACCGGCTGGCCCGCAGGTCTAGAAGACGGCCTGTCTTACCCCGACAACGATCGAGGTTCCCCTGTTGAGCAAGTCTTCTCATCACATCGTCTTCGGCCTGCCGCACGTCCGGCCCGTCGGTGACGGCGAGTCCGAACGACTTCTCGCCACGATCCCCGACCTCGCCGCCGAGGAGCGCCAGGCCGTCTACAACAAGGTCATCTCCGACAACCTGTCGCTCGCCAAGCGGCTCGCGAGCCGCTACCGCAACCGTGGCGAGCCCGCCGACGACCTCGAGCAGGTCGCCAACCTGGGCCTGGTCATGGCCGTCCTGCGCTACGACCCCTCCCACGGGGTCAGCCTCATCGACTTCGCCACCCCCACCATCATCGGTGAGCTGCGCAAGCACTTCCGGGACAAGTGCTGGTCCGTGCGCCCGCCGCGCCGGCTGCAGGAGCTGCGTCCCCGCGTCCGCGAGACCCAGCAGGAGCTGGAGCAGAAGCTCGGCCGCGCCCCCACCTCCACCGAGGTGGCCGACGCCCTGGGCCTGACGGCGCAGGAGCTCGCCGACGTCGAGCGCGCCGCCACCGGCTACCAGCCGCTGTCGCTCGAGCACCCGACCGGCGAGGGCTCGTCCACGACGCTGGGGCACCTGATCCCGGACGACGACGACGACCTCGCCAACCTGATGAACGAGATGACCGTCCACACGCTCCTGGACTGCCTGACCCCGCGCCAGCGCAAGATCATCGAGCTGCGCTACTTCTCGGAGATGACGCAGCAGGAGATCGCCGACGAGATCGGTGTCAGCCAGGTGCAGGTCTCGCGGCTGCTGTCCCAGATCCTGCGGCGCCTGCGCCACATCCTGGACATCCAGCGGATGCCGGTGCGCCCGGTCGCCTGAGCCGCAGCCCCTCCCGTATGTCGAAGGCCCGGTGCTCTCACGTGGTGAGGGCACCGGGCCTTCGTGACGCCAGGACATCCCGCCAGGGTTGAGCCCCGGCGGCCACGATCAGGACCTCTGGCCCCAGACGCACGAACCCCCTCGGCCGCATCGCTGCGGCCAGAGGGGGTTTGCTGTGGTGGGCGATACTGGGTTTGAACCAGTGACCTCTTCCGTGTCAAGGAAGCGCG
>ERZ501016.199-NODE-199-length-23834-cov-7.624501_pt1 | contig 23834 bp, 25 predicted proteins | sample MGYA00248889_ERZ501016 | MGnify/ENA primary metagenome ERZ501016 (study PRJEB25958, sample SAMN03398594) | human skin metagenome | study: EMG produced TPA metagenomics assembly of the Human Skin Microbiome Metagenome (human skin metagenome) data set. | reverse complement strand
GCAACCGCCTGCGGCGCGACCGCCCCGCCCCCGCGCGCGGCGCTGACCATGTCGAGCAGACGGCGGGCGGCGTTGACGTCGACCCGTGCGCGCACCCCCGCCGGGCTTGTCTCCACGCGCTCGACCAATTGGCTGAGCGGCGGCAACGCGGGATCGCGCGCGCTGACCGCCTTCCACGCGGCGCGCAGCAGCGGATTGGCGAGCACCGCCGGGACCGGCACGCTTCCCAGCCGCAGCGACGGTTGCAGCGGATCGGCCCCGACGTGCACCTCGCCGTTCCACCAGCGGCCGAACGGCGCAGGGCGGCTGGCGCGAAGGACCAGCTCCCCCGCCCCCGGATCGGCAGCGACTCGCGTCGGCGCGAGCGTCGCGCTGCCCAGTTGTGCGAGCGCGGCCAGCTCGGCGCGCGAAAGTTGCAGGGGGATCGCGCCGGTGCCAACGCCCGGCGCGGGCACCTGCCGGGTGAGCGGGCGCGCGATCGCCAGCGTCTGCGCGGTGGGCGGACCGGGATCGGCCACCGCCGCCTCTCCGTCGCTGAGCAGGAGAAAGCCGAGCGCCACCACCAGCAGCAGCGCCGCGACCCAGCGCAGCGCCTTCATCGCTCGCCCTCGTCCGCGAGCAGCGCCTTCAGGCGATAGAGCGCGTCCAACGCCTCGCGCGGCGACAGCGCATCGACGTCGACCTGCGTCAGCGCGTCGCGCAGCGCATCGGCGGGCGCCTCCTCCGGCACGGCGAGCGCGGCGAACAGCGGCAGGTCGTCGAGCCCCGCGGCGAGCCCGCCGGTCGCCTGCCGTCCCGCCTCGAGCCGCTTCAACACCTCCTTGGCGCGCGCCAGCACCGGCGGCGGCACCCCCGCGAGCCGCGCCACCGCGAGGCCGTAGCTGCGGTCGGCGGGGCCTTCGCCCAGCTCGTGCAGCAGCACCAGCTCGCCCTTCCATTCGCGCGCGCGGACGTGATGCAGCGACAGCGCGTCGAGCTTCTCCGCGAGCCGCGTCAGCTCGTGGTAATGCGTCGCGAACAGGCAGCGGCAGCGGTTCGCCTCGTGCACCGCCTCGACCACCGCCCAGGCGAGCGCGAGCCCGTCATAGGTCGATGTGCCGCGCCCGATCTCGTCGAGCACCACCAGGCTGCGCTCGGTCGCTTGGGTCAGGATCGCGGCGGTTTCGACCATCTCGACCATGAAGGTGGAGCGCCCGCGAGCGAGATTGTCGCTCGCTCCGACGCGGCTGAACAGCCGGTCGACGAGGCCGATCTTCGCGCGGCTCGCGGGCACGAAGCTCCCCGCCTGTGCCAGCAGCACGATCAGCGCGGTCTGGCGCAGAAAGGTCGATTTGCCGCCCATATTCGGCCCGGTGATCAGCCATAGCCGATCGCTCGGTCCGAGCGCGCAGTCGTTGGGCACGAAGCGTTCACTCCGCGACGCCAGCGCCGCTTCCACCACCGGGTGCCGCCCGCCGTCGATCTCGAGGCAGGGGGTGTCGGCGAGGTCGGGCGCGCACCAGCCCCCCTCGTGCGCGCGCACCGCGTGGGAGGCGGCGACGTCGAGCCTCGCAATCGCGTCGGCGCAGGCGGCGATGGCCGCGGCGCGGCCCTTCACCGCATCAGCCAGCGTTTCGAAATGCGCGGCTTCGGCAGCGAGCGCGTGGCTGCCTGCGGACACCACCCGGCTCGCCAGCTCGGCGAGCTCGGGCGTGTTGAAGCGCACCGCCCCCGCCAGCGTCTGGCGGTGGGTAAAGCCCGAATCGGGACGCATCAGCGCGTCGGCCTTGGTCGCGCTGACCTCGACATGATAGCCGAGCACCGCATTGTGCCGCACCTTGAGCGCAGCAATGCCGGTCGCCTCGCGATAGCGCGCCTCCAGCGCCGCAATCTCCCGCCGCCCGCCCGCCGCGGTGTCGCGCAGCGCGTCCAATGCGGCGTCGTAGCCCGCGGCGATATAGCCGCCGTTCGACGCTTCGGTTGGTGGCGCCTCGACCAGCGCGCGGGTGAGTTCGTCCGCCAGCGCGCCGTGGCCGTCGAGCGCGGGGAGCAGCGCGTCGAGCAGCGCCGGCCGCCCCTCGCGCCGCAGCAGCTCATCGCGCAGCCGCCCCGCGCCGGTCAGACTGTCGCGGATCTGGCCGAGGTCGCGCGGGCTTCCGCGCCCAGCGACGATCCGCGCCGACGCGCGCGCCAGGTCGGGCAGCGCGCGCAGCCGCTCACGCAAGGCTTCGGTGCCGAGGTGATCGCGGTGCGCCCAGGCGACGAGGTCGAGCCGCGCGCGGATCGACGCGCCTTGCGCCAGCGGCGCCGACAGGTCCGCCGCCAGCAGCCGCGCGCCCGCGCCGGTGACGGTGCGATCGACCGCAGCGAGCAGGCTCCCCTCACGCGCGCCGCTCTGCGTGCGCGTGATCTCGAGGCTGTCGCGGGTAGCGGCGTCGATCTGCAACAGCGCGCCGTCGTCGCGACGCTTGGGCGGGCTGAGAAAGGGCAGCGTCCCCGCCCCCGCGCGCTCGAGCCACGCCACCAGCGCCCCCGCCGCGGCCAGCTCCGCGCGCGAAAAATCGCCGAACGCATCGAGCGCGGCGACCCCCCACAGCGCCTTCAGCCGCGCTTCGCCGCCCGCGCTATCGAAGTCGCGCCGCGGGCGTTCGTGCAGCACCGCGGTGTCGAGCATGGCCGCGAACGGCGATCCCTCCGCCGCCAGCACCTCGACCGGTGCCAGCCGCGCAAGTTCGGCGGAGAGCGCCACATCGTCGCCGACCGCGCCGGTCTCGAACGCGCCGCTAGTGACGTCCGCCGCCGCCCAGCCGCGTGATCCCCCGACCTCCGCCAGCGCCACCAGCCAGTTGGCGCGCCGCGAATCGAGCAGGCTGTCCTCGGTCACCGTGCCGGCGGTGACGGTGCGCACGATGCCGCGCGCGACCAAAGCTTTGGAACCGCCGCGCTGCCTGGCCTGCTCGGGCGTCTCGACCTGCTCGGCGATGGCGACGCGGTGCCCGGCGCGGATCAGCCGCGCGAGATAGCTTTCGGCGGCATGCACCGGCACTCCGCACATCGGCACCGGCTCGCCGCCGTGCGCCCCGCGCGCCGTCAGCGCGATGTCGAGCACACGCGCCGCGGCCTTGGCGTCGTCGAAGAACAGCTCGAAAAAATCGCCCATGCGGTAGAACAGCAGGCAATCCTCGCCTGCCTCGGCCTTCAGCGCATGATATTGCGCCATCATCGGGGTGGGGGCGGCGGACATAGCGCGGCTGCGATACCGGGCGCGGCGGGGCGGGGGAAGGGGCGCGCGCCCGCCCCCTAGCGCCAGATCGTGCCACTCTCGCCTTGACCCTCCGCACCCTCGTCGCCACGGTCGCGGGCATGAACAGTGATGCGAGCCCGCCCGACAGCCTGATCCCTTATGACGAGATCGTGCAGGAGGCGCTGCGTGCGGTGGTCGGGCGCGTGCTGACGCCGATCGCCCAGAGCGGCGGCAACCTCCCCGGTCGGCACCATTTCTACATCACCTTCCGCACCCGCGCGCCGGGTGTGGTCATCCCCCCGCACCTCCTCCAGCGGCATCCGGAGGAAATGACCATCGTCCTCGAAAACCGCTTCTGGGATTTGCAGGTGGAGGACGACCGCTTTTCGGTCGGGCTGAGCTTCAACCAGGTGGCGAGCATGCTCACCATTCCGTTCGCCGCGATCACCGCCTTCGTCGACCCGTCGGTGGAGTTCGGGCTGCAGTTCCAGGTCGACGACGATGCCGGCCCCGCGGCCCACGAACCGGCGGAGAACGATGCGCCGATCGCCGAACCTGCGGAGGACGGTTCGAACGTGGTGACGGTGGACTTCGGTCGCCGCAAATGAACGCGACCCGGACCGAACGGGACAGCTTCGGTCCGATCGAAGTCCCGGCGGACGCCTATTGGGGCGCGCAAACGCAGCGCAGCATCGAGAATTTTCCCTTCGGACCGCGCGAAACCATGCCGCTCGGGATCGTCCATGCGCTCGCGCTGATCAAGCAGGCGGCGGCGCGGGTGAACGCGCGGCACGGCCTCGACGCAGGGCTAGCGCAGGCGATCGAGGCAGCGGCGGCGAGCGTCGCGGCGGGTGCGCACGACGACCAGTTCCCGCTCTCCATCTGGCAGACCGGCAGCGGCACGCAGAGCAACATGAACGTGAACGAGGTCGTCGCCGGCCTCGCCAACGAGGCGCTGACCGGCACACGCGGCGGCACGTCGCCGGTGCACCCCAACGACCACGTCAACCGCGGCCAGTCGTCCAACGACAGTTTCCCCACCGCGATGCACGTCGCGGTCGCGCGCGCGACGCGCGACGACCTGCTTCCCGCGCTGGCGACGCTGACCGATGCGCTCGAGGAGAAGGCGCGTGGCTGGGACGCGATCGTCAAGATCGGGCGCACGCACCTTCAGGACGCGACCCCGCTAACGCTCGGGCAGGAGGCGTCGGGCTGGGTCGCGCAGCTGATCGCCTGTCGCGCGCGGATCGAGGGCGCATGCACGCACAACATTCAGAAACTGGCGCAGGGCGGCACCGCGGTCGGCACCGGCCTCAACGCTCCGCAAGGGTTCGCAGCTGCGATGGCGGCGGAGCTGTCGACGCTCACCGGCATCGCGTTCGAGCCTGCGCGCAACCCGTTCGAGGCGCTGGCGAGCCATGACGGGCTGCACTTCTTTCACGGCGCGCTGGCGACGCTGGCGGTGGCGCTGACCAAGATCGGTAACGACGTGCGGCTGCTCGGTTCGGGCCCACGCGCGGGACTGGCCGAACTGATGCTGCCCGAAAACGAGCCCGGCAGCTCGATCATGCCGGGCAAGGTCAACCCGACGCAGGCGGAGATGCTGACGATGGTCGCCGCACAGGTGCTCGGCAATCAGGCCGCAGTGACCGCCGGGGCGATGCAGGGGCACCTGGAGCTCAACGTGTTCAAGCCGCTGATCGGCGCGGCAGTGCTGCGCTCGATCCACCTGCTCAGCGTCGGCATGGCGGGCTTTGCCGAACGCTGCGTGGAGGGCATGCAGGCGGACGAGGCGCGCATCGGCGAGCTGGTCGAACGATCGCTCATGCTGGTCACCGCGCTCGCGCCCGAGATCGGCTACGACCGCGCGTCGGCCATCGCCAAGCGCGCCCACCACGAACGCCGCACGCTGCGCGAAGTGGCGCTGGAGGAAGGTGTCGACGCCGCCACCTTCGACCGCGTGGTCCGGCCGGAGTTGATGGTGGGGACGCAAGCGAAAGGGTGAGCCCCCGCGCCGTTTCCCCTGCGCGCGCGCAGGGGCGCGGCGGTGGCTTGCAAACACCCGCTTGCCCTCGCACAACTCTGCCAATCAACGGGAGAGAAGCGAGATGACCGAGCGGCGCGCCACCTTCAATCGACGCGAGGTCGGCGCCATGCTGCTCGCCGGCACCGCGCTTGGCGCCTGCACGCCCCGCACAGGGATCGCCGGCATGGCGCCCGCGCCGAGCGGCGCTGCGCCCGTCGGCACGACCGCGACCTCCTCTGCATCGCGCCAGGCGCGCGCGCTTTACGATCGCATGTTCGATGCGATGCTGCTCGAGAGCCCGACCGCTGCGACCTCGCTCGGGCTCGACACCGGCGCGCGTGCTGGGCTGCGCGGAGAGCTTGGCCGCAGCGACGCGGCGCACCGCTTCGGCAGCCTCCCGATGTTCGCGCGCTATGCCGGCGAACTCGCTGCGATCGACGCGAGCGCCCTGCCGCCGGTCGAGCGCAGCTGGCTTGCGACCGTGCGCTGGTATGCGGCACGCGCGAGCGAGGTCACGCAGGCGCGCTTCGGCGGGTCGGACGGCTACCCGATCCCCTACACCATCACCCAGCTGACCGGCAGCTATCAGGAAGTGCCCGATTTCCTCGCCTCGACCCACCCGGTCGCCAATGCGAGCGATGCGGAAGCCTATCTCTCTCGCGTCGCGGCGATGGCGCGCAACATCGGAGACGAAGTCGCGCGCGGTCGTGACGAGCTGCGCATGGGCGTGGTGCCGCCGCGCTGGCAGGTGGCCAAGACCATCGCTCAGACCGAAGCACTGATGGCGCAGCGCGGCGCGGCGAGCGGCATTGCGCGGAAGCTCGCGGAAAAGGCGAGCGCGGCGGGGCTCGACGGAGCGGCGTGGGCGACGCGCGCGGCGGCGCTGGTCGACGGGCCGCTCGCCGCAGCGCTGGGTCAGCAACGCGCGCTGCTCGGCGACATGGCACGGGTGACTGGCGAGGCGGTAGGCGTGTCGCGCCTGCCCGGCGGACGCGCCTTCTACGAGAACGCCCTGCGCTTTCACATCGCCAGCGATCTCACCCCCGAACAGGCGCATGCCCGCGGGCTGGAGGAAGTGGCCGACTATCAGGCGCGGATGGAGCCGTTGCTACGCCAGCTCGGGCTCGCTGGCGGCAGCACCGGCGCGCGATTGCAGACGCTCGGGACGCGTCCCGATCAGCTGTTCGCCAACACCGATGCAGGCCGTGCGGAGGTGCTCGCCTACCTCAACCAGCGCAACGAGGCGATGCGCGCATGGCTGCCGCGGGTGTTCAACAACGTACCGCAGGCGCGCATGGAAATCCGCCGCGTACCGGTGGAGATAGAGCTCGGCGCGCCACGCGGCTATGCGCAGCGCGGCTCGCTCGACGGCAGCCGTCCGGGCGCATTCTACATCAATCTGCGCGACACCCAGATCTGGCCGAAGTTCTCGCTACCGACCTTCGTCTATCATGAGGGGATCCCGGGCCACGTGTATCAGGGCGCGGTGCTGCTCGCGGCGGGCGACACCCCCAACCTGCTGCGCACCATCGGCATGGCTGCTTATGGCGAGGGCTGGGGGCTTTACGCCGAGCAGATCGCCGATGAGCTTGGCGCCTACGACGGTGCCGTCGCGGGGCGCGTCGGTTACCTCCAGGCCGCGCTCTACCGCGCGTGCCGGGTGGTGGTCGACACGGGCATGCACGCGCTCGGCTGGAGCCGCCAGCGCGCGATCGACTATATGAACGACATCACCGGGCTCGCTCCCGCTGCGACCGAGAACGAGATCGACCGCTACATCGTCTGGCCCGGGCAGGCGTGCAGCTACAAGCTCGGCCACACCGTCATTTCCCGCGCGCGGGAGGCCGCAAAGGCGCAGATGGGCGAACGCTTCGACATCAAGGCATTCCACGACGTCGTGCTCCTCCCCGGCGCGCGCCCGATGGACGTCCTCGCCGCCGACATCGCCGCCTGGGCGCGGGGGTGAGTGTGCCAGCGCTGTGCTCCTGCGAAAGCAGGAGCCTAGGGCCGCACAACGCCGCGTCTGGTCGCCCTGGGCTCCTGCTTTCGCAGGAGCACGGTGTTTGTGATTTGGAACACCCCTCGCATCAATCCGTTGAGCCAAACAAACGGGACGTTTCGCGCCCGCAACGGAGACCGACGCATGATTTCGCAGATCGCTGGTGCCCTACTCGGTGGCGCGGTGGGCAAGGAGCGCGACAATAATCCCGTCGCGGGGGCGATCATCGGCACCGCGACGATGATGGTCGCGCGCCGACTGTTGCCCGCACGCTTTGCTGGCATGGGCGCGATGATCGCCGCGGGCTACGTTTCCAAGAAGCTCAAGGAACGTGCCGACCGCCGCGCGCAGGCTCAGGATATGCTCCAGCAAACGCGCGAGGGCGGGCGGATCGTCGGATCAGCGGCGCCGGTCACGCAATCGACCGTCATCGGCGCCGACGCCACTCCCGTCGGGGGTACCGCCAAGACCAGCCGCGCCGCCTGATCGACAGAAACATTATCGCGAAGAGGGCTCCGGGCGTTGTCGTCCGGGGCCCTTGCTTTTAGGCGGACCGCCATGCGCACTGCCACCATCGCCCGCGACACACGTGAGACCCGCATCCGCGTGACCGTCAACCTCGACGGCACGGGGGAGAGCCGCATCGCGACCGGGGTAGGCTTCCTCGACCATATGATCGACCAGCTGGCGCGGCACGGGCTGATCGACATCGACCTTGAGGTGGCGGGCGACCTTCACGTCGACCAGCATCACACGGTGGAGGACAGCGCGCTCGCGCTGGGTGCGGCGGTGGCGCAGGCGCTCGGCGACAAGCGCGGCATCCGCCGCTACGGCGACGCGCTTTCCCCGATGGACGAGACGCTGACCCGTGTCGCGCTCGACATCAGCGGGCGGCCGTGGACGGTATGGAAAGTCGCCTTCACGCAAGCCCGCTTGGGCGAAATGGACACCGAGCTGTTCGGCCACTGGTTCCACAGCTTCGCGCAGGCGGCGGGGCTGACGCTCCACGTCGAAACGCTTTACGGTGAGAACAACCACCACATCATCGAAGCCGCGTTCAAGGGGCTCGCCCGCGCGCTGCGCATCGCGGTGGAGCGCGACCCGCGCAAGGGCGACGCCATCCCCTCCACCAAGGGCATGTTGTGACCCGTTCCGCGCGTGGTCCGGGCAGCGCACTGTGCGTGGTGACGCTGCGCTACGACGCGCCGCTCGAGGCCATCGACGCCGCCATGCCGCGTCACGTCGCCTGGCTGGAGGAGCGCATCGCCGCGCGTGAGCTGCTGGTCGGCGGGCGACAGGTGCCGCGCACCGGCGGGGTCCTTCTGATGCGCGGCGAGCGTGCGGAGGTCGCGCGGCTCGTGCAGCGCGATCCGTTCGTCAGCGAAGGCCTTGCCGCTGCGGAGATCACGCAGTTCCGCGCCAGCTTCGCCGCGCCCGAGTTCGGCGAGCTTATCCGGTGAACGTCGCGCTGATCGACTATGGCTCGGGCAATCTCCGCTCGGTCGCCCGCGCGCTCGCCGCGGCTGGCGCGAGCGACGTGCGTGTCACCGCGGACCCCGCCAAGGTCGCCCAGGCCGACCGCATCGTCCTCCCCGGGGTCGGCGCGTTCGGGGCGTGCATCGCTGCATTACGGGCGGTGCCTGGCCTCGTCGCCGCGCTGGAACGACGGGTGGGCGAGGATGGCACGCCGCTGCTCGGCATTTGCGTGGGACATCAGCTGTTCGCGCGGCAGGGGGAGGAGCATGGCACCCACCGGGGCTTAGGCTGGATCGGTGGTCGCTGCCGCGCGCTCGCTCCCCTCGACCCACAGGCCAAGGTGCCGCACATGGGCTGGAACCGCATCCGGGTGATCGGTGAACACCCGCTGATGGAACCCGGCGAGGCCTACTTCCTCCACAGCTACACGATCGCCGAGGCGCCCGCCGGGAGCGTCCTCGCTACGGCCGAACATGGCGGGGAGACGATTGTCGCAGCGATCGCGCGCGATAATGTCGTGGGGGTCCAGTTTCACCCGGAAAAGAGCCAGCGCTACGGCATCGCGCTGCTCGAACGCTTCCTCGCGTGGCGGCCATGATCGTCTGGCCGGCGATCGACCTCAAGCGCGGGCAGGTGGTGCGGCTCGCCGAAGGGGATATGGCGCGCGCCACGGTCTACGGCGACAACCCCGCCGCGCAGGCGCAGAACTTTGCCGACGCGGGCGCGAAGCATCTCCACGTCGTCGACCTCGACGGAGCCTTCGCGGGGCGCAGCGTCAACGGTGAGGCGGTCGAACGCATCGTGGCGGGCTTTGCCGGCGAGGTGCAACTGGGCGGCGGGGTGCGCGACATGGCGGCGGTGGAGCGCTGGCTCGCGCTCGGCGTCGCGCGCATCGTTATCGGCAGCGCCGCGCTCACCGACCCCGAGTTCGTGCGGGAGGCGGCGCGCACGCATCCAGGGCGGATCGTCGTCGGCGTGGACGCGCGCGACGGCATGGTCGCGACCCATGGCTGGGCGAGCGTATCCGACGTGCGCGTCGAGGAGCTCGCGCAACGCTTCGCCGACGCGGGCGTCGCAGCGCTGCTGTTTACCGACATCGGCCGCGACGGGCTACTCAAGGGCGTCAACATCGCCGCCACCGCCGCACTCGCCCGCGCGGTGCCGATCCCGGTCATTGCCAGCGGCGGGGTTGCGGGGATCGAGGACATCGCGGCACTGCTCGACGCGGACTGCGCAGGGATCGAGGGCGTCATCACCGGGCGAGCGCTCTACGACGGGCGGCTCGACCTCGCGGCCGCGATTGCGCTGACGCGGGCGCGCGCCGCATGACCGTGTGCGTGCGCGTCATCCCCTGCCTCGACGTCGCGGGCGGGCGCGTGGTCAAGGGCGTGAACTTCGTCGATCTGCGCGACGCTGGCGACCCGGTGGAGGCCGCGCGCGCCTATGATGCTGCGGGCGCCGACGAGCTCTGCTTCCTCGACATCGGCGCCACGCACGAAGGCCGCGCGGCGCTGGTCGAGGTGATCGCCGCCACCGCCGACCAATGTTTCATGCCGCTCACCGTCGGCGGCGGGGTGCGCAGCGCGGAGGATGCGCGCGCGCTGCTGCTCGCCGGCGCAGACAAGGTCGCGGTCAACAGCGCCGCGGTCGCGCGCCCCGAGCTCGTCGCGGACATCGCCGACCGCTTCGGCAGCCAATGCGCGGTCGCGGCGATCGACGCGCGGCAGCTGCCGGGGGAGTCGCGCTGGGAGGTGTTCACTCACGGCGGGCGGCGCGGCACCGGCATTGACGCCATCGAGCATGCCGTGCGGCTGGTGGAGCTCGGCGCGGGGGAGATATTGCTCACCTCGATGGACCGCGACGGCACCCGCGACGGCTATGACCTCGCGCTCAACCGCGCTGTAGCGGACGCGGTGCGGGTGCCGGTGATCGCCAGCGGCGGGGTCGGCTCGCTCGACCACCTCGTCGCGGGCGTGCGCGAGGGCGGCGCCGACTCGGTGCTCGCAGCGTCGATCTTCCACTTCGGCGAGGCGACCATCGCCGACGCACACGCCGCGCTCGCCCGCGCCGGATTGCCGGTGCGCGGGGCCAGCGCCTAGGCCGCGACGATGGACGCCCTGACCCGACTCGATGCGCTGATCGCCGAGCGCCTCGCCGCTGCCGACAGCGCCAGCTCCTACGTCGCCAGCCTCGCCGCCAAGGGTGCGCCGCACGTCGCGCGCAAGCTGGGGGAGGAGGCGGTCGAAACGGTCGTCGCCGCGCTGGCAGAGGACCGCGCGGCGCTGGTGAGCGAGGGCGCCGACCTCGTCTTCCACCTCGCGGTGCTGCTGCAGCTCAAGGATGCGTCGCTGGCCGACGTCGCCGCCGAACTCGACCGCCGCCACGGCACCTCCGGGCTTGCCGAAAAGGCCGCGCGGACGCAGGAATAGGCCATGCCGATCGACCCCCGCGCCCCCTACGATCCCGACAATATTTTCGCCAGGATCCTGCGCGGAGAGATTCCCTGCCGCGAAGTCTATCGCGACGCCTACGCGCTCGCCTTTCACGACATTCAGCCGGTGGCGCCGCAGCACATCCTCGTCATTCCCACCGGAGCCTACGTCAGCTGGGACGACTTCGCCGAACGCGCGAGCGAGGCGGAAATCGCGGGCTTCATCCGCGCCGTCGGCCACGTCGCACGTGAAGCGGGACTGGTCGACGAAGGCTACCGCCTGCTCGCCAACATCGGTCGCCACGCCGGGCAGGAGGTGCCGCATCTGCATGTGCATGTGCTCGCGGGGAAGCCGCTGGGGCCGATGCTGGCGCGGTAGCTTGCTCGCGGCGCATGGACCCTGAAACGAGTTCGGGGCGATGGTGGACGCAGGTCGGCGGGGGAAGGCCGTGATGGGAGTAAATCCCATGACGTTAGGCGGGCTCCGCCCGCTGGCCGGCCTTCGGCGTCGGCGAGCCGACCGCGAAATAGCGCTGCTATTTCGCTCGCCTCAGGACAGGTGCACCGCTTTTTCGACGCAGTAGCTCATCAGTCCCTCGCGTCCGCCTTCGCGGCCGAAACCCGAGTGTTTGACCCCGCCGAACGGCGCGTCGGCGGTGGAGATGTTGAAGGCGTTGATACCGACCATCCCCGCCTCGAGCGCATCGCCCAGCCGGTTCGCACGGCGACCGTTTTCGGTGAAGGCGAACGCGGCGAGCCCGAATGGGGTCGAATTGGCGATGCGCACTGCCTCGTCCTCTTCCGAAAAGCGCCGGGTCAGCGCGACCGGGCCGAACGGCTCAACGGTCATGATGTCCGCACTGTCCGGCACATCGGCGAGCAGCGTCGGGTGGAACCAGTTGCCCGCGCGGTTGTCGCGGCCGCCCCCTGCGGCGACCCTGGCACCCTTCGCCACCGCATCCTCGACCAGCGCCGCGACGGCATCCGGGCGCCGCGCATTGGCGAGCGGACCCATCTGCGTCCGGGCCTCAAGCCCATCACCAACCTGCACCCGCCCCGTGCGCTCAGCGAAGCCACGCACGAAATCATCGTGGATCGCATCGTGGACCAGGAAGCGCGTCGGCGACACGCACACCTGTCCGGCGTTCCGAAACTTCTGCGGCACGACCATGTCGAGCGTGCGTTCGAGGTCGCAGTCGTCGAACACCAGCACCGGCGCGTGCCCGCCCAGTTCCATGGTCGAAGGCAACACCTGCTCCGCGCACAGCCCCATCAGATGCTTGCCCACCGCGGTCGAGCCGGTGAAGCTGATCTTCCTGAGCCGTCCCGAGCCGATCAGCGTGCGGCTGATCTTGTCGGGGTCGCCATAGACGAGGCTCGCCACCCCCGCCGGCAGCCCCGCATCGACCAGGCAGCGCATCAGCGCGGAGGTCGATCCGGGCGTTTCCTCCGCGGGCTTGGCGATCACCGTGCAACCCACGCTGAGCGCCGCCGCCAGCTTCTTCGCCATCAGGTAGACGGGGAAGTTCCACGGGGTGAAGGTCGCCACCGGGCCGATCGGCTGCGGCAGGATCAGGCTGCGCTGGCCGGTCGGGCGGACCAGCGCACGGCCGTAAAGGCGCTTCGCATCCTCCGCGCACCAGTCGAACATCTGCGCCGCGCCCGCGACCTCGCCCTTTGCCTCGGCCAGCGGCTTGCCCTGCTCCATCGTCAGCAGCCGACCGATCTCATCGGCGCGCTCGCGCATCAGCGCTGCCGCCTTGCGCAGGATTGCGCCGCGCGCTTCGGGATCGGTCGCGCGCCATTCGGGGAAGGCGCGCTCCGCCGCGTCGAGCGCACCCGACAGGTCGGCATCGCTCGCCATGGGGAGCTCCGCCACCGTCTCCCCGCTCGCCGGATTATACACCGGCCGCACATCGCGCCCCTCACTCGACGCCCACGCCCCGTCGATGAACAGCGCAAGATCGGCATCGTAGGACATGGGAGACTCCTTTGGGGCGACCGTTTGGACTCGCCGCTGACGCTAAGTTCCTTACGCTCGCCTTTTACCGAATGCACGGGGGGGCGACGCGACGCGGATCGGCTGACTTGCCATGCCCGTCGGGGCGAGGATGCGGACAGGGGGGTGCAGCAATATTCGCATTACAACTATCGGCGAATGCGGCATCAGCGTCGTCTTGCTGGGAGAATAAACTCGTCGAGTTCGTTCCCCCCGACGACATATACACCACCAATATCTGCTGGGGCGGGAAAGACATGATGGACGCGTGCCTAACGCTGTCGAGGAGCGGTCGGGTGATCGAGATGCGCTGGTCCGGGCCAGGCCTCCAGCTGGCGCGTCGCGTATGAGCAGCGCGATCGGTCATGGCGAAGCGCATGCGCTCGAGCGCATCGGCTGGCTGCGGGCGGCGGTGTTGGGGGCCAACGACGGGCTCCTCTCCACCGCGGCGCTGATCGTGGGCGTGGCGAGCGCGGGGGGCACGCGCGCGGCGATCCTCACCGCTGGGCTGGCCGGCCTCGTCGGTGGGGCGATGTCGATGGCCGCGGGCGAATATGTCTCGGTCAGCTCGCAGGCGGACAGCGAAGCCGCCGACCGGGCGAAGGAGACCCGCGAGCTCGCCGAAGACCCCGACGGCGAATTCGAGGAGCTGGTCGGCATCTACGTCGCGCGCGGGCTCACCCCCGAACTTGCGCGACAGGTGGCGACGCAGATGACCGCGCACGATGCGCTCGGCACGCATCTGCGCGATGAGCTGGGCCAGACCCCGCATGGCGAGGCGCGTCCGGTGCAGGCCGCGCTCGCCTCCGCTGCCGCCTTCGCGGTGGGCGCGGTGCTGCCGCTGCTGGTGGCGCTGATGTTGCCGCAGCAGAGCAAGGTGGTCGGCGTCACCGCGGGAACGCTCGTCCTGCTGATGCTGCTCGGCGCGACGGGCGCGAAACTCGGCGGCGCGCCGATGCTCCGCGGAGTGGTCCGCGTCACCTTCTGGGGCGCGCTCGCCATGGCCGTCACCGCGCTGATCGGTCACTTGTTCGGCACGCAGCTCGGCTGAGGGAACGGGGGGCAAGCACACCCCCGCCACATGTTCCGCCTTTGTGCTTGCATCGCCGCGATGCAGAGTCCAAGCGCTCCCCCGTGGCGCATGAGCTGATCTTTGGCGGGCAACGCTTTCTCGCGCTGGCGGAGCGCGCGCTGTTCTGGCCGGCGCGGCGGGCGTTGCTGGTGGCGGACCTGCACCTCGAACAGGGGAGCTGGTTCGCGCGCGCCGGGCAGTTGCTGCCGCCCTTCGACAGCCGCGCCACAATCGACCGGCTGGCGGCGCTGGTCGATGCGCTCGATCCCGCCGAAATCTGGGCGCTCGGCGACAGTTTCCACGATGCCGAGGGGCCCGAGCGGCTGTCTCGCGACGAACATTCCATCATTGCGCGCATCGTCCGCGGGCGCGAGATGATGTGGATCGCGGGCAACCACGATGCCGCCGCAGCGCTCCCCGGCGAGCGCGCGGATGAGGCGCTGGTGGCGGGCATCGTGCTGCGCCACGACGCGCGGGCAAGGGAACTTCGCCCCGAAATCTCCGGCCACTGGCACCCCAAGCTGCGCGTGCGCGGCGCCACGGGTCCGGTGGCGCGGCCCTGCTTCGCGAGGTGCGAGACGCGGCTGGTACTGCCGGCCTTTGGCGCGCTCACCGGCGGCTTCGACGTGCTCGCCAATCCGTTGCGCGCGCTGCTCGGCGACCCGGCTGAGGCGGTGGTGGCGACGCGCGAACGGTTACTGCGCTTTCCCCTGCCCGCGCGTGAGGGGCGGGTGATGCGTGTATCGCGTCGCCGCGCGGTCGGTCGCTCCCGCGCTATCGCCTGAATGCCGTAGCGTCAGCGGCGCCGCCTTGTGGCGCAAACGTCGCACCCCGCTGGGAATGCGGCAATTTTAGCGCACTACTCTCTTCACAAGCTCCGCTTCGCCGATAGCATGGGGATTCACACCGTGACGCGTCGAAAACGGACGCGCGCGGGTGGCGGGGTCTATCCACCCCGGGGACGAGAGGAGACATTGATGCGGACCATGCTGTCGCGCGCGCTCGGTAGCGCGCTTTGTGCCGGTGCAAGCCTGATGGCGCTAACCGCCCCCGCCATGGCGCAGACCGTGGTGCCGCCCGCAGACAGCCAGTCGCCGGACCAGACCGACGCCAGCAACGACGCCGCCGACCAGTCTGGCGACATCATCGTCGTCGCGCAGGGCCGCGCGCAGCTGCTGTCCGACGTGCCGGTGGCGGTATCGGCGATTTCCGCCGAGACGCTGCAGAACAGCGGCGCGACCGACATCCGGCAACTCAACCAGGTCGCACCCTCGCTGCTCGTCTCCTCGACCGGGAGCGAGGCTAACGGTTCGGCTCGCATCCGCGGCATCGGCACCGTCGGCGACAACCCCGGCCTCGAAAGTTCGGTCGCGGTGTTCATCGACGGCGTCTACCGCAGCCGTTCCGGCATCGGCCTCAACGAACTGGGTGAGATCGAGCGGGTCGAGGTGCTGCGCGGTCCGCAGGGGACGCTCGGTGGGCGCAACGCGTCGGCCGGCATGATCTCGATCATCTCGCGCAAGCCGACGTTTCAGGCCGGCGGCGAGGGCATGCTTGAGCTGACCTATGGCAATTACGACAATATCCGCGTCGCAGGGGCGCTGTCGGGGCCGCTGACCGATACGCTCGCGGTGCGCTTTGACGGCGTGTGGAACCAGCGCGACGGTTTCTACAACGATGTCGCCAACAACATCGACGTCAACAACCGCAACCGTTACTTCATGCGCGGTCAGCTGCTGTGGGAGCCGACCGACGCGCTGTCGGTCCGCATCATCGGCGACTACACCAGCCGCAAGGAACGCTGCTGCGGCGCCACCTATGTCGATGCGAGCGTCAACCCATTCATCGGCAACCTCAACAATCCGTCCAATCCGCTGCTGGTGGGGGGCGCGCCGAACCCCAACGGCAACAACATTGTCAACGTGCTGCGCGACCTTGGCCAGCCGCTGGCGGGGCTGACCCCAGGTTACGACCGCACCATCTACTCCTCGCGCGGGCGCAGCTTTGCGGGCTTCACCGCGGACAAGGGTATTTCGGGCCAGGTCGACTACGACTTCGGCAATGTCCGTCTGACCTCGATCACCGCCTATCGCGACTATCGTTCGGGGCAGGGGTCGGACACCGACTATAGCTCGGTCGACATCCTCTACCGCGCGCCGAGCGAAGAGGCCTACCGCCAGTTCCGCACCTTTACGCAGGAGCTGCGGCTGCAGGGCACCGCGTTCGACGACAAGCTCGACTGGCTGATCGGCGGTTACTACGCCAACGAAGACCTGGCGGTGCGCGACAATCTGCGCTTCGGCAGCCAGTACGGCCGCTTCGCCACCTGCCGCGTCGTGTCGGGCAGCGCGCTTGCGGGCTTCTACAGCCCGACGACCGCGGGGTGCCTGTCCCCCACCGGCCGTGCGGTGCTGTCAGGGCAAGTGCCGGGCGTGACATCGCCGTTCGGCGCCGCCGGCCCGCTGCTGGTAGGCGAGTTCGACCGGCTTGATTCGGTCAACGACCGCGGGTCGACGATCGACGACTACCGCCAGAACAGCCGCAACTTCGCGCTGTTCACGCACAATATCATCCGCTTCTCCGACCAGTTCGATATCACGCTGGGCCTGCGCTACACCAACGAGCGCAAGCGGATGAACGCGCTGTTCGGCAACGACAACACCGCGTGCGTTGCCCAGCAGGCGGCGCTGTCTGGGCTGCTCACCACCCCGCTTGCGGGCACCGCGGGCGCGCTGATCGGGCTGACCTGCCAGGGCAATTCGACCTCCGAGCTCAACGGCGTCACCATCAACGGCGAGCGTAGCGAAAGCCAGCTGACCGGGACGGCGATCGCCTCCTACCGGCCCAACGACGACCTGCTGCTCTACGCCAGCTATTCGCGCGGATATAAGGCGGGCGGGTTCAACCTCGACCGCTCGGCGCTCAAGGCACCGATCCCGACTTTCGCATCGCTCGGCGGAGCGCAGGCGCTGGCAGGCAGCCTCCAGTTCGACCCTGAGCTGGTGAACGCGTTCGAGATCGGCGCGAAATACGGCACGCGCGAATTTTCGGTGAGCATCGCCGCATTTCGGCAGGAGTTTTCGAACTTCCAGCTCAACACGTTCAACGGCACCGTCTTCCTGGTGCAGTCGATCAACGGTTGCTCCACCGCCCTCGGCGGCGCGGATCGCGACCAGAGCATCCTGCCTGGCGCGCCCAACTATGTCGCGCCGACCGCGACCAACCCCAACCCGGCGCTCACCAGCGGCACGTGCGCGGCGGACAACGTCGGCTGGGGCGTGCGCTCGCAGGGCGTGGAGCTGGAGGCGAGCCTCAGCCCGACGCGCGACCTGCGCATCGGCTTTGGCGCGACCTATTCGGACACGCGCTACCGCGAAAACCTGGTCGGATCGAGCAGCGGCGGTCCGCTCGACCCGGCGCTGCGCGTACTGCCGGGCAACCGCATGTCGAACGCGCCGGAGTGGGTCGTGACGTCAAGCGTCGCGTGGACCCCGCGGCTGGGCGACAGCGGATTGAGCGCGCTGTTCTACGTCGACACCCGCCTCACCGGCGACTTCAACACCGGCTCCGACCTGTTCCCGCAAAAGGCGCAGGACGGCTACGCCATCGTCAACGCGCGCGTCGGCATCCGCGGGCGTGATGAGCGCTGGGCGCTGGAGCTGTGGGCGCAGAACCTGCTCAATCAGAACTATGCGCAGGTGGCCTTCAACTCGCCGTTCCAGGCGGGTGCGTCGACGCCGCCGTTCGTCGATCCGCAGTATCCCGGCGGGCGCCAGCTGTTCTCTCAGTATCTCGCCGAACCGCGGACCTACGGCGCGACGTTCCGCACGCGCTTCTGATCAGCCAACCGGCAGGACCTGCCGAACGCGAGGGGGCGCTCCGAGGGCAAGCGGAGCGCCCCATTTTTTTTGCGCCCGCTACCGCGTCGCGTCAGGGCCCGGTCGGGCGGTCCATCGCAGCGCGCTCCCCGAACAGCGCCGTGCCAACGCGCACGTGCGTCGCGCCGAGGCGAACGGCGGTGGCATAGTCGGCGGTCATGCCCATGCTCAGCCCGGCAATAGCGTGGCGGGCGGCGATCTCTGCCAGCAGCGCGAACCATGGTCCGGGGCTGCGATCAAGCGGGGGGACAGTCATCAGCCCCTCCACCGCAAGGCCCGCGTCGCGCGCCTGGGTGAGCAGTGCGGGGAGGTCGGCCAGCGCGCAACCGCCGCGTTCCCCGCCACCACCGTAGCGCTCTCCGGCGAGGTCGACCTGCACGAACAGTTGCGGCGTGCGGGCGTGACGCTGCACCGCGCGAGCGAGCGCATCGACCAGCCGCGGGCGATCGACGCTGTGAATCGTATCGAACAGCGCGACCGCGTCGTCGGCCTTGTTGCTCTGCAGCTGCCCGACGAGGTGTAAACGCAGGTCGCCATGCGCGGCGCGCAGCTCAGGCCATTTGGCCTGCGCCTCCTGCACGCGATTCTCGCCGAAATGGCGCTGCCCTGCGGCGATCAGCGGCGCGATTTCCCCCGCTGTGCGCGTTTTGGAGACGGCGATCAGCGTCACAGCGGCAGGGTCGCGTCGCGCGTCGGCGGCCGCCTTGGCGATCCCGTCGCGGATGACCGTGAGCCGCTCTGCCGGGGTCGCGGCGGCGGCGGGTTGCGGGGAGAGGGGCTGCGCATGATGCATGCGACTGCGCTATAGGCGCGGCGTGCTCGCCCGCCAGCCCCCCGATCGCCCCGGCCGACCGCGCCGCACGGAGCCGTTCGTGCCACGCTGTTGGCTGATGCTCGACGCGCGGCTGGAGGAGGCGGGTGCGGGCGCCAAGGGACTGACCCGCGCACTGGCCGCGCTGCCGCCGCGTTCGGCGGTGGTGGTGCGCCCACGCGCGATGACAGAAGCGCAACGCCGCGCGTGGCGCACGCTCCACCATGCTGCGCGGGCGCGAGGGCATCGGCTGCTGTGGAGCGAGGAGCGGATCGGCGAGGATGGCCGCCACCTCACTCGACGCGGCCGCCTTGGACGGAAGCCGACTGCGATACTGGTCAGCGCATCGGTGCACAACGCCCGCGAGCTTACGCTGGCGAAGCGCCGCGGCGCGCGCGCACTGCTCATCTCACCCGTCGGCGTGACCCGCTCCCACGCCGGCGCAGCCGCGCTGGGGACGAGAGGGTTCGCGCGGCTCGCTGCGCGGTGTGGCTCCGCGCGGGCGATTGCACTGGGAGGGATGACCTTCGGACGGTTCCGCACCCTCCGCCGCCACGGCGCGCACGGCTGGGCGGCGATCGATGCGTGGCTGGCTTGAGCTTAGACCTCACAGCTCTTCATTGCGGGTGACGCGAAGCAGCTTTAGCGCGCGCGGCATGACTCGCAGCCCGCTTCGCTCGCTCGATGCCGATATCGCACTCGCTTACCGCCTCGCCGATGCAGCGCGTGGGGCGATCCTGCCGTTCTATCGCTCGGACGATCTGGGCGATGAGGACAAGGGCGACGCATCCCCCGTCACCCGCGCCGATCGCGCGGCGGAGGCGGCGATGCGCGCGATCCTCGATGCCGAGCGTGGCGACGACGGGATCATCGGCGAGGAATATGGCGTGGCGCGCGAAGGCGCATCGCGGCAGTGGGTGCTCGATCCGATCGACGGGACGGTCAGCTTCATGGCCGGGAGACCGATCTTCACGACGTTGATCGCGCTGATGGTGGATGGCTTTCCGGTGCTGGGGCTGATCGATCAGCCGGTGCTGGGCGAACGCTGGCTCGGCGCGAGCGGGCAGGCGACGACGCTCAACGGGCGTAACGTGCGCACCCGGACTTGCCGTGAACTATCGTCTGCCATGCTGGCGACGACCAGTCCGCACCTGTTCTCCGCGCATGAAGGCGAGCATTTCCTCAGCCTGGCGGGCAAGGTCGCAACACCGCGCATCGTCTATGGCGGCGATGCGTACAATTACGCGCTGCTCAGCATGGGGCAGCTCGATATGGTGGTAGAGGCGGGGCTAAAGCTGCACGACCTCGCCGCGCTGACGCCGGTGGTGGAGGGCGCGGGCGGGCTGATGTGCGACTGGGCGGGCGAACCACTCCATGCCGCGAGCGCGGGAGACGTCATCGCGCTGGGAGATCCGGCCCGGCTCGAGGATGTGCTCGAAGCGTTGGCCTGCCACCACCACTGACGCGCCGGGTCAGTCGTCGCGTTCCAGCGTGTCGGGGCGGTGCGCGGCCTGTTTACCGTCATCGGTTTCGACCAGCCACTGCGGCTCATCTTCGGTTGCGGCGACGTGATGGCCCTTGATATCCATCGGTTCGGTGATCTTGCGCACGATCTTGCCGTACGCGGTACCGCCATGGCTGGACCAGCGCACACGCGTGCCTTTGCGAAAACCTGTCGCCATGCCAGAGCTCCTGTGTCGCTTCGCACCGCAAAAGGCGGCGCGAGATCAGAGCTTATGGTGCGCAGCTGCGCTGGCAAGCGGGCGTGCGGCCCCCGGGGCGGTTGACTCGAACTCGCCCACCAATCAATGTTATATCATAACCTTGAAGATGGGGGAGAGGATATGCAATCGCTGTTGGCAGACGACTTTCTGTGGCGGAACCGGCGCTGGCTCGCGTTGGCCGCGATTATGCTCAGCATTCTCACCTGGGCGAGCGACCTCACTGGTCTGGTGTACGAATGCCCATATTGCCGCACACAGCGGACAGTCATCGGACTGCTCGGCATAATGTTGCTGACGCCGCTGTGGCGGCACTGGATCGGGCGCATGCTTGGCACAGTGCTGGGCGCGCTTGGCCTGGTGGTCGCCGCGACACAGCACTTCAACAGCTGGAAGAAGATCATGGCCGGCACGTTTGAGTGGGGCCAGCACTGGTACATCCATCCCTGGATGCTGTCGGGCTTTGCTCTGTTCATCATCAGCGGCTTGCTGATGATCGTCTGGGAAGCGCCTGCGCGGCGAGCGGCGGAGACGCTGCCCGGGACACCGCAAGTCGCTTGAAAGCGCTCGGCTCTCGACAATGGCAAGGCGCGCCGGGAGGCGGGTGGCGCGCCTTGCCAAGTCGGGACGGTAGTGTCGGACGACGCGTCAGAAGCGCGTGCCGATTCCCGCTCCGAACACGAACGGCGACAGTCGCACGCGGCTGGTCTGCACACCGGCGCCCGCGGTGGTCAGCGTCGCGGTGGTGCGAATGTCGATATATTTGACGTCGAGGTTGAGGAACAGTTTGCGGCCGATGTCGAAATCGACCCCCGCCTGCGCAGCCCAGCCCACGCTGTCGGACAGCCCAACGCGAGTGGTGCCGACCGCGCCCTGCAGCGCGCTCGTCGCATCCTCATTGTAGAAGATGGTGTAGTTGATGCCGGCGCCGACATAGGGGCGCACGCTCGCCTGCGGGGCCAGGTGATATTGCAGCGTCAGCGTCGGCGGCAGCACCGAGGTTTCGGCGAGCTTGCCGAGCGGCGCAGTCGCGCCCACGCCGGAAATGCTGTGGCGCGTGGTCGCGGCGATCAGCTCAGCGCCGATGTTGTCGGTGATCATGTAGGTCACGTCGACTTCGGGCGTCACCGTGTCGCTCACCTTCAGGCGATCGGTCGGGAAGGCGGGGTTGACCCCGTTCGAACTTTCGTTGGGCGCAACCATGATCGCGCGTGCGCGCACCAGCACGTCGCCCTGTTCCGCCTGCGCCGCACTGCCTGCGCCCATGATGGAGAGCGCGAGCAGCGCCTTTGCATACCGTGTCACCTGAACCTCCTGAAACTGGGTTGGTGCTGGCGCGCTATGCCAGAAGTGGCGGAAATCTTTGATTTCGATCAAAGTTCGGATGGTGCGGCGTCGCTGTTGCTGCGCTGCAACGGGGCGTTGGTTGCGCAGGCAGCGCGCTTGCGCTAGGGGGCGCGGCTTCACGACACGTTCCATCGACGCCCGCCTGGCCATCAGGGCTGCCACGGCGGGTTGAGGAACGTCGCAACGGAAAGGACGAAAATGCCCAAGCTCAAGACCAAGAGCGGCGTCAAAAAACGCTTCAAGTTCACCGCCACCGGCAAGGTGAAGCACGGCGTCGCCGGCAAGCGCCACCGCCTGATCAGCCACAATGCCAAGTACATCCGCACCAACCGCGGCACCAGCGTGCTCAGCGATTCGGATGTGGCCCACGTGCGCCTGTGGGCGCCCTACGGCCTCAAGTAAGGGAGCGCTGAGACATGGCACGCGTCAAACGGGGCACCACCACCCGCGCCAAGCACAATAATATCCTCGCTCAGGCGAAGGGCTATTATGGCCGGCGCAAGAACACCATCCGCGTCGCGCGGCAGGCGGTCGAAAAGGCCGGCCAGTACGCCTATCGCGACCGCAAGGCCAAGAAGCGCAACTTCCGCGCGCTGTGGATCCAGCGCATCAACGCGGCGGTCCGCGCGGAAGGCCTGACCTATTCGCAGTTCATGCACGGCGCGAAGCTCGCCGGGATCAGCCTCGATCGCAAGATCATGGCCGACCTCGCCATGAACGAAGGCGCGGCGTTCACCGCCGTCATCGCGCAGGCCAAGGCCGCGCTGCCGCAGGGAGCGCAGGCGACCGCCTGACGCCCGCTCGTCGGTAGGAACAGGATAGCGCGCGAGGCCCTGGTCTCGCGCGCTTTTTCTTTGGCGTGTGCCAGATGCGCCGTCGCACCTGAGCCTTCGCTTGCGAGTCGCACGGTTGACCTGCGCCGCGTTCGATAAGAACATAAGGCGAACGTCATGCTCGCCGACTCGCCCCTTCCAGCGTCTATCGCCACGCCCGGTGCGCCGTCGAATCTGACGGAGTTGCGCGCCGTCACGCGGGCGATCGAGGCGCGGGGCGAAGGCGAATCGGGTGCGACTCGCCGCCTTCCCTTCGGTATCGCGGCGATCGACGACCGGCTCGGCGGTGGGCTTGCGCTGGGTGCACTGCACGAAGTCGCCGCGCCTTCGCCAGCGCTTGCCGATGATGCCGCAGCCAGCTTGTTCGCCGCCGGGATCGCGGCGCGCGCGCACCATGATGCCGCAGCGCTCCACCCTCGCCCGGTGCTGTGGGCGCTGGCGCAGCCCGACCTCTACGCCCCCGGCCTCGCGCAGGCGGGGCTGCCGCCCTCACGGCTGCTGTGCGCCGAAGGGGGCGACGACGCCTGCCGCCTGGCGCTGGCGGAGGACGCGCTCAACGACGGATCGGTGGCGGCGGTGGTGGTGGAGGTGCGCGCTGCCCCGATGGTGGCGACGCGGCGGCTGCACCTCGCGGCGCGCGCGGCGGGGATTCCGGTGCTGCTGCTGAAACGCTGGCGGCGCTGTGGCGCGGACCCGCTCGCGCTGCCCTCGGCGGCGGCGAGCCGCTGGCGCATTGCTCCGGCACGATCGGAGCGGCTGCCCGTGATGGGGGTGGCGCGGGCGCGTTGGCAGGTCGACTGCGTGCGGCTGCGCGGCGGCGACCCCTTTTCCCTGGTGGTGGAGGCTTGCGATGAAACGGGTCGCATCGCTGTTCCTGCCGCAGCTCGCGATCGAGCGACTGCAGCGCGAACGGCGCGCGTCCGGTCGCTCCGCGCGGCCTGACGACTCGCCCCCGCCCGCGCCGCCGCTGCCCGACGAGGCGGAAGAGGCGCCGCCGCTGCCGGCCACGATGCCGGTG
>ERZ501016.198-NODE-198-length-23874-cov-10.139846_pt1 | contig 23874 bp, 34 predicted proteins | sample MGYA00248889_ERZ501016 | MGnify/ENA primary metagenome ERZ501016 (study PRJEB25958, sample SAMN03398594) | human skin metagenome | study: EMG produced TPA metagenomics assembly of the Human Skin Microbiome Metagenome (human skin metagenome) data set. | reverse complement strand
ACGGCCAGGCTGCTGACGCTGGCGTTCACGGTGAGGGCCTGCGGGGGCAGGGTGGACGTTGACGGTGCCGCCCCCGTCGCCCCCGCCGCCCAGCATGGCCGTGGTGAGCGGCACCGCCTGTTCCGGGTCGTTGCTGTCCTGCACCATCAGCAGTCGGAAGAGACTCAGGCTCAGCAGGCTGCTTAGGGATCTTTTGACGGCCATGAGCGCCCCGCTCAGAAGCTGCGCAGCGCGACCGGCACCGTTTCGCCGTCCGCGAAGGCCGTCAGCGCCACGCCGATCAGAGCGCCCTCGCTCACGCCGTACGTCCCGTCAGCAGCGCGGTTCACGCCGGCGTACTGGGCACCCGCGCCCGTCATGGTCAGGAGCACCACGGTGCTCACGCCGGCCAGTTCGCAGGTGGCCTGGCCTGCTGCGAGGTTGTGCGGCGCGGTGCGTCCGGCGGTCTCGGTCGTGGCGCGCTCGGTGAGGGCCCACGCGGTCAAGTGCTCGCCAAGGCGCAGCACATCGCCGCTCCTGGTGCCGTCCGGCACGTCGCAGGCGTGCGTGACGTTGCTGTTCTTCGTCTGGTAAAGGTTCCTGGCCATGTTGCCCTCCAAAAGGCGTGAAAAAAGCGCCATCTGGCGCGAGTGGGGTGAGGTGCTAGGACGCCGCGCTCAGCTCAGGCCCAGGCCTGCCCGCAGGGTGCTGACGGTGCCGCTGGCGGGCTTGCGGGCGTCGGTGATGTCGTTGCGGGGAATGCCGGGGTTGTTCCGGGCGGGGTCGGGCGCGGCATCCTTCACGGTGACCCTGCGTTCGGCGATCAGGGCGGTCACTTCCGTGCGGGCCTCGTCGTCAGACTCGGCGTTCAGGGCGGCGTCCGTCACGCGTTTCTCGAAGCGGGCGTCCAGGTCGATGTCGCCACTCTTGCCCAGTTTCGGCAGGGCCGCGTCGGCTAGGGCCTTCTCGGCGATGCCGCGGCGGCGTCCGTCCTGAATGTCCTTCTCCAGCTTCAGGCGGGCGGCGCGTTCGGTGGCGAGTTGCTCTTCGACGCTGCCGCCTTCCTTCTCGGCTTCCTTACGCCCGTCAGCGACCGCCTGGGCGTAGATTTCGGGGTACTTCTCCTTCAGTTCCTTGAGGTCTTTCACGCGGGGTTCCTCCAGTGTTGGTTTTTTCCTGCTGTCCGCCGCCTGCACGCCGCCTTCCAGGTCGGCGGGTTGCATCACGGCGTCGATGGTGTCCAGGCGTGCACCGGTCTGCACCACGCCGATCCACTCTTCGGGGTTGGGCCAGTCGAGGCCCTCGATGTCCTGCGCCTGCATGTACTTCAGGACGCCGTTCACGTTGGTGCTCATGCCGACCTTGATCTTCGCGTCCAGCACGGCCTGCAAGTCCTTGCCGCGCACGGTGTCCACCAGCACGCCCTCGAAGCGCATGAGTTTGTCGTCCATCCACAGCTTGTCGTAACGAATGCCGATGTTCTCGATGCGGCCCTTGCGCCCGTCCTGCCAGAAGTCGGGGTGCTCGACCAGCCCGAACAGTTCACCGTTCTTCACGGCGTCCAGCGCGGCGTTCACCATGTCGGCGCAGCACTCCAGACTGAAGTAGTAGCGGTTCAGGTTCACCTTGTCGGCTTCCTTCGCCACGCCCTTGATCTTGCGCGGGCCTTTGCTGGCGTCCGTGATCGGCTCCAGCTCGAAGCTCTCCACGCTGTCGATGATGGGCTTGTCGCTGACGGCGGGCGGGGCGCTGTCGAGAAGCTGGCAGGGGGAGCGGTTCTTCTGATGCATGAGTTACTCCTTGTCTGAAACAGGATCAATAAAGCGGTAATCGGGCGCTCGGGTATCAACGATTCGTTTTCTCTGCCTGGCAAAGACTTGCGGAAAAGCCTCTTGGGCAAGTGCCACAAAATCACTCCACCCAATCTTCTCAGCGCTTCTTATTACGATTGCGCTGTTGCTCGCGCCGCGTGAGTCTGCGGATCTGTCCCACCAGGTCAGGATGAGATAGGGGCCAAGTGGAAACCACACACCCATTCCTTCTTGATCAAAAACTTCGTGAACCCTGAGCAGCCGGGTGTCCAGCATATAAACAAGGTCGCGGTCAGCACGCTCTCTCATCCCCGGCTCGAACAGATGATGCCCAGGTCGATTTGGAGACGCGCAGCCGAAATACAGGACTTCACACTTGTTAGTCAATTGGCCGCCTCCTTGCTGTGAATGGGCCGGGTGAGGTGCTCGGCGCGGGCGTCAGGTAGCCAGTACAAGTCCAGTCGCTCGTGTCGCTGGAAGGCCGCGACCTCGGTGCGGCTCAGGTACTGGCCGAGGTAGTCGGCGCTCACCCACCGTCCGGGCGGCGCTCCAGCGGGGGCGGGTGGCGTGCTCACGGCTGCCCCTGATCTGGGAAACGCCCATGCACCGCTAGCCGCTCATCGTCCTGATCCCGGATGTAGGTTGGCGTGAACCCCAGATCAGGCTTTCGCATGGCCCAGCGATTACAGGAAAAAGCGAGGCGAGGCGGAGAAAAAAAGCGATTTGTCAGGACATCGCGGTCAACAAGATGCGATTGTTGCAGCTCCGGGTTCTCGCATGAAATGTCCCTAACTCCATTTTGCGAACTGCGTGTGAAGCTGATGAATCGGCAGTTCTCGCACGTCTGTTTCTGGTCACTGCTCGGCATTCTTCGGATCACCTCCCTGCTTGGGGTTGTTCTGGTTCGTCGGTTCCTGCTGCTTGCGTTCCGCTTCCAGCACGGGGTCGTAACCCATCTCGGCCAGCAGGGTCTGTTCACTTGCGCCCAGTTTCGCGGCGGTTTCGACTTTCTTCACCAGGCCGTCCAGGTTCTCGTCGTTCACGGTGGGGAACAGGACGGGCGTTTCCAGCATCCACGCTTTGACCTTGCGGGTGCTCTTGCTGATGTCACCGCCGGGCAGCACGCGCTGAGTGACGACCTTGTAAAGCTGGTCGGGGCCATTCCGGCGGGTCAGTTCCGTCACGATCACCTGGTTCAGCCAGCGGAAGGTGCGTTTCTGGTGCTTCAGGAACCCGCGCCGGGTGGGTGCGCCCATGCTGTCCGCCGTGGTGCGCGTCACGCCGCCACCCTCGGCCAGGTAGTGCTCGGGCAGGCCCAGCGCCACCGCCAGGAGTTGCTTGATGAGCTTCCCGTCGATGCTGCTGTCGGCGGCTTTCGTGTCGGGCGCGTGAAACTCGAATTCCTCGCGTTTGCCTTCGCTGTTCTGCGCCAGGGTCAGCACCGCGCCGTTCCGGGGAATGTTCCGGAAGCGGGCTGATTTCGCGGCCAGTTCGCGGTCATCCTTGGCGAAGGCGTAGTAGATGGCGTTGATGCGGGCGGCCAGGTCGTGAATTCTGCGCCGGGCGTCGATGAAGTTCATGTACGCCAGGGCCGGGCCGATGGCCCTGGCGGTGACTGGCCAGCCGCGCGGGTCGTTGCGCAGCGCGTCACTGGCCCGCCAGACGAACTCGCCTGCCTGGTACGTGTGCCGGTTGACCTTCACGCTGGTCACGTGGTGGGGTGCGCCGTCCTCGGTGTTCAGGGTGAGGGTGGCGTCCCCGGCCATGTCCCACAGGCCCAGTCGGGCGGGCTGGTCGCCCAGGTTCGCTTTCGGCCACAGGGTCAGGCTCTCGCCGGTCATCAGCCATTCCAGGAACCACCTGTCGGTGAGTTCGTCCAGGTCGTTCACGGCCCACAGTTCCTCCAGGCACGCCTGGGCGCGTTTGTCAGCGAACTCGCCGTAGCTGATGCCTGCACCGAGCACGAAACTGTGAATCACGTCCACCGCGCCGAAGAACAGGGGGTTGATGAAGTACGCCAGCCACGCGGCCCGCTGGGTGGTCGTGCGGTCGAAGGTGCCCTTGGCGAAGGTGGGCAGGCTGGTGACCGGGTCGCCCACGCCGCCGCTGATGCGCCAGCCGCCGGACAGGCCGGGGTCACGGGCGTCCGTGATGCTGATGGGGTCACCGTTCACATCCAGAATCGTCACCAGTCATCACCTCCTGAAGGTTGAAAGGCAGGGTCGGTCTCGTACCCGGCAATGCCGGACGGTGGCAGGTCGGGGGTGGCCTCTTCGATGAAGGCCTCGACCACCGCGTCACCCTTGTTGGTGCTGCGACCGATGCGTTTCTTGATGTCCTTCTTCGCCTCAATCAGGATCTTCCCGCCGCGCGGTTCCCAGCCGACCGCAATCAAGTCCTGCACCAGCTGCTCATCCGGCGGAAGCGCCAAGCCGAGGCCAGTGACCGGGTCAAGGGCCTCGCGGAACTTCCAGTACGTCTCGGCGCGCAGGTTGGCAAAGCTGTAGTTGCCGGTACTGTCCATAGCGTCGCTGCCGGCGCCGAAATTGATCGGCACGGTTCGGTCGTGCACCTGTTTGGTGAAGTCAAAAGGACTGGTGCCGACGCCGACGATGTCTACATTCACCAGGGTCTGCGGGCCGATCTCGGGCAGGATCAGGTCGCGCACGCTCGGGCCATCCGGCGTGAGGCTCCCGGCAAACTCTTTAACCGGGCCAAAGTACACGCCCCAGCGCGGGGCAAGCACCGTGGTGTCCTGTCCGCCGCGGGCCACGTCCACCCCCAGTGCATCCGGTGGCCGCTGCGGCTGTTCTATGGCTTCCCAGCGCTGCTGCGCGAGTCGCACCCACGCTTCCGGAATGACGCGCAGGCCACCGCCCTGGATGTTCACGAATTTGCCGTAGATCTCCTGATTGACCAGGTTCTCGCCGCCCAGGGTGCGCATCTCCTCAATCAGCCCAGTGAGTGCTGCAGGGTTTAACCAGGGACTGTCATGGCTGGTAAACGTATGGGAGTAGTACCCGTCCTGGTGCCCCACGGCCCGCTGGTGCAGGTCGTAGAACAGATTCGCGGTGCCCTTCGGCACGCCGAACGCGTACAGCTCGCTCTCCTCGAAGTCCAGCAGCATAGGCATCACGCTGTTCTGGTACAGATACCGGCCGTTCTCGCCTTCCAGAATGATCCCGGCTTCGTTCAGGAGCACCTTATGGTATCCAAAGCCCTCCCAGTTCTCGGGGTTGTCGGCACTGCGAAAGTCGATGAAGCCGCCGGTGTCAAACCGCAGGGTCTTCTCCACGACGTTCCACGCATGCGGCACGCGCTGTTTTTGCAGAATCGGTAAGGCGTAACGCTCCACGTATTTGCGGATATTCACGCTGATCGTGTCACCCCACAGCACTGCCAGTCCTTCCAGCGCCCACTCCAGGGCCGCCTGCATACCGCCACGGGTGAACCCCACGCGCCGGCCCTTGGGGTAAATGAAGTACTTCCCGGGCGGATGGTCGAAGAAGGCGTGAGCCTGCGCTTCGCTGTACGTCAGGTCAAGCCGGATCATTGATCTGGCCTCACGACACGCCGCGTAATTTCGATCTGCACCGGGCCGCCGTCCCCCCCGCTGATCTGCTGCTTATCGGTGAACATGGCCTGCGCCTTGCCCAGCAGCTCCAGGGTCTTCACAGGGTCATGCAGTTCAAACTCGACCGCGCCGTCTTTGCCAATCTTCAGTTTCTTGATGCGGCCCAGCGCCTGCGCTTTCTGCGCGGCCCGCCAGTCCACCGTGACTTCCGCGTCCACCTGTTTCACGCAGACCATCAGCACGCCGTCTTCCGTCTGGGCGACGTTCTCACCGCCCACAATGCCACTGATGTCGTAATTGTCGAGGTCTTGAACGCTTACGCCCTTGCGTTTGGCCGCCTCGCGCAGTTCCTCACTCTGGTCGGCGCGAATCCAGTAGCTGCGCTCGGTGGGCGAGATGCTGAGAAAGTCGCGCATGTCAGCCGCTGCAAAATATTCAAGACGGCGCTTGATTTCATCAGAGGTGAAGCCTGATTCATTCAAACGGGCCTGAATGTATTCAGTAATGTCCTGACGCTGCATGAGCCTGAAACTTTCTTTCTTCGGGTCAGAGTATTCAAGTGAACGCGCGGCAGCATAAGCATTCAGGCCGTTTGTTAAGTAAGTGTCGGCAAATTGCTTGTGTTTGTTCTGCAGGGCTGCGCCCAGCTCGCCTACGGTGGGTTCCTGACTTACGGCATTTTCGGGCATGGGCGCTCACCTCCTGGCCTGTGGATATGTGGATAAGGTTGTGGACAACAAAAAAGCCGCTCCCTTACAGGAACGGCCAGCTTAGTAAAAGTGTACTTCAATCCGCAACAAATACAAGATGTTGTGTATCGCCGCCCAGGACGGCCGCCAACGCCAGTACAGCCTGCCCGCACTCCCTGGCCCGTTGGCTGGCCCAGCCGCGCCCGTTGGAGTGAATGAGGGTGGCGAGTCCAGCGCCCCGGTACAGTTCGGTCAGGTGGGGGTTGGCGGCGCACATTCTGCCGACCAGGGCGGCTTCATGGAGGCCATTGGGCAGCACGACCAGTTCCACGTTGGTGGTGTAGCTGTTCGCGGCTGCGCTGCCCATGGCAATCCCCAGCACGCGCATTCCGCTGGGTTTGGGGTTGCCGTAGTACGCGGTGATTTCCGCGCCGGGCTTGATCTGCCAGCGACGCAGAGCCTGCCACCATTGCTCGGCGAGGTCTCGGCGTTCGCGCTCCCGTTCTCGCTTGCCCCATTCCCGGTGGACTTGCCGCGTGGGGGTCTCGAACCTGCGCCGCTCCCGTGCGGGCTTCTGAGGGGCCTCGGGGGTGGGGGGCAGGGTGTCAGGGCTTGCCGGGGCTTGGCGGGTCTCTACGGGGCTGCTGATGGCCAACAGGTCGCGCATGATGTCGTCAGGGGTGGGGTATTTGGGCATGGGGGCTCCTGCGGTCATTTCATTCCTCTGGGCTTCGTCTTCTGCATCATTTCGCCAACCTTCCGCAGCAGGTCGGCTTCGCTGCTGGCCTGGAGTGGCCGCCTGATAGCCGCCTTGACCACAGGTGAGGGCTGGGGCTTCATCGCTCACCCCACATCAGGCCAGCGGTGGGCACCATGCGCCACTCGAACACCAGCGTGCCATGATTGAAAATCCGGTCGTGCGCAGTGGCCGCGGGCCGCAGCATGGCCGTGAGCAGGCGCAGGCCAGCGGGGCGCGGGTAACGCTCGGCCAGGAGGTGAGTCAGCCAGTCGGGAAGGGGGGTCATGGCTTCACCGCCTCGTCCGCCAGGAAGTCCTCAAGGGTTTGCCAATAGGGGCGGCTGAACGTCTTGAGCACGCGCACCCACCAGGTGCTCTGTCCATTCCAGCGGTGCGCGATCACGGGTAGTTTTGGCCCGGCATCCTCCATCGCCTGTCGATCCCACTCCCGCAACGTGGCCGCACTGAACATCTTGCAATCGGCGTACCGCTTCACCTCCCAGTGAATGTTGCTCAGGCCTTCGCACACCACGTCGGGTGAGTCCTGCCCGCCCTTGAACTGCTGCCCTCGTTTGGCCGGGAAGCCCAGCTCGCCCAGGCGGCGGGCCAGTTCCAGCTCGCCCGTTTTGCCCTTGCGGCGACTGTTCACGCGTTTCTTGGCCCCGCTCACGCCGCCACGCTCCCCAGGATGGGGCGTACCACGGCCCGCAACTGGGTCAACATGGCCTCCGGGGTGGGGTACGCTTCTCGCCAGGCGTCCGCGTGCGCGTTCGTCATCAAGCCGCCGTGGTCTACGCCCACACTGTCCCAGGTGGCGGGGATGCCCTGGGCTTTCAGGTAAACGGTCAGGCTGGCGCATTCCAGGGCGTTTGAGGGGATGCGTGGATACATGGGGGCCTCCTGGGGTTGAGTGAGTTCGTCAAGTTGGGCAAGCAGTTCGTTTTCGCGGGTGAGGAACTGGTCGAGCAGGCTGGCCTTCTCCCGCTTCAGTGCCAGCACCTGGCGTTCCAGGTCGCCGATCAGGGAGTGCAGGCGGGGCATGTCCGCCAGGTCACTGGCGGCACGCCGGGCGGCCTTCTGGGTGTCGTACTGGAGTTTGCTGAGTTCGTGCCGCACGGTTTTCAGTTCGGCATTCAGGTTGTCAACCTGCTGCGCGTGCTTCTGCCGGGCGGTCTCGAGTTCACGGCGGGTGGCGGTGGCTTCAAGTTGGGCGGCTGAGGCGGCGTGCATGAGGTTGTCCACCTGAAGTTCATCCCGCACGGCGGCCTCCACTTCCGGCAAGCCTTCCTTGATGGCGCGTTCGGAAGCGCGAGTCATCGTTTCGCCGACCAGCGCGAGGACGCGGCTGGTTTCCTCCCGGACGTTCTTTCTGGGGTTGGCGACGGGTCCGCAGAATTGCGTCATGCCGTACCCGATGAGGTTGAGCAGGTGAATCATGACCTGGGCGGCCACGCCTGGAATGTCTGGTGTTTTGACGGCTTCGGTGACCATCTCTCCAATGAGGTCGAGGGTTTGCACGTACCCGCGTTGCCATTGTTTGGTGTTGATCTTCATGGCGAGGGTGGGAGAGACGGCGCAGTCGTCGGGCATTTCCTCCAGGAAGCTGGGCGGCGTGGGTTGTTCGCGCTTTGCTTTGATGGCTTCGAGGTCGGCGGGGTTGATGAGTGTGGTCATGCTCAGTTCCTCCAGTTCCCGATGGTTTTGGCCCGTTTGCTCTCGTGCTCTTTCATGCCCTGCTTGACGGTCGCGTGGTGGCGTTCCAGGGTTCGTGTCCAGGCGTGAATGGCCCGCTGCTGCTCAGGGCAGGTGCAGGGGCTCCCGGCGGGGTGCTGTTGGTTGCAGTAAGCGCAGTGGTTCATGGGTTAGTTCCTCCCGTCGATGTCGGTGGGGTGAGCTTTCAAGTCGGTCAGGTAGTACCGAACCTGGCGGTTGAGAAAGAGAACGGCCAGCGCATTCAGGTGGAAGTTCGCCGACTCCGGGTAGCGGAAGGCGGGGAGTTCGAGCGCCTTGGCCTTCTCAGGAAGTTCCACGCCGTCCCAGGTGGGAACACCAACCGCTTCCCAGTTGAAGGGGGGCGTTTCCCAGTCGCTGATGCTGCCGGGCCAGTCGGCGGGCATATCGGGATACGCGAGGTCCCGGAAGGGGGGCCAGCTTTTGCGCAGGTTCCTCAAGCTGAGTTCGCGCGCTTTCTTGAGGGTGGTCTTGTCGGTTTCGTGCTGCAGGCCGCGCAGGTACAGGCAGAGTTTGGCGAGCCGTTCGTGCTGGTAGGCATCGGGGAACGTGTAGGTGTAGGGGTCGCCTTCAATCCAGTACAGCGCGGGCCTGAGGCAGCAGTGGTAGTAGGCCAGCAGCCCCGCTTCATCCAGGCCGTACTTCTGTGCGTCGTCCTGTTTGAGGGTTTCCCACTCGTGATCAAGCTGGATGAGCAGGTCTTCCAGCTTGATTTTCTGGGGCGCGGGAGGCGCTTTGGTCTTGGTGCGTCCGGTGAGCGACATCAGGGGTTCCTCCGGTCGGGTGACAGGTTGGGTGACAAGTTGCGGAATGAACCTGTCACCAGCTCGGGCCGTTGCTGGTAAGTGTTTTTGCTTACGGGTGACAGGTGACAGGTTGTTGGGGGGAGATTTCTCTTTTTTACGGAGCCTCTATCCTTTATGTGTTCTCTTCGTACGTGCTTATAAAAAAACCTGTCACCTGTCACCCGATTGAAAAGAGAGCGTTCTGAACGGGGTTTATTGGGTGACAGGTTGAAAAATGAACCTGTCACCAGCGGGGCAAACCTGTCACCCCGCATCAGTCGTCCCACCCTTGCGGATTGGTGGAGAGCATCAGGTTGACGAACAGTCGGGCGTGTTTGGTACGTTGTTTTTCGATGTGTTTGCCGTAGAAACGTCCGGCGGCGAGAAGCTGCTTGGTGAAGCTGGTGCTGCTGAGCGCACCGTGTCCTGTACGTCCGCACCATTTCCGGTAAGCCTCGTAGAGTTCGCCAGCAGCAACAGAAGCATCAGGAACATAGGCGCACTCGTCGCGGAGGAAGCCGATCACGCGGTTGCTTTCCTCGACGATTTCGCGGGTGAGTTCGCTGGTGTCAGTGTTGGGGAAGCGCATGCTGTTCTCGCGCAACAGGCGCAGGCCTTCGAGCATCCAATTGAGCACGCCCGGTAATTCGTCCACGTTCGTGAGGCGGCGCTCCAAATCCGGATCCGGTTGCTCAGGTTTGACGTTGAAGGCGACAGGCAAGAAGCGCCGCATGAGGGACGTGTTGCTGGTGTCGTCGCCCAGGAAGGGCATGACGTTCGACAAGATCACCAGCTTCAGGTCGAGTTTCGCCGTGTACGGGGTCTTGTTCTTGACATCGATGCTGATGTGATCCTCACCCGTGATCCGCTTGAACGGCAACCAGTCCACGTTGCGCTGCAACTCGCTGACCACGCACATGCGCTTGCCGACCAGGCCGCCCACCAGGAAGCTGCCGTCTTTGATGTTCTCCAGGGCGGAGCTGGTGGCCAGGTTCCCAAGCACGCGCTCCAACACCCGCACAAACGTCCCTTTCCCCGTTCCGCCCTCACCGATCAGCAGCAGCGCCTTCTGGGCGGACGTGTCGCCCGTGAGACACAGGCCCGCGAACATCTGCAAGATCAGGCGGTCGGCTTCACTGGGCACGGCGTGACGCAGGAACGTCAGCCACTCGTGCGGGACAGCTTCAGGGCGGTAGTACGCGGCGGACTGGATGGTGCTGAAGTACTCGGGCGTGTGTTCGTGCAGCTCTCCGGATTCCAGATCCAGAATGCCGCTGCGGGTGTTCAATTCCCAGGCGGTCTGGTCGACGTCCAGGGCGGCCACGCCTTCGAGGCGGCTCATCTTGGCGAGGATTTCGCTCAGGGCAGCGTTTTTGACGTTGTCATACCCATACGTCTGGAGGATCAGATCCACCCGCTGGTACATCACCTCGTCCAGAATTTCGAGGTACACGCCCCGCTGGTATTCCCACCAGGACCGGCGGGTCTGGTGGTAGCGGTAGGTGTGGCCCTGTTCCATGCACCAGTTCATGACGATGTCGCGGTACTCCGCGAGCGTCGGTTTGGCGGGCAGATCAGTGGTGCTGGTGGCCTGCCCCTCGTCTTTTCCCACGGCGGTGAGGGTGGCAAACGTTCTGGGTTTGTTCTCCCAGCGGCGTTGCAGGCCCATCTCCACGGCGGCGGCCCGCACGGCGTCCCGGAAACTGCCGCCGTGTTCGTAGTGGCAGTAGAGGTCGAACGGTTCGCGCAGGTGGCCGTCGCCACTCGTGCCCGCAAGGGGATCGTTCGACGAATGGTGGAAGCTGCACAGCACGCCGCGCTTGTTCTCCAGCAGCTTCACGTCTCGCCCGGACGCGTCCTTGCCAGGGCGGGTGTAGGTCTTGGCGTCCTCACGTTTGTAGCCGTACCTCACCAGCACGTCGCTGATGGGGTTGCGTTCATTCCACTGGACAATGACGCTCTCGTCTGGATTGAGGGGGGCTGCTGACCGGGAAGGCGCAGTAGCGGGCGCTTCCGGCTGGGGTTTCTCGGGTTGACGCAGGGCATTCAGAGCGCTGTCTTCCACCCATGCGCTTTCATCCTGGTAGATGACCTTCACGGGCAGAAGACGCTTGGTGTTCTTGCGGTTCTTGCTGCCCGGCAGGCGCAGGATGCGGGGAATATCGAAGGTTTTCGGGTCGCCGCCGAAGAGTTCCGACAGCGCCTTGTTGAAGCGTTCGGTGTCGCCGAAATCACTGCGGGCGCGGCGGGCCCAGTACAGCTGGAGGCCGTGCCCGGAATCGACGATGCATCTAGGCGGCAGCTTGAATTGCTCGCACAATTCAAGAATTTGCGCGAACAGCGCGTCTTTGTACTCTTTGAGTTCGGTGGCCTTCATGCTCAGGACGTCCGTCAGGCCGTGCATGAGTTCCGGGTGGTCTTTCAGGTCGATGTCCGTCCAGACCAGGTGCGTGGGCAGGCAGTTGCCTTTCCCGCCGATGCCTTCCTTGTCGCCGGTTTCCTTGCGGAGGCTGACCCCCCAGTAAACATCTTGTTCTTTGGGCGCGCTGGTGAGCTTGTATTCCTGGGGATGGCCCTCAAACACGGGCCACGGCATCCAGTCACGGGTGCGGCCGGGCAGGTAGCGGATCTCGATGTATCCGGCGGCGTCCGCCCCGTTGTAAAGCAGAGAGAAGAAGTCGAGGGGGGAAGCTACCCCAGCCATGACGCCCCGTTCCTTCCCGTCTCCGGTGGGATCTGGTGCTGACTCCAGGCCAGCATTTGCCGCTGCACTTCTTCCTCGATGACTTCCGGCAACTCCCAGAAGCCCCGGTCGCCGCGCACCTGCACGGGTTCAGCCAGGGCCACCGTGTTCGAGAGCAGCAGGTGCAGCTGCCCGGGCGCGGCCCACTCGCTGCGACTGTTCCGGGTGCTGTGCGTGAGGGCTGTCACCGCGACGACGCCGGGCATGATGAAGTGCTCGGGCAAGAGCGGCCCACTCTGCGCCTGGTCGTGCAGGTACGTCAGGGCCTGGCTGGGAAGTTGACCGTCCAGCAGGCAGCGAATCACCGCCAGGTCGCCCATGAATTCCTTCCAGGCTTTGTTCCGGCCGCGCTTGGGGACGCACCCGCCGTGAATGGCGATCTGTTCACCCAGGCGGTAGGGCAGGCCCAGGCGTTCCGCCAACTGGTCATCCCATTCCCGGTTCTCCACATCTTTTCCGAGGAACGCCACAGCAAAGGGCCACGGGTGCTTCAAAGTGAGCGCTTTCATGCGCTCCCCCGGCGCAACGTGCACCCGCACTGCCAAGGCAGGTCACGCATCAATTCCAGTAGTTCGGCTTCTTCCGGAAGAGGCGGGAATTTGACGTATTCGCCCCAGTGAGCTGTGCGGCCAGGCCGAACGATTTGAAAGTTGCCACGGTTCCAAGTCGTGCTCCCATGGCAAATAAAGATGGTGCCATCGGGGCTGAAGTCGAGTGCAGCCAGATAGGAGTTGATTTCCCAGTTGTCTTTCAGCCACCGCTCGATCTCGGCGTGACTGGGTACGCGCCAGCGTAGGCCGGTGGCCTCCATTTGATTGGGGCGCAGGTTGGCGACCTGTCCGGGATATTCGCTTACTGGAACCGCGCGGCACATCCACAGCGGGCTATCTAGGCGCGATTCCGGGTGTAAGGCTACGATTTGCCAGTAAGGGAAAGCCACCTCGAATTTGCCGTGCAGCCCGCCGCGCTGTCGAACGATGTCACCAGGGCCAAGAGGCAGCACTGGCGTCGGCTGTGAGAAATCGAAGTCGAAGAGAGAGGGCAGAGTCATCACGCCACCCACTCTTTGAATTCCAGGGTGGCCACCATTTCCCAGTGCAGCAGGAGCGTCTGCTTCATGCTGATCAGGTCTTCGGCCTCGCTGGTCAGGGGGTCGTCCCAGTCGGTGTGGTCGATGCCCACAGCGGTCAGCAGGTTGCACACGTCGTCATAACTGGAACTGGCGATCAGGTCACTGACGCGCTGAAATTCCGGGTCAATTGGCGTGTTGGCGTCCGGGCAGTTCGGGCAGCCCTCGGCAATCATTTGCCCCGCGAGGTGTTCGTCCAGACGCAGCTGCTCCTGTACCCAGGCGGGCGTGACGGGTTCCGCTGGCGTGTCGAAGTCCAGCCCTTCCTGCTGGCGTTCGTCCACCACTTCCAGCAGCAGGGTCAGCTCGTAGCGCCCATAGTGGCCGGTGCTGAACAGTTCCGTGAGGTTGTCCCGCGAGTCGCCGTACTTCGTGAACACGGCCACCGGCACGAACTTTTGCATCTTGCTGTTCTTCAGGCTCAGGCTGAGGGCCCGGACGTCCCCGTCGCTCTTGCTCCGTACGGCCAACTTGCACCGGACTTCCTTGTCGTTTTCCTCGGCTTCCAGCACCTCCTGAAAGAAGTCCAATTGGTCGGCCGGAACGCGAAACTCCAGGGTGCTGAGCAGGGAATCGTTCTTGTCGTACTCCGTCACCATGCGGTGGGCCATCACGTCAATTTCGCGGCGCATTTAAGCCACCTCCAGGTCAAGGGCAAGGAATTCACGCTGGATGCGTTCCAAGTCTTTCTGCTCGGCAACAGCGGCGCGTCCGGCCGCCAGGCCGTAATCCGGGTCGTGCTGGTGGTCAGCCATGGCTTTGAGTCCGGCGGCGAGTTGTTTCAGGCCGTCCGTGGGAACCGGGCCGGTAGGGATGTCGCTGGTCTTGAAGCTGCGCAGGGTGTACCAGCGGGGAATGCCAACGCCTGCGCCGGTGACGATCACGGGCAGCATGGGCGCGGCCTGGATCAGTTCGGTGGGTCTGGCGTCCTGGTAGATCAGGACGGGGGGCTCATCGTGGGGGTCGGGGTGGGGGTGCTGCCCAGTGCAGGCGGGGCAGTCGGCGAACTGCTCCTCGCATCTGCCACAGATCACGCTTGCGTGATCTGTGGCAGGGTCATTCAGATGCAGTGAATCGAGTTGCGGCAATACCTGCTGCGCCACCCACTCAGCGGTGCCGCGCCCGTCATTGCAAGCGCAGGGTTCGCCGCTATCCTCGCAAAAAGCGCAGGGCCGCTCCAGCCGCACCATGAGGCTGCTGGGCGGCTCAACAAAGTCGGCGCTGGCGTTCTGCCACCAGGAATTGGTTCTCAGATCACTGAGGATCACCAGGTGGTTCTTGGCGCGCGTGATCGAGGTGTACCAGAACTTCTTCGCGGTGTCGTCCCGCACCTTGCCGGGCTGCGCGAGGATCACCGTCGGCCAGTCGGAGCCCTGCGCTTTGTGCACGGTAATCACGTACCCGAGTTGCAGGTGCTTCTCGATCTCGTCTTCGGGGATGTCGACCAGGCGGCCCGTGATCTCCACGCGCAGGTGCGGCATGATGTCGCCTTCCTGGATCTCCCAGCCCTCCGCGCTCTTGCGCTGCACCAGCTTGGGCTTCATGACCACTTCCATGGCCTTACCGGTCTGACCGTTGAACACTTCCAGGGTCGTGTTGTTCTTGACCACCAGCACCTTGTCACCCTGACGAATCTCCGCGGTGACTTCCGGGCGGCCGCGGCTGTCCCGGCCCAGTTTCCAGCAGGGATAACTGGCCAGCGCCTCACCGTGCGGGTTGATGATCCGCTGCGCCATGAGGTTCAGGCGCTCCACGGTTTCGTTCTTCCAGGTGATGACCTGCCAGTCCTCGAAATCCTGAAAGCCGTGCTTCTGAATCAGGTCATTGAACGCCGGGTCGAAGTTGGCCGGGTCGACCCCGAACAGCAGGTTCACACACGCCTCGATGTCCCCGGTTTTCGGACGCGTCCGGTGCAGCACGCCTTCGGCCATCTTCAGGATGCCCTGCTGATCCTGCTGGCGGTAATTCTTGGCCAGGTGGATGCGGGGCGCGCCGTGCTGCACCAGGTCGTAAAACGGGCAACCGTACCCGATGGGCGGGAGTTGCTGCCAGTCACCCACCAGGATCAGGTGCGCCCCGGGCGCCAGGCGGCTCACCACGGCCCACAGCAGCCAGTTGGGGAGCATGCTGCACTCGTCCACGAAAATGAACGTCTCGCCCAGCATTTGCAGGGTGAATCCGCCCTTTCTGAATTGTAGGGCTTTGTGGATGGTGCTGGCCTCGCCGGGCACTTGGTAGCGCTTGAAGGCCTGCTTCATGCGGTCGGCGGCCTTGCCCGCGAACGCCATGCCCCGCGCTTCGAACCCGGCGGCGACCAGGCACATGACAGCGGCCGCGATGACGTGGGTCTTCCCGACTCCGGCCCCGCCGGTCAGCAGCAGCACCTTGTTGGCGAGGATGGCGCGCACGGCACGGGTCTGCGGCTCGTCCAGCCCCTGCTTCTCGCAGATGGCTTGCTGCACCGGGGACAGGTCGGCCAGCGGGACGTCCTCGCCCACCTTCGGCAGCCTGCGCATCCACTGCTCAAGGCCCTTTTCGGCCTCCAGCTCCGGCGGGTACCAGTACCGGCTGTCCTCGATGTCCACGCCCAGGTTCTGGTGTTCGGGGTTCAGCAGTTGCAGCTTGCCGCGTTCCAGGATGAAGTCCCGTTCGGACAGCACCGCTTTTTCTTGCAGGATGTACTTGTTCCCGGCGTCATGACGGCGAATGTCGTCCGCGCCGATGTCATACGCCTCGTCGGCCACGCGATCCGCACGCTTGAAGGCGATGCCTTCCACGTCGGTGAGGCGGTAAGGGTTGCGGTTGATGACGGCGAGGGCCGCGCCCGCGTCACCGTCGCCCAGGTCTTCGACGATGCGGCGGGCCAGCTTGTCCCCGATGCCGGGGAGGTTCCGGATGTCCTGGAAGGGCTCAGACCAGAGGTCACCGCGAGGCATGGGAACCTCCGGTGACCTGCTCGCGTAGTGGGTGGTGTTGGTGGTCTTGTAACATGATTGGCAGCTCCAGAAGGGGCGAAAAATGGGCAGGTGCGTTTGCTTGGACGGCGCGCACCTGCCCTTCTTCAGAGAGGGGCGAAATTCAGCTCAGAACGGCATGCCTTCTTCGTCACCTGCGGGGAAGGGATCATCACCGGCATGGGCCGCAGGCCGTGCGGGGGGCTGAGCGGCAGGAGCTGCCTTCTGCTGGGGGGCCTGGGCAGTGGCGGGGGCCGGCTGGGCCTGCTGGGGCGCCGGGGCGCGGCGCTTAGGGAGAGGGGCGACGGCGCTCACGTTGGTGTATTCGCTGCCTTCCTTACCGACGATGGTGACCAGCCAGTCACGCCCGAACATCTCGTGGCCTTGCCACAGCAGGCCTTTGACATCCACGGTGACGGGGCGGCCCTGTTCGGTTTCGCGGATAGCGTCCATCAGCTCGTCCCATTCCTCGATGAACTCGAATTTCACTTCAAGGTGGTTGCCGTCTTCCTTGCCGAGCTGCTTGTTCAGCATGCCTTCCAGGCGTTTCTGGAATTTGCTCTTGTAGGTGGCGTTGTCGTCGAACTCGATGAACTCGGGCATCTTCAGGAACTTGTCGCGCTGTTCGGCGCCGCTTTCGGTGTCGCGCCAGATCAGGCACATCTGCGCGTACGCGGATTCTTCGGGCGTTTTGACGGCGCCGGTCTTGGGGTCTTTCTTGCAATATTCGGGCTTGGGCATGCCGATCTCGACGTAGGCCCGGTCCAGGGTCATCTGGTAGGTGCCGGGTTCGAAGCGTTCGGCGCTTTCACGTGCGGTTTTGGTGCGTCCCTTCATGTTGGTGGTCTCCTGTAAGCCCTGGGGGCTGCCTTCCGGCTGCTATGGGGTGGGCACGAGTGGAATGGGGTCGGTGGGCTCTCCGTTCGGTCTCGGCGTGGTCACGTATGCGCCGCCCACGCGGGGGGCTAGGTTTTCGTCGGCGCGAACATCGCCCAGACCATCAGCACGAAGCCCAGCAGGTACAGCACGCCGCCAGGGATGGCGTTCAAATCGGCCTGAACAGTGGCAGTGGGCTGCATGGCGGCGTACAGCAGCCGCCAACCGATCAGGAACACCAGTAGGCCCAGGGCGAACAGGCGGAAGCGGCGCATCAGTACCGACCCTCCCGCAGCATGGTTTCCACGTCGATGTCCTGGGGGCGGGCGGCGTACCAGCGGGATTTTTGCAGCCACCAACGCAGCACCAGCACCTCGATGACGCTCAGTTGTTCGGCGGTCATACAGCACGCTCCTTTTCACTTTTCACCGGCACCGGCACCGGCTGGGGCGCGGGCGCAGCGGGCAGGGGCCGCATCAGTTCACGCAGCCGGGCGTTGGCTTCGGGGTCGCGGCGGGTGCGGATGACGGTCACAGCCGGCTCCCGGCCACGCTGAGCAGGGCAGCAATGCTGATCTCCAACGCTTTCTCGGCCAGCTTGTCCATGACCTGTTGCACCGTGGTGATGCCGAACGCGATGGCGAGACCGATCACCACGCCCAGCAGCAGCACCAGCAGGAACTGCCAACGCAGGCGCTTACGCTGGATGAGCTGGTAAATGGGGGCGGTGCCGGGCATCAGAGGCCTCCCAGGGCGGCCAGTTCTTTCAGGACGACCTTCTTCTGGGCTTCCAGCGAAAGCAGGCGCCGCGCCAGCTGTTCCACGCTGTTGTCGGTGGGGATAAGGCGGGGGTGGTGTTTGCGGGCAACCTTGCCGTTACGGATGGCCGTGACTGCTCTGGCGACGGGGGCCACGCCGGGCATGGCTTCACCCTGGAATGCCTGGAAGGAAACACTGGGCCAGATGGCCTGCACTTCATCCAGGGGGAACAGGTAGGCGGGAGCCTGGCAGAGTGGTTCAAAGAAGTGGTGGGTGGGTTTCAGGCTGCGGTGGCTCAGGCGGTTCAGGGCGCTCTTGTTTGAGCAGCCCAGCGCCGCTGCCACACCGCGCACTGAGATCAGGGCGGGAGCGGCGTGCTGGGCGGCAGGCTGGGTCAGGGCAGACAGCACCAGGTCTTCGGCCATGTCGCGGAACAGGCGGGCGCGTTTGCTGCGGATGAAGAACCCCAGACGCACGATGCCGCGCTTCGTCCAGAGGGTCTGACGAAGGTTGCCATTCCCAGCGTCGGAGTTACCGACGGTGAGGAAATGCTTGCCTTCCACCAGTTCTTCCGGGCGGTTGGCTTTGTGGTCGCGGATGGTCGAGGCGCTCACGCCGTAGCCCAGCGCGACCTGCTCAGAAGTTGCCGTGAACTCATGGGCAGGGTCAGGGGTCAGGATGACCTCCTGACCGCCGACCTCCAGTACGTAGGGGACGAGGGCAGTCACGCCGCCACCTCGTCCAGCACTTCAGCGGTTTTCGTGGTGGTGTCGGCCCCTTCGAGGATGCTCACGGCGCGGTGAAGGTCACACGCCTGACCGTCAACGATGCCCACAACCTCGCCCGTGAACTTGCTGCGGTACAGGGCGACGGTATGGCGGCGCACCTGAACAACGGCCCCGTCCATGCGGTCGAGGGTGACGGTTTCCCACTGGCGGTAACGGGCGGGGGTGCTGGGGGTGGTATTCTCTTGCATAACGCTGACCTCCTGGGGGTCGGTGGGCGGACATCCGGGCAAGGGGTGTCCTTTTCTTTTGGCCTATGCCGCCTCGTTGGGGGTTGATTCAACTATCAACTCAGCGACAGACAAGTGAAGGTGCGGGGCGATTTTGCGCAGGCTATTGAGGCTGGGAACATACTTCTCTGATTCCCAGTTCTGAATCAGCCGAGCGTTCTTCTTGTTGCCTAGCGCAACTTCAGCCAGCCCGCGCACGGATAAGCCTGCCGCGATTCGGGCGGTCTTAATCCGTTGTCCTATCGTTTCTGGCATGGGTAGATGATACGACTATCTACATTTGGGTGTCAATAGGTGTATCAACTCCTCTTGGTGGGGATGCAACTGGTATCTACACTCTCTCGTATATGTGGTGTGATGATAGAACTCTCTACACAGCCGACAAGGCCACTCATGCCAGTGTCTGACGAGATAAACAGCCGTTTGGATGTGGCAGAGCTGCTGAAAAGCTACATCCGGCGAGCGACCAAAACCCAGGCGCAGCTTGCCGATGAACTGGGGGTGGATAAAACCTATATGTCTCAGCTTGCCACTGGAAAGGTTAACTGGGTGAACAGCAGTTACTTCGGTGCACTGGTGAAGGCACTGGGTCTTAAAGAACACGAAGTTAAGGCGCTAAAGCCTGAGGCTGTTATCGAATTAGCTCCCGATCCCAACCAGTCCGCCATTGACCTCGTGAAAATGGGTGCTGAACCTATCAACGGCGAGTACCCGGTCCCCCTCCTGGGTGATGTGGCGGCAGGCGGCAGGATGGATACTTTCATTCCAGTGGAAAACGCCGAGGAATGGATAGATGCCGGGCGTGGCCTCGCCATGCGCTACGGCCTGAGTAGCCTGTACGCCCTGCGCGTCACCGGGGACAGCATGTATTCGGAACGCGCGCGCTTCAGCGTGCCGGACAACAGCGTCGTGATCGTCCACCGTGAACTGGAACCCGTGCGCGGCGACATCGTGGTCGCGTACATCGAGGAACTGGACGTGGGCGTCATCAAGTCGTTCGGAGAGCCAGAGGACGCCACCCTCAGCAGTTACAACCCGACAGGCCCGGTGTACCGCGCCAACCAGTTCCGCATTCGCCTGTGCGGCGTGGTCGTGGAGACCCGCACCGTGCCCCTGACCAGGCGGAACGGATTCCACTAGGAGAACCCCAATGAAACGCACCCTGCTCACCCTGTCCGCGCTGCTGTTCCTCGCCACCGCCCAGGCCGCGCCACGTCCCACCGTGAAGAAACCAATTCCAGCAGGTGGTTTCAAAAACTGCAAGGCCGCGAATGCCGCCGGGTACGGTGACATCAAGAAGGGCCACCCGGCCTACCACACGCGCCTGGATCGTGACCGGGACGGCACGGCGTGCGAATGGAGTAAGTGGCGTGGGTAAAGTCCGTTTCCGCAAAACAAAATCCATTGGCCCGCTGAAATTCACCGTCACACCTAAAGGCATCGGCACGAGTGTGGGCGTGAAGGGCGCACGCATCGGGCGCGGCAGTGACGGGAAAACCCGCATCAGTGCCAGTATCCCCGGCAGTGGCCTCAGCTACCAGCACACGGTTGGGAGCGGGAAACGTCAGCAGGCGACCCAGCAGGCCGGCACGCACCCCGCCGCCGTGGCCTGCCCTGGTGGGCCTGGGTGTTAATCGCCCTACTGGTGCTGGGCTGGCTCATGAACCTCGCCAGTGGTGGCACACCTGCCCCATGAACCTCACTCTCCCCTCCCCTGCCGCCCAGTGCGCCGTGGGCTGCGTGAGAGTGAGTACCGACCAGCAGCAGGATCGGTACGGACCCGAGCGCCAGCGGCGTGACATCGAGCGCGAGGCCACCTACGCGGGCCTCACGCTGGTGCACTGGCACGAGGAAGCCATCAGCGGCGCGAAAATCGAGCGGTACAACGAGAACGCCTACTACGACCTGGCCCGCCAGCACCCCGGCATCACGTTCATTTTTTCAGCGTCGAACCGCGTGGGCAGGCACGTTGAGATCATCGTCGGCATCGCCCGGAACCTGCTGAAAATGCGGGCGGGCGTGTACGTGGCAGGCATTGGTGACCTGTCCAGGCCGCGCAACTGGAAGGAATTCCTGCGCGACTCGGTGGATGCCGAATCGGATTACACGAACATCATCAAGCAACTCACGGACGGGAAGGTCGAGAAGGCCCAGGCGGGCCACTGGGCGCAGGGCCGCGTGCCGTGGGGGTACAGGCTCGTGCGGGACGAGCGCGGCATCAGCACCGTGCCGGAACTCCACCCGGATCACGCGCCGGTGGTGCGCCGCGTTGGGGAGATTTACGCCCAGCATGGCGGGGAGACCGCCACCGCCCGCCAGTTGAACAGCGAGGGACTGAAAACCGCCACGGGCAAACCCTGGACAACCGCCGCCGTGGCCAGCATCGTGCGAAACACCCGCTACGCGGGCCGCGCTGAGTTTTACGGGCATGTGATCACGTACCCGGCCATTTTCGAGCCTGACCTGTGGGCGGCCATGCAGGCGCAGCGGAAGAACCGGAAAAAAGGTGAGCGGCCCATCGTGACGAAAAATTACTTGCTGTCAGGGCACGCTCGTTGCGGTGAGTGCGGCGGGAGCATGGGCGTGAACCGCAGCATGGGTGGCGGGCGCGGCCACGGGCGGTACGTGTACTACCGTTGCTGGCGTGCTGGCGCACCGAAAGAGGCTGGAAAGCGCTCCTGCACGCACGGCACGTACTACCCGGTGGCGCGACTGGAGGACACGGCATGGCAGGCGATCATTGATGTTCTGATCCGGCCTGAGCAGGTGCAGGCGCTGCTGAGCCTGGGCGTACCGCCGGAACCCGCCGCGCCCCGCCTGGCGGCCATCCAGCGCGAAATGACTGACCTGCTCACGCGGGCCGCGCGGTACGACCTGCCGGACGAGGTGGTACGCGCGGCCCTGGAGCCGTTACAGGCCGAGAAAACCCGCCTGGAAGCCGCGCAGGAGGCCGTCATGCCCTTGATCCCCTCGGACGTGCTGGAAGCGTGCCAGGCCCTCGCTGAGCGCCTGCCAGGGCTACCGCGTGACGACCGGGACAGTGTGCTGCGAGACCTGCGGGTTAAACTGGAAGTCCAGCCGGGCGGGATCGTGACAGTCACGGAACTCAACCTGCCCCAGGCCTGAGCAGCAAGAAAACCCCGTACCTAGCGGGGAGAAACTGCGCTTGAGAGGAGATGCACCACTATGGACATGCCAGTGCATCTCCAGCGAAGCATGGAACGCGAAAAGCCCCCGCCTGAGCGGGGGTTATTTGCTGCTGAGGTCGTACACGCCCCGCTGCACACGCCGCAGATACCCGTTTGCCACCTGCTCACTGAGCCACCGGGCCGCGTCGTCATGCTGGTCATCAAAGGCACGCGCGGCCACGTCGGCTACCGTCGCGGGCCACGAGCCGCACTGGTCGAGCCGTATGACGCGCCGCAGGGTAATGCCCTGGCGTTTTGCGTGGTTGCTGACGGTGCGAGCGTTGTACCCGTGCCGACTGGCAATGCTGCTCAGCGTCTCACCCGCCTCGATTTGCCCGGCCAGCCAACCCGGCACCCAGTACAGCGGCAGGCCCCGCGCCGTCACCTCATCCAGCGTCCAGGGTTGCCCGCTGGCCTCCCGTGCCCGCCACAGGTGCTGCAACTGGTGCGGGGTGTACGCCTGGGGCTGGTGCTCACGGGCCACGCTCAGCGCCGCATTGAGGGCAAACACGGCGACGGGCAGACCGACACGGGCCGCTGCCTGCTCCAATAGCAAACGCTCAGCCGGGTAGGGACTGAGCGTGAGACCCGCACGGGCCTGATGAGCGCCATCGGGGGAGATCGATACGGGAGCTGGGATGCCCTCAGCCTCCACCCACTGCCTCACATCCGACGCTACGTAACCGTACAGGGCCGCTACAGCCTCCAGTGAGCCATGCCGCCGCCATTCCTGCAAGAGCCACGGCTCGATCTGATAAAAACGCGCTCCGCCCCCGCCCTGATAGCCCCAGCGTTTGAGCTGGCGAATGTGAGGCAGAGAGACATTGTGTTGCCGCTCGGCGGTGGTGCGCCATGATTGGAGCCGTTTTGGAGTATCCCATCCCATTGCGGCTGCCATTGCCTCAGCATCCGGCGCGTGCTGCTCATACAGTCGCAGCACCTGCTGAAAATCTCGTGATGGATTTTTGCGGCTCTGCCCAAACGGAATCCCGGCGAGGCGGGCTTGATATGAGACTGCCTCCCGTTTTATCCCGAGGATGCCCGCTATCTCCTGTGACGTGGCGTCAGGTTGGGCACGCCGCAACTCAATGATTTTTTCCCGGATGGCCTGGCTTTTATCCCGTGCGGGTTTCCCTCCCCGTCCCCACTTACTCATGGCGGGCCTTGTGCGCGGCTGCGCCAGTCGGCAGCGCTCCAGGATGCGGAGCATCCGATCTGATGAGCCATGTCCCCAGGCTTTGCCAAGCTGGGATGTGGCCCTTGGTAGCCCAGTCCTTTGCGGTGCGCTCTGGCACACTGTTGATCTGCGCCCATTCGCGCACCGTGATAGCTGGGCGCGGATCAGAGTATGTCATAAGCCTCCAGGCCGCGAGGGGCAACAATCCCGCCGAACTGGGCGTCAATGCTGTAGGCGGCGTCGGTTTCGCCGTCGAGCAGGAGGGCGGCAAAGGCGATTTCCATGTCGTCGTATCCGGCGGCCTGGAGGCGTTGGTAATCGCTTTCGGTGATTTCAACGGCGGGGATGAGGTGGCCGCGCTCCTGGGCGATGCGGGTGCGGTTGTGGCCGTCAAGGATGGTGTTGGTGTCGCTGATGATGACGATGGGGGCGTATTCGGCGTCGGGGAAAGCGGTGCGGATGCCTTCGAGGTTGGACTGGTCACTTTCGCGGAAGATCAGGGTGTTGGGGTTTATCTCTTTCATGCGTTTAGTATGCCAGATATGGCAAAGTAAGTCAAGCCCTGAAGCCAATGATTAAGCCCCGCCAGAACCCCCGCGCCACAAACGAAAAAGCCCCCGCTCGCCAGCCCATTCAGGCCAGGAGCGGGGGCAGGTTAGTCACGCGGCTTTCTTCTTGATGACGCTCTGGTACAGGCTTTCCAGCCCTTGAATGACGCTGGCCTTGA
>ERZ501016.197-NODE-197-length-24244-cov-4.842366_pt1 | contig 24244 bp, 27 predicted proteins | sample MGYA00248889_ERZ501016 | MGnify/ENA primary metagenome ERZ501016 (study PRJEB25958, sample SAMN03398594) | human skin metagenome | study: EMG produced TPA metagenomics assembly of the Human Skin Microbiome Metagenome (human skin metagenome) data set. | reverse complement strand
AAGTCGGCGGCCCTCTTTTTATGTAAGCGGCGTCAGCCGCTCCCTCACCCAATGGTCTCAACGAAACCACTCGTCCCATAAGCTCATCCAAACCCATGGGGCGCGGGTAGCGTGAAGACGAAACCACGTATCTGGACGACCGATCAAACAGGTCGATCGCTGTGGTAGGCGACCAGCCTCGCCAACGCTTACCAACGATAGATCGGCAGCGCCATCCGATGCTGGGCGCATCCCCTCCATGGGAGCGCAACAGGGACCGCCGACAGGCGGGACTCGGGTTAAGGGGTTAATTCAATAGTTAGAAGGTTAAGCGATCTAGATGATCGCCAAGCTTATGATCTGGCGCGATTTTCGCCAAAGACCCGTTCCCGATGTATCGACGAATCGTTCCTGATGTATCGAAGGTAGCGTTCCTGATGTATCGACAAAACGTTCCCGATGTATCGACGCCAGCCCGGCGCCCATGAAATTACCCACAGACTTATCCACAGGATCATGACGACCTCGTAACGACACAGGGCCATCGAAAAACGTTCCTGATGTATCGATGACGCGCACGCTGAAACGGGCCCGCCGACAGCCACAAAGCTTCGACACATCAGGAACGCTTCGGGGTATCATGACCGCAATGATCGAACGCCGACAAGCGAGCCGATAGCAATCAGGCACAGCACAAAAGCCCAGGCCGGCAGCGTCGTGACTAGGCGCATCGAACGACTGAGCTATAAGCCCGGCATGACCAAGCGAATCATCATTATCGCGGCAGTAGCGATCGCCACGCTCAGCGGCTGTGGTTCCTCAGCGGACACATCACCGACAAGCAACGATGCAGCGCCCATCGAGAATATCGAGCTTCCAGCGGAGGAGCCAAGCGGCGATGCAGCCAGAGCAGGCGCGGAGCCCCAGGCTGCTCCCTCGGCCGAAGACCAGGCGATGATCGACGATGCGCTGGCAAACCCTCAAGACTACCACGGCATGATCGACAGCAGCGAGGCCGCTGCGCGGCAGCAGGAGGATGGGGTCAGCCAGGCGATCGAGTCAGCCCGCTAACGGGCGACCGGCGAGACTGCCAGATACCCCAAAAACACTCGTTCAGCGGGCTCGACCGCGCATGGTGCGATCGACGAAGCCGATAAACGCCGACTGCCAGTTTTCGGGGATACGGCCAGGCTCCATATGAACCCAGTCGGCAAAACGCGTGTGCAGCGCATCGATATCGATCGCACCGTAGCGACGGCTCAGAAGCTCATGCGTCTGCGCGGAGACGAAGCCGCGGCACGAACGACGACGAACAGCGCCAGTGCCACGCTTGATCATTTCGGCTACCACCGCCCGGTCGGGCGAGCCGGCGGTGTCCGCGTCCGACGTCCCGAAAAGATCGATGACAACGCCGGTGCCGGTAGGCGTCGACGGAGGCGAGCCTGCAGATAGATCGACCGTTTCCGATCGACGACGCATGCGCAACAGGATCGAGCGCTCACGAACATCGCGCTTGGCGCCTTCGGGATAAGGCCGATGCTCGATCGACAGGTCGAAGCCCGGGAGCGCATTGCGCTCGACCAGTTTCAGCATCTCGAACTTGAAGCGACGGTAATTGCCTTCAGCGCCCGATTTCTCGAACAATGTCGGCATGGCAATGGCAAAGCCATCGTCCGTCCCGCCGGCATGTTTGCGAGCCACCTTGTAAAGCCAGCGTTCGCGGCCGCCGGTGATATCGAAATAGGCCTGGTCGATCGATAGCACACCGCCTTTCATGCCGACGCCGGCCATGAACCAGGACGAAAGCTCGAGCATCATCCCAAGCGAATTGCCCTCATCGTCGAGGATATGCTCCCAGCGATCGATCCAGCTGAAGGTCGCTTCATGGCGATGGCCGGCGCGGATGTTGGTCTTGACCGTGGTCGACTGCAGCCGGTCGAGAGCGGCGCACAGGAGTTCATAGGACCGCGATGATTGCGGCCGGCCGATCGCACGCAGCAGGCTATAGGGCCGAAAGTGCACCACGCGATCCGGCGTGCGGCCCTCGCGGATCTCACGCGAAATCAGGCTGGCGCAATAGATCAGGATGTCCGCATCCCAGATCGTTGCCATCCCGTACGATAGGTTCGCCGAAACATGCACCCACAGCTTGCCGTCGGGGGAGCGATAATCAATCGGCTTGATGCGACGATCCTTCGACAGGCTGAAGAAGGGACGCTCCATCAGATCGCGCTGATCGCGAAACGGCGCCTGAACATGATCGGGCAGAAAAAGATCGAGGTGCAAGCGCTGACGAGCACGCGGACTGTCAAGCAACGATGAGACGCTGGACGATACAGCGCTGGACTGCGTCATGAAAAACCCCGGACCTCGAAAACCCACCGCAGACCACCTCCCCTGAAGAGGTGATCAACCATCGACCCTCAATCACAACGAAGGTCAGGCAACAAGCGTGTCAGGTCAGATGAGGATGATGATCGTGGTCATCGCGACGAGTCCCCTCGCCGGCGCCAGGAAGAGCACGCGGATGAGAACGCCGATGAACATCGCCAGGCATGGCTGGGACGCTACGACGCTCATGCTTCACGACAGGACGCGGCGGGCTGGGGCGGAGCACGGGCTTCGCCACAGAAGGGCCACGCTTGGTCATTGAGGCATCACCAATATCAACCAGCGACATCGGATGAGACGAAACGGAAACGACAGGGGACGCCAGGCCCAGGCCCAGCGCCATCGCAGCAGCGACCAGCATAGGTGAAACTCCTCTCGCACCACCCCTTGCAGGGGTCGATGCCTCATCCTCACTTGCGTTTGTAGAACGGGTCCGGGCGAGCGCCAACCCAACACTCAAACCAAACAGGCGAGCGCCGATAGCGCTCATCATCAGGTTGACGCAGGGCGGAGCAAAAACTAACCATCCTCAAAGGCGCGCCGGGCGTCGGGGATGAAAAACACATGAGCAATGTCGTGCTCGCCATCATCGGAATCCTGCTCGCCGCGGCCGCGGTGCCGATGGTGCTGTTCTACGGAGGCGACGCCTTCTCCAAGCGCGATGCCGAGGCGGCCGCCGTTGCTGCCATGAACGTCGGCAACAACGTCAAATCCGCTTACGACGTCTATTATGCGCAGGAACGCCGGGCGCCTGCCGATCTCAATGAGCTGAGCGCCAACGGCACCTATCTTTCCAAGCCGACTATCCCCAGCACGACCGGGAACATCAACGACGAATGGTTCGTCGACGGTCGAACGCGCTACTTTACGATCGAGATCGTCGACAGCGACATCTGCAACCACATCAATCGCTATGCCCGTCGCGGGACGCAGATCCTCGACCGCATCACCGGTGCGACCGGATGCGCGCGTGAAGGCACCGTGCTCGAATATTTCATGGCGCTGCAGCGGCCGCGCCCGACGTCCAACGTCGCGGATCCGGATCAAACACCAACGCATCCGATGCCGACGCCGACGCCGACGCCAACACCCGCACCGACTTCGCCAGTGACGCCGGTCTACAATCCCATCTGGATGGAGCCGTCAACGCCAACCCAGGGCGGATCAAGCGGCGGGGGTTCGAGCAGCGGCGGGTCAAGCGGCGGCGGAACCGACGGTGGCGGCGACAGCAATACGATCATTGATCGTACCGATCCGACAAAACCTTTCATTCCCAAAACGGACTGCTCGATTACCCCCGAGGCAACCGCAACGCCTAGCCAGAAAACGCTCTGGCTCAATTGCTATGCACGCGACATCATCCCGGCCGCACGCTGGTGGATTCGCTCGGGCCGAGGCGAAAATCCAAGCGTCCAGCAGCTCTATGACGCAGGACTGCTGGTGCGCACCCCGCCCGCATGGCCGGAAATCAACAATATCAGCATTTCGAATTACGCCGGCAGTCCGTACGGCAGCCCTGCCTATGCCCGGGCGGCGCCAGCGAACAACAAGCCACGCTACCTGCGCATCGAAATGCACGCCACGCAGGATGGTCTCAACAACTATTACGCATCGGCGGACGTACCCAACAAGATCCTCAACCGGGACATGGCCTACTACTATATCCTGTACAGCCAGCCGCTCTACTGGCCGCGCGAGTACACCAAATACGTCAACCGCGAGATCGAGCCCAAGTACTATAAGAGCATCCCACTCGCCAACGCGTCGCTCAAGGAAAAGGGCGACTACATGGGCTATACGCTGCGCTGGTTCGACTGGGCTGCGCGGGACGCACTCAACAATGGCGCCGAATACGCTACCGTAAACTTCACCGCCGCTGGCCTATCAGCGCTTGGATATAACCCGCCTGTCTTGCCCGACTGGCCGGAAGCCGCACAGGTCGAATTGCGTACGCGCACCGACCAGTTCGGCACCGGAGCAAACGGGCCCGGGCCTAATTATTTCATCCGATGGAACGTGCGCCAGCCGTGGGCCATCGAAATGAACAACCATGTCGTTGCCGCCAACTATGGACGCGCACGTTTCGACATGTACTCCGACAGCTACTACACGGCCTATCCCAAAATCACCCATACGCTTCGCGATCATAACAGCGTCGCGTTGGCAGCCATCAATCACGTCAATGGCGAATTGACGCAGATCATGCGCTCGGTGGTAAGTCAGAATCTGCTCGATCGAACGAGCTATGACGCCGGCGGTGGATATACGCCGAACTTCAATAACTACGCGACCGGCTGGGACTTCGCCTATTACGACGACGGCTACGTCTATGTGATGGCGACCATCACCGATCAGGCGCAGTGTGAAACGCTGCGCCAATTGCAAGGTGAAGGCGGCGATCTCAACGAGCTCAAGTTCGCCCCCGAATGGTGCGGACGCAACGAGAGCGGGCTCTACTACATGATCGATGCGACCGACCAGGTGCGCTCGATGCAGCGGACGACGCTGTGGACTGAGCTCGACCGGGTGGTAAGCGACCTAAAGCAAAAGCAGGTCTGGGGCGCGCAGATGTACGCCAACAACGGCGGATACCAGCCCAACTTCCGCGGACACGGCCAGAATCTCAAGTTCTGGGAATTCAGCAACGGCAAGCGCTACGTCTCGGTCGACGTGCCCAAGCGCTTCTGCAGCTGGTTCCGGATGCAGATCGGGCAGATCGATGGCGCGGGCGAAATGCGTTACGATCCGGAGTGGTGCATGGATTATAGCGAAGGCACCCGGTACATGGTGGAGGTGCGATAATGAGGATGGGGAAAAAGCGCCGTTATCCCAGCTACGTGCCTCAATCGGTCACAGCTGTCGTCGACTTCGCTCTCGATATCGCGATCATCATCCTGTTCGGGTTGCTGATGGGGTGCAGCGCCCAGCCCGAAGCGACCAAAGCAACGCCTGCGCGAACCGAAGCGCCGGTGGAGACGGTCGTCACTCGCGACATCGCATCAACCCGCAGTTATCCGAGCTACCAGAGTAAGGATAAACCCTACGGGCGCAGCGACGCCGACCGGGTGCCGGCGCGCGCGGCAGTCAGCGCATCGAACGAGGGCCGGCAGGCGCTCTAAGCTCGCACCAGAAATCAAACGAACAAAGAAAAGCCCGGCATTGCCGGGCTTTTCTGCGTACTGACCAAGGGGATGAACAGTGATGATAAGGCCTATCGAATGTAAGAACTACGCCAAGATGGTCTATGACCGCGGCGAAGAGACGGTTATCGCCGAACTGACGCGACTGCAGACGATCATCGTGCGGGCTCAGCAGGCCATGGCAACCGGTGATGCGGTCAAGACGCTCAACATTCTCCACTCCACTAACAGGTACCAGCCATGACCGTGTCGACCCTGATCCACGAAGAGGAGTGGATCGAACAATATCAGCCGATCGCCAACCCCCTGCGCAACGATCTCGGCTTCGACTATGGGGACGGGTCGGCGCTGGTCGACGACAGTGAGGCCGAACTCGCCTACCTCGACAACATCGAGGCGAAGCGCATCTGGACGGTGATCGATCGCGAAGATGATACGGTGATCGTGCCTGGCCGGTACAAGATCAACGCCCTCGGCCACATCATCACCCAGAACGCATGGAGCGATGAAACGTTGATGGTATATTATCACGAGAACTAAAGCCGCCCTCGAGGCTTGAAAGCCACCACCCTTCGTGAGAGCATTTGAGGATAGATGCTCAAAGAGGGAAAAAGGCTTATGCCGCAGATCTACGACATGACCGAAGAGGAAGAGTCCTACGAAAAGGCGCTCGAGGCCAATGCGGAAAAACACGAGAGGTCGGGAGATGGGCAGACCAGCCAGGCGCCGCTCGCGCAGGTATACAACCAGTTCATGGCCGACCACGCGGTCGATATGAGCTAGGGCTGAAAACCCCCAAGGTCGAAACGCGATTGCCAAGCCCTGTCATGCTATCCTAAAACATGCGCCGACCCTTCCCCAGGCGCATGAGGAACGAAAGCATGTATCAGCGAACCGCCCGGATCGTTTCCTATCTCGCCGGCGCGGCGATGATCGCATTCACAACTCCCGCTTTCGCGCAGCAGGCCCCGTCCTCCGGCGCAGATCTTTGCCCCGAGGTCCCGGACACCACCGGCACCCCCGCTCCGCAAACGAGAGCGCCTACCCAGGCCAATGTGCAGGCGCCGGTCACGACAACCTACACAGACAGTCGCGGCAACCGGGTCGAAACCACCACCAACCCCGACGGCTCGGTGAGAACGGTGACCCGCAACCCGCAAGGCCAGGTCATCAGCACCAACAACCGACCGGGCACCGGCGCCGCAACACCGACCAAGGGTGGCACCCGTCAACCAGGTAGTAATACTGGTACTGGCAGAGGCGCCACTGCAGGAGGAGCAGCTGCGGGGGGCGCCGCTACCCCGACGCGACCCGGCGCAACAACGCCCGCACGTCCAGGAGCGACGACACCTGCACGCCCAGGCGCAACCCCGACGCCGACAGCAGGACTCGCCATGCCGACAGGAAATGCGGCGCAATGCTCGCGCGGTCTCTCGTTGGCCAGAGGTGATCGAGCATCGGTCAATCGCGCGCTGGCAGCACGAGCAGTACTGCAAGCAGCCGCGACACGCTATGGCATCGACTGGAAATTTCTCGCTGCCATCGGGATTCGCGAAACTGGTTTTCGCAACATCGACAACCCCAATCCGAAAGACCCCGGCTGGGGTTACTTCCAGCTAACTCGTCAGCCCGGCGTGAGCTATGCTCAAGCGCGAGATCTGACGTTTTCGGCAAACTATGCCGCGCGCATGCTGGCAAACAATATGCGTTATCTGCGGTCGAGGTATCCGAGGTTCACGCAAGCGCAACTTTTGCAGGCTACAGCCGCATCGTATAACTTCGGTACAGATGATGTTTCGGGTAATCCAAACACCATCGACGTCGGAACAACGAGGAATAATTATGGGCAGAGCATCGTTCTGATGATGAATTGCTTCTAAGGTTTGAGGGGAGATGAAAAAGATGACCAGCAAGAATCGGCTGATGGCGATGGTGGCAATGTGCGTCGCTGCCGGAACCGCAGCGCCAACAATCGCACAGACCTCGTGGAACAGCACGCCGACGGCACGACCCGTGCAATCGCGACCAGGTGTCGTGCGGCAGACCAATCCGGTCAACTCAGCCGCCTTGCCCAACGCCATCCGTCGCGGCGCTATCGCAACGCGCAGCGATCGCACTGGCGAGATCGCCGGCGCGCGTATCGGCAACAGCAACACCTATGTCGTCTACATGCGGACGCAGAACGGATGCGGCAGCGGGGGTTGCCGTGCGCAGATCTGGCGCATGAACGGCGCCAATGCGGTGGAAGGCGAAAAGCTGGTGGTCGGCCGACTGCCGATCGTGGTGCTGCCGCAGACCGACAACGGTATGCCGCGGCTCGGCGTTACCGCCTATGATGGAGCACGCAACGTCTCCTATATCGCACCGGCAATCTTCAACGGGAACACCTACGAACCCGACGACAACAGCGAACTCGCCGCCAACAGCGGGCGGCCTCTGATCACCGCCGCGATGCTGCGGCCGTTCTGAACAGGCGAGATTACAGGCATCAAGGACGAGAAGGGGCGGTGCCATCGGCGCCGCCCCTTCTTTTATGGGCCAATGTTCGAAAAGCGTAAAAAGTCAGGGTAAACCCGCTTGGGCTGACCATGAACCCGGACCATAAGAAACCCTCAATTGACCAACCGGGGGTAATCCATATGACGCGCAAGATCGCCACGATGATGGCCGGAACGATCATCACCAGCATGGCCATGGTCACACCGGCAATGGCGCAAACCTCGGGCGTCAGTCAGAATGGCGTCGAGGCTGTGAGCGCCGCTACGGGCGATGTGCAATCAGCGACGAATCCTACCTCGCAAACCTACACTCCCGATGACTTCGCGCGCTACAACCCGATCACCGCTCTCGATCTGGTGCGACAGGTGCCGGGCTTTACGCTGATCATCCCCGAGGCTGCTCGAGGGCTCGCGGTCACCACCTCGAATATCCTCATCAACGGCCAACCGCCAGCAACCAAGGCCGATACGCCGGATCTGCTGCTACAGCGCATCCCGGCCGGTAACGTCGAGCGACTCGAACTGCGGCAGGCCGATGGACGCACCGATGTCGCGGCTCGCGGGCTGGTGCTCAACCTGGTCCTCAAAAGCGCTACCGGCACCACCGGCACCTGGCGCGGCCGTATCGTCAAGGCCGACAGCATGGACTGGGCCCCGACCGGCGCGGTCAGCATCACCCACGACAACGGTCGCTGGCGCTTCGAAGGCGGGGTTGCCACGACCATCCTGCGCGTGCGCAACGTCGGGCCCCAATACAGCTACGACTATATGGGCGATCTCACCCAAAGGCGCGACCAGATCGTCGAAACGCGTGAACGCGACTGGACGGTCAACCTCGGAGCGCATGGACTGATCGGTGGCTTCGCCACCGACCTCGCCATGCGCGCAACCACCGATCGCCTGACCCTCACGCGCGACTCGCTGATCAGCGACGCGCAAGGCGTCCTCATCGGTAACGAACAGCTGATCAGTCAAGCGCCGGCATCCAAGCAGAGCTATGAGATCTCGCTGGATCTCGAGCGTCAATGGAGCCCCAGTTTCGGCAGCAAGCTCGCGCTGGTCGGCAGCCGCGACGACGGACGCGACGAAGGCTCCACCACCACCTACATCAACGGCAATAGCCGACAGTCAATCAACCAGGCACAGCAACAATATAACGAGCGAATCGCCCGGCTCACCAATCGCCTGCTGGTGGGGGATATCACCTTCCAGGCGGGCGCCGAATATGCTCGCAACACGCTCGAATCGCGCTTCCAGAGCCAAAGCGGCGCCAATAACCCGCTGGTCGAGAATGTCTCGGTCGCCGAAACCCGCATCGAGCCGTTCATCGGCGCGCGCGGCGCCCTCACCGACAAGCTCAGCTATGATGTCAACCTGGTCTACGAAGATTCGACCATCAGCGATCGTCTCGCCGGCCGGGAGCGCCATTTCTCCTACTGGAAGCCGCGGGCCATCCTAAACTGGACACCCAACGGCAGCACCGCATTCGAGTTGACCCTCGAACGACGGGTGTCGCAGCTCGACTTCTACGACTTCGCGGCCTCGATCGATCTGCTCAACGATGGTCGCATCAATGCCGGCAACGCCGACCTGCGGCCTGAACGCTCCTGGTCCGGCCGCCTCGAATCGCGTCAGCGCTTTGACGGCGGCACCAACATCACGTTGGCGGGATTCGGTGAATACACCAACGACCTGATCGATCAGCGGCCGATCATCGTACGCGACGCCAGCGGCGTGCTGATCGACGTGTTCGATGCGACCGGCAATATCGGCGATGGCTACCGGATCGGAGCCGAAGCCAGCCTGCGAATGCCACTGACGGCGATTACACCGGGGCTCCAGCTGATCGCCTCGGGCCGGGTGCGCCATACCGAGGCCACCGATCCGGTGACTTATGAGCGCCGCTTCTACAGCGACGTTGCGCCGTACAGCTACAGCGCCGAACTGCGCTACGATCGGCCTACCTATGCCCTCGACGTCAACGTCGCGCGGACCGGTCCGACTACTTCGTGGTATTATGACGAACGCTACCGCTTCGATAATGCCACGAGGCTCAACATCTGGGCCGAACGACGCTATCGCAACGGCATGACCGCCCGGGTGGAGTTCAACAATCTCACCGGCGCCGCGCTCAATGTCGATCGTAACTTCTACACGCCCACGAGAGCCGGTGTATTCAGCGGTTCGGTCGAACGACGGCAACGCACCGTCCGCTCGATGCTGCTGACGCTAAGCGGGCGATTCTAACGCACCAAAAAGGATTGAAAAGCATGGCACTCGAGATCGAACGCCGTTTCCTGCTCGAGGCCATGCCTCAGGTGCCCAGCGACGCGCGGGTGGAGCGAATCACCCAGCATTATCTGTTCGCGACCGACAAGATGACGATGCGTGTGCGCCATATCGCCCATGTCGACGGCGATCGCTACCGGCTGACCTTCAAGGAAAAGGTCGGGCCGGGTGTCAGCGAGGAATATGAAACGGACATCAGCGGCGAAGACTATGAGCGCAGCGCGCGCAACGCGATCGCCAGCATCAGCAAGACACGAACAACCCTGCCATACGGCAAGTATGCGCTCGAAATCGATCAGTTCGACATCGATCCCGAACTTCTGATTCCACACTATGGACGAGATCGGCTAATCATCGCCGAGGTCGAACTGCCGCGGCGCAATGCAGCCCTACGACTCAAGCTCGATGTGCCCTTTCAGGAGATCACCGGCGAGGATTGCTACAGCAACATCACCCTAGCGCTGGTTGCAGCCGGCAAAATCTGACGGCAACAAGGCCAAAAAGCGAAATCGCTGCTACCAAAAACGAAAACAAGGGGAATACCATGGCCACGCTCTATTACCGCTATACCGGTGAAGCCAGCTGGGGCGAAGACAGTCGGCACTTCGACACCACGGACGCCATCAATGCGGCCGCACATCATATCGTCGACGTCCTCGCCAACGACTATGCCGTCAGCATGCCGCCCTCTCTCAAGGCGCTCAACGAGGAAATCGCCGAGGGCGTCGAGCAACAACATCTGGACAACAGCGGCGAGGAGGCAGCCGGCGAATCGCTCTCAAACAATCAGCCGGCATGGCGGCCGACCGAAAGCCAGTTGATCGAGCATGTCGATGAGAGCATCATCATGTGCCTACCCGAAATCCGAATCGAGCGCTGAACCATGGACGATAACAATCAGCCTTCCGAACGTGAAGCATGGGACTTCCCGAACCTAACGCCGGAACAGATCTACGAGGCCATCGAGTACGTAAGAAACTGCCTTATCCGGTGGCGCCCCGGCGACCTCACCATGGAAAGCCTGGCAATCCTGCTCGACGAATACGATCGCATCGAAGAGGCGTATCAGGACCTGCTAAGGGCAATAGACGAGATCAAAAAAGGCAAAACAACGCTTATCCTCGGCGAGGAAGACAGAGAAAGCCCGCTGCGGTACGTTGGCGACGAAACGCTCGTCAAATGGGCGCGGTACACCATCCACCTCGTCGACAACATTTACCACCAACTGCCCGACGAAATCGGCGCTCGCCAGGGCATCGAGTCAGCGATCATGCATGCCGGAATAAGCCTTGCGGTAGCCGCATGGCTCAATGGCGACAAACAGCAGCAACACGATCTCGGCTACGTCAACTACGGTGACCAGGTCATCGGGAAGGTCAAGATCGAGGTCACGATCGACAGCAACATGCGCTGATCTGCGCGAAACGACGATGCAATAGGGGGCGATCATGGGGATCCAGGATCGTGATTACATGCACAACAAACCACGGCCTTTCTGGTCGGGGGGTCAGACGCAACGCGGCAAGGTCACGCCAACGCAACTGCCAAGGGGTGCAACACGACAAACAAAGCAAACCGAAAAAGCGATCATCGGTGGTGTGATCATCGGCGCGATCGGCCTGCTGCTCCTCAACAACCAGGACATCTTCCAGGCGGACACGCACGGCCTCGGCGAAATCCGCGCCATGACCGAAGGACCGGAGCCGCGGCTCAACATGCCGAGCGGACCCTATCGATCCGTCGAAAACGGATTTCCCCCGAGCGGCGCTGTCCAGTGGTACCGCGTGGCTGCAAGCGGCCAGCCGCTCGGCCTCGTGCGGATCATGGACGTCAACAACGCCAATGGCGACAAGGTCGTGCGATTGCGCGATCCGTTCGATGGTCCGGTCGCCCAAGTCTACATTCGCAAGGGAGAAGGCGCCGAGATCAGGCTGCCCGCTGGCAATTACCGGGTCAGCTATGGGGTCGGACGCAACTGGCACGGTATAACCCGGCAATTCGGCCCGACTGGACGCTATTACAGCGACGGGACGCTCCAAACCACCAACAACACGACCAACTATGTGATCGGCGACAATCATGGAGCGCGACGGATTATCGCTGCAAACCGCTTCTGAGGCGCATCGCTAAACGCACCAAACCAAAGATATGAAGAAGGAAGGAGTGGGGCGGTAGGCCCCGAGAGGTGGAAAAAGCCTCAAAGAGCCGGCCAGGTCGACGATGCACAAGGATGTGGGCGATGCCGGCAATCCCAGGTGCTGCGGCGACGCTCGAGCATGCCGGAGATCAGCAGCGACCCATGCGGCGCTGGCAGAGCCGGACGTGCTCGGGCTTCCCGTAGCGATGTAGCAACAAACCAAACCCCAACGACCGCCATCAGGCGGCACCGGCCAAATGGCCAAAAAAAGGGCGACCCCAAGGGCCGCCCTTTTTTATTGGGTTGTCATCCGTAAAGCATCGACGGGCCGAGTCCGAACATCTAAACGCCGCTCGGCACCCATACAAATACCGATACCAACACCAGAGGAGCTCGACGTGATCGCCTGCATTCGCCTACGCCTTCGTCATCGGGAGACTGCCATCCTCGATGTCAGCATCGAAAACGATGAAGGCTATGATGCGACGCAGATGGCGATCATCAGCGGCGAGCGCCTCACAAGCGCGATCGAGCAAAAAGCCCGCTGGATCGACCAGCAAACACGTACCGACATCATCGAAGAGGTGCGCGGATACATCGCCGCACGGGGCAACGGCGGCAACGGACACAAGCGTCTGCCACACCGCATCGCCATCGACGATCGAGGCAGCGAAAACGGGCGGCGACTCGCCCTGGTCGGCGGTACCAGCGCGCCGGCCTGGCAGGTGGTGATCGATATGATCGACCAACAGCAGTATGAGCGGCAACGCAGCCTCAGCGTACATTTGTTCGGCAGCTGAACGCTGAGAATCGACAAGAACAGGGACCGTGTTCTATCCTATCCAGGTTCAGGATAAGGATCGGAAAATGTCGCTACTCAAGGCCCTCGGCAGCAGCCTCGATATTCCCGCAGACGACGAGCGCATCCAGACGAAGGCCAGTCCATCGCTGGTCGAACAATATCGCGCGATCTTCGAGCGCCAAAACGTCATCGTCACCGGCATCGGGGCGCGCGACACGCCGAAGGACGAGCTCGAGATGCTGACACGGATCGGCAGCGCCATCGAGCAGCGGGGCGGCCGCGGGCGGTCGGGTGGCGCAGGCGGCGCCGATCTCGCCTTCGAAAAAGGCTTCAAGAACCCGCGCAACATCGACGTCATCGTGCCCTGGCAAGGCTTCCTCCCCAAGGACATGACCAAGGAGGACGTGAACAACTATCTCGGCCGCAAGCGGCCCGAGCACGGCCCGGGCGCCACCGTCATGCTGCAGGGCGACTATGAGCGCCGCGCCATGAACATGGCCGCACAGTATCACCCGGCCTGGGATCGCTGCTCGCAGGGCGCCAGGCGGCTGCATACGCGCAACATGCCGCAGGTGCTGGGCCTCGAACTCGACAACAAGTCGGACATCGTCATTGCATGGACGGTCGACGGCAAGGCCACCGGCGGCACCGGACAGGCGATCCGCGTCGCACAGGATCTCGGCATTCCGGTCGCCAACCTCAAGAATCCACACGAGCGCGCCGCGCTGGTGGCTGTGCTTGGCATCGCCGATCCGGCCATCGAGCGCCAGAAGGCCATGCAAGCTCAAATGAGCCGGGGGATGTAAGGCCACCGAGAACCAACGTCGCGCATCAGCAGACATCGTCATCAACATATAGGAAAAGGAGATACCCATGGTTTGGGACTCGGGCGCAGACTCGTAAGCGCCGCAAATATACGATTCGACAAGAGGGCATGACACCGACAGGGGCCATGCCATCTTGTTTTTGCCATCGAGAAAAACCGCCAAACAAGCAGACAAGCAATCGGGCAAGGAGCCAAGGCAATGAACCAGGGAATCGAAATCCACCGCTCGTTGCTGCTGCAGATCCTCGCGGTCGGATCGTTGCTCTACCAGCAGAAGCTCAAGGCCTACCGCCTGATGGTGAGCACGGCGATGCTGATGATCGGCCTGCTCACCTACTACTGCACCCAGATGCTGGTAGCGTCTTATACGCCACCCATTCTCGAGGCGATGCAGATGTTCGTCATCGTCTCCAGCACCGCTGCCCTGACATGCGCGATAGCGGCGGCCAGGCGGCTGTCGGAGCCACTCAGCAAGATCCAGGGCAACATGCTGATGGATTACGCAAACAAACATCCGCAACTTGGCCAAACGCCGCTCATCGAAATCGCCAAGCGCGACCCTGATGAACAACACCTGCTGGGGAAGGCCGCCATCATCGAAGCCATCCGGCGGCTCCCGCAGATGAACGACATCGAACGAGAGCACGCGCAGATCGTCATCCAGTGCTCGCTGCATGAACAAGGGTGGCCGGTCGCCCCTTATGCCGCGGTGATGAGCGAGACGATGGGCCGCTGAACACGAGAACCACCCAACAAAAAATGGCGGTTCCAACAAAGGCGCTTGTCAGCCGCGGGCGAGCGTTTCAAAACACAACAGGGTACGAACAAGGGGGTCAGTAAACGGCATGAGCAGCGACCGCGACCAGCAGCGCCGCATCAACCATCAGGCAAGGCGCGATCGACAGATCATTCTGGTCGACGGAGTGGAAACCCACATCACCGACATCGACGATGGACCCTACTACATGGTCTGGATCCCCGAGGGCGACCTCAACCCGCAAGCGCTGTTTACGCGGGAATATGACGCCGATAACCACGCCCGAAAGGTCGCCTGGATGGGGCGTGAGCGACGGCAGCTGGCCGTGGTGCTGACCATCACGTCATGGCGGCAATATAACGGCCATGAGCTGATCGAAGAACGAATCTACGAACCAAGCTATGATCGCGTGGCCATCCAGACCACTAAACGCACCCGCAATCGGCGGCGGCAACGACAACGCGCCGAACAGGCGGGCAAACCATCAAACAAGCCGATGACAGAAACGACGGCTGCCTGCGGCACGCGGCAAAACCAGGCCGAGAGCGACGGCCGAGACAAACCGCAGTTCACCCAGCCCAACCGATCGGCGCCATGCAACAGCGCCATGCACGAAGCGCTAAGCGGTCTGTTGAGCGTCAGCCAGGAGCGACCATGACACAGCGACCAACAGATGCGACCGGTTCCAAGCAGGTGCCGCTACCGCGCCGCTACGACGAGATCCACGCGCGAACACTCGATCGACGAGGAAGACGCGTAAAATCAGGCGCATTCGCCGCCAAATGATACCAAAAGCCCCGCTATTGGCGGGGTTTTCTTTGCAACAACCGCCAAGCATCGACCGACAGGAATTTATTGAAATGGGCTATTATCAGAACGAAGAACCCAATCTCGATGCCGTTGCAATCGAACCGGGTGACCGCGGCAAAGCTTACGCCAACGGAACACCCTATGAGCGGCTGATGCCCGAGTGGCTCGCGCTAACGGTCGGCGATCTTTTTAACACGCTTCCAGGCCTAGAGCGGATCACCATAGGCTTTGGATGCACCACCGGCTATAACGATGAGACCTACCACGATATCAGCGGGTGGGCCAACTACCACTATGACGACGATCTCCGCCCAACGCAGGATCAGTGCGACGAGATCGCAGGATATGCGCGCATCGCACGACTCGCCGATGAATTTGCGCAAAATCTACCGCTGAAGCCGTCGGAAGACTCCGGGTTCGCCTACGAGTACAGCTATCAAATCACTCCCGATAGCGTCATCTTCACGGTAGGAATCGACTTTCTTTACCGCGATGACTATCATCATGGCGATATGTTCAGCGCCCACGCCCGATACGAAAATGGCTCTTGGACCTGCTGGAACGAAATCGTGGTGGACCATCAGAATATACCTGAAAGCGACCTCCTATCCGGCAACGTCGAGGCGGTAATCGAACATCTGGACTGCGCCGACTACAGTCTCGAGCAATGGACCAAGCCCATTGCTATGCGGCGGATCAATGACGAATACACGGTCATCACCTTCGAACCCGATATGATGGGCTATCTCGATACAGAATAGCGGCGTGAACCGAGCCAGAGGGAAACGAAAAATCCGATCATCAAAGTGAGGTGAAAAATGCCAGCAGCACGATATGTCGACGATAGTCGCCCCTGCAAAAACATCGATGAGCAAGGCCTCGATCGGCAGACACGCTTTGTGGGCTGCGAGGAACACCGCGTGATCATCAACCACCGCATCCTCGCCCAAGCCGTCAGTGCCATCCGCGCACGCAAGATGGGCGATCGCCTGCGTAGCAATCAGGCCGACCGGTGAAAAACATCAACCGGCCGATCCACGCCGCCAGCGCGATCGCACCCACCCGCAGCCACGCCGAAGCAATGCGACTGATCAGCGCCGAAGCCACCGACCTCGTGCTGGGACGCATCTCGATCGACGAGGTGCAGATCTGCCCGCAGCATGCAGGCCTCATCAGCGAGAAAAGTATCGACCAACTGATGGAGGCATGGCCAAATACCCGTTTCCGCCTGCACGCCACGCCGCAAATCGCCGGCAATAAAGGCCGCCCGATCGTCGATGCCGCCAATGCTGCAAAACACTGGGACGTGATGGAGCGCATGGCGGGACACTCGAAGCGACTCAACGCACCAGCCTACAGCATCCACGCCGGCCGCCGCGCCAACGCTACACTGGACGAGGCGCTCGATACGACACGGCGACTGGCCGACCTGTTCGAATGCCGCGTGGGCATCGAACCGCTCTACCCGACCGGGAGCGATATGTGGCTGTTGTCGAGCTGGCGTGAGCACGAGCAACTGCTCAATTCCGGTGTCGACTACGCGCTCGACCTCAGCCACCTCCAGATCGTCGCTCACCGCAGCCGCGAACGACAGGACGATCTGGTGCGCGCCATGCTCAGCAGCCCCAACTGCATCGAGGTGCATCTCTCCTATAACGATGGCCGGGCCGACGCACATCTGCCGCTCGATCCCAGAAAGACGCCGTGGTGGCTCGACATGCTCGACGACATCCATGCCGACGCCAGCATCTTCTACGAAGGCGTGCTGCATATGCCGCCGCGTGGTGCTAAACCTATCCATTAGCCGCCAAACCAAACACGCTGCGCAAAATACCATACCACCCACGAACGAGGATTTAGCACGGCAAACAAACGAACAGAGGCATGCGAAAAGCCTTGCACTATCCTCAAATGCACGGCTAAACCAATCAGGAACCCGGCTGCCGCCACCATCCCCCCCCGACTCGGGGCCGGGTTCACCCATTCCCAAAAAATCGAAAGATGCAGAGTTCGCGTCGGTCGAACGAACGCGCGCGTCCGCTTCACCTAAGGTCGGATAAAAAGACTGCAGGAAAGAAGGGAAAAACAATGACTGACGAATCGTCGCAGGTAACCCGCCAGCAAAAACGTCAGCGCAACATCGATGGCGTGAACGAACAACGGCGGCAGCTGGGCCTCCAGCCATGGCAGCAGCATGAAGATTACCATGAAATGCTCGCCGACATGCACGGATTGCTCGGCATACCAAGCCGGCGAATTAAAGAGGACGTCACCGAGCACCAGGCTTATGGCGCCGACGGCAATCTCATGAGTAAACTCATTTGGTCAAAAACGCCGGCGCAGCGCCACCGGCAGGGCCACATCCTCAAGATACATCGCGCGCTGTTCGATCAGCGGCGCGCCGTGCGCAACATCATTACCGAGCATGATGTCATTGGCACCTCATGTGATGGCGTCGACAGCCTACACAATCAGATCATCGATCGGGCAGGGTACATGCTGATCGAGCAAAAAGGACTGAGCAAAGAATTCAAAAACGCTGTCCGCGAATTGCATGAACAAAGGCACTCGCGACGTCACCTCACCCCCTATGCTCATCGCCATAAATGCAATGAATTCACGCTCTTCTGCGAAAACGGCTACTGGGGGGTCACCGTCCATTTCGGTGAGGAGCTGACCTACAGCAAGGGCAGCGTCATCCTCAAGAGAGATTTGCCAGAAAGCATGGTCGAAGCCCTTATTGGAGAGCGCCTCAATCGGCTGATCGGCGGCATGCCTGATGAGTTCGTGGCAAGTAAAATCACCTCCAATCCTCATTCGAAAGGCACAACGAGGGTCATCACGATCGAGGTCAACGATGCCAGTGCTACGCAAGCGATGCCGCTGGGATACCTACGCGCCACCGCTATCTGAAGGGCAAGGGCCCGGAGGCGGAACACTTTCAAAGATCAAAAAAAAAACGAAAAGTCTTGTGGAGAGAAAAAATGCGCCGCCCCCGCTTCCGTTCGCTGCTACCCGGAAATCGGAATGCCAGCACCGCCGAACCGGCACAGGAAGGCATCGGTACGAAACTGCGCCAGATCCTGCTCGGCATCACCGTACGCGGAGGGATGCAAAGCCAGGCCCGAGACCTGCGCAAGCTGTTGGTGACCGCAGCGCACATTGCCCGTCAGCCCGGCGGGATGCGCGCCGCCGTCGAGGACATGGTCAAAATCGAGCGCGCGCAAATCGAGGAGGCATCGACCTGGCTAACCGCCGAACAGATCAAGGCCGGCGAGCAGGGGCGCTTCGACGCCTGCGACCTGCGCAACTGGCTGGTCATCGCCGAACGCGCCGGCGTGCCTGCCATCCCGGCCATCAACATCCTCACGCTGACACCGGCAGAATATAACGCGGCCTGCGGCAGCATCGAGATCCCGACTGAATCGCCGCGCATTGCGCGCGCGCTCAACAAGGTTCGGGCATCGGTCAACAGCGATTATACGGAACAGGAAATCGCTGATTTCACCAAAGCCGAACCTTCAAACGAGACGATCGATCGCGCTGAACTCGGCGAACGCCTCGCCAGCGCCATGGACCAGGTGCCCGAGGGCTGGATGGTGCGCAGTCATGTCTGCGGCGGGGACAACCTCAAATCGCTGGCAGGCTGCGGCGTGACCGAGCTTGCCGTGCCCGAGGTGCGCTTCGGCCCCGATCTCGAAATCGGACCGGGCTGGTATCGCGTCGGCAATCGCCGGGTGGTCGATACCAAGGACCGTCGCACGATGGAGCTCTACGTCCGCAACGACACCGTGCCAATCGCCTATCTCGCACGGCCATGGGTGGTCGCATCGCGCTGGATGAAGGGACGCGATCCTCACCGCGCCGGCACGCCGCTCGATATGCCCGGCGAATGGCCGGCCGAATGGCGCGTGTTCGTGCGCGATGGGAAGGTGGTCGGAGTCTCGGCCTACTACCCCTGGGCCGGAACGGTCGATGCGATCTCTGCCCGCATGGCCATCAAGGCGGGAGAACTTGGACAGCGCATCGTCGACCAGGCGATCGCCGACGGACTCATGCCACGGGCCATGGATAACGTTCTGGCACGCCTCAACCCGACGTTCGACCGTGCCCTCAACAGCCAAGGCATGTACGAGAACAGCTTCGACTGCACGCTCGACTTCATCGAATCGAACGAACATGGCGCAATCGACGGTCTGCTGCTGCTCGAAGCAGGGCCCGGGTGCGGCATGCTCGGCGGCGGCCACCCATGCGGCTTTGCCGGGGACATGGTCGAAGCCGAATTCGAAGGCCAGCCGATGAACTACATGCCGTGCGTCGGCGTGGCGCTACGACATATGGATCACGTGCTGGTCGGTGAGCCTGAAAGCTGGAAGCCCGGCAACAAAGAGGGTGCTATCCTCAGCTGGGAGGAAGCGCAGGCTCTCGCCAACACTGCTGACAGGTAAGGCCACGAAGGATCGACAGACGCTGCTCGATCATGCCAAGAAGCTCGCGTCCGCGATCCTGATCTACGGCGACATGAAAAAGGATAAACTGCGCGCACGCCTCACGGCGCAAAAACAGGAGATCGAGAACCGGCTCAGCCTGCTCTGATCTCCAAGTCCGAAAAAAAGGGAATCATCCACGAGGATGACCGAAGAGGGAAAAACCATGGCCAAGCCCAAGCCGTTCGATATCTCGATCGAACGCAAGTTCCTGATGATGTGCGATCCGATGCTCGCATCGTTGATCTACTTTCAGGAGCATCTCGAAGCTGAAGAACGCCACGTTGCGAACGGTACCGCGACCGGCTCGCCCTTTATCGCCGCGACCGATGGCGACACCATCTGGTATGGCCCCGAATACGCCAAGCTCAGCGTGTCGGAACGTCGCTATGTGCTGATGCACGAGGTCAGCCACGGCATCTTCATGCACGTGCCGCGGATGCAGTTGATCAAGCTGCAGCAGGGCTACTGCAACGCCGCGCTTGCCAACTATGCGGCCGATGCCATCATCAACGAAGCCCAGGAGGCCGCACCGGCGCTCAAGGGCTACCTGGCGCGCCCGCGCGACTTCCCGCCGATCATGATGGATACCATCCATCGCATGATCCGCGAGGCTGCCGACTACAGCGGGCAAAAGCCTCCGATGGACTACGATCCCAAGGTGCGCCTCGGTCAGCGCATGGAGACGGTCTACAGCTGGCTGATCTGGGCGCTGAACGCGGCCAAGCGCAAGCGCGAAGAAATGCAGCGCGAGCAGGATAGCGGCCAGCAGTCAGGCAACATGAGTGGCGAAGGCGATCCCGCCCCGGGCGATGGTCAACAGCGCCAAAACGCCAAGGCCAAAAAAGGCCAGGGCAAGGCTCCCACCGAAGCCGAACAAGACGGCGAGGAAAAGAGCGACAAGGAAACCGACTCGCCAGCCAAAAACAAGGACGGCAAGGCCAGCCGGAAAAACGCCGACGATCAGCTGACGATGGTCGAACGCGTTGCCTCGCAGCAGCCAGTCGACCTTGAGGAAGCACTCGACGCGCTCGAAAAGGCGATCAACGAGGGCGAAACCACCGAGCAGATCATCAACCGCATCAACGAGCGCATCGAAAAGGCGCGGCAGAAGATCCAGGCGCTCATCCAGAGCTCCAAGATCAACGGCATCGGTGAAGGCGGCATGCTGATCAACCTCGAGAACGACCTGCCGCAGCCGGTCGTCCCGTGGACGCACATCCTGCGCCGAGCGCTGTCCAAGACCATCGGCAACAAGCTCGAAGACAGCTACACGCGTCACGGTGCGCCGACACGCGCCGCTCTCGCGCGGGGATCGCGTCAGATCCCCTACTCGCCGGGGACGACGATCTATACCAAGCGCAATCGAGTGCTGATCGTGCCCGACGTTTCGGGCAGTCACGTCAGCGAGGTAAAGCGTTGCTTCGCCGAGATCTGGTCGATCGCCAAGCTCAAGAACGCCGTCGTCGACATCGCAACGTTCGACGGGGGGCTTCAGGAGATGTTCGAGATCAAGACGCGGCGGGATTTCCAGCGCGTCCTCGAGAAAGGCGTCACCGGCGCCGGCGGCACGGTGCTGACCAAGAGCATGATCGACGACGTCCGCAAGAACTTCAGCAAGGGCGGTATCCATCGGGCAATGATCGTCATGACCGACGGATTTCTGTATCCCGATTTCGACGAAGCCAGCTTGGGAATGAAAATCTACTGGATGATCACCCCGGGCGGGACCAGCGATGGACTCAAGGACCGCGGGACCATCATCGACATCCCGAAATATCTCTGAACCATCGACCTTTGAAGGTCTGACAAAGCAAATCACGTAACAGGAAGGGAAAAAACAATGATCAACTGCATGGAACTGACCGTCAATCAGGCGATCGACTACTGCATCATGATGATCGAAGGCATGCAGAAGCAGGGGCTGCAGCGACTGTCGGTCTACCTGCAGGGCGAACCGGGCGTCGGCAAGTCGAGCATCCCCAAGGCGGTCGCCGACCGAATGAACTACTGGCTCGAAGATCTGCGGCCCAACAACATGAACCCCGACGACGCCGCCGGCACTCGCATGCAGGACCTCGAGACGGGTACGACGCGCTGGTTCCCGCCCGAATGGATGCCGCCGGTCGATGGCAGTGTCGAGGTCGACGGGCGCAAGTACGACGGCACGGTGCTCCTGTTCGACGAACTCGCCTCGGCCGACGATCGCGTGCGCAAGCCGCTGTTCGGTGCGTTCCTCGACTACAAGCTCAACCGGCGCCCGCTGCCCGCCAACTGCATCGTGTTCGCGGCCGGCAACGAGTCGGAAACCGGCACCGAGGTGATGGAACTCGACAACGCCACGCGCAGCCGCTTCATCACGATCCGCATCATCCCGGACCTCACCAGCTGGCTCGAGGACTATGCGGTCGACGCCAAGGTGACGCCGACCGTCGTCGCCACGCTCAAGAACAACATCAACCGCTTCTGCACCACCGCCGAAGCGTACGAGAAGGGCATGCAGCTCTACCCGAACCCGCGTTCGTGGGACCATGCCAGCATCGCCGAGCGTGCCATCATGCAGACCGATGCCGATCGGCGTGATCCCAAGAAAAAACAGGCGCTCGCCGCCATGATCGCCGGCAAGATCGGCAAGGCCGACGCCGAGCTCTACATGGGCGTGTTCGACCAGGTCGCGGAGATGAGCAATCTGTACGACCTCCTCAAGGCCGACAAGAAGGATCGCCACAAGCTGTGGCCCAAGACGCACGGCCAGCTGCACGCGCTGACTCACTCGATGGTCGGCTACATCAGCAACGCCACACAGCTGAAGGAAATCGTCGGCCTGCTCGATGATTGGCCGCGCCAGTCCAAGAGCCTGCCCTTCGACGAAATGGAAGGGCCGCTGATCGAACTGATCACCCGCCGTGCGAAGAAGCTCGACATCCCCGAGAAGGAGCGGCGCACGATCATGGACAAGGCGACCAAGACTTCGACCGCGGACGTCTTCGCTGCCGGCCCGATTATCACGCTCAACGGACTCTGAAGCCGAGGGTCGCCACAAGGCGGCCCTCAATCCATCGCCCGGTGAGGCTAAAACCTCACCGGGCGATCAAATATAGCGAACATACGGGCAAAACCACGTTAATTGGGCGTCAAACGACGAAAACATCGCCAATGTACCAAAAGGGCTTTTTCGAAAAAACGACAAGCCTCAAAGGACGCAAAAATGAAGGCCGCCAACGACAATCATGCCGACGGGCTGGGCAATGCCTGGAGCAAGGACGAGCTCACCAGCCTGCGCTACACCCATCTCGCCGATTACGCCTGTGGCGACGTCGAAAGCCGCAACATCATCAGCATGCTGAAAGCGATCGACACGCGCATGAATCTCATCGGATGCCGGCCGCGGCCCAGTCTGACCCTTATCCGGAGCTACACATGAACAAGTTCGCCGCCGCTGTTACACTGGCCGTGAGCATCGCGGCCGCCGCGCTGATCACCATTTCGGTGCTGCTGCTGTTCGCTCTGCTCAAACCACTCGAATGGATTGCCGACCGGCGTCGGCAATCCTGAGCTAACCACCTCCATCAGCATCATCCTCGAGCAACAAGGACAAAACCATGACCGCATATTATGCGCGGATCGTGAACGCCATCACGCGTCTGACCAATCCACCCCTCCAGAAAATCATCGGCGAATGGCGCGGCTCGACCTTCAACGAGGAGGATGCAGAACCCTACCAGGAGCGCGTCCAGGCCCAGGCCTTGATGAGCGGCAGCGACGGCAGCGTACCGCTCAAAAACTATCAGCCCGAAGCCGGTATGGAGAATGTCGACTACATCGAGCTCGCCACCGGCCGAAAGGGACAGGTAATCGTCATCGCGCTGAAGAACGGCGCCACGATCATGACCCAGCGCATCTCTGACGAGAACAACGGTGAGCAGATCGAGACCGAAAACACGCAGATCACGATGCCCTATGCCAACGAAGACAGCTGGCGTCGATCGCCGAACGGCCGGCCGGTCAGGGATCTCATCGATTTGCCGGCATTTCTCGATCGTGCGATCGGCGAGGCCACGGTGTGCCAGGCGCACGGCGCCATCAACTCGAGTGGGATGACCGCCACCGTCGGCGAACAGATCGGAG
>ERZ501016.196-NODE-196-length-24258-cov-4.360451_pt1 | contig 24258 bp, 17 predicted proteins | sample MGYA00248889_ERZ501016 | MGnify/ENA primary metagenome ERZ501016 (study PRJEB25958, sample SAMN03398594) | human skin metagenome | study: EMG produced TPA metagenomics assembly of the Human Skin Microbiome Metagenome (human skin metagenome) data set. | reverse complement strand
TCTTGGTCTGGCCCTCGAACTGCGGCTCACCGAGCTTCACCGAGATGACCGCGGTCAGGCCCTCGCGCACGTCCTCACCGGTGAGGTTTTCGTCCTTCTCCTTGAGCATCCCCTGGCGGCGCGCGAAGTCGTTGACCAGCTTGGTTAGCGCCGCCCGGAAACCCTCCTCGTGGGTGCCGCCCTCGTGGGTGTTGATCGTGTTGGCGTAGGTGTGCACCGACTCGCTGTATGCCGAGGTCCACTGCATCGCCAACTCCAGCGAGAGGCTCTGCTCGGCGTTCTCGGACTCGATCGCGATGATCTCCTCGTGGACCGGCTCGGCCTTCTTGGAGGAGTTCAGGTGCTGGACGTAATCGACCAGGCCACCGTCATACCGGTAGCTGACGGTGCGGGCCTTGGTGGTTGTGGTCTCCCCGGTCTCGGCCTGCGCCTCGGTGTCCAGGACCTCGGATACCTCGTCCTCGAGGTTGTCCAGGTCGACGTGCTCCTGGGGCTCATCCTCGATGCGCTCGTCGACCAGGTTGATCTGCAGGCCTTTGTTGAGGAAGGCGTACTGCTGGAAGCGGGCGCGGATCGTCTCGTAGTCGTATTCGACGGTCTCGAAGATGTCCGGGTCGGCCCAGAAGGTCAGCGTGGTGCCGGTGGCCGAGGTCTCCTCCATCCGCTCCAGCGGACCGGTGGCGACGCCATTCTCGAAGGTGATCCGGTGCGCATGGCCTTTCTGGCGCACGCAGACCTCGAGGCGCGTGGAGAGCGCATTGACCACGGAGGAACCCACACCGTGCAAACCACCGGAGACCTTGTAGCCGCCGCCGCCGAACTTGCCGCCGGCATGCAACTGGGTGAGCACCAGCTCCACCGCGCTGATGCCCTCGGTGGGGTGGATATCGGTGGGGATCCCACGGCCGTTGTCCTTGACCCGGACGCCGCCGTCGGCGCGCAAGGTGACATCGATGGTGTCGGCATAGCCGGCCAGTGCCTCGTCCACGGCATTGTCGACGATCTCCCACACCAGGTGGTGCAGACCGCGCTCGCCGGTGGAGCCGATATACATGCCGGGGCGCTTGCGGACCGCCTCGAGGCCCTCGAGGACCGTGATCGCGCTGGCGTCGTATGCCGGGTCCGCCGTGCTGGTCACCGCGTCGGGGTCACCGGTCTGCGGCTCGGCCGCGCCCGCCGTCGGCGAGGGGATCGAGCCCTGTCCGGTCATCGGGTCGTCCTGGGCGATCGGGTTATCCTGGACTTTCGGGTTGTCGTGGACTGTCGCTGGGTCCGGCGCCATGTCGTTCTCGGGTGTCAGCTCGGGGCTATCCGCCACGGTTCTCCTCAATCCGGTATGACGCCTGGCATCCGCGCGCAACGCTGACGCCCTCAACCCATTGATTTTACCCTCTCCATCCGTACTTCCCGCACATTCCCGGCCCGTCAGGGCCACTCAGAGCCCGCTACCCGCCCGGCGTGGGGAGGAATACCGCCCCACCCCCTCATCGCCTCCGGCGGGCGAATGGCGCGGCCGTCCCCTCCTTAGGCGGCTGCCGGCGTACCCAAGGCCAGGCGGCATACGACGCGTGAAGCGGGAGACCGTGGTGCGCGGCCCGTCGAGGACGACCGCCAAACCGTCCTCACCGACAAACAGGAATCGGGAGCCGTCGGAGGTGGCGTGGACCAGGTGCAGACCGCTGATCATTCGGGCGGGGTATGCCGCGACGAACGTGCCGGAGGAGCTCTTGACCCGGATCGAGTCGTCGGACGCATAGGCCACGGCGGCCGTCGTCGAGGGCTGCCCGCCGAGGCCGCGCCACCGGCAATGATCATGGTCGTGGTCGCAACCGCAGGCGCGTCGGTAACCACCGCAGCCGGCGCGGACGAGGCGTCGGCACCGGCAGCTGCGACACCCGCCCCGGCGAGCGCGGCGCCCACGAGAGCGACGGTGGAGATCTGACGCAAAGCGTTGCGAGCGAAGATTTTTCGGGCCTTTTGAGATGGTGATCTCACCCGGTGTGAGTCATTGCCCTGAAGACTCCGGGACCGGCAGCCCGGTTGGACCACCCTGGTCACGACTCGTTAACGGCCCAACTACCCGGTCAACCCGGTTACATTGGTTGGCGGCGGATAGGGCCAGCTGAGCAGATCGGGCGGCGAAAGTGACGATCACCTTTTTGAAGCCCGCTCCAGCTGTCGAGCTGTCCGGCCGCCAGGTATGGCCGGTCTACAACGAGGTCTTCCACGACCAACCCGACGAGTCGACCTGGCTCGAGCAGACGTGGGAGAAGCACGCTCGCAGAGGCGGTTTCGTGTGCTGGCTCGCACATCAGAATGGCGCGGCGGTCGGTTTCGCCTGGGGTTATCTCGGTCAGCCGGGGCAGTTGTGGAGCGATGCGTTGAAGGACAGCCTCGACACCGATACATATGCGCGTTGGGTGGGCGGGCACTTCGAGATCGTGAGCCTCGGGGTGTCGCCGCGGGCCCGTCGTCACGGGGTCGCCCGTGGGCTGCTGCACCATCTCTATGCCTCGACGACGGCCGAGAGATTGTTGCTGCAGACGACGGACGATGCGTCCGATGGGGCACGGATTCTCTATGCGGACGAGGGATGGCAGGTGCTCGGACCCGGCGTGGTCGAGTGCACTGTGGTCATGGGACGTCTACTGGCTCCCAGACCGACCGGAGATGAGGCTCGGGCACTTTCACCGCGGTGGGTTGACTAGCCACCGACATACCAAAACGGTCTCCCCGAGCCGGGACTCGCCAACCGGCAGCCATGCTTCGGCTGCCGGCGACGAGGCCGCGGTCCGGGGAGACCGTTTAGGCGTCAGCCAGGGTCAGGGGGTGTTGACCTTGACATCCCCTTCCCACGGGCGGAAGTCGGTGGCCTTGTCGGTCCCGGCGCCGCCGTCGAAGTAGTCGCCGCCGGTGCCGCCGGTGAGCGTGTCATTGCCGATCACACCCAGCAGCAGGTCGGAACCGGCGCCGCCGTCGAGGATGTCATTGCCCGACCCGCCGATAAGCGTGTCATTGCCGTCGCCGCCGAGCAGCCGGTCCGCACCGTCACCACCGCAGAGCAGGTCCACGCCGGCGCCACCGTTGACGGTGTCATTACCGCCCCCGGCCAGGATCACATCGGTCCCGGCGGTGCCGGTCAGGGTTTCCGCCCGGGCAGTGCCGATACGCACCTGGAAGGTCCGGGTGGTCTTGGTGGTGCCATCGTCCGCGGTCAGCGTGATCGTGGCCGAACCGCTGCGGCCGGGCTGGCCGGTGACGGTCACGGTGCGGGTCGCGCCATTCCCGCCGACGAAGATCTTGGAGTTGGGGACCAGCACCTGGTTGCTCGAAGTGCCGGTGAGCTTGACCGAGGAGGAGTCCACGTCGTTGACGGTGACATTGATCCGTCCGGAGGTCAGCGACAGGCAGGTGCCGCCGGTGACGAAGGCCACGGTCGCCGGGTCGTCCACCGGGGTCACCGTGATGTCGACGGTGGCCGGGGCCGAGGTCGTGGTGCCATCACTGACGGTGAAGGTGAACGAGTCCGGGCCGGAGTAGTTGGCATCCGGGGTGTAGGTGAGGTTCGGCGCGGTGCCGGACAGGGTGCCATGGCTCGGTCCGCCAGTGACCGTGTAGGTCAGCGGGTCGCCATCCGGGTCGGTGCCGGCCAGGGTGATCGCCGTGGCGGTGTCCTCCTTGGTGCTCACCGACTGGTCCTGGGCGACCGGGGCGTGGTTGACCGGACCGGTCAGACCCAGACCGACGATCACCGGGTCGTGGTCGGAGACCCGGTACTGGTCGGGTGCATAGAGCTCGGCCTGCTGGCTCGCGGTCTTGAAGTTGGTGTTGTAGTCCAGCACCGAGGGCTCGTCCGCATTGATGTGGTAGTCCGCGACCCCGGTCACCTGGCGGTCCAGCGACGGCGAGGCGAGCGCGTGGTCGAGGTAGCCCCACTGCCCGTCGAAGACATAGGAGTAGGCGTCCGCACCGAGCCGGGTCTTGATCAGGTGGATGAATCCGGCGTTCTGGAGGGCCATGATCGGGTCCTCCATCGCGTAGGAGTTGTAGTCCCCGAGCAGCAGCACATCCTGCTCCCCGGTGCCCGTGGGGTCACCGGCCAGCCAGTCGGTCAGCACATGTATGGCGTTGACCCGCACCTGGTTGCAGTTGCCCTGCCCGTCGCCCGCATCCGGCTCGGAGCACGTGCTGCCCTTGCTCTTGAGGTGGTTGATGTTGACCACGACGCGCTCGCCGGTGGCCTTCTCCTCGAAAGCCTGGGCGAACGTGGCGCGGTTGCGGGGTGCCGGGTCGCCGCCGTTGACGAATGCCGCGGAGTTGAGCACCGCGGTGGTGCCCACCGGGGTGACCGCGGCCGGCTTGTAGATCATGCCGACCTTGATCGCGTCACTACCGAGCGCGTCGACCTGACCCGAGCGGGCATCCACATCGACATACGCATAGGTGTTGGCACCCAGCTCGTCGTTGAGGTGACCGACCAGATCCGCGAGGGCGCTGGCGTCGCCATAGCCGTCGTTCTCGATCTCGTTGACCGCGAGGATGTCCGGGTTCATCGCCTTGATCGCGGCCACGGTCTTGGGCCACTGGCGGGAGAACTCGGCCGCATTGTCGGCGCCGCGGCATTCCATGGTGGCACCGGTGACACCGCCCTTGCAGGCGGTGGTACCGAAGGTGTTGAAGTAGTTGAGCAGGTTCATCCCGACGGCCTTGAGCGTGCCGCCGACGGCCGGCGGGGTGCTCGGGCGCGGGTTGGCCGCGACGAAGTCGGGAACACCGCCGCCGAGGGCGCCGATCGGGCGGACCCGGTAGGCGTTCGGGCTGGCGGCATTGCCGCCCCAGGTGTAGGTCAGCACGCCGTGCAGACCGGTGATCGTGTCACCGCCGCGCAGCGTGTTGCTCGCCGACAGCGGCTGACCGTTGCGGCCGAACTTGATCGGGTCGGGGTTCTGCGCCTGGGTGTCGTCGTCGATGAGGATCCGGCGCCGGTCGTTCTGCGCCTGCAGGGCATTGGCAGCCGCGCCGGGCGCGACCACATTCGTCGGCTGCTGCAGCCGGCCGCCGCTGGAGAGGGTGACCTGGCCGAAACGGCCGAGCAGGTAGTGCTCGGTGACGGTCAGCTGCTCGGGGAAGTCGACGAGCATGCCCTCGTAGCGCTCGAGGTCGTTCGGCTGGTCGACGGGCAGGTCGACCTCGGTGCGGGGCACCTGACCGCCGGTGCCGCAGACAACGATCCCGGTGGTGGAGCTGATCTGGGTCTGGTTCTGGTTCTCCCCGGCGCCGCCGGTCACCTGGACGATGTCACCGACCTTGACCCGGTTGGCGTTGTCACCCTCGAAGACGAAGATGCCGTCGGAGGTGGCGGCGTCCGCGTCACCCTGATCCTGCAGATAGAAACCGCGCAGAGCCGGGGACGCGCCCTCGTAGTCGCCCACGACCACACCCTGGACGGTGACCTGCCCGCTGATGCCGGTGGCACCGGCGGTCTGCACGCTGCCGATGGCCCGGTCCTCCGCCGCGCAGGGCTCGCTGGCGCCGACGGTCAACGCGATGGCGCCGGTGCTCGAACGCTCCTGAGCGTCGGTCACGGTGAAGGGCAAGGACTTGTCGCCGGCCGCGGTGTCCGCGGCCACGGTGGCGGAGGTGGTGAAAATGCCGTCACCGGCAGTGGCGTCGGGGGCGACTCCGTCGTCCTTGAGCTGCGTCGCGGCAGCGCCACCGATCGCGGTGAGGTCGGCGGTGACGGCGATGCCGGTGCTCACCGGGTTGGTGCCGGGGGTGGTGTTCACCGTCAGGGTGGTGGTGGCGCCGGGCAGGACCGAGGCCGGGTCGGCCTGGCCGGTCCCCTTCGGGGCGGTCGACTCGCCGGCGGTCTCACCCCGCGGGGTAAGGCGCAGCTCATCGATGCCGAGGGCGTCGTCCGCACCCGCCGCGTCGAAGCTCTTCCAGCGCAGGGCGATCCGGCCACCCTGGGGGATCGACAGCCCGGTGATCGAGCCAGTCACCTCGGTGCGGTTCGCGGCGGCATTGCCGTCCAGGGCGCCAGCGGTACCGGTGGTGGTGCTCACGGTCCCGACTGCATCGAGTGCGTCCACGGCGGTCCAGGTGCCGTCGGACAGGCCGGTCGCGTCGGTGCTGTATTCGAAGTCGAGCCGGTCGGTGCGGTCCTTCGCGCCGAGGCGCCACTGCTCGGCCACGAACGAGAGGTCGAGGGAGGTCATGGTCCTACCGGCCTGGTTGGTGAAGACCGCGCCGATGGTCGGGACGAGTTTGCCGCTGTTCATGCTGCCGAACGCTCGGTCGGCGGCCGGGGAGTTGCCCAAGGAATAGGTGTCGCCGGTGTTCGACGAACCGGTGCCCGCAGTAAAGGTGGTGTTAGCGGCTTCTCCGGTCTCCACGAATGCCCAGCCGGCCGGCAGATCGGTGTCAGTACCCGTGCCGGTCGCGGGCAAGCTGTCGAAGTTCTGGGTATAGGGCGTGCCAAAGGCGGTCAGGGCAGCCTCGCCGGCGGCGGAGGCGGGGGTGGCGAACACGGCCATACCGGCAGTGCTCACGGCGACCGCGGAGACGGCACAGATGGCGCGCCTCCCGATCGTGGGACGGGCAGCGGACATCAACGAACTCCTCGGTCAACCAGGGGGGACACCCAATCCACACACGTTCGACCGGCCCCGTCAACCGCTCCGGCCGAATCGCACGGAAACATCCGGTGAACGCCCCGCGCCGCGCGCTCAGCCCCGCTGAAATCGACGTTTCGCCTGGTCGGGCCGCCGCGGCCCGACCAGGCGATGACGCGCGTCCGTCAGAAGCGCAGGATCCGGGCGGTATGCGGTGCCATCCGCACCGAGCCGCGCACCGTCTGACCGTTCATCGTGGTGTAGCTGCGGGTGAGCGTCACGGTCCGGGCGGTCGTGGTCGGGTTGACCAGCACCAGGGCCCGGGAGAAGTCGCGCCGATAGACGCCACCCACCTTGCGGTAGCTATTGACCGGGGTGCCGGGGTTGATCTTGTTGTACGGGTGCTCCATGAGCGGGGCGTCGGGCGACTCCTCACGCAGGAAGTTGAAGCGGGACTTGCCGCCGGTACCCAGCAGGAAGGTGGCCAGCGCGTACTCGTGGATCCGGTCCTTCGTCGCCTCAGGGGTGGGCGTATCGGTCCAGATCTTGGTAATCGTCATCATCCCGCGGCCGGCCTTTTCGGTGTCGATCATCATGTCGACATCGGCCTTCCAGTCGGTCTCGCTGTACCAGGAGGTGACCGGGTCGCGGCCGCTGCGCACGAAGCCCTCGGCCGCCACCTGCTTGTTGGGGGCATAGAGCGGCTTGGAAGCGAACTTGGGGTGGAAGTAGCGCCAACCCGCGCCATACCCATTGCCGTACTGCTGGCGGCCCATGGCATTGGTGACGCCCTGGGAGATCTGGGCGGTCCAGGTGATCCACTCCTGGGGGGTCCACCGGGTGCCGTCGGGGTGCACCGGCCAAGCGTTGATATAGCCCTCACTGATGATCGGGGCATTGCCCAGGACGTCGAGGTAGCAATAGTCATACCCGCTGGCACGCACCTGATCCACGCAGGAACTCGCCACCTTGCGCTGCCAGCCGGCCGAGCCGAGCTCCATCAGGTATGTGGTGGGCCACCGAATCGCGTGAATGCGCTCGCCGTTGGCGTCGTGGGCGTACATATCCTCGGTCAGATTGCCCGGCCCGAAGGTGGCATTGCGGTAGACCGCGAGCTCCAGCTTGGGATTGGCCGCCTTCATGAGCCGGATCTGGGCGGGCGAGAACCGCTTGGGCATGGCGGCGATGACGTCGAAACGCTTGGCCATCGCGGTCAGCTCCGCGTCGCTGTGCCCGCCCCCGCCGCGACCCATGAACTCGGCGGTCCATAGACGCAGGATGTTGGGTTGCGGCGCCGAAGCGGATGCCGGCGCCGCCTTCGGGGTGGCGGACCAGGCGGGCGCGCTCACCCCGGTGCCGATCATGGTTACGCCCAGCGAGAGCGCCAGGAGATGCGTCTTGGTCATCGAGTTTCCCCTCGGTATGAATGTGCGGACCCCAACCGCCGACCACGGCAGCCGACTTCGGTGATTTCCCCGGTCCTTGCCCCACTCTGACGCATCGACCCGCCGCGAGGTTGTCCACGCGTGGTGCAGATTCAGAAAGCCTTCAGTAGGCGGGGACTACCGTGCCAAGCACAACGAGAAAGGCGGACGGTGATGCGGGTACTGCTCGTGGAGGACGAGGTCAATATCGCGCTCCCACTCAAGCGCGCGCTGATGGCCGAAGGGTTCGTCGTCGATGTCGCCCACGACGGGATCACCGGGCAGTGGTGCGCGACCGAGAACCCGTATGACGTGATCGTCCTGGACATCATGCTGCCCGGCCGCAATGGCTACGACTTGCTGCGCAATATCCGCGAACTGCAGATCTGGACCCCGGTGCTGATGCTCACCGCCAAGGATGGCGAGTACGACCAGACCGATGCCTTCGACCTCGGCGCCGACGACTACCTGTCCAAACCCTTCAGCTTCATGGTGTTGGTGGCCCGATTGCGGGCGCTGATGCGCCGGGGTGCCCCGGAGCGGCCGGTGACCCTCGAGGCGGGTGACCTGCGCCTAGATCCGGCCAAGCATTTGGTCACGCGGGGCGGGACGACGATCGCCTTGACCTCGCGGGAGTTCGCCGTCCTGCACTTCCTCATGCGGCATACCGGCGATGTGGTGTCCAAGGCGGAGATCCTGGACAACGTCTGGGACCCGGCATATGAGGGCAGCGACAATATCGTCGAGGTCTATCTCGGCCATCTGCGCAAGAAGATCGACGTGCCCTTCGGCACGGAATCGCTGGAGACCGTCCGGGGGCGGGGCTACCGACTACATGCGGTGCGGATGGCGGCTCCCGCCGGCTAGGTCGGCGCCCTCGGGTTGGCCCTCGGCCGGCAGCCAGACTTCGAACCGGCACCATCCCGCGGGACTATCCGTCGTGCGCACCCGACCGCCGTGGGAGTCGACCAGCGAGCGGACGATCGCCAGGCCAAGACCACTGCCGCCGCTGTCGCGATCCCGGGCCTCATGGAGGCGGGTAAACCGATCGAAAATCGCCTCCCGGCGTTCCACGGGGACGGGGTCGCCGTCGTTGTCGATGACGATCATCACCCCATTGCCCTCGCTGCGGTCGGCAAGGTGAATGGCGTGCCGCGCATGCCGCACCGCGTTGTCGCTGATATTGCGGATCACCTGCGTCAGGCGAGCCGGATCCCCGAGCACGCGCACGGGGGCGATATCCGCGGTGATCTGCAAGGTCGTCATTGCGCGCAAGCGGTGAAGTTCGTCGGTGAGTAGGTCGTCGATGTCGACCTCGGCCCGGTCCAGGGGAACGCCCTGATCGTCGGCCTTGGCCAGGGTCAGCAGGTCCTCGACCAGACGCTGCAGGCGCAGGGCCTCCGCGTGCACCACCGCGGTGCCACCCGGGTCGATGCCCTCGGGGGAGGTCTCGCTGATCATCCGGATAGCGGTCAGCGGGCTGCGCAGCTCGTGTGAGGCATCGCTGACGAAGGCGCGTTGGGCTCGGTCGGCGTCGTGCAGGCGATCGAGCATCTCGTTCATGGTTTCGGCAAGGTGGGTGATCTCGTCGCCGCCGGCCGGGACCGGCACCCGCACCTCGGATCGACTCGCCCGGATCTCGGCGACGCTCGCCCGGATGCTCTCCACGCGGCCGAGCGCCGCCGTCAGCACCCGGTGGATGAGCCACAGCAGGCCGGCGAGCAGGAAGAGGGCCAGCCCGCCGAGGGCCAGCGTCGCCTCCCGGATGACGGCGGTCTCGTTGTGCACCGGGGTGGCCACCATCAGCGTGACCGCCCCAGCCGTGCGGGAGGGCGGCAGGCCACGGGCCACCACCACGTATGGATCGTGCGGGTCCGCCGGGATATTGCGTGCCCGGGTACTGAGCACCTGACCGGTGGCCGGATGCAGGTCGGCCAGCGGGGCTCGGGCGGCCGCCGGGTCGTTGTAGGAGAGCACCACGCCGGAGGCGTCGACGAGTTGCAGGATCGAACCCTGGGCGGGGACATCCCGCAGGGCGGCCCCCACCTGGGCATCGGAGTCCGCCAGCAGCACCGCGACTTGATTGGCCTGGTCGATCGCCGCGGTGCGAGCCGAACTGCCGAGCACCGCTTGCAGGGTGAGTGCGTAGGCGCCGAGCGCGACGATCAGGGCCAGCGCCGCCGCGAGGGAGGTCGCGGCGAGGATGCGGAAGCGGAGCGAGCGCACGCGCCAGCGCGCGCGCCAGGAGGGCAACCCGCTCATGTGGGGTGCTGCTCCTGCTCGCGCGCGAATTCGGCGACGCGTCGCTCAAAGGCGCGGTGCAGGCGTCGACTGCTCACCAGCGCGATTAGCGCTACGACGACGAGCAGCACCCAGCCCACTCCCGTCGCCCACCGGTGCGCCGCCGCCCCAAGAAGGCCGACCAGCGCGGTGATGCCACCCGCCCACGCGGCACCCCCCGCGACATTGGCGAGCAGGAACCGGGGATAGGCCAGGTGCAGCGATCCGGCCAATGGGCCGGCGAGCATCCGCAGGAGCGCGACGAAGCGGGCGATGAAGACGGTGCTCGCCCCGTGCCGCTGGAAGAGGTGACCGGCATAGGCGACATGGGCGGGCGAGAACTGGTGGGGGAAACGCTCGCCCAGGTGGGTAAACAACCGGGGGCCATAGCGCCGACCGGCGGCATACCCGATGTTGTCCCCGATGACCGCCCCCGCCCAGGCGGCGAGGAACACCCCGAGCAGGGTGACCCGGGCCGCGGGATGGGTGGTGATGAGCGCCGCGGTGATCAGGCCGGTCTCACCCGGGACGGGGATCCCGATGCTCTCCACGCCGACCAAACCGGCGACGGCCGCATAGACCCCGGCGGCCGGGAGTCCGGCCAGCGTGCTCAGCAGGGACATCTCGGGACTTCTCTCACGGGTACGGATGCGCGGGAAGTTCCGCGCTCATCCTCATCTTTGCGCCCGCTCGCTGAATGCTGTCTGAATGCCCGCTCGAGGGCGTGTGGTCCGTGGGCATGGAAAAGCGAGGCGGACCCGGTCCGCCTCGCCTTCCCGCTGGGTCAGCCGGCGCTCGATGCACCGGTGTCGGGGGTGTCGCCCGGCTCCGGGGTGTCCACGACGCTGGACTTCGCGTCGGGGGTGTCGCCCGGCTCCGGAGTGTCCACGACGCCGGACTTGGCATCCGCGGTGTCACCCGGCTCCGGGGTGTCCACGGCAGCCGAGTCCGGCGTGTCGCCGGCTTCGGGGGTGTCCACCGCACCGGACTTGTTGGCTCCGGAGACGGACTGGACGACCGAATGCGAGTGCGTGGCGGGGCCCGCATTCGCGACGCCGGTCACCGCGAGACCGCCGAGCAAGGCGAGTCCGGCAAGCGCACCGCCGATGGTGGTGGCCTTCTTGGGGGAGATGGACATGGGCTGTGCTCCTTCGTGGATGCTCCCGGCCGGTTAGCCGGGCCGGCCGCGTGCGCCGCCGGTGAGACCACTATGTGGGGCACCCACTGAAGGACCGCTGAATCGCCATACTCCCTACTGCGCCAAGGGTATTCGCAACCAAGGACCGCGGAGCGCTCCCCACCCCAGCAGAGCGGGGAGCGCTTCGGTCAGACCTGGGCCTTGCTGTCGATCGCCGCGCGGATCTTGGCGATCGCGTCCTCGATCGGCACCCCGTTCTCCTGTGAGCCGTCGCGATAGCGGAAGGAGATCGAGCCCTTGGAGCGGTCCTCCTCGCCGGCGATCAGCACATAGGGGACCTTGGCCTTCGAGGCGTTGCGGATCTTCTTGGGGAAGCGGTCGTCGGAGGCGTCCAACTCGACCCGGATGCCCTCGCGGCGCATGCGGTCGAGCACCTCACGGACATACGGCTCGAACTCCTCGGCGACCGGCAGGCCGAGCACCTGGACCGGGGACAGCCATACCGGGAAGGCACCGGCATAGTGCTCGACGAGGACGCCGATGAAGCGCTCGATGGAGCCGAACTTGGCCGAGTGGATCATCACCGGCTGCTGACGGCTGCCGTCGGCGGCGACATACTCCAGGTCGAAGCGCGAGGGCGACGGCTGGTTGAAGTCGTACTGGATCGTCGACATCTGCCAGGTTCGGCCGATCGCGTCGCGCGCCTGCACCGAGATCTTGGGGCCGTAGTAGGCGGCGCCACCCGGGTCGGGCACGAGTTCCAGCCCGGACTCCTCGGCGACCTGCTGCAGCACCCCGGTGGCCATCGCCCAGTCCTCGTCGGAGCCGATGAACTTGTCCGGCTTGCTGTCATCGCGCGTGGACAGCTCGAGATAGAAGTCGTTGAGCCCGAAGTCGCGGAAGAGACCGAGGCAGAAGTCGAGCAGGTGCTTGATCTCCGCAGGGGCCTGCTCCGGCGTGACATAGGAGTGGCTGTCGTCCTGGGCGAAGCCGCGCACCCGGGTCAGACCGTGGACGACCCCGGACTTCTCGTGCCGATAGACCGACCCGAACTCGAAGAACCGCAGCGGCAGTTCGCGATAGGAGCGCTGGCGGGAGCGGTAGATGAGGTTGTGCATCGGGCAGTTCATCGCCTTGAGGCGGTAGTCCATGCCGTCCACGTCGAGCGGGGGGAACATGCCCTCGCCGTAATAGGGCAGGTGCCCGGAGGTGTAGAAGAGCCCCTCCTTGGCGATATGCGGCGTGCCGACGTAATCGAAGCCTTCCTCGATGTGCCGGCGGCGGACGTAGTCCTCCATCTCCCGCTTGATCACCCCGCCCTTGGGGTGGAAGACGGGCAGGCCTGAGCCGAGCTCGTCGGGGAACGAGAACAGGTCGAGCTCGGCGCCGAGCTTGCGGTGGTCGCGGCGCTCGGCCTCGGCGAGGCGGTCGAGATAGGCCTTGAGTTCGTCCTTCGTCGCCCAGGCCGTGCCATAGATGCGCTGCAGTTGCGGGTTCTTCTCGCTGCCGCGCCAGTATGCCGCCGCGCTGCGCATGAGCTTGAAGGCATTGCCGAGGACCTTGGTGCTGGGAACATGCGGGCCGCGGCACAGGTCGCCCCAGGCGCGGCTGCCGTCCTTGCGCAGGTTGTCGTAGATCGTCAGTTGGGCGCCGCCGACCTCGACCGAGGCGCCCTCGGCGGCATCCTCGGCCGCGCCGCCCTTGAGCCCGATGAGCTCGCATTTGTAGGGCTCCTCGGCGAGTTCGGCCAGGGCGTCGGCGTCGGAGATCTCGCGACGGGCGAAGGTCTGGCCCTCGTTGACGATCCGCTGCATGACCTTCTCAAGGGCCTTGAGGTCCTCGGGGTTGAACGGCGTCTCGACGTCGAAGTCGTAATAGAAGCCATCCCGGATCGGCGGGCCGATGCCGAGTTTGGCCTGCGGGTTGACCTCCTGGACCGCCTGGGCGAGCACGTGCGCGGCGGAGTGGCGCAGCACATCGAGGCCATCCTGCTCGCTCGCCGTCACCGGCTCGACGACATCCCCGTCGGCCAGCACGTATGCCAGGTCCCGCAACTCGCCGTTGACCCGCGCCACCAGCACCTCGCGCTCGCCCTCGAAGAGTTGCGCGGCGGTGGTCTGCTCCGGCACCGATCGCTCGCTGTCGGCGATGTGGACGGTGATCTGGGCAGACACGGGACGAAACTCCTTCGCTGGGGCGGCGCACGGTGGCGGCGGACCCTCGGTGGTGGTGGGTGTCGTCAGCCTAACGAGGCCACCGGCATACCGGCCACGGCATTAGGCCGCGGCCCGTGGGCCGCTTCTGGCTCGAGATCGTCGAAACCGCTGAGAGAGCAGACACTGACTGACAAACTCGAACTATGTGCGGTCCGAACTCCGTCGGCGGGCATGACCCGGTGACACCCAGCCGGCGATCGGTGCTCGCCGGTGGGGCCTTGGGGCTGATCCCGGGCACCTTCGCGGGCGATCTGGGCGAACTCGGGATGACAACCCGGCCGGCAGCGCGCCCCGGGGGCATCGTGCGGACGGCGACGCACGTACATACCTCGTTCTCGGAGGGTGAGGGCGGCCGGGTCACCGTGGGCGGGCATAGCACCGCCGGGAGTATGGAGGGGCAGGCCGCGGCACATGCGGCGCTCGGGGTGGACCTGCTCTTCTTCACCGACCACGACCACCGGTTCAATGCGGAGGGTTGGGGTATGCGGCCCCCACCCTTCCCCGCGGTCGAAGAGTTCGCGAAACCGAACTGGACGTATGTCGTGCAGCGCGCCGGCGCGACGCGCTCCGGCGACGTGGTTCAGACCGCCGCCGGCCGAGTAGCGAGCGTGACGAGCGGCGCCGGGGACGGCTGGGTATACGCCTGGGCCGACACCGGCAGCAAGGGATGGAACCACCGCGCGATCCTCGCCGGGCAGACCCTCGCGCTGACCCTGGCCGCGCCCACGGGTCCGGGCTGGGCCGAGTTGCGGCTGCAGCTGTCCTATCGACCGGCCACCGCAGGACGCCCAGCGGGCAACTACGAGATCGCCTATCGATTCCGGCCCAGCGCGAACTCAAGGACGGTGACTTCTGCCGGAACAGTAGCGACGGTGACCATCCCGGCGCCGGCCGCAGTGAGCCGGGAGTTCACCCTGGACCCGGTGGCTGACCTGCGGCAGGCATTCCCTGCTCTGGGCGCCATGGCCCGGGACAACTGCCTGTATGCCCTGTGGATCGGCGCCGGAGCCCCAGCCGGGTCGAGCGCGCGGGCCACCTTCACCCGACTGAAGTTCACTCGCAGCGTGCGGGGATCAGAGGCCTTGGCCCTGCAGGCCGAGATGTTGCGTGATCTCGCTCCCCGGTATCGCTCCCTGCGGATGGTGCAGGGCTTGGAGATGTCTTATGCCGAGCACCTCAACTGGCTCGGGGCCACAGCGCCCACGTCGATCCTGCGACCCGCCGGATACCGCGGGAGGACGGAGTACACAAAGGCGCTCGTGGCCGCGGCGCGTGCTGCGGACGCCTGCGTCACCCTCAACCATCCGTTCGGCGCCAGCTACACCAAGTTGATCACCGGGGTCGAACGGCAACGGATGATCGCGGCCTGCGCCCAGCGCGTGTTGAGCGTGGGCGCGTATGGCGTGGATGCCGTGGAGGTGGGCTATCCCAGCCGGGCCGGGATGGACCTGGCGGGGCATCTGGAGATGTGGGACATCGTCCTGGCCGCCGGGGTGCGAGTGGGCGGGGTGGGGTGCAGCGACAACCACAGCGGGGCGCAGGCGTCCTATCGCCAGAGCCCAAATCGGATGGTCACCGACATCATCGCCGACACCAGCGACCCGGAGACCTCCGTGCCAGCCCTGCGTGCCGGCCGTGCCTTCGTCAGCCTGCTGGAGGGCTATGGCGGGATGCTCGATCTGGCGACCGCGGACGCGGTGATGGGCGGGGTGGCCAAGGTGACCTCCGGGCCGGTGGATCTCACCGCGCGGGCCACGGATCTGCCGACCGGCGGCAGCCTGCGACTGGTGCAGTACACGGTGCACGGCAACCGGGGCACCACCGCGATCCGCTCGCCCCTCGTGGACCGCAGTGTGCCGGCGAGCGCTCTGCCCGCGTCCGGCGAGTGGGGGGTGCGCCTGGAACCGGCGGCGAGTTATGTCCGCACCGAGGTGCGCGATCGCCGGGGCCAGGTCGTCGCCTTCTCCAACCCGCTCTATCTTTCCCCGCGCGCCTGAGCCGCACCCTGCCCGGCGCCCGTCCTGGTCAGAAAGTCGGCGATCGCGCTCTCCCACGTGTGACGCCAGGTGTCGGCCCGGAGGCGGGTCCAGGTGATTTCCACCGCGCCAATGCGCGGCACCCCGTCCGCGCCCAGGTGGGCCGGTTGGTCAGGTGCGCTCGTGAGTTCCTGGTGCAGGCCATCGAAGTCGGTGTCGGCCACATAGACGAACTCGCCGACCTGAGTGACCGTCAACAACCAACCCTGTTCGAGGTCCTCCCACCGCCCCTGCTCACCGGGGCCGGTCGGCAGTGGCGGCAGATGGTCCGATCGGTTGGTGAGCATCGCGTCGACGTGGTCATACCAGGGGAAGGACGCGATGGTCAGCGCTGCCGGGCTGTCGTCCTCAACCCAGACGTGCCAGCCGAAACGCTCGGTTAGCTCGAAGCGCACCTGTGGCGACTCCACGTGCCGGGCCCAGCTCATCGGCAACGTCGCACCCTGGGGAAAGACGGCGGTGAAGCTCAGGGAATCAGCCACCCCGTCATTGTGACGCGCACCAGTCTCAGTCGTCATCGAGCTTCAGTCGCGCGGCCAGCAGCGGGGTGAGGCTGCGGGCATAGGTCTCGGTGAGGTGGTTGGTGTCGCGGTAGACCACGACCCCGCCGATGACCGGCGCGCAGGTGGGCCGGGGACAGATCCAGTCGGTGAGGTCGATACGGCCGATCGCGGGGTCTCGGTGGAAAAGTTGCTCCTGCCCTAAACCGTTGCGCGCCAAGCCTTCTGCTCGATCGAAGGCACATCGGGTCTGTTGGCGCGGGTGAGCCAGGAGACATTCGGACATATTGGCCGTCGGCTTCGGGGCGTCCCGGATCACTACGACCCGCGCCCCGGTCCGCTCCCGGTATGCCGTGAGCGCCCGCCGGGTCGCGTCGGTGAACCGTTGGGTGTCAACGGCATAGGACGACCAGCCCGCGACGATCACCTCCGGTCGCAGTGCGGCGATCTTCTCAGTCACGGCCTGGTTCCACTGGGCGCATTGCCCGAACCCGCTCGCGGATCCATTGCCCGGGAGGGTGAGCCCGCGGATCGGTGGGCACGAGGACTTGGTGAGCGCGATGACCCGCCAGCCCTGGCTGCGGCCGATCTGGTCCAGTGCGGGCAACCACTGACGGGCATGCGAATCGCCGACCACCACGAGCAGGCGAGTGCCGTGCGGATCGCCGGCCGGGCATTCCACCGGCTCGGACACCGCATAGGTGGCCACAGTGCACGGATGGCGACTGTCGACGGTCCCGGTGTCCCACACCACCCGCTCCAGTAGCGGGACGGTGCGGCCGGGGTCGTCGATCGGGATGCCCTGGGACGAGGCAGCCGGGTCGGCCCCGAGCACTGCCGCCCCAGTCGCTGGGCGGGCGGCAAGGACGGCGGGTGGAACTGACCAGCGCACCGGTGAACCCACCCAGGAGGCCGGCCAGGCGAGCGCCAGGAGGAAGACTCCGCAGCAGGCGGCGGCCAAGGAATTGGTCAGACCGAGGTAGAGCGAAGCCCGATCCCGTCGCACTGAAGGCAACCGAATCCCGTTGCGGCGCAACGGTTCCTCGATAAAGCGATAGGACAGCCAGGCGGGGATCAGGGATAGCGCGGCCGCCAGCAGCCCGGTCTGGACCGCGACAGTCCCGGAACCCGTAGTCAGCGCCATGGCGGTGACGATGAAGGGCCAGTGCCAGAGATAGATGCTGTAGGACAGCCCGCCGATGCGTTGCAGCGCGGGGAGGGCGAGCACGGCATACGGACCCCGACGGCCGCACTCCGGAGCCAGGGCGATCAGCAGGGCGACGCCGACCGTCGGGATCAGCGCGCGCCAGCCGGGGAAGGGGTCACCCGGGTGGATGGTGAACATGGCGGCGACGACGAGCACCGCCCCGGCCCAGGCCAAAGGGGTCACCAGCGGGCGGGGCAGGCGACGCCATACCGCCGGGGTGCAGGCGATCACCGAGCCGAGCGCGAGCTCCCAGACCCGGGTGGGCGTCACGTAATAGGCGGTGGTCGGGGTGCTCTGCGTCCACCGCACCGATATCGCGAGTGAGGCGACGAAGACCAGCAGGCTGGTGACCAGCACGATCCGCCGGGCCGGGATGCGCAGGCGACTCGCGAGCAGCGCCCCGACCAACACCACGAGAGGCCAGGCGAGATAGAATTGCTCCTCCACCGACAGGCTCCAAAAGTGCTGCACCGGGCTAGGCAGCCAATCGACCTGCAGGTAGTCCACGGCATTCGAGGCCATCCGCCAGTTCACGACGTATGCCGCGGCCGCCACGACGTCGGATCCCACACCGGCCCAGCGCGGGCGAGGCAGGAAGGCGAGGGTGAGGACCGCGATCCCGACCTGGGCGGTGAGGGCGGCCGGCAGCAGCCGCCGGGCGCGGCGGGCATAGAAGTTGCCCAGGCGCACCCGGCCATCCCGAGCGATCTGGCCGAGCAGGACGCCGGACATCAGGAAGCCGGAGATGACGAAGAACATGTCCACACCGGTGAAACCCCCGGGTAGCCAGCTCACCCCGGCATGCCAGAGCACCACCACACTCACCGCGACCGCCCGCAGGCCTTCGATGTCGGTGCGCAGCGCCCGCCGCCCGGGTTCCGCTCCGGCTGCCGGCGCCCGGTATGTCGCGTCCGCACCTGCGGGTGCCGGGGCCCGATCCCGAGCCGATCGACGGGTCCGCCACAGCAGCACAAGCGGGAGTCCTATCAGGGGGATCGCTGCCAAGCCGAGCCAGACCGCGTCCGGACGGGGCAGCGGGGGAACCTGCGCCGGTTGCAGCCGGGCACCCGAGCCGAGTCGGAGCAGATCGGCGGCGGTGTCTGCGGCGTCCGCGGCGAACTGCGCCTCCCGCGCGCTGGCGCGCACCCGGTATGCCGCGTCCTCCCGGTCGATCCGCAGCGTGAGCACCGGTCGCTCCGCGCCGGCAAAGCTCGCTGGCCGTAGCAGCGCATGCGTCCGTTCCAGGATGTCGGCCGGGGTTGCCGCGACGAGTTGCCCGGGTGCGCTCGCCCGCAGGTGGGCCACCGCGACATACGTCGGGGTCCGGTGGCTGAGCGTGACGGCGAAGGCGATCAGGGCGAGCAGGCCGAGGACGAGCCAGCACCGCAGCACGATCGCAGCGCGCCCTCGGCGGGGTTCGGACACGGTGCGCGACCTGGTCATCCCAGTCGTCCGGCGGACGGGCTCGGCAATAGTTCGCGCTCCCTGCGGTGGGTGTGGAATGCCGCGGATCCGGGCGAGAGCCATGCTAACTACGCGGGTGAGCCGCCCGGTCCTGGTTCCTGAGCGCTCGCTCCGGTGGAGTGAGCGGCCCGTCGCTGCTGCTCCGCTTCGGCCGCAGCCTTGAGCGCACCGAGTCGCTGATCCCAGGTGTCCGCGTGCTCGGCCAGCCAGGTGGCGGTGTCCCGTAACGGCTGCGGACACACCCGGTGCCGGACCTCCCGGCCAACGCGGAACGGCTCCACCAGGCCAGCGTCGGCGAGCACCGTCAAATGCTTGGCAATCGCCTGCCGAGAGACGGTATGCCGGGTCGCCAGCGTCGATGCGGTGATGCCGTCCGTCGACGCCACCGCCTCCAGCAACTCCCGCCGAGTGGGGTCGGCGAGAGCGGTGAAGACCGCCGTCGCATCAGTTTTGGGCATCGGCACCTTCGAGGTGACGCTTGAGCAGGTCGAGTTCCTGATCCCAGCCGCTGGAGTTCTCCGCGTAGTTCGCGGCGAGCTGCTCGGGCGTCAAATCCAGGGCTCGGAAGCCGGACTCCACCACGCGGACGGTGGTGGGTCCCTCGTGCGGACCGGTGAGGACAAACTCCACCAGCGTGCCTTCCTCGGCTCTCTGCTGCGCGTCCCAGGGGGCCCACCGATAGCTGATCCGGTTGGGGCGATCGCTGGCCTCGATGATGAGCGGGAACTCGCCCAGCGTGGGATGGATCACCACGCTTCGGCCGGCGCGCTCTTCGATGCGGTTGGCGGTGATCCCGTCATCCCCGATCCACCACCCCGCGGTGGCGACCAGATCCCAAACGATGCCCCGGCTGGCCGCGATCGTGACCTCGCGCTCGATGGTGTCGTCCACGTTCATGGGCGTCTTCTCCTGCCGTGTGTGGGCGGTCCCGGTGACCACCTGCAACTCAAGGATTGCACGTCCAAGGGATAAGCGCAACCCGTTGATTGCAGATCGCCTGCCTGGGGGCTGGCTGCGCTCAGTCGCCCCGCAGCGTGCGCTCGAAGAGGGCACGCAGCTCGGCCGGCAGGTGCTGCTCGGCGATGGCGACCTCGACGGGGGGCAGCGCGCAACTGACCTGGTAGCAGAAGCTGTCCGGAATGGTCCGCCCGGCGTAGCTCTGGGCCTGGGCATCGATCGACTGCAGCGTCTGCCGGCGCAGCACCGAGCGCCATTCCTGCTCCTCGGTGGGGGGCAACTGCTGCAGGACCACCGAACGGTGCACCGTCTGCCCGGCAATCCCGCCGGAGCGGCTGACGTCAACGACGGCATCCGCGGGGACCTCGACGCCCTCATGCTCGAAGTCGTCCGGGCTCGGCTCGTGATACCCAGTCCCGGACTCATCCGGGGGCGGGGCCGGCGCGGGCGCGGGATCACTGCCGTCAGTCCAGTCGGGGGGATCACTGAGCGGGACCGGCTCCGCATCGACTGGGAGCCCCTCCGGTTGCGCGGTGCCCAGCACGCCGACCTGCGCCCAGGCCTCCCGCACCGCATTCGCCTCGGGGGAGTCGGCGCCATGCCGGGTGATCGCCTCGTCGACGGTGAGCCCGGCGAAGGTGACGAAATCACAATCCGCGCTGATGCCGGGGCCGGTGAGCACGGCATACCAAATCTGACCGGGGGCCTCCCACGCATTGCCGCCCAGGGCCGTGGCGCACAGATAGAAGGCACGGTTGGGGATGCCGGAGTTGATGTGCACCCCGCCGTGGTCCTCGTCGGTGTCGACATAGTCGTTCATGTGCCCCGGCTGGGGGTCCTCGCCCAGCATCGGGGTGTCGTACGCGGTACCCGGCGCCTTGAGCGAGCGCAGGGCCATCCCGGCGGCCTCGCCGATTAACAACTCCGCACCGACGAGCCAATCGGCGCTGCCCGCGTCCTGACCCAGGGCGCGCTGCTTGACCAGGGAGCCGAAGACATCGGACATCGACTCGTTCAGTGCCCCGGCCTGACCTTGATACATCAGCCCGGCCGTATGTTCGGTCACCCCGTGCGCAAGCTCGTGGCCGATCACATCGAGGCTGGCGGTGAACCGGCCGAAGACCCGGGCGTCACCGTCGCCGAAGACCATCTGGGTGCCATCCCAGAAGGCGTTGTCGTAGTCGCGGCCGTAGTGGACGCTGGCGCGCAGCGGCATACCGCGCCCGTCCAGGGAGTTGCGCTCGAACGCCTCGGCGTAGAGCTGCCAGGTATGGCCGAGGCCGTCATACGCCTCGGTGGCGGCGACATCACCGGTCTCGGGTTCGCCCTCGGCACGGACCGGAATACCGGGCAGTATGGTCTCGTTCTGCGCATCGCTGATAACCCGGATCGGACCGCCGCCGAGGGTGCTGCGACCCATCCGCGGCTGGGGCGACGTGCGCTCGCCGGGCAGCGCATGCGCATGCCGGTGCAGAGTGACCCGGTCGACGTCGAGCAGGGCTTCGCGGGCACGGGCCGCGACCTCTGCATCGGGTGCCTGCGCCAGCCGCTCCAGCAGGTGCGGCGGCACGATCGAGCACCGGTGGCGGGCGGCGGCCGGGTCGTGGTGGGTCATGGACTCAGTCTGTCCGAGGGCACTGACAGCCGCATCCGATTGGCGATCACCGCAGATAGACGATGCGGTTCTCCGCGGCCAGGCAGATGATCGGTGGCTGCCCGAGACAGTTCGTTGCCAGCTCTTCCCCGGTCAGCGGGTCGCGCACCTGCAGTTCGACCTTGGCGCCCGCGGTGGCTCCGGCGGCATCCCAGCCGGCGAGTACCGCGGCCGCGAAACCGCAGTTAGTCCGGACACTGCCGGCGAAGGCCTGGCGGGACCCGGTGGCGCTCGGGCATGGGGTCGCGTCGGCGGGCACGGTGGCCGTGCTGCCGGTGGCCGTGCCCGAGGAGCCGGCTGCGGCCGAGCCCGCCGTGGTGGCGGGCGCGTTGGGCAGGGCGCCCTGGGTGCTGTGCGCCGACGACTGAGTGGCTTCCTGGCCCCCATCGGCCGCGGCCTCCATGAGCAACCACGCGAGCGCCAGCAGGAGCATCACCGCGGCCAGAATCGCCGGCAGCACCATGGAGGTCACCGGGCCGTGGGCGGGTCGGACGCGTCGCATCCTGCTCACCCGTAGGTGTCGCGGGGGCCGCGGGCGCCGGTGATACTGCGGCGGCCATGGGACCAGCTCGGCGCGGTGGGGCCGAGAATATGGAGTTCCAGGACCACGTCCGGGCCGGTCTCCTCGGCGATGCGCTGCAGCAGCGTGCTTTCCAGCAACCGCAGTTGGGTCGCCCAGGCCGTCGAGGAGGCCCGGATGACGAGGATCCCGTCCGTGAAGGTCTCCGGAGTGGCGTTCGCGGCGAGGTCGGGTCCGACGATCTCGGGCCAGCGGCCGGTCACCCCGCCCACGTCGACCTGATGCTCCCAGCCGCGGTCGTTGACCAGCTTGTCCACGACCGCGCCGATCAACGCCGGATCCCGGTCGCCCCCGCGGGCACTGGTGGTGGCGGTGCCCCGGATGGTCCGCCGGGCGGGAGCGCCGGGGCGCAACCCGCGGCCCCGGGCCACGGCCCGGGCCCGCAACAACGCCTCGTCGGCGGCGTCCGGGCCGCCCGATTCGACTGCCTCCGCGGCAGCTTCCTCGCGCGCCGACGCATCCATACCCGCACCGGGTATGGCGTCAGTCGGCGAAGTGCTCACCCCGCCATTCTGGCCCCGCGACCGGTCGACCGCGTCAGTCGACGAGGGTGATCTCGCCCTTGGTCACCGAGAACCGCTGCCCCGTTAGCTCCGCGGGGATGTCCTCGGCGACAGCGGCGGTGATCAGCACCTGCTCGCAGTCGGAGATCATCTCCGCCAACCGCTCGCGGCGCCCGCTGTCCAGTTCCGCGAAGACATCGTCCAGGACCAGCACCGGGTCGGTCCCCAGGTCGTGCCGCAAGAGTTGGTATGCCGCGAGCTTGAGCCCGAGGGCGATCGACCAGGACTCGCCGTGGCTGGCATACCCCTTGGCGGGCAGCCCACCGAGGGTGAGCACGAGATCGTCCCGGTGCGGCCCCACCAGGCTGACTCCGCGGTCGATCTCGGCCGCGCGCACCTGCTCCAGGGAAGCGTGAAAGCCCAGCCGCAGGTCCTCGATCTCCGGCACCTCACCGGCTGCCAGCGCGGCGGCCAGGTCTTCGGTCAGCGAGGAGCGATAGCTCACCATCGCATCCCCGTCTGCCGCGCTCACCTGGGCGTAGGCCGTGCCCAGCAGTTCGCGCAGGTCGCGCAGCAGGCGCAGCCGGGCATAGATCAGTTGCGAACCGAGCCCGGCGAGCTGGGTGTCCCAGACCTCCAAGGTATGCAGTGCGTCGGCTCGCGCCTCCTCGCTCGAGGTCCCCGCGGGCAGGCGGGCGCCACGGCCCCCACGGCGCAGCACCGGCGCCGCCGACTTCAATAGCGCGCTGCGCTGCTTGAGGATCCGGTCGTAGTCCGCGCGCACCCCCGCCCACCGGGGCTGACGCTGCACCAGCAGGTCATCGATGAAGCGCCGGCGGGCGGAGGGATCCCCCTTGACCAGGGCGAGGTCCTCGGGGGCGAAGAGCACCGAACGCAGCGTCCCCAGCACATCCCGGGGACGAGTGACCGGGGTGCGGGCCAACCGTGCTCGGTTGGCCCGCCCCGGATTGATCTCCAATTCGATGAGAGTCTCGCGTCCCTCGTGCACCACGGCGCCGCGAACCACCGCCTGGGTAGCCCCCATCCGCACCAAGGGTTGATCCGTGGAGACGCGGTGGGAGTCGAGGGTGGCCAGATAGCCGAGCGCCTCGGCCACATTTGTCTTGCCTTGGCCGTTGCGCCCGAGCAGGGTCGAGATGCCCGGACCGAGCGGAATCTCGGCGTGCGGGTAACTGCGGAAGTCGACCAGGCTCAGATGCCGGACGAACACCTCAGTTGATCGAGCCGGACCGCTCCTGCGAGCCGGTGTTGTCGCCACCCTCGGGCGTGGAACCGGTACCCGAGGTCGGGCCGGCGTTGGCCGCGCCACCCGCGCCGCCGTCGGTGCTGCCGCTGCCGGACGAGGGACCCGCGTCGGTCGCATCCTTGCCGCGGGCCCGGGCCTCGTCGGGGGTCTGCGCCGGCTGCTCCTTGGGCTCCACGCGGGCCTCGGCCTCCTTGTGACCGGCGGGCGCCTGGGCACCCTCCTCGCGCAGCTGGTCGCCCTCGGCAATGGTCATCACCTGGTGGCCACCGAACTGCCCACGCAGCGCCGCGACGGCCTGCATGGTCGGCGAGTGTTCCTGCCGCGAGGCGAAGCGGGCGAAGAGCGAGGCGGAGATGACCGGCATCGGCACGGACAGTGCGATGGCTTCTTCGACCGTCCATCGGCCTTCGCCGGAGTC
>ERZ501016.195-NODE-195-length-24352-cov-15.081533_pt1 | contig 24352 bp, 26 predicted proteins | sample MGYA00248889_ERZ501016 | MGnify/ENA primary metagenome ERZ501016 (study PRJEB25958, sample SAMN03398594) | human skin metagenome | study: EMG produced TPA metagenomics assembly of the Human Skin Microbiome Metagenome (human skin metagenome) data set. | reverse complement strand
GCGCCGATGGTACTGCACTGGAGACGGTGTGGGAGAGTAGGACGCCGCCGGACAACCATTGTGGGGAAGCCCCGGACCACCAGGTCCGGGGTTTTTCTGCGTTCCGATCCGCTCTGCCTGTCGGTCGTGCCTGGCTCTGAGCTCCGGCGGCGCCCTGCGGCTGCGGCATACTGGAGCACGACGACCTGCATAGTGACCTGCCCGGCACGCGCCGGCGACGTGGAGGAGAAGGACCGTGACGGACAACGCCCATGAGAGGGACCGGGACCGTGCGCGTCGACCGTCAGGTCCGCGCGGGGGAGAGCGTCGCCCGTACCAGCAGCGTGACGGCGAGCGGCGTCCCTACCAGCGGCGCGAAGGTGGCGGGGCCGGCCGGCCCGAGCGTGAGGGTGGAGAGCGGCGTCCTTACCAGCAGCGTGATGGTGGTGAACGCCGTGGTCATGCCCCGCGCGGCGGTCAGGGCAGCCGCGACCGTCGGCGGGAGGGCCAGGCCGCGGCGCCCGTGCAGCGGGGTGGTTCACGTCTCGTCCCCACCCAGGGGCGGCTGCCCGAGCCGGCCATCCACGAGGACGTGACGGGCTTCGAGCTGGACCGTGCCGTCAAGAACCAGCTGCGGACGCTCAGCAAGGAGAATGCCGAGGGCGTCGGTCAGCACCTGGTGATGGCGGCGCGACTGCTCGACGTGGACGAGGACGGCGCCTTGGCCCACGCGGAGACCGCGGTGCGCCGCGCCGGGCGGGTCGCGGCCGCGCGTGAGGCCCTCGGGCTCGTGCACTACCGACGGCAGGAGTGGGCCAAGGCGCTCAACGAGTTCCGCACCGCACGTCGCCTCTCGGGCTCGAACCACCTGCTGCCGTTCATGGTCGACTGCGAGCGCGCCCTCGGCCGGCCGGACAAGGCCCTCGAGCTGGCGCAGAGCCCCCAGGCGGGGGCACTGCCGCAGGAGGACCGCATCGAGCTGCTCATCGTCATCTCCGGCATCCGCCGCGACCTCGGGCAGCTCGATGCCGCCAAGGTGGAGCTGGAGGTCCCGGCCCTGCGGCAGGGGACGACCAAGCCGTGGTATCCGAGGCTCGCCTACGCGTACGCGGATGCTCTGCTGGCCCTCGGGGACGAAGCGGGCGCCCTCGAGTGGTTCCACCGCTCCGCGTCGACCGACCACGAGGCCGAGACCGACGCCGACGAGCGGATCGCCGAGCTCGAGGGCTTCACCTTCACCGACCTGCTGGAGGGTGAGGACGACGATCCGGAGGCTGAAGCCGACGCCCGGACCGACGGCTCTACGGAGGGTCCTCGTGTCTGACCGCGCCCTGATCGAGGGCTTTCGTGGCCTGGTGGTCGACCTCGACGGCGTCGTCTACCGCGGCCCCCACCCCGTGCCTCACGCCGCGGACGCGCTGGGCGCGGCGGTGGCCGACGGCCTGCAGGTGATGTACGCGACCAACAACGCCGGGCGCCCAGCGGACGCGGTCGCGCAGCACCTGGACGAGCTCGGCGTCCGCACCGACCCCGAGCACGTGGTGACGAGCGCCCAGGCAGGAGCGGCGCTGCTGGCGCGGCAGGTGGAGCCCGGCTCCACGGTCCTCGCCGTCGGAGGCCCGGGCGTGGCGACGGCGCTGCGGCAGGTGGGCCTGACCCCGGTCAGCCCTCAGGACCGGATCGACGATCCCGCCGTCGCGGGACGGGTTGCGGCCGTTCTCCAGGGTTACGGCACCGAGCTCAGCTGGTCCGACCTCAAGGAGACGGCGTACGCCGTGGCGGCGGGCGCGGTCTGGATGGCCACCAACGTCGACCTCACCATCCCCACGGACCGGGGGATCGCCCCAGGCAACGGCTCTGCCGTGCAAGCCGTCGTCAACGCCGTGGGGCGCGACCCGCAGGTTGCGGGCAAGCCGCACCCGCCGCTGTACCTCATGTGTGCCGAGCGAACGGGCGGGGACGTCACGAGCATGCTCGCGATCGGCGACCGGCTCGACACGGACATCGAGGGCGCGAACGCCGCCGGCATGCAGAGCCTGCACGTGCTGACGGGGGTCGACGGGCTCGTGGCCCTGGCCGGTGCCGACGAGCAGCTCCGGCCGACCTATCTCGGGCTGGACCTGCGCGCCCTGCGGGAGCCGTATGTCGCAGCGCGGGTCGAGGTGGCCGCGGAGCAGGTGACGGCGCGTTGCGGCGACACGCAGGCAACCGTCTCCGGCAGCGGGGACGAGGCGTCCTTGGCGGTCGACGACGGCGCGGTCGTCGAGCGGGCCCGCGCGGCGGTCGCCGCGGTCTGGGCGGCCCGCGACCACGGGCGGGTCGGCATACCTCTGTCCTCGTCCCTGACCGCGGTCCTGGACGCGCTCGACCCCCGGTGACCACCGCCATCCCCGAGGCTGTCCGACCCCCCGGCTAGGGTGGCCATGACGACGACCGAAGGAGCGCCATGACCGAGTCCCCTGGGAGCGCCACCCCGGCGGCGATGGGTGCCGGCCCCGACGGGCGCGACCCGACCGTCGAGGCCGCCCTGCGTGCCCTGCAGGAGGCGGCCGGCGGGGACGACCCCCAGGCCCAGATCGCGGCGGCCCAGCACGTCCATGACGTCCTGCAGGGTCGCCTCTCCGGGGTCAGCGGGGCGTGAGCGTGGCCCGGTTGGACGCGGAGCTCGTGCGCCGCGGACTGGCACGGTCGCGGGGCCAGGCCCGGGAGCTGGTCGACGCCGGTCGCGTCAGCGTGGGCGGGCGCGAGGTGCGCAAGGCCTCGCACCCCGTCGAGGTGCACGACGCGGTGGAGGTCGCCGGGCAGATCGACCCGTGGGTCAGCCGGGCGGCGCACAAGCTGCTGGGTGCGCTGGAGGCCTTCCCGGCGGTGCAGGTGCGCGGCCGACGGTGCATCGACGTCGGCGCCAGCACCGGGGGCTTCACCCAGGTGCTGCTCGACCGCGGCGCCGCGTCGGTGTGCGCGCTCGACGTCGGGCACGGCCAGCTGGACCCCTCCCTCGCCCGTGATCCGCGCGTGGACGAGCGCAGCGGCACGTCTGTGCGCGACGTCGGTGCGCAGGACCTCGCCGGCCCCTTCGAGCTGCTGGTCACGGACCTGAGCTTCATCTCCTTGACCCTCGTGAGCGGTCGCCTCGCCGACCTGGTGCAGGTGGGAGGCGAGGCCGTGGCGCTGGTCAAGCCACAGTTCGAGGTGGGACGCACCCGCCTCGGCAAGCGTGGCGTCGTGCGCGACGCCGGTCACCGCGGCGACGCCGTGGTGGCGGTGCTGGAGTCGTTGGCGGGCGCCGGGCTCCATCCCCGAGGCCTCGCCGCGAGCCCGCTGCGCGGGACGGACGGCAACGACGAGTACCTTCTGTGGTGCGTGCGGTCGGACGGGCCGGCGCCACCCCTGGCGCCCTGGCGGGCCCGCGCCGAGGTCCTGACCACCGGACGCGGGGCGGACGACGCGGCGCCATCACCGGCCGGGCCCCCGCCGCCCGTCGCGGCCGCGCACGTCGACCACACGCCGCAGACCGATCGAGGAGAGCATCCGTGAGCCGCCGAGTCCTGCTGGTCGTCCACCACCGCCGCCCCGAGGCGCTCGACCTGGCGCGCGCGCTCGCCGAGCGGCTGCGCGAGGCGGGGGTCACCTCGGTGATCAACGCCGCGGACCTGCGCGGCTTCGCGCGGCGGCTGGACGACGTCGTGGAGGCGGCGGGCCACGACGAGGCGGCCGGGTGCGAGCTCGTGTGCGTGCTGGGCGGCGACGGCACGATCCTGCGGGGCGCCGAGCTGGCTCGCGAGCACGGCACCCCGGTGCTCGGGGTCAACCTCGGCCACGTGGGCTTCCTCGCGGAGGCGGAGCGCGAGCACTTCCCGGACGTGGTGGAGCGCATCGTGCACCGCGACTACGTCGTGGAGGAGCGCATGACCTTGGACGTGGTGGTGCGGCAGGGCGAGGACGAGGTGCAGCGCACCTGGGCGCTCAACGAGGCCACCGTCGAGAAGGCCTCGCGCCAACGGATGCTCGAGCTGGCCATGGAGATCGACGGACGCCCGCTGTCGACCTGGGGCTGCGACGGCGTCGTCATGGCCACCCCCACCGGGTCGACGGCCTACGCCTTCTCCGCGGGTGGCCCGGTCGTGTGGCCCACCGTCGCGGCGATCCTCGTGGTGCCGCTGTCCGCCCACGCGTTGTTCGCCCGGCCCCTGGTGCTGGACCCGTCGGCCCAGGTCGCCGTGGAGCTGCTGCCGGACCAGGAGGGCACGGGCGTCCTGTGGTGCGACGGGCGCCGGACCGTGGACCTGCCGCGCGGGGCCCGGGTGGAGGTGTGCCGGGGGCAGACACCCGTGCGCCTCGCCCGTCTCGCGACCGCGCCCTTCACCGACCGCCTGGTGCGCAAGTTCGACCTGTCCATCGTCGGCTGGCGCGGCCAGGGCCGCGTGCGGGAGCAGTGAGCGATGCTGCGCGACATCACGATCCGCGGTCTCGGGGTGATCGACGAGGCCGTGCTGGACCTCGCGCCCGGCCTCAACGTCGTCACGGGCGAGACGGGCGCGGGCAAGACGATGGTCGTCACCGGTCTCGGGCTCCTGCTCGGCGGTCGCGCTGACAGCGAGCTCGTGCGTACCGGCGCCGACCGCACCAGCGTCGAGGGCTTCGCCGACCTGGAGGCCGACCACCCGGCGCTCGTCCGAGCCGCGGAGGCCGGCGCTGACGTCACCGACGGGCTCATCCTGGCCCGAAGCGTCGCGGCCCAGGGGCGCTCGCGGGCGCACCTCGGCGGCCGGTCCGTGCCCATCAGCACCCTCTCCGAGGTGGGGGAGCGGCTCGTGGCGGTGCACGGCCAGGCCGACCAGTGGCGGCTGCGCAGCGCCGAGGAGCACCGCGTGGTGCTCGACGGCTTCGAGCCCGAGGTCGGTCGGCTCCTCGAGGACTTCCAGCGGCGGTATGACGAGCACCACGCCCTGGCGGCGGAGGCGGACCGGCTGCGGTCGGCGGCCCGCGAGCGCGCCCGAGAGGCCGACGGGCTCCGCGTGGCCCTCGAGGAGATCGAGGCCGTCGACCCGCAGCCGGGTGAGGACGAGGAGCTGCGGGGCGAGGACGACCGCCTGTCCCACGCCGACGCCCTGCGCGACGGCGCGTCCCGCGCGCACGCCCTGCTGGCGGGCGACGACAGCCCCTGGGACGGTGCCTCGGGCGGAGCGCTGGCTGCCCTCGGCGAGGCCGTCTCGGCGCTCGAGCCGTGGACCGGGCACGACCCGGCGCTGGCGGACCTGCACCGTCGGCTCGCCGAGCTGACCTACGTCGCGTCCGACCTGACGACCGACGTCGCGGGCTACCTCACGGACGTCGAGGTCGACCCGGGGCGACTGTCGTGGGTGCAGGAGCGCCGGGCCGAGCTCACCCGTCTCCAGCGCAAGTACGGCGACACCGTGGAGGAGGTCCTGGCCTGGTCCCGGGATGCCAGCCGCACCCTGCTGACGCTCGAGGGGGACGACGCCCGCATCGAGGAGATCGAGGCCCGGCTGGCCCAGCTCACGCCCCGGCTCGGTGCCGCCGGCGCGGCCCTGCACGACGCCCGAGCCGCCGCGGCCGAGCGACTCGGCGCCGCGGTTACGGCCGAGCTGCGACGACTGTCCATGCCCCGCGCCCACCTGGTCGTGGGGGTGACCACCCAGGCCCACGAGCGCGGTCTGGAGCTGCCGTCCGGCGAACGCGTCCGCTACTCTCGCAACGGGATCGACGAGGTAGACATCGCGCTCGCGGCCAACGCCGGAGCGCCGCCGCGCACGGTGACGCGGGCCGCCTCCGGGGGCGAGCTGTCCCGCGTCATGCTCGCCATCGAGGTCGTGACCCACGGCGGCTCCTCCACCGTGCCGACCTTCGTCTTCGACGAGGTCGACGCCGGCATCGGCGGCAAGGCCGGGGTCGAGGTGGGCGCCCGGCTCGCCGAGCTGGCGCGCGAGGCCCAGGTCATCGTCGTGACCCACCTTGCGCAGGTCGCGGCCTATGCCGACCGGCACCTCGTCGTCCGCAAGGCGGACGACGGTCAGGTGGCAGCGAGCGGCGTCGTGGAGGTCGCCGGCGACGAGCGGGTGCGCGAGCTGGCGCGGATGATGAGCGGGGACGAGAGCGGCGCCGCGGTCGAGCACGCCCAGCAGCTCCTGGCGAGCGCACAGGAGCGCGTCAACGAGCCGCGGGAGGGCACCTGATCATGGCCCGCAGCACACCGTGGCACGATGGATGACGATGTCCCAGCTTCCCCACTTCCGTCGATCCCTCCCCGAGGATCCGACGGCCGGCACGCACACGGTCCGTGTTGACCGTCGCACCAAGGACCTCACGAAGCGCCTGCGGCCCGGGGACATCGCGGTCATCGACCACGCGGACATCGACCGGGTCAGCGCCGAGGCGCTCGTGGCCTGCCGGCCCGCCGCCGTGCTCAACGCCGCACGCTCCACCACCGGGCGCTACCCCAACCTCGGTCCGCAGATCCTGCTCGACGCCGGCATACCGCACGTCGACGGTCTCGGCCCGGAGGTCATGCAGGTCAAGGAGGGGACGGTCGCCGAGCTCGTGGACGCGACCCTGGTCGTCGACGGGCGCAGCGTGGTGACCGGTCACCGGCAGTCGGCCGAGAGCATCGAGGCCGCCCAGACCCTCGCGCGCATCGGCTTGTCCAACCAGCTCGAGGCCTTCGCGGCCAACACGATGGAGTACCTCAAGAAGGAGCGCGCGCTGCTCCTCGACGGAGTCGGGATCCCCGACATCGACACGGCCATCGCCGGTCGGCACGTGCTGGTGGTCGTGCGCGGCTACCACTACAAGGAGGACCTGCGGGCCCTGCAGCACTACGTCAAGGAGTACCGCCCCGTGCTCATCGGGGTCGACGGCGGCGCCGACGCCCTGCTCGAGCTGGGGCACCGGCCCGACCTGATCGTCGGCGACATGGACTCCGTCAGCGACCAGGCCCTGACCAGCGGGGCGGAGATCGTCGTCCACGCCTATCGCGACGGTCGCGCACCGGGCCTCGACCGGGTCCGCGCGCTGGGCCTGGCCCCCGTCGTCTTCCCCGCCACCGGCACCAGCGAGGACATCGCCATGCTCCTCGCCGACGACGCCGGGGCCACGCTGATCGTGGCCGTCGGCACGCATGCGACGCTCGTCGAGTTCCTGGACAAGGGGCGCGAGGGGATGGCCAGCACCTTCCTCACCCGCCTGCGGGTCGGCGGCAAGCTCGTCGACGCCAAGGGGGTGTCGCGGCTCTACCGCACGCGCATCTCGAGCGCGTCGCTCGTCCTGCTCGTCCTCGCCGGCCTGCTGGCGCTCGGCGTCGCCCTGTCGGTCACGCCCGGCGGCCAGGCGATGCTGCAGGCGGTCATGGCACGGTGGGACGACCTCATCTCCTGGCTCGGGGGGCTCCTCACGTGATCGACTTCCGCTACCACCTCGTGTCCGTCATCGCGATCTTCATGGCCTTGGCCGTGGGCATCGTGCTGGGCGCGGGCCCTCTCAAGGAGGACATCGGCACCACGCTGACCTCCGAGATCACCAAGCTCCGGGAGGACAAGACCGCCCTCAACCAGGAGCTCACCGCCGCCCGCCGATCCGTCGCGGCGGGCGAGAGCTACGCCACGGCCAGCCGCCCGCAGCTGCTCGCTGGCCGGCTCGCCGACCGCCGGGTCGTCGTGGTCGCCGCCGCGGGTGCGGACGAGCAGGTCGTCAGCGGGGTGCAGACGGCCCTGACCGAGTCGGGCGCTGCCGTGGCCTCCGTCGTGCGGCTCAGCGACGCGTGGACGCGCCCGGACTCCTCGGGGGAGCTCACCGACTCCGTGCGTCAGGCCGCCGAGGTCCTGCAGATCGACGCGCGCACCGTCGGTGAGGGCCTGCTGCCCGGGACGGTCCTCGGGCGGGCCACCCTCACCGGGACGACCCAGGGCCGAGGCCAGGGCGACGCCGCCCGCGCCCGCCAGGCCCTCGAGGTGCTCCGCGGCAAGGGTCTGGTCAGCGTGCGCGGCGAGGACCCGACGGAAGCCACCCTCATGGTGACGGTGGCCGCCCCCATGGTGGCCAGCACCGCGACGGGCACCGGCCCGCAGGTGCGGGCCTATGCCCGGCTCGTCCGGGGCGCGGACGCCGTGTCCAACGGCTCCGTCCTCGTGTCGCCGACGCGCCCCACCGATGACCCCGACAACCTCAGCGCCGCCGCAGTGGTGAGCGGCGTCCGCGCGGACCGGGCCGCGGCGGCCGCTGTCTCCACCGTCGACGACGCGGACCGCGCCGTCGGGCAGGTCGCGACCGCCGTCGCGCTCGCGGCCCAGCAGCAAGGTGGTGCCGGTCGGTACGGCACCGGCTCGGACGCCGAGTCCGTCGTCCCCGACCTCGGTCGGTGACCGGCGTGCCCGCCCTGCCCGCCCGGCCGTCCCTGCCCGCCTCGCCACGACCGGGACCGATCGTCGCGGCCGGACTGTCCGCCGTCACGGCGCGGTGCGCCGCCGCCGTCGCGCGCCGCCACCCCCCGCTCGGCCACGCGGTCTGGGAGCGCACCAACCACGCGGGGCGCGCGGTCACCCTCCTCGAGGGGCCCGCCTGGGCGCTGGGAGCCGCTGTGCCCCTCGCCCTCGACCCGTCCCGCGCCGCATGCGCAGGGCTGCTCGCCACCGCCGCCGCCGCCGCCCTCGGCGCCCTGGACGACCACGCCGGCACGACCTCCGTCAAGGGGCTGCGCGGCCACCTCGGCGCCCTCCGTCGCGGCGAGATCACCACGGGCGCGGTCAAGATCGTAGGCCTGGCCGCCGCCGGGGCCCTCGCCACCGCAGTGATCGACAGGCCCCGACGGCACCGCTCCACACGGGGTGGGACGACCGAGCTGGTGGAGGCGGTCGTGGGGGCGGGCGTCGTGGCGGCCTCGGCCAACCTCGCCAACCTGTTCGACCTGCGGCCCGGCAGGGCCCTCAAGGTCGTCCTGCTCACGGCTCCGATCACCGCGGTCCTCGGTCCCGGCCCCGCGACGCTCGCCGCCGCTGCCGCCGGAGCCTCGCTGGGCATGCTGCCGGACGACCTGGCCGGCCGGTCGATGCTGGGCGACACGGGGGCCAACGCCGCGGGGGCGCTGCTCGGGACGGCGGTCGTCGCCGGCTGCCGGCTCCCCGCGAGGGCCCTGGCGCTCGCCATACTCTCCAGCCTGGTGCTCGCGAGCGAGCGCGTGAGCTTCAGCGCCGTGATCGAGGCGAGCCCGGTGCTGCGCGCGGTCGACGCGTGGGGCCGCGCCACGTGAGCGCCCGCGCGGTGCGGGGGATCGCGGCGGCCAGCGGACTGATCGCCGTCCTGACCCTGCTGGCGCGCGTCGTCGGGTTCGGCCGGTGGCTGACCTTCTCTGGGCAGGTCGGGGCGGGATGCGTGGGCACGGCCTACGCCGCCGCCAACACCGTGCCCAACGTCCTCTACGAGGTCGCCGCCGGAGGGGCCCTGGCGGCGGTCGCGGTGCCCGTCGTGGCGGGCTACCTCGCTGACGACGACTACGACCGCGCGGACCAGGTGGTCTCGGCACTGCTGACCTGGGCCTGCGTGGTCCTTGTACCCCTCGCCATGGTCCTGGCCTTCGTCGCCGCGCCGGTCGCGGGTTTCCTGCTGCCCGACGAGGCGTGCGCGTCGCAGCGCGAGCTCGCCACCCGCATGCTGTGGTGGTTCGCCCCGCAGATCCCCCTCTACGGCATCGGCGTCGTCGCCGCTGGCGCCTTGCAGGCCCGTCGGCGCTTCGCCTGGCCCGCCCTGGTGCCGCTGCTGTCCAGCCTCGTCGTGATCGCCGCCTACGTCGCCTACGGCCGTATGGCGCCCCCCGGCGCCACGGGGGCGACGCTGCCGGACGGGGCCGTGGCGGCGCTGGCGGGCGGCACGACGCTCGGGGTGGTCACCCTGAGCCTGCCGCTCCTGGTCCCCTTGTGGCGCAGCGGTGCTCGGCTGTGCCCCACCCTGCGCCTGCCCGACGATGCGGGGCGCCGGGTGCGCCGTCTCGCCGTCGCCGGGATCATCGCCCTGCTCGCGCAGCAGGTCGCCGTGCTGGCCACCGTGTGGATCGCCGACCACCGCGGCGGGACGGGCGTGCTCAACGTCTACCAGTACGTCCAGGCGGTCTACGTCCTCCCCTACGCCGTGCTGGCTGTCCCCGTGGCGACGGCGGTGCTCCCCTCCCTCACGCAGCGTGGCGGACAGCGGGCTCCGGTGACCCCCGAGCTCTCCGCCCGGCTGGGCAGGTCGGTGCGCGTCGTGGCCCTGTCGGGCTCGCTCGGGGCCGCCGTCCTCGTGGCGGCCGCCCCGGCGGTGGGTCGCTTCTTCGCGACCATCGATGCGGGCCGGCACCACGGGCAGGGGCCCGACCTCGCGACCAGCGTCGACCTGGGCCTGACCAGCTTCGCCCCCGGCCTGCTCGGCTACGGGCTCGTGGCCCTGCTGACGCGCGCCCTCTACGTCCGAGGCCGTCCCTCGGTCGCCGCCAGGTGGACGGCGGCGGGCTGGCTCCTGGCGGCGGCGGTGCCGTTCGTCCTCACGGCGGGCTCCGCCACGGCCGGCTCCACGATCACCGCCCTCGGGGTGGCGAGCAGCGTCGGGATGACCGTCGCCGGGGCCGGGCTGCTCGCGGCCGTGCGTCGCGCCTGGGGGACCGCGACCACGGCCGGGCTGACCCGGACCGTGGCGGGCGCCGCGCTCGCCATACCCGTGGCCGGTGTGGCCGGGCGCCTCGCCACAGCCTGGTGGCCCACGGCAGGCATGCCCGGCACGGCGGACGCCGGCGGCGTCGCCGGGCCCGTCGCCCTCGGTGTCGCGAGCGGGGTGGTCGCGCTCGCCGTGTGGCTGGGTGCGGCGGCCGCCCTGGATCGGGTGGGCGTGCGGGCGCTCGTCGGCGCTGTCCGGGGGGCGGTCCGTCAGGGCGGTTGATCCACGTTCGTGGTGAACTACTGCCATGCGCATCCTCCTGGTCGTGGGTACAAGCTCCGGCGGCATGGGACGGCACGTCCACGGACTCGTCCAGGGCCTCGTCGCCCGTGGGCACGACGTCATGGTCGGGTGCCCCCAGTCGGCCGACGAGCTCTTCGCCTACGGCGCCACCGGTGCCCGCGTGGTCCACCTGCCCATCTCGGACCGGCCGCACCCCGCCAACGACCTGCGGGCCCACCAGACGCTGCGCGCCCTCATCGACGGCGCCGACGTCGTCCACGCCCACGGCCTGCGCGCCGGGGCGCTGTGCTCCCTCGCCCGCACCGGGCACCTGGCCCCGCTCATCGTCACCCTGCACAACGCCACGCCCGACAGCTCCTGGCTGGGCGGCGTCTACAACACCCTGGACCGGCTCGTCGCCAGCAAGGCCGACCTGGTCCTCACCGTCAGCCGGGACCTCGAGGAGCGTCAGCGCGAGCTGGGCGCCCGCCGGGTCGAGCACGCCGTCATCCCGGCGCCGGCGTTCTCCGGGGCGCGGGCAGACCGGGAGACCGTGCGTCGGCAGCTGGGCGTCGACGACGACACGACCCTCGCCGTCGTCGTGGCGCGCCTCACCACGCAGAAGGGCCTGCCGGTGCTGCTCGACGCCGCCGCGCGGCTCAAGGACAGCGGGATCCGCTTCGTCATCGCGGGGGAGGGGCCGATGCGGCACGACCTCGAGACCGACATCGCCGAGCGCGGCCTGCCGGTGCGGCTGCTCGGCGACCGCCGTGACGTGCCGGACCTGCTCGCGGCCGCCGACCTGGTCGTCAGCTCGGCCAACTGGGAGGGGCAGCCGCTCGCCCTGCAGGAGGCGCTGGAGGCCGGCGCCGCCATCGTCGCCACCGACGCCGGCGGCACCGCGGCCGTCGTCGGGTCCGCGGGGGTGCTCGTCCCCGTCGGCGACGCCGAGGCGCTCGCGGACGCGGTGGCGCGGGTGGCGCAGGACCCCGCCGAGCGAGAGGACCTGCGCGCCCGCGCCCTCGCGCGGGCGCAGGCACTGCCCACGCAGGACGACGCGGTGGACGCCGCGCTGTCGCAGTATGCCCTGTGCGTGCAAGACAGTCGTCGCTGAGGGCACGCGGTCGGCATACGGCCTGTCGTCCCGAGGTCACGGAATGATGACGTAGCATCGAACTCCGTGGTGGACACCAAGCACATCTTCGTGACCGGAGGCGTTGCCTCGTCGCTCGGCAAGGGGCTCACGGCCTCCAGCCTCGGACATCTGCTCCGCGCCCGTGGGCTGCGCGTGACGATGCAGAAGCTCGACCCCTACATCAACGTCGACCCCGGCACGATGAACCCCTTCCAGCACGGTGAGGTCTTCGTCACCGAGGACGGGGCCGAGACCGACCTGGACATCGGCCACTACGAGCGCTTCCTGGACGTCAACCTCGTCGGTCGCGCCAACGTCACCACCGGCCAGGTCTACAACAACGTCCTCGCCCGGGAGCGGCGCGGGGAGTACCTCGGCGACACCGTCCAGGTGATCCCGCACATCACCAACGAGATCAAGGACCGGATGCGCGAGCCCGCCACCTTGGGCAAGGACGCTCCGGACATCATCATCACCGAGATCGGCGGTACCGTCGGCGACATCGAGTCGCTGCCCTTCCTCGAGGCGGCCCGGCAGGTGCGGCACGAGATCGGCCGCGACAACAGCTTCTTCCTGCACGTCTCGCTCGTGCCCTATCTCGCGCCGAGCGGTGAGCTCAAGACCAAGCCGACGCAGCACTCCGTCGCCGCGCTGCGCCAGGTCGGCATCCAGCCCGACGGGCTCGTGCTGCGCGCCGACCGGGAGATCCCCGAGGGCATCAAGAAGAAGATCTCGCTCATGTGCGACGTCGACGCCGAGGGCGTGTGCGCCTGCGTCGACGCCCCCTCGATCTACGACATCCCCAAGGTCGTCCACCGCGAGCAGCTCGACGCCTATGTCATCCGGCGACTCGGGCTGAAGTTCCGCGACGTCAACTGGAAGGACTGGGACCAGCTGCTGCAGCGGGTCCATCAGCCCGCCCACCAGGTCGAGATCGCCCTCGTCGGCAAGTACATCGACCTGCCGGACGCCTACCTGTCGGTGACCGAGGCGCTGCGCGCCGGCGGCTTCGACCACGACGCGCGGGTCAACATCCGCTGGGTCGCCTCCGACACGTGCGACACCCCCGAGGGCGCCGAGGCGGCGCTCGCCGGGGTGGACGCGGTGCTGGTGCCGGGCGGCTTCGGGGTCCGGGGGATCGAGGGCAAGCTGGGCGCGCTGCAGTGGGCCCGCGAGCACAAGGTCCCCACCCTCGGCATCTGCCTGGGCCTGCAGTGCATGGTCATCGAGGCGGCCCGCAACCTCGCGGGCATCCAGGAGGCGTCCTCCTCGGAGTTCGACCCGCAGTCCCCGGCGCCGGTCATCGCCACCATGGCCGAGCAGAAGGCCTTCGTGGAGGGTGCGGGCGACCTGGGCGGCACGATGCGCCTGGGGGCCTACCCCGCCCGCCTCGCCAAGGGCTCGGTCGTGGCCACCGCCTACGGCACCCAGAAGGTCAGCGAGCGCCACCGCCACCGCTACGAGGTCAACAACGCCTACCGCGAGCAGCTGGAGGCGGCCGGCCTGGTCTTCTCCGGCACCTCGCCCGACGGCTCCCTCGTGGAGTTCGTCGAGCTCCCGCGCGAGGTCCACCCCTACTACGTCGCCACCCAGGCGCACCCGGAGTTCAAGAGCCGTCCGCACCGCGCGCACCCGCTCTTCGCCGGCCTGGTCGGCGCGGTCCTGGAGGCCCGCGGGATCGAGGTCGCGGCCTCCGCGCCCCGTCGTTGCGTCTCGGACCGGGCCTGAGACCTGATGGGCGACAAGGACTTCCGCGGCGAGCCGAGGATCGCCGGCACGGAGCTGCAGGACCGGCGGGAGCCTCGACCGGTCGTGGCCTCCCGGGTGCTGCACGAGGGGCGGGTCTTCGACCTGGTCAGCGAGCGGGTCGACCTGGGCGAGGCCGGGGAGGTGGAGCGGGAGTACCTCCGACACCCGGGCGCGGTGGCCGTGGTGGCCCTGGACGCCGACGAGCGCGTCGCCCTGGTCCAGCAGTACCGCGTCCCGGTGGGGGCGCTGGCGTGGGAGATCCCGGCCGGTCTGCTCGACGTGGCGGGGGAGGATCCGGCCGACGCCGCACGCCGCGAGCTCCTGGAGGAGGCGGACCTGCGTGCCGAGCGCTGGGACGTGCTGGTGGACTACTGGACGACGCCCGGCGGCAGTGACGAGGCGATCCGCATCTACCTCGCGCGCGACCTGTCCCTGGTCGCCCCGGAGGAGCGCCACGAGCGCACCGCCGAGGAGGCCGGTATGCCGACCGCCTGGGTCGCCCTGGACGAGGCGCGCGACGCGGTCCTCGCCGGCCGGGTGCACAACCCCTCCACCGTGGTGGGGATCCTCGCCGCGCACGCCTCGCGGGCGGGGGGCTGGGCCTCGCTGCGCCCCGCCGACAGCCCCTGGCCCGAGCACCCGGCGCATCGGTGAGCGGCACCGTGGGATGCGACGGTTCGGCCTTCGGGTCCGGCGCGGCCTTCGGCGTCGCCAGGCCGCGCACGCCGGGGGAGTGCCCGTGCGGGTCCGGTGACCCCTACGAACGGTGTTGTCGACCGCTGCACCTGGGTCGGCATACGGCCACGACCCCCGAGCAGCTGATGCGCTCGCGCTACAGCGCGTTCGTGGTGGGGGACGCGGACTATCTCCTGCAGACCTGGGACCCGGCGACCCGGCCCGGCGAGCTGCGCCTGGACTCCGAGCGAGAGTGGCTGGGGCTGAGGGTGATCCGCGCCGACGGCGACGAGGTGGAGTATGCCGCACGGTCGCTCGTCGGTGGACGCACCCACGAGCTGCACGAGATCAGCCGGTTCCGACGACTGCTCGGGCGCTGGGTCTACGTCGACGGCGACTTCCCGGACTGACCCGACTCGGTCGCCGAGGTCGGGCGTGCACAACTGCTGCACATCCAGCGGCGGCCTGTGTGAATCCTGTTGTGCCGCAACGGTGGGTTCAGGTGGGGCGGCCACAAGTGCAGCAGTTGTGCACGGGGGAGGGGTCAGGGGTCAGCCCAGGACCAGCTGACCGTCCTCCGCGATGGGGAACGCGCCCCAGGCGATCTGCCACAGGTAGCCGTCCGGGTCGGCGACGTAGCCGGAATAGCCGCCCCAGAAGGCCTCGGCGGGCGGCTTGACGACGGTGCCGCCGGCGGCTTCCGCGGCCGCCACCACCTCGTCGACCTCGTGGCGCTCACGGCAGTTGTGCGCCAGCGTGATCCCCGGGAAGCGCGACCGCTGCTGGTCGGCGAAGCCGGGCCCGACGTCGTCGGCCAATGCCTCGTAGCCGTAGAGCGACAACCGGGTCCCGCCCGTGGCGAAGAACGCCACGTCGTCGTGGTCGGTGGCCGGGGGGACCCCGAGCCAGACCGAGTAGAAGGCCGTCGAGCGGGCCAGGTCGCTGACGCCGAGGGTGACCAGAGAGATGCGCGGCTCCATGGCTCTAGGGTCGCCGACGCCGCCAGTACCCCGCCACCGCAACGAGCAGCAGCGGCCCCCAGAGCAGGATCGGCAGGTAGCACGCCCCCATCAGCACGAGCGGGCCGCCGTGCATGGTGTACTCGTCCGGGCGGTGACCGGTCAGGATCTGCGTGGGCATGGTGATCGTGAAGAGCCAGGTCACGGCCAGCGCGCCGAGGCCGCCCACCAGCACCGGCACCCACCGGTTGAGGCGTAGGCCGCCCACCCGCTCGCCCCACCCCTGCACGAGCCCCAGCGAGAGCATTCCGCAGGCGACCTGCACGATGCTCAGCCCCCAGACGTAGCCCTCCTCGCCGGCGTGCAGCGCTCGCAGGTCAGCCGTGCCGGGCAGCACCCCGTAGAGCATCAGCAGGCGCCATACGGCCGAGGGGATCGTGGACAGGAAGGCACCCCAGGCGGCCCACCGGGCCCACGTCTGGGGCGGGCGAGCGGTGCTCACGCCCCGCGCTCCGCGCGAGTCCGTATGGCGCGCAGCAGGTCTCGGCGGAGAATCCCCGAGAACGGCCGGATGACGGTCCAGTACGCGCGGAACCGCCGCCGGGCGACCTCGTCGGTGGGGTCGCAGCGGGTCGTCGTCTCCAGGTGGGTGCGCCCGCCCGCGAGAGGCGTGAGGCGGAAGTCCATGCCATAGCGCAGCCAGCCTGGCTCGGTGAACTCCCGCAGCTGGTCGAGGGACTCGATGGGCCGCTGGGCGTCCGCGCGCGGCTCCCACGGTCGTCCCGCCAGGCCGCTGGCGTAGTAGTGCGGCGGGTCGACGTGCGTGGGGCGGCCGGGGCCGCGGGGGTCGGTGACGAGGGTGTCGGCGAGCTCGAGCCGGCCGAGGGTGCGGACGGCGAAGAGTGGTCGGGCGAGGGCCAGGTCGGCCCACCGGATGCCCATCAGGGCGTCCCACGCCCGCTCGGGCGGCGCGGCGACGACGGTGTCGTGGTGCTCGGTGAACTCGGCCCGGGGGAGTGCCCGGGCGAGCGGACTGTCGCAATCTAGAATTGGGATTCTAGTGAACATGCTCTAAAACTAGGCGTACGATGACGCCATGGCAAGACCCGCGAAGTTCACGGCCGACGACCTTCTCGACGGTGCGCTCAGAGCCGTTGCGGCGCACGGCGCCTCGGCGACGGTGGCTCAGGTGGCCCAAGACGTGGGAGCACCCATCGGGTCGATCTACCACCGGTTCCCGTCGCGCGAGCACCTCTTCGTCGCGCTGTGGCTGCGCTCGATCCGCGCCTTCCACGTCGGGCTGCTGGCGACGCGCGAGCTGGACGACCCGCGAGACGCCTTGCTGGCGCAGGCGGTCCACGTCCCCCGGTGGTGCCGCGAGCACCCCGACGTCGCGGTCGCGATGACGCTCTACCGCCAGCGCGAGCTGCTGGCGGCCCCGCCCGCGGGCCTCGAGGAGGAGGTCCGCACCCTCAACGACGACGTGTGGGCGCTCGGCCGCGCGCAGGCCGCGGGCTTCTACGGCCGGCGCGACGAGCACCTCGAGCAGGTCATGGCGCTCGCTGTGCGGCAGTGCCCCTACGGGCTGATGCGCCCCTTCATCGGCAGTCGTATGCCGATGCCCCCCTGGCTCGACGACGCCTGCGTCGCGGCGGCCGCCGCCATCCTCGACCTCGAGCAGCGCTGACCCCCAGTCGGAGACCCGACGTCAGTCGCCGATCTCCTCCCCGGCCAGGGCCTTGGCGGCGACCCGCTCGTCCTCGGCGACCTCCCACACCTCGTGCGCCGCCGTCACGTTGACCGCGATGATCACCACGCCCAGCACCACGTCCGGCCAGCCGGAACCGGTCCACGCGGTCACCAGACCCATCAGGATGATCGCCGCGTTGACCAGCACGTCGTTGCGCGCGGCGAGGAAGGCCGCCGCCGTCATCGACCCGCCCGCGTGCCGGTGCCGGGCGAGGACCCAGGTGCACAGCCCGTTGACGAGCACGGCCCCACCTGCGGTCACCACCAGCGGCACGACGTCGGGTGCCTCGGGGTGGCGGAACTTCGAGAACGCCTCCCACGCCGCGGCCAGCGCCGGCACGCAGATGATCGCCGCCATGACCTTGCCCGCGCGCGACCGGGCGCGCAGCGACCAGCCGAGCGCCAGGGCGATGAGCAGGTTGACCGCCGTGTCCTCGAGGAAGTCGACGGAGTCCGCGAACAGCGAGACCGACCCGATCGCCAGCGCCACCCCCGCCTCCACGAAGAAGTACGCGAGGTTGAGGGCGGCCACGAGCAGCACCGTGCGGCGCAGGACGGTGGGGCTGATGGCTGGGGGCGCGGTCGGCATACGGCCCATTGTCGTTTAGCGGGGGAGGGGTGAGTCCGTAGGATGGCGAGGGCGCGCCGACCCGCGGCGCCCAGCCACACAGAACAGGAACCATCGTGCTTCGTACCCACGAGGCGGGCACCCTGCGTGCCAGCCACTCCGGACAGACCGTCACGCTCACGGGCTGGGTCGCCCGTCGGCGCGATCACGGTGGAGTGGCGTTCCTGGATCTGCGGGACGCGAGCGGCGTCGCCCAGGTCGTCGTCCGTGACGAGGTCCTGGCGGCCGGGGACGCGCACGAGCTGCGCAACGAGTACGTCGTCAAGATCGTCGGCGAGGTGCGCGAGCGCCCCGAGGGCAACGCCAACACCGAGCTGCCCACCGGCGAGATCGAGGTCGTGGCCACCGAGATCGAGGTGCTCAACCCGAGCGCGCCGCTGCCCTTCCAGATCGACGAGCGCGTCACCGTCGGCGAGGAGGCGCGCCTCAAGCACCGCTACCTCGACCTGCGCCGCCCCGGCAAGAGCGCCGGCGCCGCGCTGCGGCTGCGCTCCCAGGTGTCCGCCGCGGCCCGCAAGGTGCTGGGGGAGCGCGACTTCGTCGAGATCGAGACCCCCACGCTGACCCGCTCCACCCCCGAGGGAGCGCGCGACTTCCTGGTCCCCGCACGCCTCGCCCCCGGCAGCTGGTACGCCCTGCCCCAGTCGCCGCAGCTGTTCAAGCAGCTGCTCATGGTGGCCGGCATGGAGCGCTACTACCAGATCGCGCGCTGCTACCGCGACGAGGACTTCCGCGCCGACCGGCAGCCCGAGTTCACCCAGCTCGACATCGAGATGTCCTTCGTCGAGGAGGACGACGTCATCGAGCTCGGCGAGGCGCTCGCCAGGGAGATCTGGGCGCTGATCGGTGTCGACCTGCAGGCGCCCTTCCCGCGGCTGACCTATGCCGAGGCGATGCGCCGGTTCGGCTCCGACAAGCCCGACCTGCGCTTCGGCAACGAGCTGGTCGAGTGCACGGAGTTCTTCTCCGACACGACCTTCCGCGTCTTCCAAGCGGAGTATGTCGGCGCCGTCGTGATGCCGGGTGGCGCGTCGCAGCCCCGCAAGCAGCTCGATGCCTGGCAGGAGTGGGCCAAGCAGCGCGGCGCCCGCGGTCTCGCCTACGTCCTCGTGGGCGAGGACGGCGAGCTCGGCGGCCCGGTCGCCAAGAACCTCACCGACACCGAGCGGGCCGGCCTGGCCGCGCACGTGGGTGCCAAGCCCGGCGACTGCATCTTCTTCGCCGCCGGCGCGACCAAGCCCTCGCGCGCCCTGCTCGGCGCTGCCCGCCTGGAGATCGGTCGTCGCTGCAACCTGATCGACGAGTCGGCCTGGTCCTTCCTGTGGGTCAACGACGCGCCGCTCTTCGAGCCGACGGCGGACGCCGAGGCCGCCGGTGACGTCGCCGTGGGAGGGGGCGCGTGGACCGCGGTGCACCACGCCTTCACCTCGCCCAAGAAGGAGTTCCTCGACACCTTCGACACCGACCCCGGCCCGGCCCTCGCCTACGCCTACGACCTGGTCTGCAACGGCAACGAGATCGGTGGCGGCTCCATCCGTATCCACCGCCGCGACGTGCAGGAGCGGGTCTTCCAGGTCATGGGCCTGACCCAGGAGCAGGCGCAGGAGAAGTTCGGGTTCCTGCTCGACGCGTTCGCCTACGGCGCCCCACCGCACGGAGGCATCGCCTTCGGCTGGGACCGCATCGTCATGCTGCTCGGCGGCTACGACTCGATCCGCGACGTCATCGCCTTCCCCAAGTCCGGCGGCGGCTACGACCCGCTGACCGACGCGCCCGCCCCGATCACCCCGGAGCAGCGCAAGGAGGCGGGTATCGACGCGGTCAGGAAGCCGACGGACCAGGCCGCTTCGGCGGCCGCCCTTGACACCTCGGTCGTCGCCCCCAAGGAGTCCTGAGCTCGTATGACGAAGGCCCACCCCATCGACACGCTGCTGCTCGACGCCGACGGCGTCCTGCAATACCTGCCGAAGGGGTGGGCCTCCGAGGTCCTGGGCCACCCCCGCTGGCCGGGGATGCAGGCGCTGCTGGACGTCGAGGCGCCCTTCCTGACCGGCCAGCGGACCGACGGCTTCCCCGAGGCGATCGCCGAGCTGCTGCGCACGTCCGGCGTGGACCTGCCGGTGGAGGCCTTCTTTGCCGCGTGGTCCCTGATCCTGATCGACCAGCGGGCGCTCGAGCTGGTCGATCAGGTCCGCGCCCGGGGTGTCAAGGTCCACCTCGCCACCAACCAGCAGTCGATGCGCGCTGCGATCATGCGCGACCAGGGCCTCGACGACCACTTCGACGGCGCCTACTACTCCTACGAGCTGGGCTGCAAGAAGCCGGACCGGGCCTACTTCGACCACATCGTGCGGGACCTGCGCGTCCAGCGAGACCGGGTGCTCTTCGTCGACGACACCTGGGTCAACATCGAGGGCGCACGGCGCGCCGGGATCCGCGCCGCGCACAAGCCGTATGCCGACGGCGTGGCCGGCCTGGAGCGCGTCCTGCGCTGGCACGGCGTGCTCTGACGCGCCGCCCTCGAACCCGCCCCCGGTAGAGGCATCAGCCCGGCGAACGAAGGCTGGTCGATGCCTCTACCGGCGGTAGGTCAGGAGCAGGCGGACTCGCGGCCGGCGCCCGAGCCGTCCGGGGCGAGGACGCTGCAGCTCCACCAGGCCTTGTCGGTGACGAAGCCCATGGAGTGGTAGAGGCTGCGAGCGACCACGTTGTCGGCATACATGCCGAGCGTCACCACGGGCTCGCTGCGCAGCAGGTCTCGCGTGAGGACGGCGGTGGTGGCTCGGCCGAGGCCCTGGCCACGGTGGCTGGAGGCGACGATGATGCCCGAGAGGTGCGCCGCGCCGGAGGAGAGCCGGTGCACCGCCGCGCAGGCCACGACCCGGCCCCCGTCGTCGCGGACGCCGACCCACCGCTCGCTGCGACCCGTGCCGGGGTAACCCTCGGAGAGCGGGTTCTCGCGGTCGGCGAGGTCCTGCAGCTCGGCGGCGTCCGCGGTGTCGTCGAGAGGGACGACGCGCGCCTCGGCCGGGGTCGGTGCCGGAGCGGTGGTCGTGGCCATCCAGTCCCACGCGGAGCCGTCCGCGGTCGGGACGCGGGCGCGGAGCACCTCGGCATCAGCCTGCTGGACGGACACGTGGTCCAGCGACGCGCAGAGCACGCCGTCCGCGATCAGTCGGTCCAGCAGCCGACCGAGATCCCTGCGCGGGCCCCACGTCGCGAGGTTACGGCGCCCGGAGTGGCTGCGCCGCTCGAACGCCACCGCGCCACCGAGCACCCACCCACCGTGAAGTCGGGCGGGGACGGCATACCGGGCGAACAGGTCGTCCGGGGGAACGATGGCGCACAGCTCCTCCCGGGTCGAGATGGTGCGCATCGTGTGAAGCGCCCCAGGTTCTGCGCCGCTCCTATACGGGTTGCGGCTCTCGGATGAGGGCCGCGTAGTGGGCTTGCTCGTACTCCACTGGGGTCATCATGGGACTGTCCGGCTAACGGTGTAAGTGGCGTTTGCATGGTCAGCGGTCCTCCGCCGCGGGCATGCGGTCGGCGAAGGTGATGGCGAACGCGTTCAGTGCTGGCTTCCACCTAGCGCTTCGACGGTGTCTGGCCAGTGGTCCGGGGGAGCGGTCGCGCCGATGGCCTCCACGATGGTGTCGAACAGTGTTCTCTGCGCCGAGGTGCTGAGGGTGCTGGTGCGCGACGATGATGTGACCGCTTCCGGTGCGACCTGATCGTCGACATGCGGTGGTTCGTCTGCCTGCACATAGGCGATGGCTTGGTCGACTGCGTCGCGCGCTTGGCGAAGGGCGGCCAGGAGGTCCTCTCGGCCAGCCCCTGGATAGTCGGTGGCGGTGACGAACGTGCCACGGCCGCGGTCGGTGCGGACCAAGCCCTGTGAGGCCAGCACCTGTAGTGCGTGCCGGACCGTGTTGATGCCCGACACGTCGTACTCACGCTGCAGCGCGAGCAGCGACGGCAGCTTGTCGCCCACGACGTAGTCGCCGGCGGCGATGCGAGCCCGGAGGTCGTCGGCGATCTGCCGGTAGCGGGGGGTGCTCATGCAACAAAGGTGCCCTTCTGCGTATCGACAACTCAGTATATCTAATACTCTGAGTATTCAATTACTGGGCCAGGCTGCGTATCAAGTTCGTGCGTATTGGGGGCAGACGACGCCCGATTCGCGGCCGATCCGTGCGTCTGTCCGGATCAGAATCCGAAGGAGTTATGGGGTTCTGGATCGATGGCGAACAGGCGCCGGAGACGATGGAGTCCCCGTCGCTGCCGACGTCACACGGTGAGCAGGCTAACCGAGTGCACCGGAATAAACCCGGAGATGAGAGCGCTGTGCCGGGCATGGCTGATCTCTTCGATTCCTTGGACGTCGGCGCGTGGACGCTGCCGAACCGGCTTGTGATGGCGCCGCTGACCCGCAACCGTGCGGAGGGCACGGTGCCCGGCGATCTGGGGGTGGAGTACTACTCCCAGCGCGCCTCGGCCGGCCTGATCATCACGGAGGGCAGCCAGCCCACCGCGGAGGGCCAGGGCTACCTCAACACCCCCGGCTTCCACTCCGAGGAGCAGCTCGCCGGGTGGCGCCGGGTTGCCGAGGGCGTGCACGCGAACGGCGGCCGGATCGTGGCGCAGCTGATGCACGCCGGTCGCATCGCCCACCCCGACAACACCGGTGGCCAGGAGGTCATCGCGCCGAGCGCGCTGACGGCCCCGAATGAGATGTTCACCGCCGACGGGATGAAGCCCTACCCGACCCCCCGCGCGATCAAGCTCGAGGAGATCCCCGCCGTCGTCGAGGGCTACGTGCGGGCTGCCCGCAACGCGGTCGACGCTGGCCTGGACGGCGTCGAGGTCCACGGCGCCAATGGCTACCTCATCCACCAGTTCCTGGCGCCCGGCTCCAACCACCGCGCCGACGAGTACGGCGGCTCGCCCGAGAATCGGGTCCGTTTCGCCCTCAAAGTCACCCGTGCGGTCGCCGCGGAGATCGGCGCCGACCGGGTGGGCATCCGGATCTCCCCCGCACACAACATCCAGGGCGCCACCGAGGAGGACCCGGCCGACGTCGCCGCCACCTACGGGCTCTTGGTCGAGGGCCTTGCGCCGCTCGGGCTGGCCTACCTGAGCATCCTGGCGGACCCCAAGCAGGACCTCATCCAGGAGCTGCGCCGCGGCTTCGGCGGCGTGGTCATCGCCAACGACGGCTTCGGTGAGATCACCACCCGCGAGTCGGCGCAGGAGATTCTCGACAAGGACCTCGCGGACGCGGTCGCCGTCGGCCGGCTGTTCCTGGCCAACCCGGACCTGCCCGCGCGGTGGCGGACCGGCGCCGAGCTCAACGAGCCGAATCCCGACACCTTCTACGGCGGCGGCGCCGAGGGCTACACGGACTACCCATTCCTCAACAGCTGATCCTGTCGGCCGCGCGATCTCGTCACCATCGAGGAGTCCGACCAGCAGGCGCCCTGAGCATGGCTGTCAGCATGATTCCAACGGATCGAGGCCGACACCTGGCCGAGGATCCGCTGCGGCCGTGAGGCAGTCGGGCATCCTGCGACGTGCTGTACCGCGTCCTGAGATGTCCGATCCTTCCTGCACCGGATGGACCCTGGACCTGTGCGGTCAGGCGGAGGTCGTGTACCTGAGCACGGTCCCGTCGGGCACGCTGACCCCGCTCGCGACCTGCCGATCGTCCCTGAAGGCGAACCCGATGCGAGAGGACACGGATGACATGCCGCCGATCACGTGGGCGTTGCCGGTCGTGATGGTCATGCGCGAGATCCGCAGCGCAAGTGAACTGCACCGGCGGCTGGGCGACGTGATGGGTGACGACGCACCGTCAGTCGAACAAGTACGCCGACTGGTTGCCAGGCCACCCGAACGGCTCACCCTGCGCACTTTGGCCGGCCTCTGCGAGGTCCTCGACGTCGAACCCGGAGATCTGCTCATGCGCAATGGCATCGTCCGACTTGACGAAGCGTGGACGATGAGTGCCGACCCGGGCACCCTTCGAGAGGCATACCGAGGCGCCCGCCGATTCGACGCCGAGGCCGCCGGGCAACTGCAGTGAGTGCAACGGGATCCGCTACGGGCGCGACGCTGCATGATGCGACGGCGTGGGTCAGCGAAATGTGCGTCACCCTCGGCATCGACGACGTTGAAGTTCGCCGTCACCGCCACGGGCGTGGACCGGTTCGGGTCGCACCCCCGAAGGGCAATCACGCAGTGTGGGCGGTCGAGGTCAGCGACGAACTACTGCGCCAGGCGACCGATGTTCAACGGGGCATACTCGCTCACGAACTGCAGCACGTCCGCTTCGACGATGTATGGCGTCCGTCCACAGGCCAAGCACGCCGCTACTACACCGCCGTCGGGTTGAGCGCGGCCTCCGCGCTCGGGCTGTGGCTCGCGACGCTTCTCTTCTTCGCTGATGGGAGTGCCTGGTTAGGCGCAATTGGCGCGGCATGCACCGTACTGGCGGTCGTGGTCTTGATAGAGCCCCGTTGAGTGGTGGGCTTTGAGGTGATGCTCGTTGCCTACCGGTCG
>ERZ501016.193-NODE-193-length-24772-cov-15.300401_pt1 | contig 24772 bp, 20 predicted proteins | sample MGYA00248889_ERZ501016 | MGnify/ENA primary metagenome ERZ501016 (study PRJEB25958, sample SAMN03398594) | human skin metagenome | study: EMG produced TPA metagenomics assembly of the Human Skin Microbiome Metagenome (human skin metagenome) data set. | reverse complement strand
CGCTCTTCCGATCTGCCCTGCTGGCGCTGCTGGCCGCCCTGTCGGGCGCCGGAGCCACTGCCCTGAGACGCGCCGGAGCCGGAGCCCTGACGGCGGCCCTGCGACTGGCCGGAGCGGCTGCCGCCACCCTGACGAGCGCCCCCGCCGGAGCGACCGCCTCGACGGCCCTGGCCCTGCTGGGCGTCCGGGGACACGACCGTGGCGTCGGTGGGGGCGGCATACGTCCGCTCCCCCGGGACGAGACGGCGCAGGAGCGCGTGGTCCGGGCCGACGCGCGTGGTGGTCGGCTTGATGCCGGCGGCGCGGGTCAGGTCGCGGACGTCCTTGACCTGCTCGTCGAGCATCATCGTGACGACGGTGCCGGCGGCGCCGGCGCGCGCGGTGCGGCCCGAGCGGTGCAGATAGGCCTTGTGCTCGACCGGCGGGTCGGCGTGGATGACCAGCGCGACGTCATCGACGTGGATGCCGCGGGCGGCGATGTCGGTGGCGACGAGCGTCTGGACCGTGCCGGAGTGGAACGCGTCGAGGTTGCGGGTGCGCGCCCCCTGCCCGAGGTTGCCGTGCAGCTCGACGGCCGGCACACCGGAGCGGTTGAGCTGCTTGGTGAGCTTCTTGGCGCCGTACTTGGTGCGGGTGAACACGACCGTGCGGCCGGGGCCCGCGGTCAGGTCGACCAGCACCGGCAGGCGGTCGTCGGTGTGGACATGCAGCACGTGGTGCTCCATCGCGGACACCGGCGACTGCGCCGAGTCGGCATGGTGGGTGACCGGGTCGTGCAGGTAGCGCTTGGCGAGCACGTCGACCCCGGCGTCCAGCGTCGCGGAGAAGAGCATGCGCTGCCCGCGCTCGGGCGTGCGGTCCAGCAGACGCTTGACGGTGGGCAGGAAGCCCAGGTCGGCCATGTGGTCGGCCTCGTCGAGGATCGTGATCTCGATCCCCCCGAGGTCGCACAGCCCCTGCTGGACGAGGTCCTGCAGCCGGCCGGGGCAGGCGATGAGGATGTCGATGCCCCGCTTGAGCGCCGACACCTGCGGGCCCTGCCCGACCCCGCCAAAAACGGTGAGCGTGCGCAGCCCCTCGGCTGCCACGAGCGGCGCCGCGGACGCCTCGATCTGCGTGGCGAGCTCGCGGGTCGGCGCGAGGATCAGCGCACGGGGGCGGCTCGGCGTGCGGCGGGTGCGCGACGCCGCGAGGCGGGTCACCAGCGGCAGCAGGAACGCGTACGTCTTGCCGGAGCCGGTGCGACCCCGGCCGAGCACGTCTCGGCCGGCGAGCGAGTCCGGCAGGGTGACGGCCTGGATGGGCGTCGGCTCGGTGATGCCCTGGCCCTCCAGGACGGAGGACAGGGACGTGGGCACGCCGAGGCGCGCAAAAGCATTGGTGGTCAAAGGATCTCCGTATGACGCTGAGCGTCTCGCCGGGCACGAGCGACGCGTCGCGTCGACGTAGTGCACCTGACGCGTCGGCACGAGCCGACGAGCGTGACCGGGGTGAGGACACCGGTCGTGACACCAGCAGCCCGAGGCAAGACGGGGCGGACCGCTGCCCTCAGCCTACGCCATCGGTGGAGCAGGTCTGGTCAGCCGGCGCAGCGTCGTCAGCCGCGCACGTGCCGATAGACGCGCGTCGCCGCGATCGCGCCCACCGTCAGCGTCGTCGCGAGGCAGCCGATGGGCAGCGGCAGACAGCAGCCACCGACCGTCACCGAGGTGCCGTTGCGCGTGCGGGTCGACCAGTGCGGAAAGGGGAAGAGCCGGGGGCCGGACCCGCCGGATCCCTGCGCCTGGTACTCGCCGGGGCGGTCGCCATACGACCCGGTCTGGTCGCCGAGCTGACCACCCTGCTGGCCGTAGGCGTCCGTCGGGTTACCGTAGGCGTCGGTCGGGCGGCTGGCGTAGGCGTCACCGGGGCGCGGGTCGTAGGCGTCGCCGGGCCGGGGGTCGTAGGGGCCGGGACCGGGCTGCGGGGGGTAGCTCATGGCAGGTGGGATACCCCGCTCCCCCGGGGCCTCAACCCCGTGCGCGCACGCCGGGCCCCAGCGCGTGAGCAAGCAGACACGACCCTCCGGTCGACAGCCCCCGGGGGCGGGTCTTGGATTGACCCATGAGCGACGTCAACGAACCCGTGCAGCAGATGACCGAGGAGCAGTGCTGGGAGCGGCTGAGGTCCACCACCTTCGGCAGACTCGCCACCGCCGCCGTCGGCGACGTGCAGATCACCCCCATCAACTACGTCGTCCACGAGGGACGCCTCGTGTTCCGCACCGCAGAGGGCAGCAAGCTCGCCTCCCTGGTCGTGGCCTCGCGCGTCGCCATCGAGATCGACGACGTCACCGCCGACACCGCGTGGAGCGTCATCGGCAAGGGCGACGCGCACGTCGTGCACAACATGGACGAGGCCGACCGGCTCGAGGAGCTGGGCCTGCACCCGTGGGTGGACACCCGCAAGGAGGTCTTCGTGCTCGTGGACCTCGACGAGGTCTCCGGACGCGTCTTCGCCCTCGCCCGCTGATCCCACCCGACGGCTCGACCACGCCGCCGGTTATCCTCGTGCCTGTGGAGACCAGCGTGTATGTCGCGTCCGCCGAGGGCCACAGCGGCAAGTCCGCCGTGGCCCTCGGGCTGCTCGAGTCCCTGACCCGGCGCTACGCCCGGGTGGCGGTCTATCGACCCGTGACCGAGGGGGTGCCCGAGGACGACACGGTCCTCGCGACGGTCCTGTCGCGCAGCTCGGTGCCACTGTCGCCCGCCGAGGCGGTGGGTGTGTCCTATGACGACGTCCACCAGGACCCCGACGGCGCCTTGTCCCGCATCGTCGAGCGCTACCACGAGATCCAGCACGACGCCGACGTGGTGGTCGTGCTCGGCTCCGACTTCACCGACGTCACAAGCCCCACCGAGTTCTCCTACAACGCCCGCATCGCCGCCAACCTCGGCGCCCCGGTGCTGCTCGTCATCGGCGCGCACGACCGCGAGACCGAGGACGTCGCCACCGTCGTCGAGATGGCCCTCACCGAGCTGCGCACCAACTCCGCCACCCCCCTGGCCGTCGTCGTCAACCGCGCCGACGCGGGTGCGGACGACCTCGAGCGGACGGTCCGGGGCGTGACGGCGGGCCTCGCGGGAGACGCCGGCCTCCCGACATACGTCATCCCGGCCTCCCGGGTCCTGTCGGCGCCCACCGTCCGCGACCTGCTCAAGGCCACCGACGGCCAGCTGATCTCCGGGGACGCGTCGCTGCTCGACCGCGAGGTGCTCGACTTCGTGACCGCCGCGATGACCATGCCCAACGTCCTCGACCGGCTGCTCGAGGAGTCCCTCGTGCTCACCCCCGGCGACCGCGCCGACGTGCTGCTGAGCGTCCTGCTCGCGCACCAGTCCAGCACCTTCCCGAGCATCGCCGGCGTGATGCTCAACGGCGGCTTCGAGCTGCCCCCGCAGGTGCGCCGGCTCATCGACGGCCTCGGCAGCAGCCTGCCGATCATGACCACCCAGGGTGGCACCCACGACACCGTCATGGCGCTGAGCGGCGTCCGTGGCCGGATGACGCGCGCCTCCACCCGCAAGGTCGCCACCGCCGTCGAGCTGTTCGCCGAGCACGTCGACACCGACGCGCTCCTCGGTCACCTGCGCGAGCCGCACCCCTCGATCGTCACGCCCCTGATGTTCGAGCACCGGCTGCTCGAGCAGGCGCGCGCCGCCGACCGCCACATCGTGCTCCCGGAGGGCCAGGACGACCGCATCCTGCGCGCCACCGAGATCCTGCTCAGCCGCAGGACCGTGCGGATCACCCTGCTCGGCGTCGCCGACGAGCTGCAGGCGCGCGCCCGCGAGATCGGCGTCGACCTGACCGGCGCGCAGATCATCGACCCGCACGACCCCGACCACGTCGAGCGGTTCGCGGCGCGCTACGCCGAGCTGCGGGCCCACAAGGGCATGACCGTCGAGCAGGCGCGCGAGGTCGTCGTCGACCCGTCCTACTTCGGCACCATGATGGTGCTGATGGGCGAGGCCGACGGCATGGTCTCCGGCGCGGTCAACACCACCGCCCACACGATCCGCCCGGCGCTGGAGGTCGTCAAGACCAATCCCGGTGTCTCCGTGGTCAGCTCGAGCTTCCTCATGTGCCTCAAGGACCACGTGACGGTGTATGGCGACTGCGCCGTCAACCCCGACCCCGACGCCGAGCAGCTCGCCGACATCGCCATCTCCTCGGCGCAGACCGCCACGGCGTTCGGGATCGAGCCGCGCGTGGCGATGCTGTCCTACTCCACCGGCACGTCCGGGTCCGGCGCCGACGTCGACAAGGTCCGCGCGGCGACCGAGATCGTGCGCCGCCGCGCGCCGGAGCTGCTCGTCGAGGGACCGATCCAGTTCGACGCCGCCGTGGACCCCGCGGTCGGGTCGAGCAAGGCGCCCGGCTCCGCCGTCGCCGGGCAGGCGACCGTGCTGATCTTCCCCGACCTCAACACCGGCAACAACACCTACAAGGCCGTCCAGCGGACCGCCGGCGCCGTGGCGATCGGCCCGGTGCTGCAGGGCCTGCGCAAGCCGGTCAACGACCTGTCCCGCGGCGCCACCCTGCGCGACATCGTCAACACGGTGGCGATCACCGCCATCCAGTCCACCCTGCCCGCGCCGGCCGCCCAGTCGGCCGGCTGACCCGCCGAGCCAGAGAGCCTCCCATGCCGTCCGTCCTCGTCCTCAACGCCGGGTCGTCCTCGCTGAAGTACCAGCTCCTCCAGGTCGGCACGCGTGACGTGCTCGCTGTCGGGCTGGTCGAGGCGATCGGACTGCCGAGCGCCAAGATCACCCACACCGGCGGCGGCGACAAGGTCGCCAAGGCCATCGACTGCCCCGACCACAAGGCCGCCATCGCCGCCGCGATCAAGATGTTCGACCGGGTCGGGCCGCGGCTCGCCGACGCCGAGCTCGTCGCCGTCGGCCACCGCGTCGTCCACGGCGGCGAGAAGTTCAGCGACGCCGTCCTCGTCACCGACGAGCTGCTGGACACGCTCGACGAGCTGACGCCGCTGGCGCCGCTGCACAACCCCGCCAACCTCGTCGGGCTGCGCGCCGCGCTCGAGCTCTTTCCCGACCTGCCGCAGGTGGGCGTCTTCGACACCGCCTTCCACCAGACGATGCCGGACTACGCCTACACCTACGCCGTCCCGCACGCGTGGCGCGAGCAGCACGGCGTGCGGCGCTACGGCTTCCACGGCACCTCGCACCTCTACGTCTCGCAGGAGGCCGCGCGGATGCTCGGCAAGGACCCGAGCGAGGTCAGCGTCATCGTCCTGCACCTCGGCAACGGTGCCTCCGTCACCGCCGTCAAGGGCGGCGTCAGCATCGACACGTCGATGGGCCTCACCCCGCTCGAGGGCCTGGTCATGGGCACCCGCAGCGGCGACATCGACCCCGCGATCCCGATGCACATGGTCCGCGCCGCCGGCCTGACCATGGATGAGGTCGACCACGCGCTCTACAAGGAGTCGGGGCTCAAGGGCCTGACCGGGCACAGCGACAGCCGCGACGTGGAGGACCTGCGCGCCTCCGGCGACGACCGCGCCCGCCTCGCGCAGGAGGTGTCGACCTACCGGCTCAAGAAGTACATCGGCGCCTACGCCGCCGCCATGGGGTCGCTCGACGCCATTGCCTTCACCGGCGGCATCGGTGAGAACTCCGTCGTCGTGCGGCGCATGGCGACCGAGGGCCTCGGCATCCTCGGCATCGAGGTCGACCCCGAGCTCAACGCCGGCCGCTCCAAGCAGGCCCACGACATCGCCACCGCCGACTCGCGGGTGCGCGTCTTCGTCATCCCGACCGACGAGGAGGGCGAGATCGCCCGCCAGACCTACGCGGTCGCCAAGGAGGCCGGGCGCGTATGACGGTCGCCCGCCGATGACCCTGCCCACCGCCCTCGCGCGGGTGACGGCGACACGCTACGTCCTGCCGCTGCGTGAGGGCGGCTCGCTGCCCGGCCTGGTGGAGGCGTCCGACGACGGCACCTATGTCATGAAGCTGACCGGCGCCGGCCAGGGGCCGCGCGTGCTCGTGGCCGAAGTCATCGTCGCCGGGCTGGCGCGGGCGCTGGAGATCCCGACGCCCGAGCTCGTCGTGCTGGACCTGCAGGAGCCGATCGCGCGGTTCGAGCCCGACGAGGAGGTGCAGGACGTCCTGTCCGCCAGCCTCGGGCCCAACCTCGGGGTCGACTACCTGCCCGGCGCGTTCGGGTATGACGGGTCGCGCCCGCCCTCGGCGGGTCTCGCCGGGCGGATCCTGTGGCTGGACGCCCTCACCGCCAACGTGGACCGCACGTGGAGCAACCCCAACCTGCTGGTCTGGCACGGGCGGACGTGGGCGATCGACCACGGCGCCGCGCTGTACTTCCACCACGCGTGGCCGTCGCGCGGCGTCGACCCGGCGCGGTTCGCGGCGCAGCCGTACGACGCGGAGCGGCACATCCTGCGCGGCGTGGCGGGCTCGCTCGCAGGCTCGGCGGCGAAGGGCGACCTCGACGAGGCGTGCGCGGCGCTGCTGACGCCGGACGTGGTGCGGGCGGCCGTGGAGTCGGTGCCCGCCGAGTGGCTGCACCCCGTCGAGGGCCTCGCCGGCCTGGACTCCCCCGAGGCCGTGCGTGCGGCATACGTCGACTGCCTGCTCGCCCGGCTGGCCGACCGCTCGGCCTGGTTGCCAGGCCCGCCCGCGGGGCCGCCCAGCGAAGGACCGGAGGACCTCGCGCGGTCCCAGGAGGCCCGCCGGCGGTGGACCCGATGAGCGAGCCGACCCGGCGCTACGTCCCGAGCTCCGACGCCGAGCGCTCCCCGTGGTTCGCCTACCAGTACCTCGTGCTGCGCGCCGTCCCCCGCGTCGAGCGCGAGGAGTTCGTCAACGTCGGTGTCGTGCTCTACAGCCAGGACGCGGGCTATCTCGACGCGGCCGTGCACGTCGACCCGGCGCGGCTGCGGGCTCTGTGCGCGGACGTGGACCTCGACGCGCTGGGTGGCGGGCTCGAGACGGTGCGTGCCGTATGCCGCGGCGAGGCTGCGGCCGGGCTGCCCGCCGACGCGCGGGCGTGGCGGAGGTTCGGGTGGCTCGAGGCGCCGCGCAGCACGGTGATCCAGCCGTCACGGCCGCACGGCGGGCTGACGCGCGACCCCGCGGCCGAGCTGACGAGCCTGCTCGACCGCCTCGTCCGCTAGCTACGAGCAAGGGCGCGGGGCCCTGCCGGCGCTCGGTCGTGGCCAACGGGTGGATTCCTCCACCGTCATGGGTGGCCTTCCGCAGGAGCTGCAGGGCGGTGCGGATGACCGCGCTGGCGGAGCCGTAGCGGCCCGACGCCGCCTCCCGAGAGAGGAGATCCGTGAAGTGGCCAGAGGACGCGGTGCGTGTGACGCCTCGTCCCGCTGCGGTCCTCCGACCAGGATCAGGTCGCGGCGGGGCGCGCCCGCCGAGAATTGCGCCGGGCGTGGAAGTCTCGAGCTGTCATGGCCGCGGCCGCCACCAAGAGGGTGCCCGCGACGACATACTGCGCCGGCCCGTAGGGGCCGCCAGTCTCGCCGATCGAGACGTTGAACGAGGCCAGGTGCCACGGACCGATGAGGAGTGCGCTCCAGGCGACAGTCGACATCACGTGATCTATGGGTGTCGCGGTGTCCTGGGCGAGGTCGGGCGCCATCAGCGCGGTCACCCACGCGAAACCCATCAAGGGCCAGACCAGGTCAGCGATCGTACCCAGACCGTCGTTCAGGTTGTAGACGGTGGAGTAGGGGTACTGCACCGCGAGGTCCCAGACGAACAGGCACCCGAGTGCGGGAACGAGCCCGACGATCGCCGTCCACCAGCGGCCTCGGCTCAGCCCAAGGAGGATGAAGCCCACCGCCATGGCGAGGTAGGCCGAGGGGTCGGAGTCGACCAGGAAGAGGACACCGGCGACGCCGAACGCGGCTGCCGAGGCCAGCGAGATGGCGCGGGAGGATCGGCTCATGCCGTCAGTGTCCCGAGCCCGGGCAGGGATGGCAACGCAGACCACACTCCTCGGGAGCCGAGGCTGGGAACCCCTCGGCTGGTGCTGCGGCCGTGGCGACCGAGCGAGTCGCCGGTCCTCCGCGAGCTGTGGAGCGAGCGAGACCCGCGGGGCGCCCCCTGGTCGGACCGACGTCCGTGCGAGGGGCTGTCATGAACTCTGGTCGCTACCAGGGCTCGACGGTGAGGCTGGGCCACCGAGCGGCATAGTCGCACGCTTTGGCGTCATAGACCTGCTTGGGCGCGAGGCGACGGTGCGGGCGGAGGTGCATGCCGAGGACATCGTCGAGGCCGAACGGTGCATAGAGCCGTAGCCCGGACTCGCCCCTGGTGACGCCGACGCAGCAGGCCGTTGAGGCGAAGGCCCGGATGGCGTCGGTGGCGCTGCTGAAGGGAGGGCAGGGCTTCCCGAACTTCTTTTCGTACCAGAGGTGGACGCGTGCCTGGTTCCGGACCTCGAGCGGTGCTGGGACGTCCGCCATGAGCTCGTCGGCGGCGCGGGTGACGACGTCCTCGGCCTCCCAGCTCAGGTCGGAGTCGTCGTGGTAGAAGACGTCGTAGTCCTTGATGCCGTACCCGGCGGGCTTGCCCTCGACGGAGTTCCAGACGTTCTGAAAGACCGCACCCGCCGTCAGCCACCATTCCGTCAGGCCCAATGATGGGAGGCGGTCCAGGACCGCGGCACACACAGGGTCGGCGAGCACCGCCGCCAGCACGATCTCATCGTGCACGTCCGAGGAGTGGCCCACCGCGTCAGCGTCTCACAGGTTCGGCCTCGCGCTTGGTCGTCTGGTCGTCGGGCGCGAGACTGGGGCCCATGGGCACCTGGCTTGCATGGGGGGGCTGCTCGAGGACGTCAAGCGAGCGGCGGAGGCCGACGACCGCTCGGTCTCGGCGTGGATCCGCCGAGCCGTCGAGCACGAGCTGTCCCGCTCCGCCTGGAACCTCTGACGTCCGACGCGCGGCAAGAGCGGATGACGTCGGGTCTGCTGGGTGGACTATCTGGCCAGACCGAGGAACGCCATCAGGGCCCGTTCGACCTCTACGAGGCCTTCGGGAGTCAGCCGACCCACACGAGAACCGACGTTCTCGCGGCGAACGGTGGTGATCTTGTCGATCATGACGTGGCTCTCGTGCTGCAGGCCGGTGAAGTCGTCCGCGACGACGCGAACGCGCAGCAGAGGAGCATCGACCAAGGTCGTCGTCAGCGGCATGACCGTCACCGAGGCGGTACCGGCGAACAGGTCGTCCTGCACGATCAGCGCAGGCCTGGGCTTGGACGCGTACACGCCCCCAGCCACTGTCCACAGCTCGCCGCGCCTCACTCCTCGTCCCAGGAAGCGGTGATCGCCTCGACGAACGGCTGGTCATCGGCCAGCTCGTCCGAGCCTGCGACGATCCCTGCCTGACGGTGCGCCTCCCGCGCAAATCGCTCGCTGCGCACGTCAGGGACCCAGATCTGCACCGGCCGAAGGCCGCGTGCACGCATCCTGCGCCGGTACTCACTGACTCGATGCTTCACCTTCATGCCCACCACGTTACATGTAACAAGCGTTCAGGACCGATAGGTGAAGCGCGCTGCCATCGGCATGAGCGGACGTCCCAAGCCCGACGCACGCTCCGACCCTGACGCCTGACCACCGGAATGGCTCGACGACCAACGTCCGTGTCCGCGCCCTTCGATACGCTGGATGGGCACTACGCACAGACCGCGCCGTACTGGGAGCCTCGCGATTTGGTTCATGGATGTACCGGTCGAAGCGATTCGGGGCAACTAGTCGCCTCTTTGGCGACACGCATTCAGGTGCTGGTAGTGCTGGTCTTTTCATGAGAAAAAAGAACTTTGCGCTAGGTTGGAGCGGGAAGCGAGCTGCGCTCGTCAACGGCAAGCGGCGGGCCCGTACAGTATTCCGGCTGAAGCTCTTTGGGTATCATTTCGATCTGTGGCATGGGCCCTGGCGATGAGCAGGTGTCTGGTGTTGGTGCCCGAACACAAAGAGTGGGAGCGCGTTCGAATGGATCAGAAGTGGAGGATTAATGCTGGCCGCGCATTCTCCGACTTGGTGCTGGAACACTTTGGGGGTGAATCCTCGGTACAAACTAGGGTTGACGCCGTAGCGCCGAGTGCCGCGCCCGCTGGCGCGTATTTGGTGGAAGTGTCTTGGGGGGACGAGGGGGTCCTGTGTGAGGTAGCTAATTGGTCACCTCACGTGCGGCTGCTGGATGACGACACTATCGACACATCGGTCGAGCGAGCTATTGCCTACCTCAGCCTGCGGTGCTCGGGTGAGACAAGTCGTTCTGCTGAGCGAATCGCCATCTCAGAGAGTTGACTCAGCATCCCATGACGCACTTAGCCTCGATCCACCGATAGACTTGGCGCGGTGAGCTGATCCGGCGCGTCGTAGCATGAGAATGCCCCTGTGCTGAAACAGAGTTGGAGTTCTTCAGGCTTCATCTCCGTCTCGCACGAGGGGCATCTCGTAGGTGAAACTCTCTCACACCCTGACCCGCACGTCGGCGGTGTTCGACGACCCGAATCTCGTGTCGCCGGCCGGCCTGGTCCCGCTGCTGGCGCTGGCGGACCGGGCGGGCCTGCGGAAGCTGGCCGATGAGCATATGAGCGTGCCGACGGACAAGGGCGCGAACGCCGGCCTGAAGGTGGCCTCGCTCGTGGCGGGGATGCTCGCCGGCGCCGACAGCATCGATGACATGGCGCTGCTGCGCCACGGCGGGATGGGCCGGGTCTTCGCCCGGGTGTACGCGCCGTCGACGCTGGGCTCGTTCCTGCGGACGTTCACCTTCGGGCACGTCCGCCAGCTCGACGCGGTCGCCGCACGGTTCCTGCTCTCGCTGGCCCGGCTCGCCGGGCTGACCCCACCGGTCCCGGCACCATTGCCCGCTGGCGACGAGGCGGGAGCCGGCGGCGGGTACGCCTTCGTCGACGTGGACGACACGATCATCGAGGTCCACGGCCACGCCAAGCAGGGCGCCGGGTTCGGCTACACCCGGGTCCGCGGCCTGAACGCGTTGATCGCCACCCTCACCACGGACCGCTGTGCGCCGCTGGTCCTCGCGCAGCGGCTGCGCAAGGGCGCCTGCGGCTCGCCCCGCGGCGCGAAACGCCTGGTCGGCGACGCCGTCAAACAGGCCCGCCGCCTGCTCGGCGCGAAGGCGCCGGTCCTGGTCCGGATGGACTCGGCCTACTACGGCCGCGACGCCGTCCACGCGGCGATCACCGGCGGCGCCCACGTGTCGGTCACCGTCCGGATGGACCCGGCGGTCAAGGCCGCGATCGCCGGCATCGACCAGGGCGCGTGGACGACGATCAAGTACCCGGACGCGATCTTCGACGAGACCACCGGCACGTGGATCTCGAAAGCGGAGGTCGCCGAGGTCCCGTACACGGCGTTCACCTCCAAGAAAGCGGCCGACCGGGTCCCCGGCCGGCTGGTCGTGCGCCGGATCCCGGACGTGCACACCGACAAGAAGAAGACGAACGGGCAGGGCACCCTGTTCGACGTGTGGCGCTTCCACGCCTTCTTCACCACCGCCCCCGCCCAGCAGCTCGACACCGTCGCCGCGGACCAGGCCCACCGCGGGCACGCCATCATCGAACAGGTCCACGCCGACCTGAAGGCCTCCGCGCTGGCGCACCTGCCCTCCGGGAAGTTCACCGCCAACAGCGCCTGGCTCGTGCTCGCCGTCATCGCGTTCAACCTCACCCGCGCCGCCGCCGTCATCGCCGCCACCGGCCCGACCGGATGCTCGGACCTGGCCAAGGCGACCACCGCGACCGTCCGTCGCAAGCTGATCCACGTCCCGGCACGAGTCGCGTCCTCCGCCCGCCGGATCACCCTGCACCTGCCCCAAGCGTGGCCCTGGCAGCAGCCGTGGACCCGACTGTTCGACCGCGTCGCCGACCCGCCCGCCATCGCCTAGTCCTGACCACCCAGCCGCAGGCGGCGCGACCCGAGAAACACCGACGTGGAACACCCCGACAGCGAGGTCGGGCGATCACCCGCGCCCCTCCTCGCCTCCTCCGCCCGAGACGACGATCAACGCCACGCATCCGCCCATCGGTGGATCGAGGCTTAGGTCCAGTCGGACTGTCAGATACGAGGAAGTCGTCGAGCGTCTTCGCCATGTCGATCACGTTCCCGTCAGTGCTCGTTGGGCTCACGAGCTCGTCCAATAGACACACGGCGGGGTCGTGCCCCACAACCAGGACGCGGGCTTCTTCGACGCCATGCACGTCGACGCGCTGGGCGACGGGTTCGGGACACTGCGGGCCGTATGCCGTGGCGGGGCCGCCGCGGGGGCGAGCTGACCACCCTGCTGGACCGCCAGCCTCGAACCGGCAGACAGGGATCGAGGTGGTGCCGCCCTGGGTGGCCTCGGCCAGCCTGATCTTCTCCCGCACCCTCCTGAATCGGCCCTGCGAGTTCAGCGAGCGCGGCAGGTCGTGGAACTCGGTGCCTGAGATCTCGAGGCGGCAGCTGCCGCTGCTGTCGCACCGGCTGCTCCACGAGCCCGTCTCGCGCGCTGAGAGCAAAAGCGTCGCGGCGACGGTGCCAAGAGCGGTGGCGAGGCGACGACGAGACCTAGTCATGGGACACGAGGTGGTCAGTCGGACTCGGTCAGTGGTGAGCACCGTGGTCTGCATACCCCGCAACCTGGCCTGGCTCACCCGGCGAGGTGTCCCCAGCGTCCGGCGAGGTCGGACCAGGGGCCGACCTCGGCGACGCGGCCGTCCACGACGACGACGACGCGGTCCGCCTGCGCCAGGGCCGCCCGCTTGGACGTCGCCCCGACCACCGTCATCGACCGAGAGCGCAGCGCCTGCCACAGCTCGATCTCCGTGCGGGCGTCCAGCGCGGACGACACGTCGTCGGCCAGCAGCAGCTCGGCGTCGGCGGCGACCGCGCGGGCCAGGGCGAGGCGCTGGACCTGCCCGCCGGACAGGCGGACGCCGCGGTGCCCGACGAGCGAGTGCGCGCCGCCCGCCTGCTCGACGTCGGGCTCGAGCCGCGCCACCCCGATCGGGCTGTCGAAGGCGCGGTCGAAGCCGAGACGGACGTTCTCGTCGAAGGTGCCCGACAGGACCCGGGGCACCTGGCCGACGTAGGCCACCTGACCGGGGCGCAGGAAGACCTCGGGGTCGGTGACCTCCTGACCGTTCCACCGCAGCGAGCCCCGGTGGTCGGCGAGGCCCGCGACGGCCCGCAGCAGGCTGGACTTGCCGGCCCCGACCTGGCCGAGCAGCAGCACGAGCTCGCCCCGTTCGATGTCCAGGTCGACGTCCTCGACGCCGACCGTGCCGTCCTCGTGCACGGCGGACAGGCGACGCAGCGACAGGCGCTCCAGGGGCACGCGCGGGGTGGCCGCCGGCTCGGGGGCGTCCCCGGTGACGAGGTCGACGTCGGCGGGCAGGGCGACCAGGTCCGCGCCACCCGCCATCCGGCTGGTCGCCACCTGCCAGGCGCGCGTGCCGGGAGCCTCGGTGACGACCGCCCCGGCGACCCGGCCGAACCAGTCGAAGCCGTTGACCGCGTTGACCACCAGCAGGGCGGTGGCCAGACCCCACCGCCCCGTGAGCACGCCCACCCAGGCCGCCACGGCGCCGGCCTGCACCATCACGGTGGGGACGCCGTCGAGGAAGGCCTGGACCCGGTGCTCGCGGACGGCCGCCTGGACCCGGCCGGCGTCGACCTGGCGCAGGTGGCGGCGCACCTCCGGCATGCGGCCTGCGAGCTTGACCGTGCGAGCCGACTCGAGGACTGACACGAGGACCCGGCCGAAGCGCGCCCGGGTCGCCGAGGCCTGGGCCGCGGACCGCCCGGCGACGGGACGGCCCACCGCCGAGGCGACGGCCGAGGCGGCCATGACGACGAGCAGCACGAGACCGGCGAGCCAGGTGCCCGCGACGAGCGCGGTGACCAGGCAGATCAGCAGGCCGTTGACGAAGTCGACCCAGCGGTCGGCGTAGCGCGCGTAGCGGTCGGAGTCCATCGCCCGGGCCACCACCTCGCCGGCCGGGACCCGCTCGAGGCGCCGCTGCGCGGTCTGGCCGACGAGCACGGACAGGCGCACGCGGAGCAGGACCTCGACCCACCAGCGGGGATAGCGCATCACCGCGGCCGCCAGAGCCACCGGGCCGAGCAGCGACACCGCCACCACGAGCGCGAGCCACCACCACGGTGAGGTGCCGCCTTGCAGTGCCTGGACGGCGTGCCCCCACGCGTAGCCCGTGAGGGCGCCGACGGCCCCGCCGAGGGAGTGAGCGAGAAAGAGCGCCACCGCCAGCAGGCCCCAGGCCGGGCGCACGGCAAGGACGTTGAGGATGCCGCGGGCGAGCGAGGACCCGTCGCCCGGGTCGCGGGACGCCGGGGGCTCGCCGCGGCGACGGACGGTCCCCAGGGCGGTCACGGCGATGCTGCCCGAGGGGGCGGCCGCGTCCGGACGGTCCGAGGGACGAGGGTATGACGTCCCGGCCGCCCCGTGGTCACCGCCGGTCTCTCGGGCGGCCTCCAGCAGCGTCCGGAAGGCGCCGGGCTCGGCAGCCAGGCGCGCCCGCTCCCCCGCCTGCACGACCTGGCCACCGGCCAGGACGGCGACGAGGTCCGCGCGGGCGATCGTCGACAGCCGGTGCGCGATGAGGATGCCGGTGCGGCCACGCAGGAGCCGTTCGGAGGCGGCGACGACGCGGGCCTCGGTGAGCGGGTCCATCCGCGCTGTGGCCTCGTCGAGGACGACGACCTGGACGTCGCGCATCAGCAGCCGGGCGAAGGCGAGCAGCTGCTCCTCCCCGGCGGACAGGACCGTGCCGCCGGGACCGAGCAGGGTGTCGATCCCGTCGTCGAGGCCGCTGACCCAGTCCGAGAGACCGAGCTCGGCCAGGACGGCCTCGATGCGCTCGCGCGGCGCGTCGGTGAACAACGAGATGTTGTCGCCGAGGGTGCCCGCCAGGATCTCGGTGCGCTGCGTGACCACGCCGACGGTCTGGCGCAGCGCGCGCAGGTCGAGGTCGAGGACGTCGATCCCTCCGAGGAGGACCTCGCCGGGGCGGGGGTCGACGGCCCGCGAGACGAGCGAGGCGAGCGTCGACTTGCCCGACCCCGTGCGCCCGACGAGGGCCAGCGTCTGGCCCGCCGGCACCGTCAGGTCGACGTCGCGCAGGGCGAACGCCCCCTCGGCATACGCGAAGCAGGCGTGCCGGAACTCCAGGCTCACGGGCCCGGGCGGCAGCTCCCGGCCGCCCTCGGGCTCCGGCTCGACCGCCATCAGCTGGCGCAGCCGCATCACCGCGCCGAGGCCGGCCTGCAGGTCGGGGAGCTGGTCGGCGACCCGCCCGATGTAGCCCACGAAGGTCGCGGTGATGAGGAACAGCGTGACGAGCTGGGGCACGGACAGCCGGTCCGCCGTGGCGAGCAGGACCCCGGCGACGGCGACGGCCGCCAGGAGCGCGTGCAGGATGACCCCGGTGCGCAGGGTGACGGCCCCCTCGAGCCGCAGCACCTCGTGGAATCGCCGGTGCACCTCGGCGGACAACGCCGCCACGCGGCGGATCGCGAAGGCCTGACCGAGGCTCGTGCGCAGGTCGTCCTGGGCGGCGATGCCCTCCTCGAGCGCGGCGGCGTGGTCGGTCCACGCGGCCTCCTCGACGACCTTGCGGCGGGCGATCTCGCCGAGCAGGCCGCGCACCGACAGGACGGCCGCGACGGCGAACACCGGGAACAGCAGCACCGACGGCCACCACGTGAATCCCGCGACGACGAGCATCGGCACGATCGAGACGACGGCGCGCAGCATCATCCACAGCTGCATCCGCACGAGCGACCCGACCTCGCGGGTGTCGTCGTCGACCCGGTCGAGGATCTCCCCCACGGGCTGCTCCGACAGGGCGGGGAGCGGCTGGCTCAGTGCGGCGTCGAGCAGGTCGTCCCGCAGCCGGCCCTCCGCTCGGTCGGAGACGCCGGCCCACAACCACCGACCGACGGTGTCGACCGCCGCGCCGCCGACCACGCACAGGGCGAGGACCCCGACCAGCCGCCAGGACACCTGGTCGGCGAGTCGACCCGCCACCACCGTCCCGAGCGCCGTCCCCACGGCGCCGATCGTGAGCGCCACCAGCGCGGCCGCGGCCGTCGGGGTCGCGAGGCGCCGCCAGGTCACGGTCCGGTGGTCAGCGGTCGGGTGGTCGGCGGGATGAGCGGGGCGGCCGGACACAGTCACGGCGACGGATGCTACGCGAGCGTGCGGCCCGGCCACCACGGATATACGGCGCCACAGGGGTGCGGGCGCAGATCCTGCGGCATAGGGTCGGAGCATGAGCACCCTCGACCGACCCACGGCCCCGGACCCCTACGAGCTGCTCCCCCAGGTGGGCTCCTTCACCGTCACCAGCGAGTCCTTCGACGACGGCGCGGACCTGCCGGACGCCCAGCTCTTCGACTCGTGGGGCATGACCGGCGACAACCGCTCCCCGCAGCTCTCCTGGAGCGGTGCGCCCACCGAGACGCGCGGCTATGCCGTCACCTGCTTCGACCCGGACGCACCCACCCCCAGCGGCTTCTGGCACTGGCTGCTCGTCGGTCTGCCCGCCGACTGCACCTCGCTGCCCGAGGGCGCGGGCGCCGAGCGGGGCAAGCACCTGCCCAAGGGCGCGTTCATGATGGCGAACGACTACGGCCTCAAGGCCTTCGGTGGAGCGGCGCCGCCCGCGGGCGACCGTCCGCACCGCTACATCTTCGCCGTGCACGCGCTCGACACCGACGACCTGGGGCTCGACGACACCGCGAGCGGCGCGGCGACCGGCTTCACGATCGGGGCGCACACCCTCGCCCGCGCCGTCATCACGGGGATGTGTGAGGTGCCCGAGCAGTAGGCTCGGACGAGTGCGCTTCCTCAACGGCCTGGAGCCGAGCTTCGACCTGACCTACGACGACGTCTTCATGGTCCCGTCGCGGTCGTCCGTCACCTCCCGCCTCGACGTGGACCTGTCCACGACCGACGGCAGCGGCACGACCATCCCCCTGGTGGTCGCCAACATGACCGCCATCGCCGGGCGTCGCATGGCCGAGACGGTGGCGCGTCGAGGCGGGCTGGTCGTCATACCGCAGGACATCCCCGTCGACATCGTCGCCGAGGTGATCGCCGACGTGAAGTCGCGCCACCTGGTCTACGACACCCCCATCTCGGTCAAGCCGCACCACACCTGCGGCTATGCGCTCGGCCTGCTGCCCAAGCGCGCGCACGGCGCCGCGATCGTGCAGGTCGACGACCGGCCCGTCGGCATCGTCACCGAGGCGGATCTGGTCGGCGTCGACCGGTTCACCCAGCTGTCGGAGGTGATGAGCACCGAGCTGCTCACCATCCCCGAGGGCACTAGCCCGCGCGACGCGTTCGCGCTGCTGCACGACCGCCACCGCAAGCTCGCGCCCGTCGTGGACGCCGACGGCCACCTGGTGGGCCTGGTCACGCGGCAGGGGGCGCTGCGCGCCTCGCTCTACACCCCCGCCACCGACGCCCAGGGTCGTCTGCGCATCGCCGCCGCCGTCGGCATCAACGGCGACGTCGCCGCCAAGGCACGCGCCCTCGTCGACGCCGGCGCCGACCTGCTCGTGGTCGACACGGCCCACGGCCACCAGGACAAGATGATCGACGCGCTGCGCGCGGTGCGCTCCGCCGGCGTCGACGTGCCCGTGGTGGCCGGCAACGTCGTCTCCGCCGACGGCGTGCGCGACCTGGTCGAGGCGGGCGCCGACATCATCAAGGTCGGCGTCGGGCCCGGCGCCATGTGCACCACGCGCATGCAGACCGGCGTGGGGCGCCCGCAGCTCGGCGCCGTGCTGGAGTGCGCCGCCGCGGCCCGCGAGCTCGGCAAGCACGTCTGGGCCGACGGCGGGGTGCGCCACCCCCGCGACGTCGCGCTGGCGCTGGCCGCCGGGGCGTCCAACGTCATGATCGGGTCGTGGTTCGCGGGGACCTTGGAGTCGCCAGGAGACCTGCAGCGCGACAGCGACGGCCGTGCCTACAAGGAGTCCTTCGGGATGGCGTCCAAGCGCGCCGTGGCCAACCGCACGGCCGGCGAGTCCAGCTATGACCGGGCCCGCAAGGCGCTGTTCGAGGAGGGCATCTCGGCCGCGCGCATGTACGTCGACCCGGCCCGCCCCTCGGTCGAGGACCTGATCGACGAGATCATCTCGGGGGTGCGCTCCTCCTGCACGTATGCCGGCGCCCGCTCGATCGCGGAGTTCCACGACCGCGCGGTGGTCGGCATCCAGAGCTCGTCCGGCTACGCCGAAGGACGCCCCCTGCACCAGTCCTGGTCCTGAGCCCGAGGCGGCGGGTGAGGATGGCGGGCGGTCCGGCATACGACCGTCAGTGCATCACCGGGGTGGGGCCACCGCCGGTGTCCCGGGGGTCGTGGGTGAGGCCGAGCTTGGCCTCCATCTCCTCCAGCGGCACGCCCTTGGTCTCCGGCATGACGCGCAGCACCCAGAAGAGCTGGCCGATCATGAAGACGAAGAAGATCGCGAAGGCCACCCCGCCGCCGAGCGCACCGATGATGGGCGGGAAGAAGGTCGACGTGAGCCACGCGAACACCCAGTGGGTGAGCGAGCCGAGGGACTGGCCGCGGCCGCGGATGCGGTTGGGGAAGATCTCGGAGATGAACACCCAGATGACGGCGCCCTGGCCGAAGGCGTGGGCGGCGATGAAGACCAGCAGCCCGATCAGCACGAGGATGCTGGAGGTGGAGTCGAACGCGCCGCCCTTGCCCTTCTCGTAGTAGAACATCAGGCCCGACAGGAAGCCGAGGCTGATCAGGTAGCCGATCGAGCCGATGGTCATCAGCCGCTTGCGCCCGATCTTGTCGATGACGGTGAGGGCGGTCATGGTGGCGACGAGGTTCATGAAGCCGACGGCCACCGACATCAGGAAGGCCGCGTCGGTCGATGCGCCGGCCTTCTTCATCACCTCGGGGGCGTAGTAGAGGATCGCGTTGATGCCGGACATCTGGTTGAACATCGCGATGGTGAACGCGAGCAGGATGACCTTGCGGTGCTCCTTGACGAAGAACGGCACGGACGGCGCGTTGGCCGCGGACGCCAGCGAGGCGTCGATCTCCTGGATCTGCAGGTCGGCCTCCTCCCGCGTCTGGGTCAGCCGGCCGATGACCTCCCGGCCCTCCTCGTCGCGGCCGTTGGCCATGAGCCAGCGGGGCGTCTCGGGGACGGTCATCAGCATGGCGAGGAAGATCGCGGCGGGCACCGCCATCACGCCGAACATCCAGCGCCAGTCGGTGGCCTCGTCGTTGATGATGATCCGGATGAGGTAGTTGGACAGGTAGGCCAGCAGGATGCCGAGCACGATGTTGAACTGCACCAGCCCGACGAGGCGACCGCGGACCTTGGCCGGGGCGATCTCGGCGGTGTAGATCGGGGCGCACACCGAGGCCGCGCCGACGCCGATGCCGCCGAGGAAGCGGAAGATCGACAGGATCAGGATGTTGGGTGCGAAGGCCGTGCCGAGGGCGCCGAGGACGTAGAGGATGCCGATGACGAACAGGACCTTCTTGCGGCCGAACCGGTCCGCGGGCTGACCCGCCGTCAGCGCGCCGAGGATGGTGCCGAGCAGGGCGACCCCGACGGCCCAGCCCAGCGCGGAGTCCGACAACGAGAACTGGGCCTTGAGGGCCTCGGTGGTGCCGGAGATGACGGCGGTGTCGAATCCGAAGATCAGACCACCGAGCGACGCGACGAGGGCGCTGCGCAGGACGAGTGGCTTCATGGCGCACGATCCTGCCCCCGAGACCCGCGCATCGCGCGCCGAAAAATGGTGCAGGGGCGCGGTTTCGGCGATCGTGACCCGAGCGGTACCAACCGACCGTCGGCGTCGCGTCAGCCGGCCCCGTCAGCCCGCCCCGTCAGCCAGCCCCTCAGGCGCGCCCCCGCAGCGCCCACATCGCGACTGCCGAGGCCGCGGCGACGTTGAGCGAGTCCACTCCCCCGGCCATCGGGATGCGCACCACCGAGTCCGCCGACGCGACGGTGCGGGTGGACAGGCCGTCGCCCTCGGTGCCCATGACCACCGCGAGACGCTCCGGCGGCGCGGCGGCGAGCTCGTCGAGCGACACGGAGTCGTCGCTCAGCGCCATCGCGGCGACGTGGAAACCGTTGTCCCGCAACAGCTCGACTCCGCCCGGCCAGGGGTCGATGCGGGTCCACGGGACCTGGAACACCGTGCCCATCGACACCCGGATCGACCGGCGGTAGAGGGGGTCCGCGCAGCGTGGGGTGACCAGGACCGCGTCCACCCCGAGCGCCGCGGCCGAGCGAAAGATGGCCCCCACGTTGGTGTGATCGACGATGTCCTCGAGCACGACGACCCGGCGCGCAGCCGCCAGCACCGACCCCACCGCAGGCAGCTCGGGCCGCTGCATCGACGCCAGCGCCCCACGGTGCAGGTGGAAGCCCGTGAGGTCCTCGATGATGCGGTGGGTCCCGACATATACCGGTATGCCGGACGACTCGGCCCAGGAGACCAGGTCGGCGAGGTCCGTCAGCCAGCGCTCCGCCATCAGGAAGGACCGCGGCCGGTGGCCGGCCGCCAGCGCGCGGCGGATGACCTTGTCGCTCTCGGCGATGTAGAGCCCGCGCTCCGGCTCGGTGCGCCGCCGCAGCGCGACGTCGGTCAGGCCGACGTAGTCGAGCAGCGCGGGGTCGGCGGGGTCATCGATCCAGATGGGCACCGCGCAAGCCTAGTCACGGGAAGGCGACCAGCTTGACGATCGCCGCCACGCCCACCACCACGATGATGACGCGCAGCGCGGACGCCGAGATGCGCGTCCCGATCCGGGCACCGACCCAGCCGCCGCCGAGGGCGCCGAAGCCGATGAGCGCGGCCACGTCCCAACGCATCTGGTCGCGCGCCACCACGATGAAGACGAGCGCCGCCACGAAGTTCGTGAGGCTGGAGGTGATGTTCTTGATGGCGTTGATCTGCGGGAGGGGGTGCGGCAGGAGCAGGCCCAGCAGGGACACGAGGATGATCCCCTGCGCCGCCCCGAAGTAGCCGCCGTAGACGGCGGTGAGCCCCACGGAGGCGATGGCGAGGCGCATCCGGGTCGGGCTGATCGCCTCCTGGTGGTGGGTCCTGGTCCACCGGCTGATCCGCGGGCCCAGGACGACGAGGACCAGGGCCAGCGCGATCAGGACCGGCACGATCACGCGGAAGGCCTCCGCGGGCAGGACCAGCAGCAGGACGGCGCCCGCGACCGCGCCGACCAACGCGGCGGGCACGAACCGGCGCACCAGGTCGCCCATGCCCACCATGAGCGACCGGAAGCCCGGGATGCTCGTGACGGCCGCCGCGCACAGCCCGAGGCTGTTGGAGATGTTGGCCGAGACCGGCGGGATCCCGAGCAGCAGCAGCGTCGGGAACGTGATCAGCGTCCCCGACCCGACGACGGTGTTGATGGTCCCGGCGCCGAGACCGGCGAGGACGATGACCAGGGCTTCCCACAGCGACACCCGGCCACCATAGGTGGTGACCGGGTGTCCGTGCCCAGAGGGGCGGATGGTGGTCGGGACGTATGCCGTCCGCCCGCCCTCAGCGGGGGTCGACGCCAGGCGGCGGCGTCGCCGTCGACCCGGCGGGTGGCTCGGCGACGGGCGCCGTCGGAGGCGCGGCCGGCGGCTCTGCGGCGGGCATCGCCTGGGTCGGCGCAGTCGGCATACCGGAGGGGCGTCGCTCCTGGGCGTGGTCCTCGGCCTCGCGCTCGGTGGCCTGGGCCTGGCTGCGGGCCTCACGGAGCGCCTCGGCGGGGTCCTGCAGCTGCACGTCGTCGAATGCCGCGCGGGACAGCTCGGAGTCCTCGGGGGTGTAGGGGTCGGACGGGTCGCTGCCCCAGCCGCCCTTGCCGTCGTTGCCGGCGTTGCCTCCGAGCGCGGAGCCGATGCCCTTGAGCGCCTCGGTGAGCTCGGACGGGATGACCCACAGCTTGTTGGCGTCGCCTCGGGCGAGCTGGGGGAGCACCTGGAGGTACTGGTAGGCGAGGAGCTTCTGGTCGGGCTTGCCGCGGTGGATCGCGTCGAAGACCTGGGTGATGGCGCGGGACTGACCCTGCGCCTCGAGGATGCGGGCCTGGGCGGAGCCCTCGGCGCGCAGGATCTGCGACTGCTTCTCGCCCTCGGCGGTGAGGATCTGGGACTGCTTGACGCCCTCGGCGGTCAGGATCGCGGCGCGACGGTCACGCTCGGCGCGCATCTGCTTCTCCATCGAGTCCTGCACGGAGTGCGGCGGGTCGATGGCCTTGAGCTCGACGCGGTTGACACGGATGCCCCACTTGCCGGTGGCCTCGTCGAGGACGCCGCGCAGCTGGGCGTTGATCTGGTCGCGCGAGGTCAACGTCTGCTCGAGGTCAAGGGATCCGATGACGTTGCGCAGGGTGGTGACGGTGAGCTGCTCGATGCCCTGGATGAAGTTGGCGATCTCGTAGACGGCCGACTTGGCGTCGATCACCGAGTAGTAGATGACCGTGTCGATGGAGACGACCAGGTTGTCGCTCGTGATCACCGGCTGGGGCGGGAAGGACACCACCTGCTCGCGCAGGTCGATGTTGGCGCGGACCTTGTCGAAGAACGGGACCAGCAGGTGCAGGCCCGCCGTCAGGGTCCGTGAGTAGCTGCCGAGCCGCTCGATGATGAGCGCCGTCTGCTGCGGCACGATCTTGATGGTCTTGGCGATCACGATGACCGCGAAGAGCACCAGGATGCCGAGGACGATCAGGGTCTCCATGGATCAGATGCCTTCCCGGCTGTCCGCGGCGTCGGCGACGACGGCGGTAGCCCCCTCGATGGACACCACCCGGACCTCCTGGCCCGGGGGTATGGCGGGTTGCCCCGCCTGGGTGCGCGCGGTCCACGTCTCCCCCGCGAGCTTGATCAGCCCGCTCGTGGTGGTCACCGTCTCGGTGACCAGGGCTGCGCGCCCGATGTTGGCGCCGGCGCCGATGCTGGTGTCCGGCGCGACGGTGAACCGCCGCTTGACCATGGGCCGCACCAGCAGGACGAGCAGCAGCGCCACGACCACGGCGACGACCACCTGCGCGGCGAAGCCGGCACCCAGGGTCGCCGCGATCGCCCCCGCCAGGGAGCCTCCCGCGAGCATCAGCCAGAAGAAGTCGACGCTGGCCGCCTCGATCGCCCCCAGGATCAGGGCCAGGCCCACCCAGGCCAGCCAGCCGTTGTCAGCGAACCACTCCATGACGTCCCACTCTCCTCGTCTCCAGCACGTCGGGCACCTGGGGGGTGCGCCTGCGGCGCGGACACCTGTGTGACGTGTCCCGGGCCGTGCGGGTTCCCCACGAGGCCTCAGCCCGCGTCGGGGCGGGCGCGGGCGGCATACCGCTCGCCGTGCTGCTCCAGGACCAGCGGCAGGCCGAAGGTCTCGGACAGGTTGTCCTCGGTGAGGGTGAGCTCGAGCGGACCGGCGGCCACGACCATCCCGTCGCGCAGGAGCAGCACGTCGGTGAAGCCCGGCGGGATCTCCTCGACGTGGTGGGTCACCAGGACCAGGGCGGGCGACATGACGTCCTGCGCGAGCTCGCCGAGGCGACGCACGAGGTCCTCGCGACCACCGAGGTCCAGGCCGGCGGCGGGCTCGTCGAGCAGCATCAGCTCGGGGTCGGCCATCAGGGCCCGGGCGATCTGGACGCGCTTGCGCTCCCCCTCGCTCAGCGTCCCGAAGGTCCGCTCGGCGAGGTGCGCGACGCCGAGGGTGCCGAGCAGCTCGTCGGCCCGCTGCTCGTCGAGCTCGTCATAGCTCTCGCGCCATCGCCCGATCACGGCGTAGGACGCGGTCAGCACGACATCGCGCACCCGCTCCGACAGGGGGACGCGCTCGGCGGTGGCGGCGCTGGCGATCCCGATGCGAGGCCGCAGCTCGAACACGTCGACCGCCCCGAGGGTCTCGCCGAGGACGCTGGCGGTCCCGCTCGTCGGGTGCATCCGCGCGGCGGCCAGCTGCAGCAGCGTCGACTTGCCGGCTCCGTTGGGGCCCAGCACGACCCAGCGCTGACCCTCCTCGACCTCCCAGTCGATCCCCTCGACCAGCGTGGTGGCGCCACGGCGCACCGTGACATCGTCGAACTCGAGGACGTCGCTCATGCTCCGACCCTATGGCACCCCGCGCGCCTAGGATGGCCGGGATGTCCGAGCTGCCCCTGTCGTGTCGCCTGGCCCTGTGGGTGACCAGCGCGTATGCCGGCCGCCTGCCCCTGGAGCGGGCGCTGGTCGCGGCGGCGGCCGAGCTGGACCACGTCTCTGGGGTCGAGCGGGTGCAGGACTGGGGCTCGCTGGGCGAACGCGTCGTGGCGGTGGCGCTGCCCCGCGCCGGAGCCACCGTCTCGGTGCCGCGCGGCAACCCCGACCTCGTCGGGGCGGCGGCCGAGGCGGGCGAGTGCTGCTACTCCCCCGCGCTGGGCGTGGCGCTGGTCCCGGCCGTGGCGGAGTTCGGGCCGGCGGGCGACGTCGGGTGGGCGGCGCGGTTGACGGCATACGACTGCGACCCGGTGCCGAGCCACCGCCTGGAGATGCTGTCGGTACGCGAGGCGGAGCGGGTCCTGCGGGCCGAGATCGCCTCGGCCACCGAGGAGCTCACGTCGCTGGGCGCGGTCTGGGGCGCGGCCGCGCGCGACGCCGCCGACGCCGCGCTGGGCTCAGGGCGCTGGGGGCTGCCACCCG
>ERZ501016.192-NODE-192-length-25265-cov-8.708489_pt1 | contig 25265 bp, 21 predicted proteins | sample MGYA00248889_ERZ501016 | MGnify/ENA primary metagenome ERZ501016 (study PRJEB25958, sample SAMN03398594) | human skin metagenome | study: EMG produced TPA metagenomics assembly of the Human Skin Microbiome Metagenome (human skin metagenome) data set. | reverse complement strand
CAGGCGCGGCAGCAGGCCGATGAACAGCACGAAGTCCTCCACGCCCAGCGCCCCGCCCCGCACCTTGTTCGCCCCCAGCAGCAGCACCAGGCCCACGGCCAGATTGACCATGTTCACGTTCACGCCCCGGATCAGTTCCGTGAGCAGCACGTCGCGCAGGGCCGCCGCCTTGCGCGTCTCGCCCAGGTGGCGCAGGTGCGTGACCATCGCGTCTTCGCGCGCGGCGAGTTTCACGGCCCCCACCGCCCCGAAGGTCTCGCCCACGAAGTCGGTCACGCGGGCGGTGGCCTCGCGCATGCGGCGGCGGTACGTCCGGATAACGGGGGAGAGCCGCCCCACGAAAAAGACCATCAGCAGCAGCGGCGTACACACCAGCGCCGTAATGAGCGGGTCCACCCGCGCCATCATGACAATCGCCAGGACGCAGTAGGTCACGAAGCCGGCGGCGTCCACCCAGACTTCGGTGTACCCGGCCACGTCTTCCACATCGTCGCGGAAGCGGCTGACCGCCTCGGCGGGGGTGTCGGGCAGTCTGCGCGAGCCGCGCGCCGTGAGCAGGTAGCCCAGCAGGTTGCGCCGCACCAGCGCGTCCAGCGTGTACCAGAGCTGAATCCAGAGCCGGAACGCGCCGTAAAAAATCCCGAAACGCGCCACGCGCACCAGCGCGAAACCGCCCAGCGCCACCCACGCGGCGGTCACGGCGGGGTCAATGTTCTGCCCGGCCAGGCGCAGGCGTTCGGCGTCTTGCAGCCCCCCGAACAGGCGGCTCACGGCAAAGGTCAGCAGCGCGGGCGAGGCGTGCACCAGGTGCCCCCCTCGTTCGACGTACCCGATCTGGGTGCCGTTGACGGTGATGTACCCGGCGTCCATGCGCTCCAGGTGGTTGATGCAACGCAGCAGGGTCGACTTGCCCGAGCCCGACGGGCCCAGCACCACGATCACCTCGCCGCGGTGCACGTCTAGGTCGATGCCGCGGAGCACCTCGAGCTGTCCGAACGACTTTCGTACGCCCCGGGCCACCACCACGGGTGCCTGGCTGGTCTCGACGCTCACCGCTGGTCTCCTCCGAGATCGCTGACGGGTTCTGCCACGGGCTGCTCGACCGGCGCGACCCGACGGCCGCGGTCACGGAGCCTGATCACCCGCGCCGCCAACGAGTCGGCCTGCGCGCCGGAGCCGCGGGCGTAGTGATACTCGATGAACGACTGCACGACGTTGAGCACGGACGTGACCAGCAGGTACCAGAGCACGGCGACGAGCAGCAGCGGGATGGTCTGGAAGGTGCGGTTGTACACCGACTGCACCGTGTACAGCAGATCAGCCATCGCGATCACCGACACCTGCGAGGTCGCCTTCACCATGCTGATGAGCTGGTTGCCGGTGGCCGGGATGATCGACCGCATCGCCTGCGGCAGCACCACCCGCCGCAGCGCGCGGCCGGGCGACATCCCGAACGCGTACGCGGCCTCGCGCTGCCCGTTGTCGACCGAGAGCAGCCCGCCCCGCACGATCTCCGCCATGTACGCCGCCTCGTTCAGCGCGAGGCCCAGGATGGCGGCAGTCAGCGGCGTGATCACCTGGTTGGTGCTGAGCTCGACCAGCTTCGGACCCCCGAACGGCACGCCGATGCCCAGCGTGGGCACCAGCGCCGCGAGGTTGTACCAGAAGATCAGCTGCACCAGCAGCGGCGTGCCCCGGAAGAACCAGATGTACGCGGTCGCAGCCCCCGACAGCAGGCGGTTGCTCGACATCCGGGAGATGGCCAGCACGACGCCCAGCGCCGTGCCGAGAATCATCGACACCGCCGCCAGGCCGAGCGTCACTCCCAGCGCCTTGATGATCGAGGGGGCCCGGAACCAGGCGAGCACCACGTCCCACTCGAACTTCGGGTTCGTGACCAGGAAGTGCAGCAGCATCGCGACGAGCAGCAGGGCGACAGCGCGTGCCACCCACTGGCCCCACCGGATCGGCTCCCGGGCCTCAGCGACGTCGTGCCCCACGGCTGCGACGCTCACGTCAGCTCACGCCCAGGTTCTTGCCGGGGGCATCGATCTTGTTCGCCGAGAGACCCCACTTGTCCATGATCTTGGCGTAGGTGCCGTCCTTGTAGAGCACGTTCAACGTCTCGAGCAGCACCGGGCCCAGGTCGGAGTCCTTCTTGACCACGGCGCCCTGGTAGAGCTTGTCGAACCCGTTGGGCTTGCCCAGCCCGGCCAGCTCCAGGGCCCCGTTCGACTGCTGCACGAAGTAGGTCAGCGGGGCCTGGGAGGAGAAGAAGGCGTCAGCGCGGCCCGACTGCACGGCCAGGATCGACGAGGGCTGGTCCTTGTAGGACTGCACCTCCACCGCCGGCTTGCCGGCAGCGACGCACTTGTCCGACTGATCCTTGATGACCTTCTCCGCCGAGCCGGCCGCCTGCACCGAGATCTTCAGGCCGCAGGTGGTGTCGACGCCGTCGATCTTCTTGGGGTTGCCCTTCTGGACCGCGAAGACGACGAACTCCTGCACGTAGTCGTAGAAGTCGTTCTGCGCCTGGCGGGACTTGAAGTCACCGATCGGCCCGAACGCCAGCTGGTAGCGGTCGGCCGAGAGCCCCGTGAGGATCGAGGAGAGGCCGTCCACCGTCTGGTGCTCCACCTTGACGCCCCACAGCTTGCCGATCTCGGTGAGGAGGTCCGCGCTGGCACCCTCGGCGCTGCCGTTGGTCTGGATGATCTCGTACGGAGGGAAGGAGCCGCTGTTGACCACGACGATGCTGCCCTTGTCGCGGATGCTCGCCGGCAGCTTGGCGCGGAGCGCGGCATCGGCGGTGTGGTTCATCCCGGGTGTGGTGGGCTGGGCCGCCGAGCTCGCGGCGGCCGGCGAACCGGTGCCGCCCTTCGGGGCATCCGGGTCCTGGGCCGAGCACGAGGCGGCGACCAGAGACAGGGACATCACCGCGGCAAGCGGGATGAGACGGGCGCGCAGGGTCATGGCGTGGTCCTTTCGGTCGATCAGAGGGTCGGACGGGCGAGTCGGCGGTTGGCCAGCACCGGCAGCACCTGCCGGGCATGGCTGACGCGGGCGGGGTCGAGGTCGGCGAAGAACAGGCAGGGCTCCTCGGCGGCGGCAGCGATGGTGACCCCGAGCGGGTCGACCACGAGCGAGCGGCCCACGTTGCGGGCACTGATCTCGCCGCAGCCCACCACGTACGCCGTGGCGTCCAGAGCGCGGGCCGTCACAAGCGTGGTCCAGTGGTGCTCCTTCAGGGGGCCCTTGACCCAGGCGGCCGGGCACAGCAGCACCTCCGCCCCGGCCAGAGCGAGCGCGACAGCCAGGTCCGGGAACCGGATGTCGTAGCAGATCAGCGGTGCGAGCCGCAGGCCGTCGAGCTCCACCACCGGCGGCAGCTCCGTCCCTGGGGTGACGCTGGCGGACTCCTGGCCGCTGAACGCGTCGTACGGGTGGAGCTTGGTGTACGAGGCGAGCAGCTGACCGCGGTCGTGCAGGACGAAGACGTTCTCGACGTGGCCCTCCACCGTGACGTGGATGCTGCAGGCGATCGCGATGCCCGCGTCCCGGGACGCGGTCGCAAGGGCCGTCGCGAACGGGCCGTCGACGGGCTCGGCGTGCGTAGCCGCGTAGGCGTTGTCCTCGGGATCACGCGCGATGATCCCCTCAGGGAGCACCAGGAGCCGCGCCCCGCCCTCGGCCGCCCGGTGCGCCAGGTCGCGTACGCTCTCGGTGTTGACCGACGCGTCCTTGTCGACCGTCATCTGGCCCACAGCCACTCTCATCGTCACTCCTCCTCGAAGGGGAACATCTCGCGAACGGTCGCCGCCCGGGTGGTGATGCCCTGCTCGTGCTGGATCGCGGTGAACCGCTCGACCATGGCCCGCTGGGCTGCCAGCCCCGGTGCGTCCCAGCCGGCCGGCAGCCGGACCGCCTCCTCGTGAAGGTCCTGACCGAGCCACATGGAGGTGTCGGCGTACTTGCGGCGCTTGCGCAGCCACTCAGCCCTCGACGCCAGCAGCACCTCCCCCACGGCGCGCGCCACCTCGGGATCGAAGCCAGCCCGGGGGAACGAGAGCACGTGGTGCGCCGGCACGAACCCCCAACGGTCGGCGTACGCGGTCTCGGCCCCCCGGATGTCGGCGTACAGCGACCGCCACGGGGCGTCCGGGGCGTAGAAGCCCGGCGGCATGAAGGGCGTCAGCACCGCATCGAGCTGACCGCTGTCGAGCATCGCCGTCATCCAGGAGCCGGCCGGCGCGGCCTCGATGCGGCCCGGCCGGCCGAAGCCGTCGAGCCGGTCCGTCTCAGGATGGGCTTCGGTGAGTCGCCCGGCGACCCAGCGCGCATCCTCGATGCCCACGCCTTCGCCAGCAAGGACGTCGCGGGTCCAGGTGTTCCCGGAGTCGACCCATCCGGTGAGCCCGATGCACGCTCCCCTGAGATCGGCGGCCGTCTTGGCGTCGCTGTCCCGGGCCACGATGATGCAGCGGTGCCGGAACGACTGCATGAGCATGTGCGGCACCGCCACGATCCGGTCATCGCCGGAGACCACCGCACGGTGGTAGCGGGACAGCGACGTCTCGTACGCCCCGTGCTGAGGCTCGGGACCCCAGGGGTCCGGCAGCGCATCGACGCGGTCCACCGCGAGACGCACGCCGAGCCGCTCCAGCGGCGTCTGCGGCACCTCGTGCAGCAGCAGCGGCGTCAGCCAGTCCCAGTCGCGCAGGGCGATGCGGAGCTCGCGCATGGTTCTCCCTTCCTGACGGCTGACACTAAGTTCAGAACCTCGAGGATGACAATCGAGTTTTGTTACTCAATTGAACTGATTGTTCACCTACCATGCGTCTCGTGGTTGACACCGTCGGAGCCGACTGGCTGCTCGAGCGCACCTCCGCCGCCACCGCAGACGGCCTGGCGGCCGACGTGGCTCAGCTCATCAAGCACGGCGACGTCGGGGTCGGTCAGAAGCTTCCTCCGGTCCGCGAGCTGGCGCGCGCGCTCGGGGTGAGCCCCGCCACCGTGTCCAGCGCCTGGCAGCAGCTGCGCGGCCTGGGCCTCATCCGTGGCGGTGGCCGCGCCGGCATGACGGTGTGCAGCGCAGAGGCGACGCCCCGCCCCCGGCGCTACGAGGCCGAGGGGCACTACGACGAGGTGGCGCTCGACCTCGCCCTGGCCGCGCCGGACCCGGCCCTGCTGCCCGACCTGCACCAGGCCCTGCGGGCGACGAGCCGGGTCCCCGACCTGCACCGCTACCAGCGCATCGCCATCACGCCCGCGCTCGACGCGGCGGTCCGCGCCTCCTGGCCGTACTCGGCGGACGCACTGCTCGCCGCCAACGGCGGGTACGAGGGGCTGATGCTGACGCTGCACACCTTCCTGCAGCCCGGCGACCACGTGCTGGTCGAGGATCCCAGCACCCCGCGCATCCTCGACCTGCTCGACTCGGTACGGGCCCGGGTGCACCTCGTGCCCAGCGACGACGAGGGTCTCGACGTGGCCGCCCTGACGGCGCTGCTGCCCCTCAGACCCGCTGCTCTGCTGCTCCAGCCCACCCTGCACAACCCCACCGGCACCTCCATGACCGAAGCCCGCCGCGACGCCGTCCGCGACGCCATCGCGCCGCTGCCCACGATGCTCGTGATGGAGGACGACGGGTTCGGCGAGCTGGCGCGTCATCCCGGGCACCCGCTGGCCGTGACGTGGCCCCGGCACGTGTACGTGCGCTCGTACTCGAAGTCGCACAGCCCCGACCTCCGGCTGGGCGTGATCGAGGGGCCACCCGAGCTGATCGACCGCATCCGCGCCTTCCGGGGCTATGGGAGCGGCTGGACGAGCCGCGTGCTGCAGGAGGCGCTCGCCTGGATGCTCGACGACACCAAGTCCGCGCGCACGGTGGAGCGAGCCAGCCTCGCGTACGAGCAGCGGCGCCTCGCGCTCCACCGTGCGCTGGCATCGGAGGGTGTCGCCTGCGGGGCCGGTGGCGGCATGACGCTGTGGGTCCCGGTCCCCGACGAGCGGTACGCGGTCGTGACCATGGCGGCGCACGGAGTCTCGGTGGCCTCAGGCAGCCGTTTCTCCCCCACCGGCGGCCTACCCCATATCCGGATCGCGACGGGAACCCTGCGCGAGGAGGACGCCCCGCGTGTCGCCCGGCTGGTCGCCATGGCCGTCCGGGCACCTCTCTGATCCGACGCGTGCGGTCGTCCGGCCGTGGCTACGATGACGTCGAGCCCGCCCGGGCGCGCCGGAACGACTGCACCCGGCCCACCGACGAGACACCGAGGTTGCGATGCCCTCGCCCGAAGCGGAGACCCCGGTTCCTGCCGTCCGTGCCCCCCGTCACAGCATGGTCGTGCCGGTGTCGGCACGACCCGAGGGTCTGGAGCAGCTCCTCAGCGGCCTCGACGAGCTCTCGTTCGGTCTCCCCGGCGGGCTCGAGGTCGTGTTCGTCGTCGACGGGTCACGTGAGGCGGCCGTCCCGCTGCACCAGCTCGGGGCTCGCGCTGGCGTCCCGATGCGCGTCATCTCTCACACCCGGCCCTTCGGGACGGCCGCCGCTATCCGTACCGGGCTCGCTGCCGCCGGGGGCGAGCTCATCGGGGTGATGCCGGCCGACCTGCCCGAGCCGCAGCGGCCCATGGCGAAGTGCTTCACCGCCCTCGAGAACGGTGCCGACGTCGCCATCGGCCGTCGCGAGCCCACGGGGCCGGCCACGGGGTCCCGGAGCCCCCGGCGTCCGGGGTCGGCGACGGCCGACCTGGAGATGTTCGCCGTGACGAGGGCGGTCGCGGCATCCCTCGTGGCCCAGACCGAAGCCGACGGGGGCTTGGCCGAGCAGATCTCCTGGATGGGCTACGAGCCGGTCGAGATCACGTACGCACCGCCGCCTCGGCCCGTCGCGGACACCGCCGCCGGGAGTGCAGACGACGACCCCGTACGCCGCCTGGTCTCCACCGACGCGCCGGTGCGTGCGCTCCTGGCCTCCGGCCTCGGCCTCGCCGCCCTCACCGTCGCGGCGTCGCTGGTGGTCCTGGTGGGATGGGCCTCCGGCCACCTGGCAGTCCCGCAGGCAGTGCCCGTCGTCCTGGTGGCCCTGCTCTGCACCGCGACCCTGCTGTGCGGCCTGGGAGTCGTCGGCGCGTACGCCTGGCGGCTGCTGGAGAACGGCCGCTCACGCCCCTCGTCGGTGGTCGCGTCGGACATCACGTACCACCCGGGGTCCACGGACGCCCCCTGACCTCGGCCACGGGTATCACCGCCGCCGGCCAGGGAGCGAGGGACCGCCCCACGGCAACGCACCTGACCTGACCCGACCCTGGATCCACAAGCGGAGACTCAATCCGTGAGACGACGTCTCATCATATGAACAACAGGCTTGCGGTTCCTGGTTGTCAGGACAAGAGTTGCGCCAGCGAGAGCCCTACCACGATCAGACAGGGCCCCTGCGGCCGGGTCTCGGGAACCGAGACGTGGTCCCTCGTGGGCAGGTGGCCCACACCGGCAATGGGGCCGTCCAACCGCTCGTGTGAAAGGGGCCCCGCCGTGTCCGCTCCCGCCCTTGTCCTTCTCGCGCCCGGCAGCACCGACCCCCACGTCACCTCGGTCGCCCACGAGCTCCGCCGCCAGCTGCAGACGATGCGTCCCGAGATCCCGGTGCACGTCGCCTTCCTCGACCAGTGCCCGCCGACCGGCCCGCAGGTGGTCCAGACGCTGGTCGGCCGCGGTCACGAGGAGATCGTGCTCGTGCCGCTGCAGCTCAGCACGGCGGTCGCCAGCGGGGTCGCCTCCGAGACGCTGCTGCACCGGGTCCGCGCCGCTCACCCCGGCACCAGCTTTGCGATGGCCCGCCCGGTGGGCCCGTCGCCGAGCCTCCTCACCGTGGTGGACGAGCGGCTGCGCGCGGCCGTCAGCGGCTCCCGCACCCTGGAGCTCGACGGTCTCGTCCTGCTCGCCGAGGGTGGCGCCGACCGGCGCGGGCAAGCCCTGCTGGCCCGCCGTGTGCGGCAATGGTCGACGCACCACAAGCTTCCCTGCGTCACCGCCGTCGGTGACGGGTCCGGCCCCGACATGGGGAGCGCCATCGCCTCGCTGCGTGCCCAGGGCCGCCGTCACATCGCGGTCGGCTCTCTCGTCCTCGCCGCGGACGAGCAGTACGTGGAGCAGGCGCAGATCGCCGTCCGGCTCGGCGCCGTCGCCGTCGGCACCCCCGTCGGCTGCCACCGCGAGCTTCTGGACCTGATCCTGGCCCGCTACGCGTACGCCTCCATGGAGCTGCTGCACTTCGACATCGAGGACGAGGTCACCGCGGCCGTCTGACCTGGACCTGCCACAGGCCCTACGGCACTGCTCGACCACGTCGAGCAGTGCCGTGCGCATCTCTCCCCGTCCAGACTCGACCGCGCCACGGACCCAGCCCCGCACCGTCCCACGCGGCAGTGCGCGCGCGGTCGGTCCGCTGCCGTCCGCATCCGGCGCACCGGCTCAGGCAGAGCGCGTGCGCCTGCTCGCGTGGTTCGATCAGTGCCAGGTCGGTCGGCACTCAGCGGTCCGCCAGGCGCTCCATGGCTCATCGCAGCTCCGGCTCCGCCACCACCCCGGAGTGCAAGGTCTCGTAACCATCGGCACGGTGGGGGCGAGGCTCGCCGTCCGACAGGCATCGGCGAACCTCGCCAGCGCGAACGCGGCGTCGTAGTGGTCCTCGCCGTCGTCCACCTGGTCACGGACGCGAAACGCCCGATCGTCCAGCTCGCCGACGCGATCTCTGCTGCGCACGGCGTCCTGGCCGACTGCCCTGACACTCTACCAGCTGCCCGGCGCCCTCGGCGCCGGCCTTGCTGCGAAGCATCGCTGCCACCGCGTCAGCCACCGACCGGACGCCGGCTCCTCTCGGCAGCCGAACGGACCAGGTCGCTCAGCTCCGGGTTCCTTGAAGCGGGCCTCGTCACCATCGGCGGGTCCTGGGCCCAGCCGCGGCCCTGCCGGTGATCAGACATCAGCTGGCCGCGACCCGGGCCTTCTCGGTCGCCACGTCGAAGGAGGCGGCCGGCCACTGCGGATCGATCGCCAGCAGGTGCTCGTGCAGCAGCGTGGCCACCGCCCAGTTGCGGTACCACTTGCGGTCGGCGGGGATCACGAACCACGGCGCGAGCTCGGTCGAGCAGCGGCTGAGGGCGGCCTCGTACGCCGCCTGGTACTGGGCCCACTTGGCGCGCACGTCGACGTCGCCGGGGTTGTACTTCCAGTACTTCTTCGGGTCGGCCAGCCGCGCGGCCAGCCGCTCCTTCTGCTCCTCGGGAGAGATGTGGAGGAAGCACTTGATGATGGTCGTGCCGCTGGCGGCGACGTCAGCCTCCCAGGCGTTGATCTCGTCGTAGCGAGCGCCCCAGACCGCAGGCTCGACCAGGTTCTCCACGCGCACCACCAGCACGTCCTCGTACTGGCTGCGGTCGAAGATGCCGATCATCCCCGGCCGCGGCAGCGCATTGGTGATGCGCCACAGGTAGCCGTGCTCGCGCTCCTCCTTGGTGGGCGCCTTGAACGACGTAAGCTGCAGCCCAGCGGCGTTCATCATCCCGAAGACGTGCGTGACCGTACCGCCCTTGCCGGAGGTGTCCATGCCCTGCAGCACCACGAGCACCCGCTTCGGGTCCTGGGGATAGCGCCCGCCGGCGTACAGGCGCTCCTGCAGGTCGCTGAGCTCGGGCGCCATGGCCTCCCGCAGCTGCTCGGCGTCCTTCTTGCCCTTGCCCGGGAAACCCGGGGTCGCCCTGGTGTCGTACGAGGTCAGGTCGACCGTGGAACCCGGCTGCACCTTGAGCAGGTCTCGCAGGCGTCCGGAGTCATGAGAGGCGATGTCGCTGGCAGGCATGGCGCACAGTCTGCCCCACCGGGCGACGAGCGGCACGTGGCTCAGGCGTCGGGCCGGCGCCTCGCCTGGAGCACCATGTTGATGATCACCGCGGCCAGGAAGACGGCGAAGACCACGTTCGCCGCGCGGGGGGAGATGAGCTGCGAGACGTACGCGCCGGCGGCCGATGTCAGACAGGCAGCGGCCCCGACGGTGACACCGGCACGGATGTCGGCGCTGCGGCGCCGGTAGTTGGCGATGCTCCCCGACACGGCGGTCGGGATCATCATCAGCAGCGACGACCCCTTCGCGACCAGGTCGCTGACACCGAACAGCACGATCAGCGCCGGGACCACGACGATTCCGCCGCCGACGCCGAGCAGCCCGGAGAGCACGCCCGTCACCAGACCGAGGGCCACCAGCCCCGCCATCGACGCGGGCGTGGGCGCGAACACCGCCGTACGCACCGGCGTGGTGAGGAAGAGCTGCACCGCCACCACCACGAGGAACGCGATGAACACCCAGCGCACGACGGGCACGGGGAGTCGGCTCAGCAGCCAGGCCCCGAGCTGTGCGCCCACCACGGACCCCGCCGCCAGCACCAGCGCGACGAGCACGTCCACGTGCCCGGCGAGGGCGTAGCTGACCACGCCGACCACAGCGGTCGGGATGATCGACACCAGCGACGTGCCTGAGGCGAGCTTGCGGGGGAACCGGGCGAGGGTGACCAGGGCCGGCACGATGACGATGCCGCCGCCCACGCCGAACAGCCCGGAGAGGAACCCGGCCACCAGTCCGATCCCCACCAGGGCGAGGGTCGGTCGCCCCCGACCGGAGGTCGCCGCCTGCGTGCTCATGCGTCGCCCTTGGGCCAGTTCTCGGCGTTCATGCGGCTCGGCTGCACACGCGGTGGCTCGCCGGGCATCTTCGGGTACTCCGGCGGGTATGGCATCTCGCCCTGACCTGCCGTCGCGTCGCGGTCGTACCACTCCACGGCGGTGCCGACCGGCCGCGGCGCCGACGCCTCCAGGGCCGCCCACACATCACCGCGCTCGGCGAACCGCGCCGGCATCGTGAGCACCGTGAAGTCGTCCGGGTGCGCATCGGGCACCTCGTCCCAGGTCAGCGGCGCCGAGACCCGGGCCTCCGCCGTCGGGCGTACGGAGTAGGCCGACGCCATCAGCCGGTCGCGCGCCATCTGGTTGAAGTCGACGAAGATCCGCTCCCCCCGCTCCTCCTTCCACCACGCCGTGGTGACGATGTCGGGCAGGCGGCGCTCGAGCTCCCGGCCCACGGCGATGGCGGCGTGGCGCGCGTCGATGAAGGAGGTGGGCGTGACCCGGGCGAAGACGTGCAGGCCACGACCGCCGGAGGTCTTCGGGAACCCCTCCAGACCGGCGTCGGCGAGCACCTCCCGCAGCACCAGGGCCGCCTGCCGCGCCTGCTCGTACGTCGCCCCAGGCTGCGGGTCGAGGTCGAGACGGAGCTGGTCGACGTCGTCGGTGCGGGGGTGGCGTACGGGCCAGGGGTGGAACCGCAGCGTGCCGAGGTTGACCATCCAGACGATCGTGGCGAGGTCGGCAGGGGCGACCTCCGTCGCCCGGCGCCCGGAGGGGAACGTCACCTCGGTGGTCTGCACCCACTCGGGCATGCCCCGGGTGGGGGCATTCTTCTGGTAGAACGCATCACCCTTGGGGTTGCCGGGCGCCAGCAGCGACGAGGTGGCCGTCACCCCTTCTGGCCAGCGCTCCATCGCCGTCGGCCGGTCCTTGAGCGCGGCGAGGATGCCGTCGCCGACCGCCAGGACGTACTGCACGACGTCGAGCTTGGTGAGGCCCAGCTCGGGGAAGTAGACCTTGCTCGGGCTGGAGACCCGGACCTCACGTCCTGACGCCTCGACGGCGGTGGCTTCCTTCGGCACCTGGGTAGCCTAGGCCCGAACCCGAGGAGGTCGGCATGGATCAGGTCCCCGAGCTGAAGATCGTCAAGACCGAGGACGAGTGGCGGGCACAGCTCACCCCGTTCGAGTTCCACGTGCTGCGTGAGGCCGGCACGGAGCGGGCTGGCACCGGCGAGTACGAGCGGACGAAGACCGCTGGCGTCTACCACTGCCGCGCCTGCGACGCCGAGCTGTTCCGCTCCGAGGAGAAGTTCGACAGCCACTGCGGGTGGCCGTCCTTCTGGGCCCCCCTGGCGGGCGATCGGGTGCTGTACATCGAGGACACCACGCTGGGCATGCGCCGCGTCGAGGTGCGCTGCGCCTCCTGCGGGTCCCATCTGGGCCACGTCTTCCACGGCGAGGGGTACGGCAACCCCACCGACGACCGGTACTGCATCAACTCCGTGAGCCTGCGCCTGGAGCCCACGGCCGACTGAGGCGCCCTGCCGCGGTGTCGACCCGTCGACTCCGTACGGCCAGGGAGGTCGACGCCCGCTCGGCGTGCCTGCGGGCGCACGCCGTACGCATCCGTAGGCTGCGCCGTGTGACCGCACGAACGCAGCATCGCCAGCCCGCCGGCTTCGCCGGGGTCGCGGCCGACCTCCGTGCGGCGCAGTGGCGCCCCGAGATCGTGATCGAGGAGATGCCGTCGCCCCAGCGGATCGCTCCGTTCTCCGTCGCGCTCGGCGCCGACGTGGTGGTGGGTGGGGACGACATCGGGTCGGGGCGGCTCGTGCTGCTGCACGACCCGGTCGGCAACGAGGCGTGGCGCGGTACGTACAGGTGCGTCACCTTCGCCAAGGCCCAGGTGGAGCCCGAGATGGTGCGTGACCCGTTGCTCGCCGACGTCGGCTGGAGCTGGCTGATCGACGCGCTGTCGACCCATGACGCGGAGTTCACCGAGGCCAGCGGCACTGTGACCGCCGTGATCTCGACCCCGTTCGGCGAGCTGGCCGGCGACCCGGGCAACGCCGAGGTGGAGATCCGTGCGTCCTGGACGCCCCTGCTCGAGGACGGCCAGTCGATCACCGCCCATCTGGCGGCCTGGCAGGACCTGCTGTGCATGACGGCGGGCCTGCCGCCGATCCCGCCGGGCGTGGTGGCCCTGCAGACGAAGCGACCGCGCCGCTGATGTCCGATCGCCCCACCGACGAGGAGCTCGAGCCCGACATCCCCGTCCGGAGCGCACCGCTGCAGGGTGTGCCCCCGCTGGTCGTGACCGACGCCCAGGTGCTGGCTCTGGCCTCACGCCTCGCGACGGGGTCCGGGCCCGTGGCGATCGACACCGAGCGTGCCCACGGCTACCGCTACACGGGCCGGGCCTACCTGATCCAGATCGCGCGCGCCGACGTGGGCATCGCCCTGGTCGACCCGTTGCCGATCAGCGGCGGCGCCTTCGCGGAGCTCCAGGCAGCCATCGCCGACCAGGAGTGGATCATCCACGCCGCCGCCCAGGACCTCCCCTGCCTGGTCGAGCTGGGGCTGGTGCCGCAGCGGTTGTTCGACACCGAGCTCGCCGCGCGCCTCCTCGGCTACCCCCGGGTGGCGCTGGGAACGCTGACGGAGACCCTGCTCGGCGTACGGCTGCTCAAGGAGCACAGCGCCGCCGACTGGTCGACCCGGCCGCTCCCGTCCGACTGGCTGGCGTACGCCGCCCTCGACGTCGAGCTGCTCGGCGAGCTGCGCGACCTGCTGGCGGCCGAGCTCCAGGAGCAGGGCAAGAGCGACTGGGCGGCCGAGGAGTTCGCCCATCTCGTGACGCAGTGCACGGTGCCGGTCACGCCGCGACAGGATCCCTGGCGGCGCACCTCGGGCATCCATGGTGTACGCAGCCCGCTCGGTTTGGCGGTCGTGAGAGAACTCTGGCAGGAGCGGGACCGGATCTGCCGCGAGCTCGACAAGGCACCGGGGCGGGTGCTCGGCGACGAGGCCATCGTCACGCTCGCTGCCGGCATCAAGCGCCACCCGGTCACGGTGACCCGTAACGACCTGCGCGCCATCTCCCGCTTCAACCGGCGGGAGGCGCGGCGCTACGAGACCAGCTGGCTCTCCGCGGTCCAGCGAGCCCTCGAGCTGCCGCGGTCGGGGCTCCCGCCGGCCAACGTGCCGTCGGAGGGACCGCCCCAGCCACGGTCCTGGGCGTCGCGGGACCCGGAGGCGGCACGCCGCTGGGACCTCGCCCGTGGCCGCCTGCTGGCCCTGGCCGAGGAGAAGAACCTCCCGATCGAGAACCTGGTCGGGCCCGACCCCCTGCGTCGTCTGCTGTGGCAGCCCCGGGGCACGGACGCCGGGTCCGTCGACGCCCAGCTGGCGGAGATGGGTGTACGGCCCTGGCAGCGCGCGCTCGTCGTCCCGGTGCTCGTCGACGCCCTCGCCGAGGCGGCAGCGGCCCCGCCGCCGGACGGTGATCCGAGCAAGAGCTAGACCCCCCTCGGTCGAGCACGCAGAACCCAAGCTCGTCGGCGCTGCGCGCAGCCGAGCCTCGACCCGCCGGTTGAGCAAGCAGAACCGAGCGTGCGAGGGTCCTGCGCGTCGAAACCCGACCCGGCGGCGCGCAGCGGCGCCAGGGCGTGTCTGCTGCCGACCTCAGGACGCCCTGGAGCCGCCAGCGGGCAGGGTCAGTCGGCGGTGAGGTCCGACATCGGTGCCGCGGCCGGGGCGGGCTCGTCGGACATCAGGGCCTCGATGGTGGTGCGGGCGACCTCCTGAGCGGTGAGCCCGGCCCCCTCCAGCACCTGGGTGCGCGTGCCGTGCGGCAGGAACCGCTTCGGGACACCGAACTGGAGCAGCCGGGTCGGCACGCCAGCCTGCTCGAGGGCGAACCCGACCTGAGCGCCGAGGCCGGAACCGACGACACCGTCCTCGAGGGTCACCACCAGGTCATGCTGGGCGGCCATGCGGATGAGCCCCTCACCGACGGGGAGAGCCCACACCGGGTCGACGACCGTGGCGGGGATGCCCTGCTGGCTGAGCCGACGGCCGACGTCGACAGCCGTGCCCATCAGCTGCCCGTAGCCGACGACGAGCACCCGCGGGTCGGGCTCAGTCGCGATCACGTCGACGCCGTCGACGGTGCGCAGAGCAGGGATGTCGTCGGGCACCGAGTCACGGGAGTAGCGGACCACCGAGAGGCTGTCGTCGATCGCGACCGCGGTCGCCAGCGCCTGGCGCAGGCGGGTGGCGTCGCGGGGCGAGGTGAGGTGGACGCCCGGGACCGTCGACAGCAGCGCCAGGTCCCACACACCGTGGTGGCTGGCGCCGTCAGGGCCGGTGACACCGGCCCGGTCGAGCGCGATGGTGACGCCGAGACCGTGCAGGGCCACGTCCATGACGACCTGGTCGAAGGCCCGGTTGAGGAAGGTGGCGTAGACCGCGAACACCGGGTGCAGCCCGGCCGTCGCCAGGCCCGCGGCACAGGCCACGGCGTGCTGCTCGGCGATGCCCACGTCGAACGTCCGCGAGGGGAACGTGGCCCGGAACTGGCCCAGGCCGGCCGGGTGCAGCATGGCGGCGGTGAGCGCGACGATGCGGTCGTCGGTGGCGGCGAGCTTCACGAGCTCGTCGCCGAAGACGTCGGTCCAGCTCGTCGCGACCTTCGCCGACAGGGGCTCACCGGTCAGCTCGTTGATGAGGCCCACCGAGTGGAACGCGTCCTCGTCGTTCTCCTCGGCCGCCTTGAACCCGCGGCCCTTGACGGTGACGCAGTGCACGATCACGGGGCCGCCGTAGCGCTTGGCCTGCTGGAACGCCGTCTCCAGAGCACCGATGTCGTGCCCGTCGATGGGGCCGATGTACTTCATGCCCAGGTCGGAGAACAGGCCCTGCGGCGCCAGCACGTCTTTGATCCCGGTCTTGAGGCCGTGGAGCAGGTCGTACGCGGGCTTGCCCACCAGCGGCGTCTTCGAGACGGTCTGCTTGATGACCCGGAGCGCGTGCTCGTACCTCTTGTCGGTGCGCATCGCCGACAGCTGGTTGGCCAGCCCGCCGACGGTGGGCGTGTAGGAGCGGCCGTTGTCGTTGACCACCACGATCACGGGCAGGTCCGGCTCGTCGGCGAGGTTGTTCAGCGCCTCCCAGGCCATGCCGCCGGTCAGCGCGCCGTCACCCACCACGACAGCGACGGTGCGGTCCTCGCCGCGGAGGTGGAAGCCCTTGGCCATGCCGTCGGCCCAGGAGAGCGCGGCCGAGGCGTGCGAGCTCTCCAGCCAGTCGTGCTCCGACTCCGTGCGAGACGGGTAGCCGGACAGCCCGCCGGCCTGCCGCAGCGTCGGGAAGAGGTCGCGCCGGCCGGTCAGCAGCTTGTGCACGTAGCTCTGGTGGCCGGTGTCGAACACGACGGGGTCGCGCGGCGAGTCCAGCACCCGGTGCAGCGCGATGGTGAGCTCGACCACGCCGAGGTTCGGCCCGAGGTGCCCGCCGGTCCGGCTGACGCTCGACACCAGGAACGCCCGGATCTCCGCCGCCAGCTCATCCAGCTCGGCACGGTTGAGCCGACGGAGGTCAGCGGGGGCAGTGATCTGGTCGAGCAACGCCATGGGGTCGAGTCTAGGCCGCGGCACCCGCCCACTCCCCGGTACGCGCCGCGGCCGCCCCCCAGGTCGCACCCCCAGGGAGTGAACCTGGCGCAGGGTGCGAGCCGGTCCCCCGGACCACGGCCCGTGGTGGCACCCGCCCGCCCCGCGATCCGGTACGGGCCGGGTGCCGCTCTGCACCGGGTCGGCCCCGTTCACCTGGCCGACCTGCCCGCCAGCGACTGACCCACAGCCCTGACCGACCTGCCCACTCGCCGCCACTCACAGCCTCGACCGACTGCCCGCCGGCTGCAGCTCACAGCTTGCGGATGAAGACCTTGCCCCGCAGCGCCTCCTCCACCAGCGCGACCGCCCGCCGGACGCGGATCAGCCGCGCCGTCTCCTCCTGCCAGGCGTCGACGGCCTCCTGGACCACAGCGCTCGGCACCTGGTCGGCCAGCTGCGCCCGCACCGTCGCCAGCCCCTCCTTGCTCGCCCTCAGCTGCCCCTCCACATGCTCCGCGGCGAACCGGGCCAGCACCACCGGGTGCCGTCGCAGCACGAGGTGAGACCGGTAGTCCGGCGGGCAGCAGTCGAGCAGGAACGCTCCCGCCGTCGCCTCCCAGTCCGGAGCCCCCGGCGGCCGGACCTGGTCGGGCCAGCCCGGCGGCACGTAGATCAGGCACTCCTCGCGCCACGACTCTTCCTCGGCCCACCGGACCACCGCTTGCGCCATGACCACCCCTCCTTGATCGAACGTGTGTTCGATTCTAGATCGCGGCCGGACCACCTGTCCAGACCCTCAGTCCTCATGCCAGCACCCGCCTCTGACAGTTCTCGGGCCCCGTCCGGCCACCACTAGGCTCCAGACGTGCTGAGCATCCTCTCCCCCGCGAAGTCGCTGGACTTCGAGTCCCCCCTCGCGACCCGCAGGGCCACCGACCCGCGGCTGCTCGACCACACAGAGCAGCTCGCCGAGGTGATGCGCCAGCAGTCGCCAGCCGACCTGCGCCGCCTCATGGACATCTCCGAGGACCTCGCCACGCTCAACGCCGAACGGTTCCAGGCGATGGCGTTCCCCCAGCCCCGCCGTACGTCCCGCCCCGCGCTCCTCGCCTTCGCCGGCGACGTCTACCAGGGCATGCGCGCCACCGAGCGCTTCGACGAGCGCGACTTCACCGAGGCGCAGAAGACCGTACGCATCCTCTCGGGCCTCTACGGCCTGCTCCGTCCCCTAGACCGCATCCAGCCCTACCGCCTGGAGATGGGCAGCCCCCTCCGTACGCCCCGTGGCACCTCCCTCTACCAGTGGTGGGGCGACACGGTGACCGACCTGGTGCTCGACGACCTCGCGGCCTCCCCCGGCGACGATGTGCTCGTGAACCTCGCCTCCGAGGAGTACGCCAAGGTGATCCAGACCTCTCGCCTCCCCCGCGTCGTCTCCCCCCGCTTCGAGGACGCCGACGGCCAGGGCCGCTACCGCGTGGTCTCGTTCCCCGCCAAGCGCGCCCGCGGCGAGATGGCCGCCTGGCTCGTCGAGAACCGCGTGCGCCGGGTCAGCCAGCTGCGCCACTTCGACGCCGCCGGCTACACGTTCCACGCGGAGAGCTCACGCCCCGACGTCCCCGTCTTCCGGCGATCGCGTACGGACTAGGGGCCGGCCACGAACGCGAGGTAGGCCCACACCCCCGCCTCGACCGCCACCACCCCCAGCAGCCCGGCGCAGAGCAGCCGCCGCCACCGGGGCAGCTCCGTGCCGCCCGGGTCCGTCAGCAGGGCCGCCCCGCACACCAGCACCAGGAACAGTGCGACCGGCCAGAACGCGACCAGCTCGATGGCCAGCTGGGCGCACACCACCGCCGCGGCGACGACCAGCCCCCAGAACCACCACCCCAGCCGCAGCGCATGAGCCACCCACGCCAGCGCAAGCCAGAGGCAGCCGACCCACAGCAGCACCCCCAGCGCCACCCCGCACAGGCCGCTCTGGTCGTCTCGGCATGCGCCCACGGCGGACGCGACCGGCCAGGCCATGGCCAGCAGCACCCCGGCGATCATGCTCGCGAGCACCAGCCCCATCACCGCGTACGCCACCCTCGCCCCGCCCGTGGGAGAGGTCGACACACGCAGAGAAGGCATGCCCGCCAGGATGGCACACGAGAATGGGCGGATGACCGACGACATCGCGTGCCAGATCATCCGCGGCGAGATCCCGGGCGAGGTGGTGGCGCGCACCGACCGGGCGATCGCGTTCCTCGACCACCGGCCAGTCTTCCTCGGCCACACGCTGGTCTGCCCGCTGCAGCACGTGCTGACGCTGCCCGAGCTGCCCGCCGACGAGATCGTGCCGTTGTTCTCGCTGGTGCAGCGGGTGGCCGCGGCGATGGTCGACACCCTCGGCGCCCAGGGCAGCTTCGTGGCCGTGAACAACACGGTGTCGCAGTCGGTGGCCCACCTGCACGTCCACGTGGTGCCGCGCACCAAGGGCGACGGGCTGAAGGGGTTCTTCTGGCCGCGCCGCACGTACGAGCCGGGTCAGATGCAGGCGTACGGCACCCTGCTACGCGAGGCCCTCGCCGACTGAGCCCCCGGACCCCAGGCAGCACGAGGCCCGCAGCACCACCGGTGCTGCGGGCCTCGACGTCCGCGCGGGCTACTTCTTGAGCAGCGAGCGCAGCACGTACTGCATGATGCCGCCGTTGCGGTAGTAGTCCGCCTCGCCGGGGGTGTCGATGCGCACCACCGCATCGAACTCGACGGGGTCGCCCGAGCCCTTCGCGACGACCCTGACCGTACGCGGTGTGGTGCCGTCGTTCAGCGCCTCGATGCCCGTGACGTCGAAGGTCTCCTCGCCGGTCAGCCCCAGCGAGTCGGCGCTCTGGCCGTCGGGGAACTGCAGCGGGAGGACGCCCATGCCGATCAGGTTCGAGCGGTGGATCCGCTCGTACGACTCGGCGATGACGACCTTCACGCCCAGCAGCATCGTGCCCTTGGCCGCCCAGTCTCGCGACGAGCCGGAGCCGTACTCCTTGCCGGCCAGCACCACCAGCGGGATCCCGGCCGCCTGGTACGCCTGCGACGCCTCGTAGATCGTCGTCACAGGCGCGTCGTCCGCGGTGAAGTCGCGGGTGAAGCCACCCTCGGTGCCGGGGGCGACCTGGTTGCGCAGCCGGATGTTCGCGAACGTGCCGCGGATCATCACCTCGTGGTTGCCGCGCCGCGACCCGTACGAGTTGAAGTCCTTGCGCTCCACGCCGTGCTCGGTGAGGTACCTGCCGGCGGGGCTGTCGGCCTTGATGGAGCCGGCGGGCGAGATGTGGTCGGTGGTCACCGAGTCGCCGAGCTTCAGCAGCACCCGGGCGCCGGTGACGTCAGCGACCGGCTCCGGCTCCGACGGCATGCCCTCGAAGTACGGGGGCTTGCGCACGTACGTGGAGTCCGCGTCCCACTCGAAGACCTGGCCCTCGGGCGTGGGCAGCGCCTGCCAGCGCTGGTCGCCCGCGAACACGTCGGCGTAGGACTCGCTGAACATCTCCGACCCGATGGCCGAGCCGACGATCTCCTCGATCTCGGCGTCGGTCGGCCAGACGTCACGCAGGTACACGGGGTTGCCCTGCGGGTCGGTGGCCAGCGGGTCGTTCGCCAGGTCGATGTCCATCGTGCCCGCCAGGGCGTACGCGACGACCAGCGGCGGCGAGGCCAGGTAGTTCATCTTGATGTCGGGGTTGATGCGGCCCTCGAAGTTGCGGTTGCCCGACAGCACCGAGACGGCAGCCAGGTCGCTCTCGTTGACGGCGGCGCTGACCTCGGGGATCAGCGGGCCCGAGTTGCCGATGCAGGTGGTGCAGCCGTAGCCGACGAGGTTGAAGCCCGCCTGGTCGAGGTAGGTCGTCAGGCCCGCGCGCTCGTAGTAGTCGGTGACCACCTTCGAGCCCGGCGCCAGCGTCGTCTTCACCCACGGCTTGCGGGTGATGCCGCGCTCGACGGCCTTCTTCGCCACCAGGGCCGCACCGATCATCACGCTCGGGTTGGAGGTGTTGGTGCAGGAGGTGATGGAGGCGATCGTGACCGCGCCGTGGTCGAGCTCGAAGGAGGTGCCGTCGGCCAGGGTGACCGGCGTGCGGTGCGACGGGCGGCCGATGTCCTCGGGCACGTCCTCGCCGAACTTCTGCGGCTCCTCGACGGGCTGCTCCGTCGACGGGCTCGGCGCGTCGGAGGCCGGGAAGCTCTCCGCCGACGCCTGGTCGACACCCGCCAGCTGCGTGCCGGCCGGGGCCTGCTCGGGCTCGGTCACGTACGCACCCAGCGCCTCGCGGAAGCCCTGCTTGGCGTTGGAGAGCTGGACCCGGTCCTGCGGCCGCTTCGGGCCGGCGATGCTGGGCACCACGGTGGAGAGGTCGAGCTCCAGGTACTCCGAGTACGACGGCTCGCGGTCGTCGTCGTGCCACAGGCCCTGCGTCTTCGCGTACGCCTCGACGAGCTTGACCTGCTGCTCGTCGCGACCCGTCAGGCGCAGGTAGTCGGTGGTCTTCTCGTCGATCGGGAACACGGCGATCGTCGAGCCGTACTCCGGCGACATGTTGCCGATGGTGGCGCGGTTCGACAGCGGCACCTCCGAGACGCCGGGGCCGTAGAACTCGACGAACTTGCCGACCACCTTGTGCTCGCGGAGCATCTCGGTGATCGTCAGCACCAGGTCGGTGGCGGTGGCGCCCTCGGGCAGCTTGCCCGACAGCTTGAAGCCGACCACGCGCGGGATCAGCATCGAGACCGGCTGGCCGAGCATGGCCGCCTCGGCCTCGATGCCACCGACGCCCCAGCCCACCACGCCGAGGCCGTTGACCATCGTGGTGTGGGAGTCGGTGCCGACGCAGGTGTCGGGGTACGCCTGGAGGACCCCGTCGACCGTGCGCGGGAAGACCACGCGGGCCAGGTGCTCGATGTTGACCTGGTGCACGATGCCGGTGCCGGGGGGCACGACCTTGAAGTCGTCGAACGCGGTCTGGCCCCAGCGGAGGAATTGGTAGCGCTCGAAGTTGCGCTCGTACTCGAGCTCCACGTTGCGGCGGAACGCGTCCTCGCGGCCGAAGACGTCGGCGATGACCGAGTGGTCGATGACCAGCTCGGCGGGCGACAGCGGGTTCACCTTGGCGGGGTCGCCACCCAGCTCGCCGACGGCCTCGCGCATGGTGGCCAGGTCGACCACGCAGGGCACGCCGGTGAAGTCCTGCATGATGACCCGGGCCGGGGTGAACTGGATCTCCTTGTCGGGCTCGGCCTGCGGGTCCCAGCCGGCGAGCGCCTTGATGTCCTCGGCGGTGATGTTGGCGCCGTCCTCGGTGCGGAGCAGGTTCTCCAGCAGCACCTTGAGGCTGTACGGCAGCTTGTCCTGGCCCTCGACCGCGTCGAGGCGGTAGATCTCGTACGACGTCCCGTCGACGTCGAGGGTCGACCTCGCGTTGAAGCTGTTGACACTCATTCGGTTCTCCTCCGGCGTTGAGGGCGGGCCGCACGGCCCGAGATATCTTGACGTCAAGATATCACGGTACGCGGCGCTGACCCTGACGTTCTGGGCGACAGTCTGCCAACTCCAGACGGCCCTCGCGGCGGGCGCGCCCGAAGGGGCCGAACGGGCGGCGGTCAGCCGCTCGCCGGCCCCCTGGGCATTAGACCTCTGGACCGTTGGCGGCCGGCAGCTCCTGGTCTGGAGCGACGATGACGTCACCGGCCCCGTACCCGAGCTCGACCATCGCGGCCACCGAGCCGAGCCGCCGCTTCACGATGCCGTTGGGCGTGTGGTCGATGACGTACACGTCGGGGGCCGACCCCTTGAGCACCGCGCCCTCCCGGTAGGGCATGTTGTCGCCGTTCGGCAGCGCCAGGTCGGCGGCGGTCGCCGTCTTCGTGGCCGCCAGGTCGTAGCGCCAGGTGACGAACATCGGCATCGAGCCCACGTAGCGCTTCTTGCCGTCCATGAGCAGGTAGATCCGCCCGTTCGCGGGGTTGCGGATGATGGTGCCGTCGGGGTGCCGGGTGGCGTCGGCGATGGGCGGCCCGTCCGGAGCACCCAGCGCGGAGTCGGGGACGATGATGACGTCGGCCTGCGTGTAGCCGAGCGACAGGAAGAAGTCGTACGTGGAGATCCACCGCTTCACGTACTGGCCCGGCCCCACCTGGTCGATGGCGTACACGGCCGGCCCGGAGCCCCGGATCAGCGTGCCCTCACGGAAGTACAGGTTGGCGCCCCCGGGGAGGTTGGTGTCGCCGTTGGTCGCGGTCTTGAACTCCCCCGTCGACATCCCGTGGCTGCGCAGCACCTCCATGGAGCCGATGGGGCGCATGGTCTGGTCCTCGACCAGGAACAGGCTGCCGCTGCCCACGGGCTGCACGAGGGCGCCGTCCGGGTGGACGCGGGGGGTCTGGACGCAGCCCGACATCTCCGAGGTCTCCACCGGCGTCTGGCCCACCATGCGGGTCGCCGTCGACGTGATCGTCATGCCCGGGGTCACCAGCGGCACGGAGGCGGCGAAGGAGGCGTTCCCGCCGCCGTCGGTGCCCACCACCGTGGACCCGAGGAAGTACCACCCCTGGCCGTACCCGGAACGGTCGCAGGCCGGGCTCTGGAAGAAGTCGATCCTGAAGTACGTGCTGGGCAGGCTGTTCAGGCTGCCGCGCACCTGCTCGGAGCCGCCGACCGGGATGGCGGAGGCGAGCACCGGGTAGTTCTGGGTGCCGTTGGGCCCGCCGTCACCGTCGCCCGGGTCGTTGCCGGTCGGGCCGCCAGGGGCGATGTCGATGGCGTACTGGGCGTTGCCCCAGATGTTGTTGCCGATGACCGCGGTCTGGATGCCGCCGAAGATCGAGACGCCGCTGGCCTGGTTGCCCAGCGGCGCGGCGTGGGTGGCCTCACCGATGAAGTTGCCCTCGATGCGGTTGCCGCCGGCCGAGCCTCCGACGATCGCGATGCCGTTGCCGCCGTTGCCCGACACCAGGTTGCGGGCGGCCGGGACGGGGCCGCCGATGCCGTTGTTGGACGAGTCGACGATGCCGATGCCGTCCTGACGGTTGCCCAGGCCGGTGGTGCCGTCGGCACCGACCCCGATGAAGTTGCCCGCGACCGAGTTGCCGCCACCCGTGGTGCCGGAGATGTACACGCCGCTCCAGGCGTTGTCCACGATCACGTTGCACGCCCCGGTGCAGGCCCCGCCGGGCGAGGTGCCGGCGGTGCCGCCGATGGTGTTGTGGGAGGCGTTGCGCGGGCTGCTGTCGGGGCTGCCCAGGTTCACGCCCATCTTGCGGTTGCCGAGTCGGCCGAGGCCGGAGCGGTCGGTGCCGATGTAGTTGCCCGAGACCGTGTTGCCGGTCGACTGGGTGCCGGTGATCGACACGCCCGCGCCACCGTTGGCGGAGAGGATGTTGCGCTCGGCGGGGGTGGTGCCGCCGATGCGGTTGTTGGGGGCGTCCTGCGCCTCCGCGCCGATGTCGGAGTTGCCCAGGGCACCTCGTCCGTCAGCCGTGACGCCGATGTAGTTGCCGATGATGACGTTGCCCTGCGCCTCGACGTACATCAGGCCGGCGCCGTTGGCCCCGTTGCCCGACAGCAGGTTGCACTCACCGGTGCAGCTGCCGCCCACGGAGACGCCTGCCGTCCCGCCGATCCGGTTGCCCGACCCGCGCGTGACGAGGACGCCGTCGGCCGCGTTCGGGATCGCGCTGGTCCCGGACCGGTTGGTGCCGACGTAGTTGCCGGAGACGACGTTGTTCTTGGCACCCGTGCCCGAGATGGCGATGCCGCTGCCGCGGTTGCCCGAGACCAGGTTGCGGTCGGCTGGGGTGGAGCCTCCGATGCGGTTGTTCGGGGTGGCGACGCCGATGCCCGAGGTGCCGTTCGGCTTGGCGACCGTTCCGCTGGGATCCACGCCCACGTGGTTGCCGACGACCGTGTTGCCGCCGTTGTTGTTGAGGATGATGCCGTCGTACGCGAACGAGTTGACCGCGAGCCCCTTGATGGTCGTCGACCCGGCGTTGACCACGATGCCGGAGACGCCGCCGGCGTTGCTGCCGCTGATCTCGATGAGCGGCGTGCCTGCGTAGCCGGGCTGGGTGGTGCCGTCGATGACCGACGGGATGCCGACGGTCAGGGAGCCGGAGGGAAAGATGGTCTTCACTCCCCCGCCCGGGATGTTGAAGCAGATGGTGCCGCCGCTGGAGAGCGCCTGGGCGAGGCTCCCCGGCCCGGAGGCGGCAGTGGTGGTGACCGTGACGGTGCATCCCGCCGCCTGCGCCGGCGCCGCTGGGGCCACCAGCGCGGTCGCACACAGCGCCAGGGCACTCATCCCCATCGCAGCGCGTGCCTGGAGTGTCGTCATGGTTCCCCCCGTGATGAGCAGTGAGCTGATAGGGCCATCACGCTAGATGCCAGAACGGCCGGCCGCTCCCGAATGGAGCGACCGGCCGGTCGAGAAGAGCTGAGGCTCAGATCACTTGGGCGCGACCTGGGTGCCGACCTTGGTGAACAGGGCCGACAGGTTGGTGCCGAACATCGTCACAGCGGTGATGATCGCGGCAGCGATCAGGGCCACGAGCAGGCCGTACTCAACAGCGGTCGCACCCTTGGCGGCCTTGCCGAAACGGTCCGACACGACGAAGACCAGCGTGGTGACGTAAGCGGAGAGAGCGTTCATGAAAGTCCCTTTCGAATAACCACGAGCCCGATGCTCATGGTTCCCCCGGCGATTTCCCTCGAAAGCGCCTTGCAAGAACAACCATGCCGGTGACCAGAACACCTCACAACATGCGTGAGAACCGCCTCATCTGCGTCTCGGCGAGCCCCGCCACAAGACGCGAAACGGCCGGCCGCCCCGTAGGGCGACCGGCCGGTCGAGAAGAGCTGAGGCTCAGATCACTTGGGCGCGACCTGGTTGCCGACCTTGGTGAACAGGGCCGACAGGTTGGTGCCGAACATCGTCACAGCGGT
>ERZ501016.190-NODE-190-length-25483-cov-16.557417_pt1 | contig 25483 bp, 25 predicted proteins | sample MGYA00248889_ERZ501016 | MGnify/ENA primary metagenome ERZ501016 (study PRJEB25958, sample SAMN03398594) | human skin metagenome | study: EMG produced TPA metagenomics assembly of the Human Skin Microbiome Metagenome (human skin metagenome) data set. | reverse complement strand
GAAGCTCGCCGACGCACTCGGCGCCCAGATCCAGTTCGTGCTGCCGCCGACCGACGACGACACGGCGGACTCGGACAGCGTGCCCGAGGTGTTCGCCCTGAGCGTCGGTGCATGACGCAGCCGCTGGCGATCACTCCGCTGGGTCGTCCCTGACCACTTCCGCCTCCGAGGACAAGTGATGGGCCCTCTCGCTGGGTCGAAGTCGGATCAGCGCCCCGCGTGGACCTCCGCTTTCCTCGGCGGTCGCTCGCCGCCGGCGGCGGCGTGTCGGCAGGGATTTGTAGATGAGCGGATGCCAGGCACGGCGGATGGGATCGGGCAGGTCGAGCTCCCCCCAGATGTCGACGAGCAGCGCGCCGTCGATGTAGTCGTGTCGCGTGCCGGGTTCAGTGGAGACTCTGAACTGACGCGGCGACGGTAGTCGTCACGGGCTTGTGCCGGTAGTGCTCTTTCTCGAGCTCGACCGGTGGGACGAGTCCGATCTCGCCGTGGAGGCGCCGGTGGTTGAACCAGTCGAGGTACTCAGCGACGGCGAGCTCGAGGTCGTCGATGCTCTTCCAAGGGCCTCGGTTGCGGACGAGCTCGGCCTTGAACAGCGAGTTGAACGCCTCGGCCAGAGCATTGTCATAGCTGTCGCCGGTGGATCCGACCGACGCGACCGCCCCGGCCTCGGCCAGCCGCTGGGTGTAGCGCACCGCGACGTACTGGACTCCCTTGTCCGAATGTGCAATCACACCGGTGGTGTCCTGCCCGGCGTGCTCGCGGGTCCACAACCCCATCTCCAGGGCGTCCAGGGCCAGGTCGGTGCGCAGACTCTTCGACAGCTGCCAACCGACCACCCGGCGGGAGTAGACGTCGATGACGAACGCGGCGTAGACCCAGCCGGCGAAGGTGCGGCAGTCGGTGATGTCCGCGACCCAGACCAGGTTCGGTGCTGGTGCTCGGAAGTCACGATCCAGCAGGTCGGGCCGGGTGTCGGGACCGCGCCCGGGGATGGTGGTCCGGGGGCCCTTGGCCCGGCTGATCCCACGCAGCCCTTCGGCGCGCATCAGCCGATGCACCGTGCACCTGGCGATTCGATGGCCACGCCGGTTCAGCTCGGCGTGCATCTTGCGGACCCCGTAGACGCCGTAGTTGTCCGCGTGGACCTGCCGAATCACCTTGAATCGCACTGGGTTGAGTTCCTATGCGTTCCCTTGGCCAGCGAGTGCCGGCTGGGCTGATTCTTGGGCAGCGTAGTACGCCGCCTCGACCTCGAGCGGGGTGCGCATCTCTAGCTCCCCGTGCAGGCGCTGGTTGTTCCACCACCGCACGTACTCCAAGGTCGCGAGCTCGACCTGCTCGATCGTGCGCCACGGTCCGCGCCGTCTGATGAGCTCGGTCTTGTAGAGCCCATTGACGGCCTCGGCGAGCGCGTTATCGAAGGAGTCCCCGACGGTTCCCGTGGATGGCTTCGCGCCGAGCTGGCCGATGCGGTCGGTGTAGACGATCGAGAGGTAGTTCGACCCGTGGTCGGCGTGGTGGACCAGGCCCGTGAGGTCGACCGCGCCCTCGCGCTTGGCTTCCCAGGCGGCCATGTCGAGGGCTTGTAGCGGGAGGATGTCGGACTTCAACGTCGCAGCGACGTTCCATCCCACGATCCGCCGCGAGTAGACGTCGGTCACGAACGCGACGTAGGCGAACCCCGACCAGGTCGCGACGTAGGTGATGTCGGCAACCCACAGCCGGCGCGGTGCAGGCGCCTGAAAGCGGCGTTGGACCAAGTCAGCCGGCTTCACCGCCGCGGGGTCGGACTTGGTGGTGAAGACCTTCTTCGACCGCTTCACGCCCCGCACGCCCGCGATCCCCATGAGCCGGGCGGTCTGGTCGCGACCGACTTCCCATCCCTGGCGCCGCATCAGGGCGTGCATCTTCCGCACGCCGTAGACGCCGTAGTTCTCGCCGTGCAGCCGGAGGATCTCGGGCACCAGCAGCTCGTCCTTGAGCGACCGGGCCGAAGGTGGCCTGGTCTTGGCGGCCCGGTAGCCGCGGGAGGTGATGAACCCACGAACTGCCGGGCGCAGCACCCGGCAGATGGCCTCGACCCCGAACTGATCCTTGTGCTCGTCGATGTAGCGGATCATCTCGTCGTGGGACGGTCGAGCTCCTTGGCGAAAAACACCGAAGCGGACTTCAAGATCTCGTTCGCCCGGCGAAGCTCTGCCACCTCACGCTTGAGCCGCTTGATCTCATCAGCCTCCTGCGACGTCGTCCCCGCGCGTTGTCCGCTGTCGATCTCGGCACGATGCACCCAGAGCCGAAGAGTCTCGACGTTCATCCCCAACAGCCCCGACACATGCCGCAGAGCGGCCGTCTCGTGCGGGTGCTCGGAGCGAACCTCGGCGACCATCCGGACCGCGCGCTCACGCATCTCGTTCGTGTACCTGGCCATCGTTCCCATCCTGACTGATCAAGCGGAACTCAACCCAGTGCGATTCAACCACTTGAGTCCACCCTGGCTGCCCCGGTCGGCGTGCAGGATGCAGCCTGCGACGTCGTGGCCCTCGAGCCGGCGGCGGGTCACGGCGCTCTTGAGGGCGTCGACGGCCAGCTGCGCGGTCATCCGGTCGCTGATGGAGTAGCCAACGATCCGGTTGGCATACACGTCCTTGATCGCGCAGCAGTACAGCTTGCCCTCCCGGGTGGGGTGCTCCGTGATGTCGGTGAGCCAGACCTGGTTCGGTGCGTCGGCAGTGAACACGCGCTTCACGTGGTCGTCGAAAACCGGTGGCCCGACCCGTCGACCCTTCCCGCGTCGACGCCGCTGAGCGGCTGAGGTGATCCCCTGGCTCGAGCACAGCGACCACGCGGTGCGTCGGCTCATCCGCCACCCCGCCCGGCGGGCCTCGTGGGCCAGGAAGCGGTACCCGAACGTCGGGTCCTCGCGGTGGGCGTCGTGCAGCGCGTTGATCCGGTGCGCCCGGACCCACTCGGCACGGGGCACAGGGTCCTCGCGCCACCGGTAGTACGGCGCACGAGCGAGCTTCAGGACCCGACACGTCACCGTGACGGGGACCCCGTCAGCGGCCAGCTCACGGACGAGCGGGTACATCATTTTCCCGAGCCACCGAGCCTCAGGTTCGCCTGCGACAGGTAGGCCGCAGCCCGGCGCAGGACCTCGTTCTCCTGCTCCAGCAGACGGTTGCGGCGCTTGAGCTCACGCAGCTGGGCAGCTTCGTCCTTCGACACGCCAGCACGTGTGCCGTCCTCGATCTCGGCTGCCTTGAGCCAGTTCGTCAACGACGCCTCGCTGATCCCGAAGTCCTGGGCAATTTGCCTCAACGTCACCCCGGGGCCACGGCCCCGGGCCACGGCAACCACGTCATCACGGAACTCTTGCGGATACGGAGCAGGCACAACAACATCCTCTCCTCCGGCGCCACGCACCAGAAGCCAGTTGTCACCTGTTCCTGCATCACGCCCACGGTCCGACCACCCCTTGGTCGGAATCCAATAGCCCGAGCCTCCACCAGACCCAGTGCGGTTCAACCAGTCGGGCGTCGACCTCCGCCGAGGTGTGTTGCCAGAAGCCCACGTCGAGGAGCGTACGTGGCAACCGGGCACGCGCACCCCCGATCCACGGCGAGGCGTCAGGCCGCGTGAACTTCCTGGCGGAAGCACTTGCATTCGATGTCGGAAAAATGCGACATTGAAGTCATGACATCGGACGTAGCGTCGGACGCGAAGGCGGGCGGAGGGAACTTCTTTCCTGCGTCGGTGTCCGCCGTGTCCAGCATTCCTGCGCCGACGACGAAGGCTGCTCGGCCTGGCCTGACCTTGGCACAGCGCGTAGCCGCAGTGCCGGGGCTCGGGCGCGCCGATCTACGGACCGCGGATGCAACCGCGATGTCCGCCACCCTGCTGGATCTTTGGGCCGCGATGACGAACCGCCCCGCGCAGGAGCTTGCGGCGGGGGAGATGCATCCCGATGGAACCGCGCGGATCAGCAGCCAGGTTGCGGTGTGGCTGATCGGCCGGGTGTCCCAGGCATACGGGTGTCGCAAGCTGGTGAACCTGTCGCGCGTGAAGGACCTCGAGTCACTTCGCAGCCTGGGCGGACTCACCGGGCTCCTGAGATCAGTGATCAACGCCGATTCGGAAGGCACCTTGGTATGAGCGTCTACATCGAGCCGGCTGCCAACATCAGTGAGGCATGGCTGCGCACCTTGGAACGAGTTGCCGACGGACGCGGGCACGCAGTCAACGTGATCACGACGGTCACGGACCCGCTGGCACCCGAGACCGAAACGATCCGCGCGGCGCTAGATGCCGTCATGGCGGTACCGCGAAAGAAGGTGCGCGTGCAGCCCGTCGACACGGTCTCGGGAACGCTGTTCCCTCACGAGGTCTACGCCGACACTGGACTCACGTTCAGTCCTGACATGGACGACGATGCGCTAGCCAAGTTGGACGCAAGTGCCGCAGACCTCTACGAGTGCTACGGGGAAATGCTGCCTATCCTGACGACTGACACGGCAAACCGGAATGGAACCTACTTCGGACGGATGGTCAGCTGGCCCGGCAAGACTGGAGGTGGGAGGAACCAACTCGCCGACCGAATCAAGCACTTCCGTAGCGCACGTGCACGGAATGTCGGCCAGCGGAATCTCGAGGACATTGCGGTCGGAGGAGAAGCTGACCTGTTCGACATGCCAGAGGGTCTCCAGGTCTATGCAGCCAGCGACCTGCGCGAATATGGATTCCCGTGCCTGGTTCATGTAGACCTCACGCTGTACCAGAACCGCATCAGCATGGCTGCCACGTACCGGCACCAGTATCTGGTGACCAAGGCCTACGGCAATCTGCTCGGACTTAGCCGACTGCTCGGGTTCCTCGCCCAGCAGACCGGCTACGGTGTCGGGGAATTGATGGTCAATGCAACCTTCGCGGATGCAGAGCACAGCAACTACACCAAGGCCGGCGTGGCCGAACTGATCACTGCCGCCAACGTGGCGCAGTAGACATGTGTGCCACCGAAGTCGGCGTCGACATGGTGAGCATCAGCCAGATGGCCTCCATGCTCGAGGCATCCGGGCAGACCTACCGCGATCTGTGCTGGAGCCCCGCAGAACAGGCCTACTGCGGAGACTCTGCAGCAAGGTACGCAACGCGATGGGCGGCCAAGGAGGCTGCCATGAAAGCACTGGGTCACGGCATCGGAGAGGTCGATCCGCTTGACATCGAGGTCCTCGCCCACGAAGGCCAGCGCCCCCTGCTGCGACTGTCAGGAACAGCGGGCGCGTTCGCCCAACAGGCAGGTGTGTCGCTGAGCCTGTCGATCAGCCACGAGGGCGACCTCGCCACCGCATTCGTGATCGCAACCCGGTGCTGCACGAACCGCGCCTCTGAAGATCTGTGATGCCCGGCGCCAACGTCGACGAGCCAAATTGGAAGGAGATGAACATGGACCTGAACGAACAGCAGGCAGTGGGGCAACGGCTAAGGAGTGCTCGCGATACTCTTGGTCTGACCCAAGAGGACGTTGCAGGCGCGCTCGGGATCCAGCGGACCAGCGTCATCGCTATGGAGGCAGGCAAACGGAACGTAAGTGCGCTGGAGCTTCGCAGACTCGCTCGGATCTATCGTCGCAATGTGGCCTGGATTCTCGGCGAAGAACCTGACGCAGAGATTGCTGGCGACAACGGCGCGCTCTTCCGAGCGACCGCGGAACTCTCGCCGGAGGACAAGGAGCAGGTGCTCCGGTTTGCCGAGTTCTTGGCCGCCGCGAAGGCTCAACAGACCTCCAAGCCTCGAACCCGGACGGCGCGCACGCGCCCCCTTGTCGATGGAGACTGAGCGTGGTCACGATGCAGGCGCGCCGTCACGCGCTACAAGAAGCGGATGCCCTCCTGCGTGAACTTGACGTTCCGCAGGACGCGCCGGTCGACGTCTTCGCACTGATCGAGAAGCTCGACCTCGAGCTCGTCTTCAACAACCTCAGGACGATCCTCGGTGCGTTGGTTCCTCATGGAGATGGCGGCATCATGCTCAGCACCCAGCGGGGCGCCGCCGTCCAGCGCTACACCGCCGCCCACGAGATCGGGCACTGGGTCCTCGATCACGAAGCGGCGTTCGACACTGAGGCGGATCTGTACTACCCGACGCACGATCGCGAGCAACTCGCCCAGATCTTTGCCAGCCAGCTACTCATGCCCCCGCCTTTGGTCTACGCCACCGCCGGCCGGTACGGCGTCACCAACTCGCCCACAGCCACAGGCCCGTCGGTCTACTCGATGGCTCGCGACATGGGCGCCAGCTACGAAGCCGTCGTGCGCCAGCTGGACAACCTCGACCTGATCAGTCGGAACAAGCGAGACGAGTTGCTCGCGATCCAGCCCGCCATCATCAAGGCGCAACTCGCACTGGGACACCGGCCTGCCGGAAACGTCGATGTCTGGCCCGTGGACGATCGCTCCTCCGGCGGTGCGATCGCAGTGACCGAGGGTGACGAAGTCATCGTCATGTTGCCCGAGAACCGCACCACTGGCTACAAATGGCTCACCGAGGACGATCTCCAGGCACGAGCCCGGCGACGCGTCCATCCGGCGCCGCCGACCGAGAGTGGTGCTCAGGCGCCCGGTCCCGAGCTGGGCTGGGCTCCGCCCGCCACTCTTGCTGCCCGGCCGCGCCAGGACGTAGACCGCGCTCTGCTCGCCATCCGTGGCAACGCTGGATCGACGCGCATCCTGCCGGGCGCGGAGCCCACAGGCGAGGAAACTGACGAGCTAGGCCGTGAGGGCGATGAAACCCTAGACCTCCAAGCGGGTCCCAGACTCCGCCCCGTGGAAGACGTCTATCGCTCCTCATGGACTGCAGCCCGGCCGTCGGAGCTGCGCGCGTTACGCAGGTCTATCGCTCGCGGTGAGCCGCTCCAAGCAGCGATTGACCGGCCTCCCGCGCCCGCACACGGTGCGGTTGATTCCACAGCACCCTCAGCTGCAGATCTCCTGGTCGGAGGGACCGGAACCCGTGTCCTTGCGCTGCGCTCGAGCGGAGAAGGCCGCGATACGTTTCGGCTCGTATACAGCTCCGCATACGACCCCAGCGCGGCCTCAACAGAGTCCTACGAGATAGACGTCACGATTGCGCGGGCGCCGTCCACCGCCCGGCGGCAGCACCACCTCAGCGTGGCCGCCGAGCCCAGGGGCGACGACGAACCAACGGAGGCGCAGGGTCATGACCAAGGCGGGCCCGACGGAGTCGACGGTGACTAACGCTCCCGCTCCCGGCCAAGCTCCCGCGCCTCGCCCAGACGTCGATCTCCGCGGCCGAATCTCCAGTCCGCTAATGAGCCAAGGCCCGAGACCACTGTGCGTGCCGATCTCGCTCAGCCACGCGCACGATGCGCTCGGCGGATCGGGCCCGAGTGTGGACACAGCCAAGGCGCCAGAGGCGATCTGGTGGCACTGCGCGCAGCGCGGCCAAACCCACCCCGACGGCATGGATCTCAACCACGCCGGCGACGCATTGGCGGGTTCGGGCCAACCTCCGTTGAGCGAGTGGCCTTGGAACCCGAACCTGGGGTACGGGACCGAAGACCCGCCCGCCACGACAGGCGCGCCGCCGTGGCAGCAGGCCAGGACGCTTACTTTCGAACCCTCGCACGACGGCGTCGAACATCGAATCGAGGATGCGCTTGCCGCGGGGTACCCCGTGGTGCTGGTCGTCGAGGTCACCCACGAGTTCGAAAACCCAGCCCCAGACGGCTCGATCGACGTGCCCGACATACGCAGCCCGGCCGGCGACTACCACGCAGTACTTGTCGTCGGATGCGCCACGGACCCCGTTATGGGACGACGGCTGCTGATCCGCAACAGCTGGTCCGAAGCTTGGGGCGCGGCAGGTTACGGCTGGCTTCCCCTGGACTATCTCGTGGCAAACGCCGTCCAAGCGGCAGTCGTCGTCACCCAACGACCCTGAAGCAAAGGAACAGAAAATCAAATGGACATCAGTGAGTACCAGCGCCGATCGGCTGCCAGCGACATCCTGCCCGACGATGACCTCACCTTGATCCTGCTCGGACTCGCCGGCGAGGTCGGCAACCTCTCGGCCGAGTACAAGAAGCAACAGCGCGACACCATCGGCTACCGGGCATTTCGCGACGAGGTCCGCGAAGAGCTCGGCGACCTCGCCTGGTACGCCGCCGCCCTCGCACGCCGCTGCAACCTCGACCTCGATGAGATTCTCCAGGACAACCTCCACAAGACGGAGCTCAGATTCAATCGCCCCGCCAACCCGCCTCCGCATCGGCTGTTTGATGATGAGCGGCCAGAGGATGAGCAGTTCCCGCGCCAGATCGACATCACCTTCACTGAGACCATTGAGACTGACCGCGGGGCACGCCCAGTCCCCGTCGTGCGCATCTACCGCGGGACTGACGCCGTTGGCGATCCACTCGACGACAACCGCGATGACAACGACGACTACCGCTACCACGACGCACTCCACCTTGGACACATGGCGGTCCTCGGATGGTCCCCAACGCTTCGTGGCCTGCTCAACGTGAAGCGAAAGGGTGATCGTGACGTCGACCGCATCCAGGACGGAGGCCGTTCAGCGGCCCTTGAGGAGGGTCTGACTGCCTACGTATTCTCCGTCGCTACCGAGCACAGTCTGTTTGCCACCAGCGACCGCGTGCCCGCCGACCTCATCAAGGCCTGCCAACGAATGACCAGCCATCTGGAAGTGGCTGAACGAAGCACGGCTGACTGGGAGTACGCGATCCTCGCTGGCTACCGAGCCTTCCGCGAGCTGCGCGACCACCGCGGAGGCACGCTTCACGCCGACCTTGACGCCCGTAGCCTCAGCTTCATCCCTCCGACCCGCTGAGCACGGGAGTCAGCGCCATGTCACCGAACCCCCTAGTTCTCGCGCAGGGAAGCGTGGTCGTTTTTGAAGGCCTCGACAAGGCCGGCAAGTCCACTCAACTAGATCGGATGAGGCAGGTCGTTGACCCGGTCAGCACGACGTTCGTGCACATGCCGTCCGGCTTCAGTGGCTTCACCGGCGGGGTCTATGCCCTGCTGGAGGATCAAGACACCCGGCCGACCGATCCTCTCGCGCGACAACTCGCCCACCTGGCCTGCCACAGCGAATCCATGGCAACTCTTGCGACGAAGGCCAAGAGCGGCGCGCTTGTCCTCGACCGCTGGTGGTGGTCAACGTTGGCCTACGGCTGGTACGGCCGGGGGGAAATCGGCCTCGGAATCGACGAGCGCACCTTCCGGGCCCTTACAGAAGCCATCTGGGCGCCACTGTTTGCTGACGTGGTCTTCCTCTTTCGCCATACCTACGAAGCCGACAGCAACAACGTTGACGGAGTGTCAGGGGGCTACCAGACGATTGCCGACCAGAGTCCCACGACCGTGATCCACGTCCCTGCCTTGGGTGAGGAGGAAACCCACGAGCTCCTGGTGGGTGAACTCAGGCGGCTCGGCCTCATCGTCGGCTGACATCCCTGCGCATAGGCGGGCATGAGTCAGGCCGTGGTTACGGTTGCGAGACCCCACTTCGGCGGAAAGAACGGGGCGGCCAGGCGGCCGTTTGGCGAGAACTGCTGCTTGATGCGCGTGCGGTTGCCGAGCCCACGCCGATCCGGATGCATGACACGGGCGTACTTGTCGGTCTCGCAGAACAGATTCTGACAATCGATCAGCTTCAACGGTCGGCCGAAAAGATCAACGAAGTCAATCCCGTAGAAGTCGAGTTGCTCGTTCTGCGTCTCGACCATCATTCGGATCAGGTCAGCCGGATCAACGCCGTCCGCGTTGGGGAAGCACTTCGCGAGACCGCTGAGCGCTCCCGGTCCGGCGACGACGAAGTCATCCTCATCGAAGTCGATCAGAGTGGAGTAATTCAGGTCGATCGTCAGCTGGTAGGCGAGAAATGGACCTAGGGACGGAAACTTGATCAGCCGGGAGAAGACTGCCTCGAGCGAGGGAGCACTGGCGAGGTCACGTTCCAAACCGCTCGTCATCATGTGCTCGATGAGCCGCAAGTGGTTGCGGTGCTTGCGCCGCTCGCCGAAGGGCGGCGGCGGCACGATATAGGCGGCCGAGTAGACGCGTTGGCCGCGAGCCAGCCGATCGTCAAGAATGCGCGAGTATCGCTCAACGTCGAAGTCGTCGATAGTGATCTCCCCGCGCGCTTCCTCAAGCGCTGCCCAGGTCTCGGGCTTGTTGAAGAAGCGGAACAACAGGACCCGGAGCAAGACATCCTCCGGGTCTTGCGTGCCGCTGTAGATCACCTTAATCAAGTCTTGCGAGACTCTGTCGGCCGCACGGTAAGCGTTCGTGAACCGATACTGAGTCACCACTGGGTCTTCGGTCCAGGGTGGAGCCTGACCCTGAAGCCGAGCGTGATAGACCCGTTGCCGCTCCGCCGCAAGCGTCCAGTAACTGCGCAGGACTTCGCTGCCGACAATCTGCCGTTCGCCAAGGGTTCCAGTCCACACGGCGTCATCTTCTCGCAGATCGCCGCCCGCGAGTGCTGCGACTGGCCAGAAGCCCGGCTGGGCGTCAGTTGGTTCCATGCTCACAGGTGCCCCTGCGCTCCCCAGCCTTCGCTACGGCTTCAGTCAGGGCGACCGGTCGGTCGCTCCCAGGGCTTGCTCATTTCAACCCCGTTCGCGACAAGCACCGCCCTCACAGGGTTCGCCGTCGTGCCGAATCTTGCCGCGATCCGAGCCAGTGACCAGCCGTCGTCGTAGAGCTGGATTGCGCTCTGGATGCTCTCCGGCTCCAGTCGGTCACGCCGAAGGCGGACGCCTTGTCGACGCAGGTGGGCGACCACGGTCTTCCGGTGGATCCCGAAGGCCTTGGCCAGGTTCGCAGTGCTTGTGCCAGACCTGTACTCGGCCCCAGTGCGTCAATCTGGGTTGGAGTCAGGAATGTTTGAACTTTCCCAACCGCAGCCACGACCGGCCCCCGAACGTCGCGAACGGAGGTTTCCAGCGTCCTCTTCTGGCTTCGGTACTGGCCCTGTGACCAGCGAGAATGGACTGCCTGGTGGGCCTGGCAGGTGTTGTCAAAGTGTCTACGGAGGTCCACCCGATGACGATGGCCTCCGACCCGCCGGTCGGAGGCCATCGCCGTTCTCATCGGGGGAGGACCGGGGTCACTTCGTCATCGCCCGCTGGTACTGGCGGATCGACAGCGGGACGAAGACAGCGAGGATGAGTGCCACCCAGCCGAGGGTGTAGATCTCCGCGTGCTGCAGCGCCCACGTGTACTCGGCCTGGGATCGCACGGCAGCCTCGGGCATCCCGTTCCCGGCCATCGCACCGAGGTTGCCGAAGTTCTCCCGGGCGGCGTGCGTCAGCGTCGAGACCGGGTTCCACCCGGCGAACGTCCGCAGGATCGAGGGCATGTTCTCCGACGGCACGAAGGTGTTGGCGATGAACGTCAGGGGGAAGATCACCATGAACGACGCGTTCCCGACGACCTCGGGCGAACGGACCTTCAGCCCCACCCACGCCATGATCCAGCTGACCGCGTAGGCGAAGAGCAGGAGCAGGGCGAAGGCGATCACCGCGCCGAGGACCCCGTCGCGGATCCGCCAGCCGATGATCAGCCCGGTCAGGGCCATGACGACGAGCGAGATCGTGTTGTTGACGACGTCCGAGAGCGTCCGGCCCGCGAGGACCGCGCCGGGGTGCATCGGCAGCGTGCGGAACCGGTCGATGACGCCCTTCTGCATGTCCTCTGCCATGCCGTAGCCGGTGAACGTGCCCCCGAAGACGACCGTCTGCGCGAACACGCCGGCGAGGAGGAACTCGCGGTAGCCGCGCGGGTCGCCCGGCGCGAGCGCGCCGAAGACGAACCCGAACAGCAGGACGAACATGATCGGCTGCAGCGTGGTGAACACGAGCAGGTCGGGGACGCGACGGATCTTGATGATGTTCCGCCGCATGATGGTCAGCGAGTCGCTCACGAGGTGGTTCATGCGCTCTGCTCCGTGTCGGTCGCGGCGTGCCCGCTGGTGCGGTGGCCGGTGAGGGTGAGGAAGGCGTCGTCGAGGGTCGGCCGCCGGATGCCGATGTCCTGCACCGTCACCTGGCGCTCGGTGAGGCGCCCGACGGCCTCGACGATCGCGTGCGGCCCGGTCGCCACCGGAAGCGTCAGCGTGCGCGTGTGCTCGTCGCGCTCGACCGCGCCGATCGACAGGTCCGCCAGCAGCGCGGCCACCTCGGCTAGACGGTCGGCCTCGGCGATCGTCACCGACAGGCGCTCCCCGCCGACCTGCGCCTTGAGGTCGTCGGCGGTGCCACGGGCGATGATCCGGCCCTGGTCGACGACGACGATGTCGTGGGCGAGCTGGTCGGCCTCCTCGAGGTACTGGGTCGTGAGGAGGACCGTCGTGCCGTCGGCGACGAGGTCGGCGATGACCTGCCACATGTCCCCGCGGCTGCGCGGGTCGAGCCCCGTCGTCGGCTCGTCGAGGAAGACGACCGGCGGGCGGGCGACGAGCGCCCCGGCCAGGTCGAGCCGCCGCCGCATGCCGCCGGAGTACGTCTTCGCCGGGCGCTCGGCGGCGTCCTCGAGCCGGAAGTCGCGCAGCAGCTCGGCGGCGCGGGCGCGGGCCGCCGAGCGGCCCAGGTGGTACAGATCGCCGATCATCTCGAGGTTCTCCCGCCCCGAGAGGTACTCGTCGACCGCGGCGTACTGGCCGGCCACCCCGATCCGCCGGCGGACGCCGAACGGGTCGGCGACAACGTCGACCCCGGCCACCCGCGCGGTGCCGGCGTCCGGCCGGATGAGGGTGGACAGGATCCGCACGGCGGTCGTCTTGCCCGCCCCGTTGGGGCCGAGCACGCCGAGCACGGTGCCTGGCGGGACGGCGAGGTCGATGCCGCGCAGCGCCTCGACGTCCTTGTACCGCTTGCGGAGGCCGTGGGCCTCGATCGCGAGATCGCTCATGACCCTCACCGTAGGGGAGGGGACTGACAGCACCGAGCGACGTCGTGCCGTGCGGCACAATGGCGGCCAGACCCGAGGCTCCAGGAGAGGACCGTCGTGCAGCAGGACCTGCGTTCCTACATCGACCACCTGCGCGAGGACGGCTACACCGTTCGCGACGACCACGGCGAGGACCCCGACCTCATCGACCCGGGCGGTAACGCCGTCGACACGTGGCGGGAGAACTACCCGTACGAGGAGCGGATGTCCCGCGACCAGTACGAGGTCGAGAAGTACCTGCTGCAGATCGAGCTGCTGAAGTTCCAGTACTGGACACAGGAGACCGGGGCCAAGCACGTCATCGTCTTCGAGGGTCGGGATGCCGCCGGCAAGGGGGGCACGATCAAGCGGTTCATGGAGCACCTCAACCCGCGAGCCGCGAGGGTCGTCGCCCTGACGAAGCCGAGCGACCGCGAGGCCGGGCAGTGGTACTTCCAGCGGTACATCCGCCACCTGCCGACCTCGGGCGAGATCGTCCTGTTCGACCGCTCCTGGTACAACCGCGCCGGTGTCGAGCGGGTCATGGGCTTCTGCTCCGACGAGGAGTACGAGCGCTTCATGCACCAGACGCCGCTGTTCGAGGAGATGCTCTTCGACTCGGGGATCTCGCTGACGAAGTTCTGGTTCTCGGTCACCCAGTCCGAGCAGCGGACCCGCTTCGCCATCCGCCAGATCGACCCGGTCCGCCGGTGGAAGCTGTCCCCGATGGACCTGGAGTCCCTCTCGCGCTGGGAGGACTACACCCGCGCCAAGGAGGAGAACTTCCTGCGCACCGACACCGACCACGCCCCGTGGATCACGATCAAGAGCAACGACAAGAAGCGGGCCCGGATCAACGCGCTGCGCCACTTCCTCAACCAGTTCGACTACGAGGGTAAGGACCCCGAGGTCGTCTTCCCCGCGGACCCGAAGATCATCTCCCGCGCCCGCGACACCGTCGGCGACTGACGGGCGGACGGCCTACTCGCCGCACACGGCGAGGAACGCCCCCATGTCGAGCAGACCCTCGACGCAGCGGGGCGTGCTCGCCGTGAGCAACGGGGACCGGACGACGTAGGCGGCCCACTGCCCGCGGGAGATCGCGACGTTGAGGCGGTGCCGGTCGGTGACGAAGGCAAGACCGCGGGAGGACTCCTCCGGGGCGGACGAGGCCATCGTCAGGATGGCGACCGGGGCCTCCTGCCCCTGGAACTTGTCCACCGTCCCGACGGGCACGTCGTCCAGCCCGGCGTCCTCGAGGGCCCGACGAACGGTGTGGACCTGTGCGTTGAACGGCGCGACGATGCACACGTCCGAGGGTTCGAGCGGGCGCGGCAGCTCCCCGGCGGCCGCGGTCCACGGCCGCCCGACGAGGTCGCGAACGAGGTCGACCACCGCACCGGCCTCCTCGGGGGAGGCGGTCGTGCGACCGGTGTGGTCGACGTCGACGACGTGGACCCCGGGGGCGATCCCGTCGAGGGACCGGTCACTCGTCTGCGGCACCTTTGCACGGAGGGCGCCGGCGTACGCCAGCTGCGAGACCGTCTCGGTCAGGGCCGGGTGCATCCGCCACGTCGTCTCGAGGAAGTAGCCGAGCTCGGGCGGGATGACCTCGGTGTGCTCCCCGAGGAGCCAGCCGAGCGCCGAGGTGTCGACCGGATCGGGGTGCGTGCCCTGGCTCACCTGCGGGAGCTGCTGCGGGTCCCCCAGGAGCATCAGGTTGTCCGCCGCGACCGAGCAGGCGAGCGTCTTCGCCGTCGAGAACTGTCCGGCCTCGTCGACGACGAGGAGGTCCAGCTCACCCCGACCGACGACGTTCTCGTTCGTCATCGCCCACGCCGTACCGCCGACGACGTAGCCCCGGCCCCGGTCACGGAGGTCCGCGGCGAAGCCTGCGAGGTCCGTGGTCCGGGTCCACGGCAGGACGTCCGGGTCGGACCCGTCACCCGCCTTCCCTCCCGGGTGGTGGGCGAGCTGCTCGCGCGGGACGCCGGCCTCGGCGCACGCGCGCAGGACGTTGGTGATCGCCGCGTGCCCCTGCGAGGTGACACCGATCCGCCAGCCGTCGTCGACGAGGCGGGCGATGACCCGGGAGGCGACGTACGTCTTCCCCGTGCCGGGCGGGCCCTGGACCGCGAGGTAGGAGTGGTCGAGGTCCGTCAGCGACGCCACGAGGGCGTCGACGTACCGGCCGTAGCCGTCCCCGACGGGGGCGAGCCCCTTCCCCGACCGCGTCCGCGGCGGGATCCGGCGCAGCAGGTCCACACCCGGTGATCTCGGCAGGTCGGGCCACGTCGCGGCGACCTCCGCGCCGATCTCGACCAGCGCGGCGTCGATGGCGCGCGTGCCGATCGGCGGACCGGGCACGAACCCGGTCGGCAGGGCGTCGTGCTCGGGGCAGCCCTTCTTCAGCGACTCCTCGACGAGGAGGACGTCGTGCCCGTCCTCGTGGCCCGAGCCGCGGACGACGAGAGTCGGATCGCACGAGTGGAGGTGGCGCGGGTCGGGCTCGACGTTCGGCGGATGGATCCCGGTGTAGACGGCCTTGCCCCCCGACCCGTCCGAGGGTGGGGTCGACCCCAGTGCGCGGCCCTCGAGCCGTAGCACGCGCCGGGGCAGGCTCCGTGCGCTCGGCCTCGCCCAGTCGGAGACGACCTCCACCCGCTCCGCGACGAAGACCCCGGTGTCGTCGGCCCACTCGTCCTGGGGCGAGGCGAGCCGTTCGAAGTGAGACCACCAGAACGGCTTGTTCTCGCGGCGATGGAACTGCTGCGCGGCGGCGACCATCGCCAACGCCTGCTGCTCGGCGCTCCGCTCATGGGGCGGCACGTCGCCGAGCAGGCCGCGCAGCCGCGCCTCGACCGCGACCGCATCGGCCCAGGCAGCGGAGTCGGCCTCGCTCGACGCGCGAGCGTCGTCCACCTGGTCCCCGGCGTCGGCAGGGTCCTGGGCGTGCGCGAGCAACCAGTCCCGCAGCCGGAGCGTCGAGACGCAGTCGTACTCGTTGTACTCGGCGATCCGCTCCAGCTTCTGCTCGGCCCGCTCACCCGCCCCGGCGATGACCGCATCGAGGTACTCCTGGTACTCGACGATGGACTCGGCGCCGCCGGTGACGCCCTCGTCGTCCCGCAGCTGGTCACCCATGTAGAGCGGCTCGAGCTTCTTGATGCTGTACGAGGGGCTCCCGACCCGGACGGCCGCCTTGACCGCCGGGTAGAGGTCGACGAAGACCCCGGCCCGCAGCAGGTCGTCGAGCTCCTGCTCGCACTCGCCGTACCGCACGGACAGCCGCTTGAGCGCGGCGGTCTCGTAGGGGGAGTAGTGGTAGACGTGCATCCCCGGGTAGCGGCCCCGGAGCTCGACCACGTGCCCGAGGAAGTCGCGCAGCGCCTGCCGCTCTCCGGCGCGGTCGTGCGCCCACAAGGCCGTGAAGCGCGGCTCCTCCGTCCCGTTCTCGACGTCGACGAACCCCCAGAGGTACTCCAGCCCCCACACGTCGCTGCCCGGCTCGGCCCACATCGGGTCGCCCTCGAAGTCGAAGAAGAGGTCCCCGGCGCTCGGCGCAGGAAGTCGACCGAGGTCGGTCGGGGAGAAGACCTCGTACGGGAGGACCCCGTCGTCGGCGGACTCTCGGGCGACCTGGAGGCGGGCCTGCGCGGCCAGCCGTCCCAGCCGCTCGGCCCCGACCCCGGGCACCGGCTCGACCCGCACGGCGAGGTCGTCGATGGTCGTGACCCCCGCCTTATGCAGCGCGGCCCTGGTCCGGGGGCGCATCCCGGCGACGAGCACGAGGTCCCGCTCGCGCTCCGCCGCCGCCGAGCACGCGTCGCAGCGGCCGCAGGCGAGCACCCCGGACGTACCCCAGGCGACCGGGTCCTGGCCCTCACGGTGGGAGGCGGTCAGCTCCTCGGCACGCCGACGCCGAGCCCGCGCGACGGGCAGCACCTCCCGCGTGGGCACCTCGCTCGCCGCCCCCGTCCCCAGGACGAGCCGGAGCCGGTCGGCCACCGGTACGTCGAGCGCCCCGAGGACGTCCGCGTACGCACCGACCTGCAGGAGCGCGGCGACGTCCTCGCGCCGGGCGAGCTTGGTGTCGGTGACGACCCAGCCGCCGGAGGGGTCGCGCACGAGGAAGTCCGCGAGGCCGAGGAACGACCCGTCGAAGAGCGTTGCCTGGAAGATGACTCCCGCGTCCGAGCGGAGCGCGTCGAGCGTCGCGGCGCACGCGGCCTCGAGGTCCGTGCGGGATCGGGTCGGGGCCGCCGGCGGTTGGACGACGTGGTGATCCCGGCGCAGCCGCAGCAGCTCGCGCTGCTCGTGCGCGTTCCCGAGGTCGGCCAGGCGGGCGAGCATCGGGTCGTCGGTCGTCGCGAGTGGTTCGGACCGCCCGAGCGCGACGTCCAGCTCGGCGAGCAGGGCGAACTCGCACGCGGCTGCCGTCCGCAGGTCACGCGCGCTGAGGACGAGGTCGCCGCCGGGGCCGTCGGGGAGGAACATGCCCCCAACCTACGAGCCGGCACCGACAACGCCGGTGCGATCACCGGCTCGCCGGCAGGACCGTCAGCGCGCCGTCACACCCAGCTCGGCAGCCACATCCGGTAGCGCCAGTGGTCGTAGGGGATGACCTGTGCGGTGTAGATCGGCCAGTAGAAGGCGAAGAGCATGAGCGTGGCCAGGCAGTACGCCCCGACGAGCACGATGCCGACGTGGCGCCGGGTCTCCGAGGCGTCCTTCGGTCCCAGGACGAGGCCGAGGACGAAGACCACCGTGAGGACGACGAACGGCTGGAAGGCGATCGAGTAGAACTGGTAGATCGTCCGGTGCTGGATGAGGAACCACGGCAGGTACCCGCCCGCGTAGCCCGCGAGGATCGCCCCGGCCCGCCAGTCGCGACGCCCGACCCAGTACCAGAGCAGGACGACGATCCCGGCCGCCGCCACCCACCAGATCGAGATCGTTCCCAGCGAGCTGATGGCCTTGCTGCACTTCTCGACGGTGCAGCCCTCCTGGCCGGTCGTCTTCGTCTCGTAGAAGAACGACGTCGGGCGCGCCTGGACGAGCCACGCCCACGGGTTGGACTGGTACTGGTGCGGGCTCGTCAGGTGGTTGTGGAAGTCGAGGATCTCCTTGTGGTACTGCCACAGCGAGCGCAGCGGCCCCGGGACCCAGCCCCAGCCGGCGGGTGCGGGGTTGGTCCACGCCCACTGCCGGTCGTACCCGCGGTCGGTCGCGAACCACCCGGCGAACGACGCGACATAGGTGACGAGAGCGCCGCCGACGATCGTCACCGCCGCCTGCGGGGCGTCCTTGATCAGGCCCGCGCGCAGCCAGTTCCGCACCCCCGCCGCCCGGTGGGCGCCCATGTCCCACAGCACCGTGAGCAGACCGAAGACGACGAGGTAGTAAAAGCCCGACCACTTCGTGCCGGCGCACAGCCCGATGCTCACGGCGGCCACCCACCGCCACGGGCGCAGCCCGAGCCAGGGGCCCCAGAGAAGGCGCGTGCCGGTGGGGATGTCCGCGACCTTGCGGGCGAGGATCGCCCGGCTGGCGTCCCGGTCGAGGAGCAGCGCGCCGAACGCCGAGAGCCCGAAGAACATGACGATGAGGTCGAGCAGCCCCGTGCGCGAGTGCACGAAGTGGTGGCCCTCGAACGCCGTGAGGAACGCGGCGAGGCACCCCAGCAGCGTCGAGCCGAACATCCGCCGGGCGATCCGCCCGATCATGAGGATCGAGACCGTCCCGAGGAGCGCCACGGAGAACCGCCAGCCGTAGGACGACGTGGGGCCGAAGAGCCACTCGCCCGCGGCGATGATCCACTTGCCGACCGGCGGGTGGACGACCATGTCGCCCTCGGTCGTCCTGAACACCTCGAGGGTGCCGCGGGTGAAGCTCGGGTCGACCTTCTCGCCCTCGCCCTTCCACCGCATCTCGACGCCGTAGCGCATCATCGAGACGCCCTGCTTGACGTAGTACGTCTCGTCGAAGACGAGCTGGTGGGGACGGTCGAGCTGCCAGAACCGGATGAAGCCGCCGACGATCGCGATGAGCGTCGGGCCGAGCCAGCCCCACAGCGCGTCGCTGGGCCGGAATCCGAGCAGGCGGGCACGCAGCTGCTCGGCCCGGGTCATGGCGGCCATCGTAGGCGGCGGTCACGCGCCGCCTGTCAGGATGACCGGCATGCCCCTCGTCCTCGCCGCGACCCCGATCGGGGACCCCACCGACGCCTCGCCCCGGTTGCGGGCGGAGCTCGCGACCGCGGACGTCGTCGCCGCGGAGGACACCCGGCGGTTGCGCCGCCTGTGCGCCGCGCTCGAGGTCGAACCGGCCGGCCGCGTCGTCAGCCACCACGAGCACAACGAGCGCGAGCGCGCCGAGGACCTGCTCGAGGCGATGCGCGGCGGCGCTCGGGTGCTCGTCGTCACCGACGCCGGGATGCCCTCGGTCTCCGATCCCGGCTACCGGCTCGTCCGTGCGGCCGTCGACGCGGACCTCCCGGTGACGTGCGTGCCGGGTCCGAGCGCGGTGCTCGCGGCGCTCGCCGTCTCCGGGCTGCCGGTCGACCGGTTCTGCTTCGAGGGGTTCGCCCCGCGAAAGCCGGGGGAGCGGGCCCGGGCGCTCGCCGAGCTCTCCGGAGAGCGGCGGACGATGGTCTTCTTCGAGGCGCCCCACCGCATCCACGACACGCTCGAGGCGATGGCCGATGCCTTCGGCGCCGACCGGCAGGCCGCCGTGTGCCGCGAGCTGACGAAGACCTACGAAGAGGTCCGGCGGGGCCCCCTGGCGGAGCTCGCCGAGTGGGCTGCGGAGGGGCTCAAGGGCGAGATCACGATCGTCGTCGGGGGCGCCCCGGCGGTCGCCGTGGACCTGCCCGCCGGGGTCGCCCGCGTGGCGGAACGGGTCGACCGCGGCGAGCGTCTCAAGGATGCGTGCGCCGCGGTCGCCGCCGAGACCGGGCTGTCGAGGAAGGCGCTCTACGACGCTCACCTCGCGGCCCGCTGAGCCGCCCGCCGACACCCGTCCGGCGCCGCCTGCCCGCCGTCCGTCGCACCCCGCGGTCGCAACGGGCCGGGCATGCGCAACCCTGAGCGCGAGGTGGGAGTAGTTTTGCCCCGTGGCTTCCTCGACCCTCACCGCTCCCAAGCGCACCACGGGTGGCCGCTCCTCCATCGGGCTGAAGTTCCTCATGGCGGCCAGCGGTCTGCTCTTCGTGCTCTACGTCCTGCTCCACATGTACGGCAACCTCAAGGTGCTCGCCGGGGAGGAGGCGTTCAACGACTACGCCCACCACCTGCGCACCCTCGGTGAGCCGATGCTCCCGTACTCGGGCTTCCTCTGGGCCTTCCGGCTGCTGCTGATCGTCGCGCTCGTCACCCACGTGTACGCGGCGCTGACGCTGTGGAGCCGGGCGCGCTCGGCCCGCACGACGCGCTACCAGGTGAAGAAGGCGGTGACGGCGTCGTTCGCCAGCCGGTGGATGCGCTGGGGCGGCGTCGCGCTCCTGCTCTTCATCATCTTCCACCTGCTGCACTTCACGCTGCTCAAGCCGGACCTGAGCGACCGCTTCACGGCCGAGGAGATCAAGGCCAGCCCGTACGACATGGTCGTCGGCAGCTTCGAGAACCCGCTCCTCGTCCTGCTCTACACGCTCGCGATGATCGCGCTCGGCCTGCACCTCATGCACGGCGTGTGGAGCGCGGCCCAGACCCTCGGCGCCACGGGCACGCCCGCCAAGGCCCGGCTGTGGCAGACGGTCGGCAAGATCATCGCGGCCGTCGTCGTCGTCGGGTTCCTCATCCCGCCCTTCGCCATCCTCCTCAACATCGTCGGAAAGTGAGCGAGCAGAAGATGCCCTCAGGCCAGAACCCCGCCGACTCGCAGCCGGACCCGGAGGAGACCGCCGCCAGCCCCGCCGAGGACACCGGCAGCCGCGTCGACGACCCCGCCCAGGCCCCGGCCGGCACCTCGCCCGGCGCCCGCGTCGCCACCGCGCAGCAGCGCTCGGACGCCGGCGACCGCGGCAACCTCGTCCACGGTCTCTACCGCGAGGGCGACCCCATCGCGGACACCAAGGCCCCGGACGGCCCGATCGAGACCCGGTGGGAGCGCCACAAGTTCGAGAACGCGCTGGTCAACCCGGCCAACCGCCGCAAGCTCAGCGTCATCATCGTCGGCACCGGGCTGGCCGGCGCGTCGGCGGGCGCGACGCTCGGCGAGGCCGGGTACCACGTGAAGTCGTTCTGCTACCAGGACAGCCCCCGCCGTGCGCACTCGATCGCCGCACAGGGTGGCATCAACGCCGCGAAGAACTACAAGGGCGACGGCGACTCGGTCTACCGGCTCTTCTACGACACGGTGAAGGGTGGCGACTACCGCTCGCGCGAGAGCAACGTCTACCGCCTCGCCGAGGTCAGCCGGAACATCATCGACCAGTGCGTCGCGCAGGGTGTCCCCTTCGCCCGTGAGTACGGTGGCCTGCTCGACAACCGCTCCTTCGGTGGCGTCCAGGTCTCCCGGACGTTCTACGCGCGCGGCCAGACGGGCCAGCAGCTGCTCATCGGTGCCTACCAGGCCCTCGAGCGGCAGATCGCGGCGGGCACGGTCGAGATGTACAGCCGCCACGAGATGCTCGAGCTCGTCGTCGTCGACGGCAAGGCCCGCGGGATCATCGCCCGCGACATGGTGACCGGCGAGATCGAGACCCACCTGGCGGACGTCGTCGTCCTCGCCTCCGGCGGTTACGGCAACGTCTTCTTCCTCTCGACGAACGCGATGGGCTGCAACGTCACCGCCGCGTGGCGCGCGCACCGCAAGGGTGCCTACTTCGGCAACCCGTGCTACACGCAGATCCACCCGACGTGCATCCCGCAGCACGGCGACAAGCAGAGCAAGCTCACGCTCATGTCCGAGTCGCTGCGCAACGACGGCCGGATCTGGGTGCCCAAGCGCGCCGAGGACTGCGACAAGGACCCGCGGGAGATCCCCGAGGCCGACCGCGACTACTACCTCGAGCGGATCTACCCCAGCTTCGGCAACCTCGTCCCGCGTGACATCGCCTCGCGGCAGGCGAAGAACATGTGCGACGAGGGTCGCGGCGTCGGCCCGGCGATCTCCGAGACCGGTCCCGACGGCCAGGAGCGCATGGTCCGCCGCGGCGTCTACCTCGACTTCGCCGACGCGATCGAGCGCCTGGGTCGGGACGCCGTCGAGGCGAAGTACGGCAACCTCTTCGACATGTACGCCCGGATCACGGGCGAGGACCCGTACTCGGTGCCGATGCGCATCTACCCGGCCGTCCACTACACGATGGGCGGCCTCTGGGTCGACTACGACCTCGAGTCGACGATCCCGGGCCTGTTCGTCGCCGGGGAGGCCAACTTCTCCGACCACGGCGCCAACCGACTGGGGGCCTCGGCGCTCATGCAGGGCCTCGCGGACGGCTACTTCGTCCTGCCGAACACGATCCGCGACTACCTCGCGCACGGGCCGTTCGAGCCCGTCACGCCGGAGCACCCGGCCGTGGTCGAGGCCCGGCAGAACGTCGAGACCCGGCTGCAGCACTTCCTCACGTGCAACGGCGAGCGCTCGGTGGACTCGATCCACAAGGAGCTCGGCGCGATCATGTGGGAGTACTGCGGCATGGAGCGCACCGAGGAGGGCCTCAAGCACGCGATCGAGCGCATCCGGGCCCTCAAGAACGAGTTCTGGACGAACTTGCGCGTCCTCGGCTCGGGCAACGGGCTCAACCAGAGCCTCGAGAAGGCCGGCCGCGTCGCCGACCTCATCGAGCTCGGCGAGCTCATGTGCATCGACGCCCTGCACCGCCGCGAGTCCTGCGGTGGTCACTTCCGCGCCGAGTCCCAGACCGAGGACGGCGAGGCGCTGCGCCACGACGACGAGTTCGCCTACGTCGCGGCCTGGGAGTTCACCGGCGGTGAGCGCCCGACCGACATGGGCGCGCCCGTCCTCCACAAGGAAGACCTCGTCTACGAGTTCGTCGAGATGAAGCAGCGGAGCTACAAGTGAGACTGACACTGAACATCTGGCGGCAGGCCGCCCCCGGCGTCGCCGGGAAGATGGAGACCTACCAGGTCGAGGACATCTCCGAGGACATGAGCTTCCTCGAGATGCTCGACGAGCTCAACGAGAACCTCATCGCGCAGGGGATCGAGCCGATCGCGTTCGACTCCGACTGCCGCGAGGGCATCTGCGGCACCTGCGGGATGATGATCTCCGGCATGGCGCACGGCCCCGAGGTCACGACGACCTGCCAGCTGCACATGCGCAGCTTCAAGGACGGCGAGACGATCACGGTCGAGCCGTGGCGGGCCGACGCCTTCCCGGTGATCAAGGACCTCGTCGTCGACCGGTCGGCCTTCGACCGGATCATCCAGGCCGGCGGGTACATCTCGGTCAACACGGGTGCGGCCCCGGACGCACACGCCACCCCGGTGCCGAAGCCGAACGCCGACCGCGCGTTCGACGCGGCCACGTGCATCGCCTGCGGTGCGTGCGTCGCGGCGTGCCCGAACGCGAGCGGCATGCTGTTCATGGGCGCGAAGATCACCCACCTCGGCGAGCTGCCCCAGGGGCAGGCCGAGCGGGACGCGCGCGTCGTCAACATGGTCGCCCAGCACGACGCCGAGGGCTTCGGCGGCTGCACGAACATCGGGGAGTGCGCCGCCTCGTGCCCCAAGGAGATCCCGCTCGACGTGATCTCCCAGCTCAACACCGACCTGCGGAAGGCCTCGGGCCGCCGCCGCTGACGGTGGACCTGACGGCGAGACGGTGGGGACGCGACGACTCGTAGGGGTCGTGGCCACGGTGATCGTGGCCACGACCCTGTCCGCGTGCGGCGGGGGCGGCCAGGCGCCGGTCACCCAGACCCAGACCCAGACCCCGGGCACGGGAGCCAGCGGCGACTCGGGGAAGAGCGTCGGATCACCGACGGTGACGCCCAACGGCGGCGGGACGGCCGACACCGGTGCCGCTGCCGGTGGGCGTTCCGCCGGTCCGGCTGGCCAGCCGCCGCGGTGGTGGCACGACACCGCGCTCGTCGCGCTCGATGCCGTCGAGACGATCACCGTCAAGGGCACCAGGCCCTTGGGCGACGGCGGGAAGGCCGACCAGGACAGGTTCACGGTGAGCGGGGAGTACCGGGGGTCGACCTTCCGGGTGACGTCGAGATCGCGCAAGCACGGGACGCTGGACATCGTGAAGATCAAGGGCACGGTGTGGCTCAAGGCCGACCAGCAGGCACTCGAGGAGCGTGAGCCGTTCGGGAGCAACCCGCCGGCCGGAGTCGTCGCGGGACGGTGGTTGAGGACCCCGGCGCGGGACGTCTCCGGCATCGTCACCCCGTACGTCCCGCGCGTCGTCGTCCGCGGACCGTTCAACACCGAGCCGCACCGACGGGAGTTCACGACCGCCGAGGTCGTGGTCCACGAGAAGACGCCGTCGGTCCTGCTGCGAACCCTGCTGCCCGGTGGTGGTCAGGGAGCCGCGATCCTCGACTCGAGCAACTTGCACCTCCGCGCGTTCGAGATCCCTGCGAGGGGACTGGCCCGCCAGAGGTATGACGTGAGCAGGTGGAACACCACGCTCCTGCCCGGGCCGCCACCGGGCAAGGCGGTCGTCATCGACAAGTTCGGCTGAGCAGCGCTCATCCGAGCCAGCCCGGCAGGCGCTCTGCGAGCAGAGCCCATCCGACGAAGGCCACGACGTCGATGAGGGTGTGGGCGATCACCAGGGGCAGCGCCCGCCCGGTGCGGGCGAACCATGCGGCGAAGACCACTCCCATGAGGACGTTCCCGACGAACGCGCCGAGGCCTTGGTACAGGTGGTAGGCGCCTCGGCCGAGAGCGGCGAGCGCGATCACCGTCCGCCACGACCAGCCGGCCTCGCGCCACCGTGTCGAGAGGTAGCCCACGCCGACGATCTCCTCGAGCGCGGCGTTCTGGGCGGCTGCCAGCACCAGGACGGGGATGGCCCACCAGACGTCGGGCAGGGCCGCCGGGGTGACGTGCGCGGTGATGCCGAGCGCCCGGCCGGCGGCGTATACCCCCAGCCCGGGTAGCCCGATGATCGCGGCGAGCCCGGCGCCGGCGGCGAGGTCCCGGCCGGGGCGGCGGCCGTCGATCCCCAGGCGTCGCGCTGCGCCAGCGCCGAGCAGGTGCAGCGCCAGGAGGACGGGCGCGAGCGCGAGGGCGATGCCCGTCAGCTGCACGAGGAGGTCGAGCCATGGTCGACCCGGCGCGTGCGAGGAGTTGAGCGTGGCATCGGCGGCAGCGATCCCGCCCGGCGCGGTCGCGGACCGGAGGAACGAGATCACCGACCAGATGGCGCTCGCCCCGATGGACACGAGGACGACGAGCCCGCTCTCGCGCAGGATCGTCCGTCGGCCCGGTGCCGGGTGCGCCGGGGGCGTGTCGGCGGTCATGCGGCCGACCCTAGGTGTACCCGGTCACCACGTTGGTCGCAGGCGGCTGATTGGGGGCTTGCCTCGGAGT
>ERZ501016.188-NODE-188-length-25605-cov-4.742153_pt1 | contig 25605 bp, 25 predicted proteins | sample MGYA00248889_ERZ501016 | MGnify/ENA primary metagenome ERZ501016 (study PRJEB25958, sample SAMN03398594) | human skin metagenome | study: EMG produced TPA metagenomics assembly of the Human Skin Microbiome Metagenome (human skin metagenome) data set. | reverse complement strand
ATCCGCATTGCGGATCGTGGAGAGCCGGTGGGCGATGGTGATCGTGGTCCGGCCCACGCTGAGCTGATCCAGCGCGTCCTGCAGCGCCCGCTCGGTCCGGTTGTCCAGCGCCGAGGTGGCCTCGTCGAGGACCAACACCCGCGGGTCGCGCAGGATGGTGCGCGCCACCGCGAGCCGCTGCTTCTCCCCGCCGGAGAAGCGGTGCCCGCGCGAGCCCACCACGGTGTCCAAGCCGTCCGGTAGTCCGGCGACCAGGTCGGCGATCTGGGCGGCGGCGAGCGCGCGCCATACCTCCGCCTCGGTGGCTTCGGGCCGGGCCAGCAGCAGGTTGGCGCGGATGCTGTCGTGGACCAAGTAGGTCTCCTGGCTGACCACGCCGACGATCGCGGCCAGATCCTCTTCGGCGATGGCGCGCAGGTCGATGCCGTCGATGCGCACCGCGCCGGTGGAGGGGTCGCGCAGCCGGGAGACCAGCGAGGCGAGAGTCGACTTGCCGGAGCCGGTGTCCCCGACCAGGGCCAGACTGCTGCCCGCGGGGATGACCAGGTCGATATCGCTCAGGACCGGGGCCTCGCCCTGGTCATAGGCGTAGGAGACCCCGCTCAGGCCCACCTCGCCGGCGACCCGTTGCGGGTCGATGGCGACCGGCGCGGCCGGGGCCGGCACATCGGTGACCAGGTCGAGATAGCCGAAGATCCGGCTGAAGAGGGCCATCGAGCTGACCCACTGCACACCGACGTTGAGCACCCCCATCACCGGCCGGAAGAGCCCGGCCTGCAGGGCGGTGAAGGCCACCAGGGTGCCGATGGTCATCCCGCCACTGGTCGCCGGGAAACCGGCGGCCAGATAGAGCAGACCCGGGATCGCGGCGAAGATGATCGACATCGTCGCCATCCGCCAGCGGCCGGCGAGCTCGGAGCGCAGTTCGAGTTCGACGAGCTCGCGCGAGGTCTCCTCGAAGCGGGCGCTCGCCGCCCGGCCGGCGCCCAGGGTCTTGGTCAAGAGCACCCCGCTGACCGACAGCCCCTCGTCCACCTGGACGTGCATATCCGCCAGCCGCCCCTGCAGCTGCGCGGTGATTTCCCTGCGCAGCAAGGCAACTCGCCGGGAGAGCCAGATCGCCGGCGGCAGCACCAGCAGGGAGAGCAGCGAGAGGCGCCAGCTCAGGGCGATCATCGCCGCGGCCGTGCCGACCGCGGTGGTGAGATTCGCGGCGATCGAGGTGGCGCTATTGGTGACCACGGACTGCATGCCGCCGATGTCCTGGATGATCCGGGACTGGACCTCCCCGCCGCGGGTGCGGGTGAAGAAGCCCAGCGATTGGCGCTGCAGGTGCGCGAAGACATCGCTGCGCAGGCGGTGCATGACCTGCTGACCCACCCGGGTCGATAACCAGGTCTGGATCACGCCGAGGATCGCGGTGACCACGGCGATGCCCAGCATGCCGCCCACGGCGAGCAAGAGAAGCCGGGTATCGCGGTGCGGCAGAGCGGTATCGATGATCTCGCGCAGCAGGAACGGCTGGGCCAGCGCGACCAGCGAGCTGACCACGATGATGCCCACGACCACGGCAATGGTGCCGCGGTGGGGACGGAAGAGATTGAGAATGCGGCGGGGTTCGACGGGCGAGAGCGCGAGTTGCGCTCGATCGCGCGGGTCGATCTTCTGGGGGCCCCGCTTGCCCCCGCCGGAGTACATGACGTCAGCCATGCGTGCTCCTTTCCTTCGGTATGTCGTGAGGTTCCCTCACTAAATACTGAAGTTACCTCACTATGTGGTCACCGCGCAAATCGTCGGTATGCTGTGCGCCATGCCGCCTCGTCCTGGCCCGGTCGACCCGGCCACCGGCAGCGCTGCCGGAGCCGCCAGCGACGGCCTCGACCTACTCCTCGCGCGGTGCCTGCGCACCCTGCGTCACGAATGGACGCCGCCGGCCGAGGGGGTCGATCTGGCCCCGCACCAAGGCCGCGCATTGCGCATCGTCGCCGAGTCCGGCCCACTACGGCTGCGCGACCTCGCCGACCGGCTGCGGATCGCCCCGCGCAGCGCCACCGAGGTGGCCGACGCCCTGGAACAACGCGGACTGGTCAGCCGGGCACCCGATCCCGACGACCGCCGCGCGGTGCGCCTCGCGGTGACCTCCGCCGGCCAGGAAGCCGCCGAGGCGGTGGCCGTGGCCCGGGCGGTCGGCGCGGATGCCTTTTTCGCGCGCCTGCCGGCCTCCGATCGCGTTGAACTGCACCGCATTCTGACGACTTTGCTGGAGGACGAGCGCCAATGAGCACCGCCGACTCGATCGCCGCGAGCCTGGACCTCGCCGGCCTCGACGATCTCTTCACCGCCGACGAACTCGCCGTGCGCGATAGCGTCCGCGCGCTCTGCCAGCGCCGCACCGACCCTATGTCGCCGACTGGTTCGAACGGGGGGAGGTGGACGACATACGTGGGCTGGCAACGGAACTCGGCGCGCACGGCCTGCTGGGGATGCACCTGGAGGGCTATGGCTGCGCGGGGATGTCCGCGGTCGACTATGGCCTGGCGTGCCTGGAGTTGGAGGCGAGCGACTCCGGCATCCGCTCGCTGGTCTCGGTGCAGGGCTCCCTGGCGATGTATGCGATCTGGCGGTTCGGCTCCGCTGAGCAGAAGCAGGAATGGCTGCCCCGGATGGCCGCCGGGGAGGCGATCGGCTGCTTCGGGCTGACCGAGCCGGACCACGGCTCCGACCCGGGCAACATGGCCACTCGCGCCCGGCGGGATGGCAGCGATTGGGTGCTCACGGGCCGCAAGATGTGGATCACCAATGGCTCGGTCGCGGAAGTCGCCGTGGTCTGGGCGCGCACCGATGACGGCATTCGTGGCTTCGTGGTGTCCACCGATACGCCCGGCTTCGCCGCACCCCGGATCGAGCACAAGCTTTCACTGCGGGCCTCGGTCACCAGCGAACTCGTGCTCGACGAGGTCCGGCTGCCGGCCGACGCCATCCTGCCGGAGGCCAAGGGGCTGGCTGGGCCGCTGTCCTGCCTGAGCGAGGCGCGCTTCGGGATCATCTGGGGGTCGCTGGGTGCGGCGCGCTCGGCGCTGTCCAGCGCCTTGGCGTACAGCAGGGAGCGGGAGCAGTTCGGTCGGCCGATCGGCGGCTTCCAGCTCACGCAGGCCAAGCTCACCGAGATGTATCTCGAATACACCAAAGGGATGCTGCTCGCCGTGCACTTGGGCCGACGCAAGGACGCCGGCACCATCACCGCGCAGCAGGTCAGCCTGGGCAAGCTCAACAATGTCCGGGCGGCCCTGGAGATCTGCCGCACCGCGCGAACCATCTTAGGCGCCAACGGCATTTCCCTGGAATATCCGGTCATCCGGCATATGAACAACCTCGAATCGGTGCTCACCTATGAGGGCACCACCGAGATGCACACCCTGGTCGTCGGCCAGGCACTGACGGGTCTGCCCGCTTTCCGCTGAATCTGGCGTCCGAGGCGGACGTCCGCAGATAGCCTGCCAGCGTCTCCCGTTCAGCTTTGGCCGCCGGCCGGCTCCACGCCGAACGCGCGTTGCCCCATTCCCAGGAGTTCACCTATGTCGCGACGACGCTCCCTCGTCCCCGCCCTACTCACCCTCCCATTAGCCGCCACGCTGGCGAGCGCCCCCGCGGCGCAGGCCCGCCCGCACGGCACCACCACCCGCAACGGTTTCCTGGTCGATATCCAGGCCGGGGAGACGTGGGCGCAGGCGTATGCCCGTCAATCCGCCCGCCTCGGACGCCCGGAGGTGATCCGCTACTACTACGGCACCGCGGCGTTGACCTGGCCGATCGGCGGTGGAGCCGCCGGGTCCGTTCCCTTTGTCGTGTCCTTCAAGCGCGACCCGGCGGCGGTCGCCGCCGGACATCATGACGCCGAGATCCGGGCCTTCCTGGCCAAGTTGCCACGAGACCGGGTCACCTATGTGGCCCTCAACCACGAGATGGACGCCAAGGTGGCGCACGGTGAGTATGCCCCGGAGACCGCCCGGGCCGGCTGGATCCGGTTCGCCACCCTGGTCGCCGAAGCCCGCAACCCGATGATCAAGAAGACCTTCATCCTCACCGGGTGGAAGTACCGGGAGCGACTTGCACCGCTGTGGCCGGGAAAGCCAATGTCGACCTGCTCGGGGTGGACATGTTCCAGTGGGAGAGTTGGCAAACACCCCGATCGCTCTTCGCGGAGGATCTGCAGATCGCCAAGGAATATGGCAAGCCGATCGCGGTCCCGGAGTTCGGGGTCTGGGCCGGCAGCGATGCCACCAAGGCAAGCTTCCTCAACTCCGTCGACCGCTACCTGCGGGGCAAGGTCGAGTTCGTCGCGTACTACGACGACGACATGTCCATGAAGGCCGATGACCACGGCTGGCGGATCAGCACGCTCCCCAAGTCCGCCGCGACCCGGCGCGCCGTCACCGCCCGCTGAGCCCCACCCGCACCCGGTATGCGGTGACCGCCCGGGGCGCCGAGCTGCCCGTGCCAGGGATTCAACAGGACGGCGGCCTGGACCGTTGTTAGCGTGCTTGAGTCCCCCTACTGCTGGCAGCCGTCTCGTGCGCCCGTGCGCCGACGGCTCTTCGGCATCCCTTCCCCTAGGAGCTCTCGTATGTCGCGACGACGTTTCCTTGTCCCTGGTCTGCTTACCCTCCCCTTGGCCGCCGCCCTGGCGGCTGCCCCGGTGGCGCAGGCCGGCTCGCAACTCACCACGACCCGGAATGGGTATGCGGTCGACATCCGCCCCGGTGAGACGTGGACCCAGGCGCATGCCCGGCAATCCACCGTGCTCGGGCGCCCCGAGGTAGTGCGTTTCTATTACGGCAGCGCCGCGCTCAGCTGGCCGGCGGGTGGCGGTTTCGCCGGGAGCACGCCTCTGGTCGTCTCCTTCAACCGCGACCCGGCCGCGGTCGCCGCCGGCCGGTATGACGCGGAGATTCGCACCTTCCTGGGCAAACTTCCCCGGGACCGGGCCACCTATGTGGCGCTCAACCACGAGATGGACGCCAAGATCGTGCACGGCGCCTATAGCGCGGCGACCGCCCGATCGGCGTGGATCCGGTTCGCCACCCTGGCGAACCAGACCGGCAACCCGATGATCAAGAAGACCCTCATCCTCACCGGATGGAAATACCGGGAACGCCTCGCCCCGCTGTGGCCGGGTGGGGCCTATGTGGATGTGCTCGGGGTCGACATCTTCCAGTGGGAGAGCTGGCAGACACCGCAGTCGCTCTTCGATGAAGACCTACGGATCGCCGCGGAATACGGCAAGCCGATCGCCGTGCCCGAGTTCGGGGTCTGGACCGGCAGCGACGCCACCAAGGCGAACTTCATCAATTCGGTCGATCTCTACCTGCGCGGCAAGGTCGAGTTCATCTCGTACTACGAGGACGATATGTCGATGAACGCCGGCGACCACGACTGGCGGATCAGCCCACTGCCTGCCTCCGCCGCCGCCTGGCGCACGGCCACGGCGCGGTAACGGAGGGGGGGCCCCGGGTACCGACGAGCCGAATACCCGGGGCCCCGCTGCGCGCGGTCGGGCCGGGCTCAGCAGAGGGTGACGTTGACGGCCAGCCCGCCGCGCGAGGTCTCCTTGTATTTGCTCTTCATGTCCTTGCCGGTCTGCCGCATAGTCTCGATGGCCTGATCGAGACGGACGCAATGGCTGCCGTCCCCGTGCAAGGCCAGCCGCGCCGCATTGATCGCCTTTACCGAGGCAATGGCATTGCGCTCGATGCAGGGCACCTGCACCAGGCCACCGACGGGATCGCAGGTGAGACCGAGGTTGTGCTCGATCCCGATCTCCGCGGCATTCTCCACCTGAGCGGGGGTGCCGCCGAGGACGGCGCACAGTGCCCCGGCGGCCATCGAGCACGCCGAGCCGACCTCACCCTGGCAGCCGACCTCGGCGCCGGAGATCGACGCACGTTCCTTGAAGAGGATGCCGATCGCGGCAGCGGTGACCAAGAAGGTGATGACCGAGTCCTCGTCGGCGCCGGGCACGAACCGGGTGTAGTAGTGCAGCACCGCCGGGACGATGCCGGCCGCGCCATTCGTCGGTGCGGTGACCACTCGGCCACCCGAGGCGTTCTCCTCATTGACGGCGAGCGCGTAGAGGTTGACCCATTCCATCGCCCACAGGGGGTCGTCCATGTCCCCTTTCTCGGCGCGGGTGCGCGCTTCCTGCTCCTGCAGCCGCAGCCGCAGCTCCGGGGCGCGTCGGCGCACGCGCAGCTGCCCGGGCAGGAACTTCTCTTCGCGGGTGCACCCCTTTTCCACGCACTCCTGCATCACTGCCCAGATCTGCAGGAGTCGCTCCCGGGTCTCCGCCTCCGGGCGGAAGGCCCGCTCGTTGGCGAGCACCACATCGGCGATCGAGCCGCCGATTTGCCGACAGCGCCGGAGCAATTCCTCGGCGCTACCGAATGGGTAGGGCACCTGCGGACCACCCGCACCCAGGACCGGCTCCTCCTGCGCGGAGATGACGAATCCGCCACCGACGGAATAGAACTCCTCGGCGGCAAGCTCCTGCCCCGCGGCATCGAGCGCCTGGAAGCGCAGGCCGTTGGGATGCTGCGGCAGGCTCTGCCGATGGAACTCCAGGTCCGTATGCGGGTCGAAGGCGATCTCGTGACTGCCATCCAGGCGCAGCCGGTGCTCCTCCCCGATCCGCTCGTATTCGGCGAACGACCCGTCGATGTCGACGGTCTCCGGGTCCGCACCCGTCAGCCCCAGCACCACCGCGCGGTCGGTGCCATGCCCCACCCCGGTGGCGGCCAGGGAGCCGTAGAGGTGCACTCGCAGGCCGGCCACCCGCTCCAGCACCCCGCGCTCGCGCAGACCGCGCGCGAAGCGGGCGCCGGCCACCATCGGGCCCATCGTGTGCGAGGACGACGGGCCAATCCCGATCGAGTACAGGTCGAGGACTGACAGGGTCATGAACGAAACTCAACCATCCCGTCGAGCAACCAGCGAGCAATGTGCACTGCGAATGATGAGCGCGGGAGCACGCGCCATACCTCGTCGTCAATGCGCCAGAGGATGACGCCCACCGAGCCGAGCAGGGTCAGCGCCGCCGTCCCGGTGGGGAAGGCGACCGGGTCCAGATCCAGCCGGCAGGATTTGTCGAGGACGTCTTGGGCCCGGGGACCCGCCAGTTCCAGGGTAGTGCGATTGGCCGAGAGGTCGACCACCTGGCCCGGATGCTCGCCCAGCGCCGCGGCCAGTTCCGCGGTCAGCGCGGCCGGGTCGGGCCCGCCGTCGGCCTCGTCGGGCGCCATGAGCAGGAACTCATCGGGGCCGAGCCACAGGACGGCATACCCATCGCGCACCTGGGTGACCTCGCGCGTCGACTGGGGCAACGACCCCTGCAGCGCCTCGGTGAGCGCCGCCGCGGCGGGAACCGATCGCCTGGTGAAGGCCTGCCGCGTCGCCGCGGATGAACTCACGACCAGTGCCGATCGGCTCGTCAATCACGCTCGGCGACGAGATCGTTGCCGTCGGCCACAACCACCGCGTCCAGCACGGTGATTCGACCGCCCCGACGCGCTACGGGCGGCGGGGCGAACCACGGCATACGGGCGGATGACGATCTATACGACGCTGGCTCCATGCGCCATGTGCGCGGGCGCGATCGAGCAATTTGGGATCCCGCACGTCGTGGTCGGTGAGAACATCAGCTTCCCCGGCGAGCTGGACTGGCTCGCGTCCCGAGGCGTCCAGGTGACCCTCGTGTACGACGCCCGGTGCAAGCAGTTGATGGCCGATTTCATGCGGGTGCATCCCGGGGTCTGGGCCGAGGACATCGGCGAGGGCGAGTAGTCCGGACACCACGAAGGCCGGCCAGCACCCTCGGGTGCGGCCGGCCTTCGGCAGGTATGGCGTCGGTTACTGCTGCGCCGGTCCGTTCTGCGGGGTGGTCGGCAACTGCCCCGGCTGCGGGGTCGGGTTGGTGATCTGCTGCGTCGAATCCTGCGGCTGGCCGTAGCCGCTCGGCGGCGGGATCTGGTAGTTGCTCTGGCCGAAGTCGACCTTCACGGTCTCGCGCTCGATGCCCTCGACCTCGAAGTACTCGGCACGCTTGACGTTGAACATCCCGGCGACGATATTGCTCGGCACCGACTCGACCTTGGTGTTGAGGTCGCGCACATTCGCGTTGTAGTAGCGGCGAGCGGAGGCGATCCGGTCCTCGGTGGAGGTGAGCTCGTTCTGCAGCGCGGAGAAGTTCTGGTTGGCCTTGAGGTCCGGGTAGGCCTCGGCGACCGCGATCAACCGGCCGAGCGCGGAGCTCAGCTGACCCTCGGACTCCGCCTGCTGGGCCGGCGACTGGCCGCCGGCCATGGCCGCGCTGCGGGCCTTCATGACGTCCTCGAGCGTTCCGCGCTCGTGAGCGGCATACCCCTTGACGGTCTCGACGAGGTTGCCGATCAGGTCATGGCGCCGCTTGAGCTCGACATCGATCTGGCGCCAGGACTCCTGGACCAGATTGCGCTGCTTGATCAGGCCGTTGTAGACCCCGACCGCGAACAGTGCCAGGAGCACGATCAGGCCGAGGATGATGAACAACGCAATCATCGAATGTCCCCTCCGGTATGTCGTGCGGCCGCCGCGAGCGCGCCGGTCGCCGTATCGCTGCCGATCCTAACGGCCAGTTGGGCCATCAGCCCGGGATCTGCGCTCAGGCCAGCCCGAGATCGGTCAACGAGAAGGCGTGGCGGTACTCCATACCGGCCTCGGCGAACCGCTGCGCCGCACCGGTGGCGCGGTCGGCGATCGTGGCGATGGCCACGATCTCGGCGCCCGCCTCCTTGGCCGCTTGCGCGGCTTCCAGAGGCGAGGCGCCGGTCGTGGAGGTGTCTTCGACGATGAGCACCCGCCGGCCCGCGATCGCGGGTCCCTCGATGCGCTGCTGCAGCCCGTGCGCCTTGCCGGACTTGCGGACCACGAAGGCATCCAGGCGCTCGCCGTCCTGGGCCGCGGCATGCAGCATGGCGGTGGCCACCGGGTCGGCCCCGAGGGTCAGCCCGCCGACGGCATCGAACCGCAGATCCGCGACCAGGTCGCGCATCACCCGCCCGACCAGGGGCGCGGCCTGGCCGTCCAGGGTGATCCGGCGCAGGTCGACGTAATAGTCGGCCTCCCGCCCCGAGGACAGGGTCACCCGGCCATGGACGATCGCCTTGTCCCGGATGATCTCCAGCAGGGCGGCGCGGTCGGCAGCGATATCCGTCATACGGGCCAGCCTAAGAGGCCCCGCTCACTCAGCCGAGGTAGATCTCGGCGGAGTGGGCCGGGATGGTGACCGTGCCGGAGGTGCGGGCACCGTCGACGGTGCGCAGGCCCGACTCCAGGCGCAGGCCGGAGGCGGACTTGCCGACGTTGACGACGACCTTGCCATTGGTGAAATTGCGGGCATAGACGCCCGAGCTCACCTTGGTGTAGCTACCCGTGGGGGTGCCGATGTTGATCTGGTTGTACGGGTGATCGCCCCACGAGGCGCCGGGGTTCTTGTCGCGCAGGAAGCAGAAGTAGCTATTGCCATTGCTGCCCATGAGGAAGGTGGCCAGGGCGTACTTGTGCCAGGCGTTCTTCTGCGCCTCGCTGGCCGAGGTCCACAGCTTGGTCATCGACAGGATGCGGCTGCCCTTGTTCTGGACGTCGATCATCATGTCGACGTCCTTCTTCCACGTCTCCTCGTTGTAGTACGCGCCGACGGGGGCGTGCGCCTCGCGGACGAAGAGCTCCGGCTCCATACCGTCATTGCCCGGGACCAGGCCCTTGGAGGACATGTCGGAGGAGTAGTAACGCCGGCCGTTGCCCAGGCCATTGCCCATCACGGTCTTGCCGGTGGCGCGCTTAGCGGCGACGGTGATGTCGTCGGCCCAGTCGATCCACTGCTTGTGGGTCCAGGTCTGGCCGTTGGTCACCGGCATCGAGGACAGGTAGTTGCCCATCAGCGGACCGGAACCGAGGACGTCGAGGAAGCAGCCGTCGTACTTGCTGACATTGATCAGCTCGACGCAGCTGCGACCGACCTCGTTGGCCCAGGCCGGGCTAGAGATGTTCATCAGAAATGTCGTGGGCCACTTGCGCGCGTAGATGCGCTGGCCGCTCTTGTTGTGCGCATAGAGGCTGTCGGCGAAGCCGCTGCCGCCGAAGGTGGCATTGCGATAGGCCAGCACCTTGAGGCTGGGGTTGGCCGACTTCATGGCCGCGATGTCCTTGGTGAACTTGCCACGCATCGCGACGATCACGGTCATCCGGCGGGCATATGCCTGCGCGTCGGAGGTGGAGAAGGTTTTCTTGCCGGCCATCCATTCGGCCGACCACAGCTTGAGGAAGTTGCCGGACGTGGCCGAGCTCGCGGCGGGGGCAGCCTCGGGCAGGGCGCTGGCGCCGGGGAGGGAGGTGGCCAGCAGGGCGGTCGTGGCGGCGCCGGCAGCGACCGCGAGGACGGCACGACGGGGCCCACGGGGGGATTGAGACATGGGGTTGGCTCCAGGGATCGGGGACAGAATTTGCCTGGTGCCGACCGATGCTACTGGCCTGGTCGGTGCCGGCGAACCAGTCGCGGACGTCGAGCAAGTGACCGGGGAGCGACGCGCAGGAGTCCAACAACGGCCTTATAGCGCGCATCCGGGACCGACACAATCCGCCCGCGGCCGCCATCGCGCAACGCCTGCCGGACGAGCTTCTCCACAGGTATCCAAGCGATTTCGGGCACTGCGGTCATCGTCATCCCGGCCCGCTGATGGAACTCGGTGCGGACAAATCCGGGGCATACCGCGGTCGCGCTGACCCCGGTTCCGGCGAGGTCCGCGGCCAGCGATTCTGTGAGCACCGTCACATACGATTTGGCGGCTGCATAGCTGCCGCTGGCCAGGAAACCGGCCACCGAGGACACATTGAGAATGCGGCCCCAACCCCGCCCGACCATCGCCTGGGCGGCGGTATGCGTGAGCACCAGCACCGCGCGGCAGAGCACATCGAAGTGCGCTTCCTCGTCCGCCAGGTCGGTGGCCAGGAAGGTCTCCTTGACGGCGAAGCCGGCGTTGTTGACCAGGATGTCGACGGGGCGCCCAGCATCGCCCACGCGGTCGGCCACGGCCTGCAATTGCGCGCGGTCGGCCAGATCGGCGACCAGGACTTCGGTGCCCACCCCGTATGCCGTCGCCAACTCCCCCGCGACCCGCTCCAACCGCTCGCGATCGCGCGCCACGAGCACCAGGTCGGTATGCCGGGCCGCCAGTTGCCGGGCGAACTCCAGGCCGATGCCGGAGGTGGCCCCGGTGATCAACGCGGTCGTCATAGCCGAAGCGTAGGGGCCAGGCCCCCCGGGCTCGCATAGTGTTCCGCGGGTGCGCATCGCGACGTGGAATGTGAACTCCATACGGTCTCGGGTCGAGCGGGTGATCCCGTGGCTGGAGCGCAATCAGGTCGATGTCCTGGCGCTCCAGGAGACCAAGACCCGCGAGGACCAGTTCCCGTTCTTCCGGTTTGAAGACCTCGGGTATGTCGTCGCCCACCACGGCCTCAACCAATGGAATGGGGTGGCGATCGCCTCGCGAGTCGGACTCACCGACGTCAGCCCGGGCTTCCCCGATGCGCCCGCGTGGAATGACGTGGTGGAGGCGCGCACGCTCTCGGCGACCTGTGCCGGGATGCGGATCACCTCGGTCTATGTGCCCAATGGCCGCAATATCGCCGACCCGCATATGGACTACAAGATCGACTGGCTGGGGCGGTTGCGCGATGCCGCGGCCGGTTGGGCGCAGGCGGGGCCGAGCGTGCTGATGGGTGACTGGAATATCGCGCCGCAGGACGAGGACGTGTGGTCGATGGCGTTCTATGCCGACAAATCGCACGTCTCCCCGCGCGAGCGCGCCGCATTCCAGGCCGTGCTCGACGCCGGCTATGTGGACGTGGTCCGCCCGCTGCATCCGGGGCCCAAGGTCTACACCTATTGGGACTACCAGCAGTTGCGCTTCCAGAAGGGGCGCGGGATGCGGATCGACTTCGTGCTCACCTCCGCCGATCTCGCGGCCCGGGTCAGCGGCGCACTGATCGACCGGGAGGAGCGCAAGGGCAAGGGGGCCTCCGATCACGCTCCGGTGATCGTCGACCTCGCCGACGAGATCGGCTGACGGCGATCGATGAGCGACAACGTCGCCCCGGCAGCGGTCTCGCTCATCGATCGCCCACCGCATCCGGCGTCAGCTGGAGGTTGAACTCTGGCCGGGCGGGGCCCCACCACCCGGGCCTTCCCCGCCGCCGGGGGCGGCGCCGCCCGTGGGCTCGGTGCTGGTGTCGACAGCCGCGGTGAGCGCGATGGAGTACCCCTTGCTCACGTCCCCGGACATCGTCGCCAACTGGCTGGCAGCCGAGTCATCTCCGAAGACGTTGTCGGACGACAAAGACAGTTGAGACAGATTGGTCACCGACTGCTCATATCCCGTCGTCGCATAGACGGCCTCCGCCTGCGCCTGGGGGATGGCGATCTGGGAAGTGGCGATGGCGTTGCTCGAGTCGGTGATGCTCGCCTGGTCGGGATAGACCTCGAAGTGGATGTGCGGCCACCGGCCCGAGTAGCAAGCTGGAAAGATCGAGGTGAAGGAGGCCTTCCCGTCGGCGTCGGCGATCTGCACACCGCGCAGGTAGTTTTCGTTCTCGATGCCCGAGGAGTAGAGCGAGTAATTGCCGTCGCGGTTGCAATGCCAGACGTAGACGGCCACCCCGGCGAATGGGGCGTTGTCATTGGCCATGTCGAGAATGGTCAGCTCAATGGTTGCGGGCACCCCCTCGGCCGTGGTCGTGGAATCCCCGAAGCTGCTGCGGATGTCCTGGCGGACCACGCCGTCCTCGGTCAAGACGTTGGCCCCATTGGAGCCGTCCCCGGGATATGGCCCGGCGGTCTCGTCGGGAATCTCGGTCAGGTCGCCCGAACTGTTCGAGCTGGAGGCCGAACTCGTACCGCCCGTGCTGGAGGCGGACGTTGAGGTGGCGGAGTTGACGCTCGTCGAATCGCTGCTGCAGGCGGCGAGGACCGCGACGCCTGCCCCGGCACCGAGGAAACGCAGCATCCGGCGGCGGTTCATGGTCTCCAGATCGAATGCCAGACCCTGGTCGAAGACCTCTTCCTCCGGGTGCGGGAGCATCCGGCCCTCATAACGTGGCGGCTGCTGGGATGTTGTGTCGCTCATAGCTTCTGTGTTCCTCTCCTGGGTGGGCCATTCCTACCCTGCCCACCCTGCCTGTGCAGAAGCTGTGCCATGGCTGTGCCATATCCGCGCGTCTGAGGCCCAGTCGCCGGTCGACCCATCCATGGGGCTTGACCCGCCCGCAGTGGGCGTGCGAACCCGGGACCGTCAGGACGACCGAACCGGCCGGCGCAGCCCCGACCGACGCTGCCGGCTGGACGGGGATGCGCCGAGCCGAGTGGCGCAGGCGGCACCCACCGCGGCGGCCCCGGCGGCGCCCCAGAACACCCAATGCAGCTGGGCGATCGCGGCACCCTTGAGCGCGGCCGGGTTGGTGGGATCGGCCAGGCCGGCGACGATCGCGAAGTAGCGGTGCAGCCCGATCGCGGTCAGCAGGGCCAGACCGAGCACCATGCCGATCATTCGGGCCACTACCACCAGCGCGCTGGCCGCCCCATGCGCGCCGGGGCTCACCGGCCGTAGCGCCGCATTGGTGACCGGCGCCAAGGTGAGCCCAATGCCGAACCCCGTGAGCGCCAGGATCACCCAGGACGCGGGGCTCCCCAGAGCACCCTCGCCCCAACTGGTCATCAGCGCCAATCCGGTTGCGGCACAGGCCATTCCCAGTGCCGCGACCGGGCCTTCGCCGGCATGCCGCAGCGCCCACCCCCCGACGAGCGCGCCGACCGGCACCGCGAGCAGGAAGCGCAACAAGACGAAGGCCGCCTCGGCCTCGTCGCTGGTGTGCACCAGGCGGGCCAGCAGCGGGATGTTGACCACGACCGCGACCAGGGCGACTCCGACGCAGAAGGAGACGCCCAGTGCCCAGGCGGTCCGGCCACGCAGCACGCCGTGCGGGATCACCGGATCATTGCTGCGGCGGTGCAGGACGCCATACCCCAGGGTGCACACGACGGCCAGCGGCAACAGCAAATATCCCCAGGGCCCGACCACCTGGGTCTCCGGCTGCGCCGAGGCGAAGGTGAGGATGACGCAACCCAACGCCATACCGATCAGGACGGCGCCGCCAGCGTCCGCCCGCCGAAGTACCGCCCGATGCCGGGTCAGCGTGAGCCCCAGCGCCACGACGAGCAAGCCCAGCGCGGCCACGCCGATGGGGGTGGTGATCCGCGACTGCAGTTCCCCGAAGGGGACGAAGGGAACCCCGAGCCGCACCCCCGAGGTCAACCGCTCGGGTGCGGCCAGCGCCAGCGCGAGCAGGGCGAGCCCGAGCACCCACAACCCGAGCAGCCACAGCCCGGCACCCCACACGGCCCCGTCGGCGCGTCCGCCGCCGCTTCCGGTATGCCGCCCACCCCCGGTATGCGCGTCACCTCGCCCCACCCCGACCAGGGCGGCGGCGAGCACCACCCCGGCAATGGCGTTGAGCCAGAAGATCATTCGCCAGTCGGCGACCGCGAGGATCGCCGCGCCCAGGACGGGGCCGACGACCGAGCCGAGTTCCTGCACGGCACCGACCAGGCCCAACGGCATACCGCGGCGCTCGGGCGGCCAGAGCGCGGCGACCAAGGCGAGCGTGGCCGGGACCAGACCACCACCGCCCGCACCCTGCACGACGCGACCGGCGACCAGCACCGGGAGTTCCGTGGCCAGTGCGGTGATCCCCGAGCCCACGACGAAGACGGCCAGGCAGCCCAGCAATACGCGCTGGGTGTCCAGCAGGTCGGCGAGCCGGCCGATCAGGGGCAGGACCGCGACATACCCGAGCAGGAAGCCGCTGACGATGGGGGTGGCGCGCTGCAGCGATTCGATGCCCACGCCGACGCCCTGCATCATCTCGGTCAAGGCCAGGACGACGACATAGGTGTCGGCGGCGGCCAACGCCACCGCGATCGAGGCCAGCGCGAGGACTCCCCGCGCGCGGCTACTCGGGGGCGGTGATGTCAACGGTCTTGCCGTAGTCGGTCAGCGTGATCGAGTACGTCGTGTCCCCGTTGTTATAGAAGGGGCCGGTCAACTTGGCGGTGCGCAGTTGGTGGGTGTCCTTCGCGATTCCGAACTCGGCGGCGTAGGAGGCGTCCTCCGGCCCGAGCCGCAGCAGCGAGCGCACCACCGATCCGGGCACGGTGCCGGTGTATGAGGTGAGCACCTCCTTGCCGTACCGCTTCTCGCTGCCGCCGGCGGGGTTCTGCACCGAGGACAGCATCGAGGACAGGCCGGTGCCGGGGGCAAAGAAGCTGGACGGATTGGGGGCGCCCAGGCTCGCGACGTCGACCTTGCGCAACCCGGCGCCGAAGAGGTTCAGCCACGTCTCGGGCCCGATGGCCACTACCTTGCTGGAGACCGGGGCCCCGGCGACCACGGCCGTGACCTCGCCGGAGAACTTCGGGGTCGTGGCATCGATCAGCCCGGTGCCTTTGGCCGCGGAGACCCCGCTGTTGCCGCTGGGGATGGGCTGGGCCGAGGACAGATCCAGGGTGACGGCCTTGGCCGCCTCGAGAGTCGTCTTGGCTTGTGCGAGAGCGCTGGCCGGGTCCTGTGTGGTGGACTTCTCCGAGCAGGCGGTGACACTCAGCGGGAGAGCCGCCACGGCGGCGAGCAGGGCACGGCGGCGCATGCCTGGAGCCTACCGGCCCGAACTGACGGCCCTCAGCGTCGGCGCGGGGTGAGCAGAGCCAGCGCATCGGCCAGCCGCTGAGCCCGCCGCAGTACCGGCGCGGGCGCCTCTCCCGCAGTTTCCAGCACGGCCGAGACCCGCGCGCTCACTCCCGGCCGATCCGCCCGGGCCGGGCGCTGATCGCGCAGGTCGGGCACGGTGGTCAGGCGCCGTGCTTCGGCGGCGAGCAATCCGCATACGTCGGCAATCTGCGGCGGCAGCGGCCGGGGCGCGGCAAGGATCGCCTGGAGCAGCGAGCGGCCGGTGGCGGCGCAGACGACCAGGACGGCGATGCGGTGACGGCGGCCCGCGTGGTCGGCGTCGAAGAGCCGCGGCCGGATGAGCGAGTCATGGGTGGCGGCAAGCTGGCGGGCGGCTTCGTCGAGTTCGACGATCTCGCGATAGGCGGTGGCCGCCTCCGGCCCGGCATCCGGCGTGCCCGCGAGGGCGCCCGCGTGGTCGAGCAGGGCGGCCAAGGCATCCAGCACCCGGCGCCGCGCAGTGCGCAACGTCTCGCCGGCCGGAGCAGGCAGCACGGCATAGGCGACCAGGATCCCGGCGACCGCGCCGATGGCGGTCTCGCCCAGGCGCAACCACAGCACCTGGTCTTCGGCGGGCTGACTGAGTTGGTAGAGCTGGCCCAGCACCACGGTGAGGAAGCAGATCATCCAGGTCACCGAGAGCGCCATGACATAGAAGGAGAGGAAGACGCCGACGCCCATGACAACCAGGGCGAGCGCCGGCCGTCCGGTGGTCAGGTGCGCGATGAGCAGGGAGATCCCGAGCCCGAGCAGGGTGCCAATCGTGCGTTCCACGGCCTTGCGCGTGGTCTCCGCGGTCGTCGAAGCACCGGTGAAGACGATGTATGCGGCCAGCGCCGCCCAGTACGACCGAGTCGAGGAGACCAGCCCGCCCGCCATCATGGCCAGCCCCACGGCGCAGGCTGCCTGGATCGCCTGGCGGGTGCTGAACTTCAGCCGCCCCGCCGACCACCAGTGGGCGGTGTCCGTGGTTACCGCGGCCCCGGCCAGATCCTGGGAGCCCGGCAGTTCCCCACCGAAGAGGGTGACCACCGGCTCGTATGCCGGACCCTCCCCCGGCCCCTCGGTGCCCACCTTGGACTTGGTGTCGGCGTCCGGGTCGGTGCCAGGACCCGGGTCCGCTCCCGCGCGGCGGGCGCGCTCCAGCAGGCGTCCGGAGGTCCAGTCCTCGATCCGGGTCAGCAGGAGTTCGGCGCCGATGACCAGGCGCCGCGCGGGCCGGTGCTGCCAGTGGGCCGGCTCGCGCAGCGCCGCCAGGGCGGCCCGCGCCTGGTCGTGATTGCCCCAGCCGAGTTCGCGCAGGGCCCGGCGCATCACCCGGACTGTATGCCGTTCCTGCAGCGCCCGGTCGGTGGGCCGGGGCCGGCGGCCACCGTGGCGCAGGGTCAGGCCGGATCGCATCCCCCAGCGCCGCGTGGCGCCCGCCTTCGGGGGGCGGCCGACGTGGTCCAACACGGCACCGGCGACCTCGTCGACCCCGATCTCCACGTCGATGATCCAGCGGCGCAGGGCGATCGCGGAGACGCCCTCGGGCAGGGCCCGGGCATCGGCCAGTTGGCCGTCGAAGAGCAGGGCCACCTCATTGGTCTTGATGACCTGATCGCGCAGCCGGGCCCGTCGCGCCAGGCTCTGCGGGCGATCCAGGACATCCAGGCAACTGCTCACCACGCTGCGGGCTTGGGCGCGCAGCGCCTGCACAGTTCGCCGCAGCGTGGCTTCTGGGTCGGCATGCAGGACGGTGAGCAACAGCAGCGTGGTCCACCCGGTCCCGATCAGCACCGCGACGATGACCCCGGGCAAGTCCCCAAGTGGTGGCCGCAGGAAGATCCCGAGGAAATGTGCCTGCCAGAGGACGAATCCGGCGGTCGACCAGCGCGCCCCGAAGCGTCGCATCCAGACCGCGACATACGTGAGCAGCACCAAGACGAAGGTGACCAGCACGGGTGGGTGGTTGACCAGGACGGCGCTGACCACCCCTAGGACGGCGGCGGCGCCGCATACCGCCGCGGTCAGCGCGATCGTGCGGCGTCGGGTTTCTCGCAGGCTGGTGGCGAGGTTGAGCGCGACCATCCCGCCTGCGGTCATGTGGATGAAAGTGACCCGGGCCGGGAGATCGGCGAGTTGCCCAATCAGCCACAGCAGCAGCGCGGCGGACGCCGGCGCGACGACTGCCCGCAGGCCGTGGCGCAGCCGCCCCAGCCCGGGGTCGGAGGCGATGAACCGGTCGTAGGCGTCGCGGCGGGCCTCGCGTGTGGAGTCCCGCCCGCGGGCCACCGTCCGTACTGCCCGAGAACGCCGTTCGCTCACCCCGGCAGGCTCCCCGTATCGACCTCGATCCGCGCCGTGACGAAGGCGCCCGGGCCGGCCACCACATCGGCTGTGGTGGACAGCACGTCATACCGGCTCAGGGCGAGTAGTTCGCCGCCGGCCACCCGCACCCCCAGCGCGTCCTCGAGCGCGATGACGAGAAGCCGGGCACCATCGGCGGCGACGGGAAGCGCGTAAGTTTCCTCGTGAACGGTGACCCGAGCCTGGGCGCGTCCGCGTCGGGTCATCACATTGAGATCCCGGGTTGGCCCTGCGGTCAGCTCGCAGTTGACCTGGTCCTCACCGGCGAAGGCGAAGGGTTCGCGCAGGACGAGCCGCTGCTGCGTGCCGGCCACGTGCAGCACCATGCCTTCGCCCTCGATCAGCATGATCACCCGGTCGATACCCGGGTATGCCGAGAAGGGGCCCGCCGTCGCGACCTCGGCGATGCTAAGGCGCCAGTCGAAATCGCTTGCCCCGGCGGGCGAACTGAGCAATTCGGTGGTCAGTCCGCCACCGTTCTTCCACGGCGTCGGGCGCTGATCACGCCACCGGATAAGCGAGGTCTGGGGCGGCATGGGCTTGTCCGTGGTCATGGTCCATTGTCGGGGGTGGCACCCGCTCGACACCCCTGCGCGCGCACCCAATCCAGCGCCGCGCGCAGGTTGTCCTGGGCACTGTCCTGCACGGGCAGGGTGATTCCCCATTCGTCGTCGCCGAGTGGCTCCAGGTCCGCAAATTGCGAGTCGAGCAGGGCAGGCGGCATGAAGTGTCCGGATCGCCCGCGCAGCCGCTCGCCGATCACCTCCTCGGGGCCGGCGAGATGGATGACAGCCACGCCACCGGGCACCCGGCGCAGCCGATCCCGGTATGCCCGTTTCAGCGCCGAACAACTCACTACGGTCGGACTAGCGCTCGCGCTCATCCAGTCAGCGAGGGCAGCCAGCCACGGCTCCCGGTCGGTATCGGTAAGCGGCTGGCCGGCGGCCATCTTGTCGACATTCGCTTGGGGGTGGAAGTCATCCGCCTCGCCGTATGGCCGTGCCAACGCCCGCGCCAGGTCCGCACCCAGCGTCGACTTGCCCGACCCCGACACCCCCATGACCACTACATGCCGGGGAATGGTCATGATGCGCCTCTTTCGCGATCAGGCGACGGCGTGGAAGGTGAGCTTGAGGCCGAGGGCTTCCGAGACCTTCAACACGGTGGACCAGGTGGGATTCCCTTGGTCGGACAGGGCCTTGTAGAGCCCGTCACGGCTCATGCCGACCCGGCGTGCCAATTCACTCATGTTCCCGGATCGCGCGATGACACCCAGGGCTCGAGGGACCGCGGTCGGGTCGTCAGCGGACTCTTCGAGGGCAAGTTGCAGGTAGCCGGCGACGTCGTCGATGTCGCCGAGGTAATCAGCCGGGTCGAAGCGGCGGTATTGCTCAGTGGTCATGGCGCTCCTCCGTCAAGTGCCAGTCAGCTGCGAGCTGATGGGCTCTGGTGATGTCATCACTCTGGGTTGACTTGTCGCCGCCGCAGAGAAGCAGGACGACGCGGTTGCCTCGTTGCGTGAAGTAGATCCGGTAGCCGGGTCCGTAGGGCAAGCGGAGTTCTGCGACTCCCTGTCCCACCGACTTGGTGTCACCAGGATTGCCGTGCGCAAGCCGGTCGATCCTGGCGACGATTCGTAGACGACCTTGGCGGTCCTTCAGCTTGCGCAACCATCGATCGAAGTCCTCGGTGGTGAAGACTTCGACCATATGTCGAATTTAGTCGACACATGCAACCGGTGCAAGACTGGGTGCATCTTGACGTAGGGCCCGGGAGCCGTGCGGCTCCCGGGCCCAACGTCGTGGCGGCAGGTCGGGCCGCAGCGCATCAGACGAGGGTGAGTTCGCCCTCGTCGCCCAGGTCCACGGTGACGCTTTCGCCGTCGCGGACCTCACCAGCCAGCACCGCCCGGGCAAGCCGGTCACCGATCTCGCGCTGCACCAGACGGCGCAGCGGCCGAGCCCCGTATGCCGGGTCAAACCCAGTCTGCGCCAACCACTCTCGGGCGGCCGGGGTCACCTCGAGGGTGATCCGGCGATCACGCAGGCGGGTGGCAAGTTGCCGGACCTGGAGTTCGACAATGTGGCCGAGTTCGTCCTGGGTCAGCGGGTCGAAGAGGATCACGTCGTCGAGCCGGTTGAGGAACTCCGGCTTGAAGGCGGCGCGCACCGCACCCATCACTGCGTCCTTCTTCTGCTCCGCCGAGAGGGTGGGGTCGATGAGGAAGTGGCTGCCGATATTGGAGGTCAGCACGAGGATGACATTGCGGAAATCCACCGTGCGACCCTGGCCATCGGTGAGCCGGCCGTCGTCGAGCACCTGCAGCAGGATGTCGAAGGTCTCCGGGTGCGCCTTCTCCACCTCATCCAGCAGTACCACGCTGTAGGGCCGACGCCGCACCGCCTCGGTGAGCTGCCCGCCCTCGTCATACCCGACATACCCGGGCGGGGCGCCGATGAGGCGCGCCACCGCGTGCCGCTCGGAGTACTCGCTCATGTCGATGCGGACCATGGCCCGCTCGTCGTCGAAGAGGAAGTCCGCGAGCGACTTGGCGAGCTCGGTCTTGCCCACCCCGGTCGGGCCGAGGAAGAGGAAGGAGCCGGTGGGCCGGTCCGGGTCAGCGAGCCCGGCTCGGCTGCGGCGCACCGCATCCGAAACCGCCTGCACCGCGCCACCCTGTCCGATCAACCGGGAGCCGATGATCGACTCCATGGACAGCAGCTTCTCGGTCTCACCCTGCAGCAACCGTCCGGCGGGGATGCCAGTCCACGCCGAGATGACCTCGGCGATGTCGTCCGCGCCCACGCGTTCCTTGACCATGAGATCGCTTCCGCCACTGGCGAATTCGTCCTCATTGGCTTGGGCGAGTTGCTTGTCCAGGGCCGGTATGTCGCCATACAGCAGCTTGGAGGCCTGCTCGTAGTTGCCCTCTCGCTGCAGCCGGTCGGCCTGGGTACGCAGTTCGTCGAGCTGGGCCTTCAGGTCACCGACTCGGTTGAGCCCGGATTTCTCTGCCTCCCAACGGGATTCCAACGCACCCAGCTCCTCGCTGGAGTCGGCCAGATCCTTGCGCAGGCGGGCGAGGCGCTCCTGGGAGGCCGCATCGGTCTCCCGGACCAGGTGCAGCTCCTCCATCTTCATCCGGTCGACCGACCGGCGCAGCTGGTCGATCTCGACCGGGCTGGAGTCGATCTCCATCCGCAGCCGCGAGGCGGCCTCGTCGACGAGGTCGATCGCCTTGTCCGGCAACTGCCGCCCGGTGATGTACCGGTCGGATAGGGACGCCGCGGCGACCAGTGCCGAGTCCTCGATCTCCACCTTGTGGTGGGCCTCGTAGCGTTCCTTCAGCCCGCGCAGGATGGCGATGGTGTCCTCGACGCTGGGCTCGCCGACGAAGACCTGCTGGAAGCGGCGCTCCAGCGCCGGGTCCTTCTCGATGTGCTTGCGGTATTCGTCGAGCGTAGTCGCGCCGACCAGCCGCAGCTCACCGCGGGCGAGCAGCGGCTTGAGCATATTGCCGGCGTCCATCGCGCCCTCGCCGGTCGCACCGGCCCCGACGACGGTATGCAGTTCGTCGATGAACGTGATGATCTGGCCCTCGCTGGCCTGGATCTCCTCGAGGACCGCCTTGAGGCGCTCCTCGAACTCACCGCGATATTTCGCGCCAGCGACCATCGCGCCCAAGTCCAGGGAGAGCAATCGCTTGTCCCGCAAGGATTCCGGGACGTCCCCGTCGACGATGCGCTGGGCCAGTCCCTCGACGACGGCGGTCTTGCCGACACCGGGCTCACCGATCAGCACCGGATTGTTCTTGGTGCGCCGCGAGAGCACCTGGACCACGCGCCGGATCTCGCTGTCGCGGCCGATGACCGGGTCGAGCTTGCCGTCCCGTGCCGTCTGGGTCAGGTCGGTGGAGTATTTGTCGAGCGCCTCGCTGGTCGCCTCGGGGTTCTCGGTGCTCACCGTGCGCCCCGCGCGCAGGTGCTCGACCTGAGCGGCGATCGCCGCGGCATCCACACCGGGTATGGCGCCCTTCTCGGCGAGCGCGAGCAGCAGCGCGTCGGCCGCGAGATAGCTGTCACCCCAGGCCTTCATCAGGGTGTCCGCCTGGGTGAGCACGGCCATGGCGGGTTGGCCGAAGCCGGGGCTATTGGCTCCCCCGGAGACCTTGGGCAGCGCGGTCAACTGGGAGCGCGCGGCGGCCCCGACGGCCTCTGGGCTGGTGCCGCCGGCCGCGAGCAGCGCAGGGACGGTGGTGTCCCCGACCTCGACGCTGGCGAGCAGGAGGTGGGCGGGGGTGATTTCGGGGTTACCGGCGGTCTGCGCGGCACGTTGCGCAACCGCGAGGATCTCGGCGACCTTGGTGGTCGGCTTGAGCTCCATACGTACATCGCTCCTTCACGACGGAGGGTCAGAGTATGTCTGGGTCAACACTAGCCAAGTTGAGCCTATTCCGCTCAACTCTGTGCCGGAGCCGCGCGGCTAGGCTCGGCGCATGTCGAAGCCGTGGGACGGATTGCCGGTGATCGAGAGCGTGTCCGAGCTCGAGTCGTATGGCGTGCCACTGCCCGCCGTGCGCGACAAGGTGCTCGACCGCCTCGCGCCCGTTCACGTCCGCTTCCTCGCGGCATCACCGGTGGTCTTCATCGCCACGGCCACTCCGGATGGCCGCTGCGATGTCTCCCCCAAGGGCGACCCGGTGGGCATCGCCACGGTGCTGGACGAGACGACGCTGGTCATCCCGGAGCGGCCCGGCAATCGCCGCATGGACGGCTTCCACAATCTGGTGGCCAATCCCTATATCGGTTTGCTCTTCGTCATCCCGGGTCGCGGCGACACCCTGCGGGTCAATGGCGAGGCCCGGGTGGTCACCGACGGACCATTTTTCGCCGATCTGGAGGTGCGCGGGCACCGCCCGGAGCTGGCGACCCTGGTGGACATCGAAGAGGTGTTCTTCCACTGCCCCAAGGCATTCATGCGCTCGCGCGCCTGGCAGCCGGACACCTGGCGGCCCGACGCGCTGGAGTCCTATGCCGACATTGCCAAGCAGTTGTGGCGGGCCGGCGAGGACCCGGCCGAGGTCGATCGGGCCTATGCGCCCGAGGTCTACGAGCAGGCGCTCTACGCACCGCCCAGCTGACAACGCACGCGGCGGGAGGCGCTGGAAGAAGGCCGGGGCAGTGAGTGACGCCCCGGACCCGGCGGAGGCCTAGCGGCGGGTACGCAGCCGCACCAGCCCCACGGCGGCACCGGCGACCACGGTGGTCAGGCAGCCGATCGGCAGCGGCAGGCAGCAGCCGGTGACCGTGACCTGTGAACCGCCGCGGGTGCGGAAGGTGCGGTGCGGGAACGGGAAACCTGCCATCGGGTCGCTCGCCGGGCCGGGGCCCAGGTCCTGGCCCGGTGCCGGCGCGTCCTGCGGACGACCGGCGGGCTGGTCCTGGCCGGGATAACCGGGGGTGGGTATCTGGGTGCCCCCGACGATGCCGGCGCGGCGGCCGGAAGGGCCGCGGCCCGGGCGAGGGATCCGACGCGAAACCATGGGGCACTCCTTGAGATGAGCCGATGCCGTCCCTCACCCTACGGACTGAGCACGCCCAATTCGGCCGCCAGAGCCGAGGCGGATCCCCAATCCTCAGTCGGCGCGCGTCGCCTCGGTGAACGACCCCCGGGCCGCCAGTTCGGCCACGATCCGCGCATGGAAATCCTCGTCGAGGACGAACTTGGCGCGCCACACGACATACCCGAGCACGACCAGGACGGCAGGCAGGGCGAGCATCGCGAGCTTCATGATGGTGATCCCGCCGGTGGTGACCGCGGCCGCCGAGTCGGCTTCGTTGATCCCGGCGAGGATGATCGTGGCGGACACGATCCAGGTGCTCATCGCGCCCGAGGTCTTGTTGATGAAGGGCTGCAGCGCGAAGGTCACCGCATTGTTGCGCCGCCCGAGCTTCCACTGGCCGTATTCGATGGTGTCGGCCTGGAAGACCAGCATGAGCAGCTGGATAAAGGAGGCCGCGAAGAAGAGCACAAAGGCCAGCCCCGCCAGCACGACGATATTGCGCGGGGCGACGAAGAAAACGCCATACCCGAGGGTCATCACGATCGTCGAGCCGGCGAAGAGTTGCCCGCGCGACCAGCGCCGTCGCGCGGCGGGGAAGAGCAGCAGCCCGGCGATCTGGCCCGCCCCGACCAGTAGCGCGAATATCGGGAACACCGACTCATCGCCATAGGCGTATTTGAAGTAGTACCAACCGAACGCCCCGGTCGTGCCATAGCCGAGCATGAAAAGCAGGTATGCCGCTGCCGCCCACAGCAATTGGTCGTTGCCGAGCAGCGCGCGCACCAGTTCCCGAACTCCCGTGTGCTCCCCCGCGAGGTCGACATCGCGCCGCTCCCGCACAGCGACGACGGTGACCGCCATGAGCAGCAGCATGAGCACCGAGACGATCACCGCGAATAGGCGCCAGGATCCTGGATCGCCGCCGTCCACGCCGGAGATCGCGGCCACCGCCACGGGCGCCCCGGCGACCACGGCAAAAGAGCCAACTGCCGCAAAGGATTTCGCTACCGCGGCGATGCCCTCACGCTCGGTGGGGTTGAGGCTCAGCGCGGGCAACATCCCCCAATAGGCGATGTCGTGCGCCGACCAGGTCAGCCCCCACAGCAGCACCACCACTCCGAAGACCAGCACATAAGCCCCGCCAGTCAGCCCGATGTCGGTGAAGAGCAGAACGGTCGCTGCCGTCGAGGCCAATCCCCCACCGACCAGCCAGGGGCGGAACTGCCCCCAGCGCGTGCGGGTGCTGTCGACCAGGGCACCGACCACCGGGTCCAGCAGCGCGTCGAGCAGCCGGATGATCAGCATTACCGCGGAGACCCACCACATGGTGGCGTCGGGCAGGTCCAGCACCTCGGTCAGATAGACGACCAGGTAGAAGCCGACCAGCGCGAAGACCATGTCCCGGCCGAGGGTGCCCACGCCATACGCCCAGCGGTTGTGGCCGTAGTCGGGCGAACGCTGCGCCCGCAACTGCCCGCCAGACGCCGTCGTCACGCGCGCAGACTACCGCCGCGCTAGTCCTTACATCCGGTCGCGGCGAATACGCACATACTCGGCTGGAGGTCTGCGAGGACGTCATCGGCCTCGGTGCGCCAGCCGGCGAGGGTGTCGGCGTCGGCGCCCTCGGCGCCTTCCCAGCGCAGCGTGAGCACCGCGGACCCGACCCGGGTGGCCGCAAATACGCCGCCCCCCGGAGCACCGCCGGCGCCGTTCTCCGAGATCGGAAGAGCACACGTCTGAACTCCAGTCACACTTGAACCTCGTATGCCGTCTTCTGCTTGAAAAAAAAAGGGTTTCTGAAGGAACCGGAGCCCGTCAGATTGG